>Ga0137461_1000188_pt1 | contig 14331 bp, 15 predicted proteins | sample EasRivERMGT746_2_FD_104650 | JGI IMG/M metagenome (GOLD analysis project Ga0137461, IMG submission 104650) | Soil microbial communities from meander-bound floodplain in the East River, Colorado, USA - East River MetaG ERMGT746_2 | ecosystem: Environmental > Terrestrial > Soil > Floodplain ... | reverse complement strand
TGAATCGTCATCGGCCGACGCGCCAAGTGTGAAAAGGTGATCGACATCCCCTCGAAGGTCGAGCTCACCGCGTCTGTGATGTCTTTTAGGTAACTGGCAACAACACCCATAAATCCTCAGAAACTAAATATGCGGCTTCCAATAAAACTCGGGCTTCGCTGCGCGAAACTGAAAGCCGACCCGGCGGAAAAAATTAATGATCGTGGCAATGGCAAAGCCGAGCGTGAGCGCCCCGAAGATGCGCCGGCCCTGATGTGACATGAACATGAATCCGATGGTGCCGAGCATACAGATAAATGACAGCGGCACCATATATTTCCAGCATAGCGCCATCAGCTGATCGACGCGCACGCGCGGCAAGGTCGCGCGCACCCACATGGCGACGAACACCCACATGTAAGCTTTTAAGAAAAACGTCACGAATTGCGCCATCCCCAAGAGCACCGGATGGTTGTCGAAGATTGGCAGCGGCGGCACCTGCCAGCCGCCTAAGAAAAGCGTCGTGGCAACTGCGCCGATGACGTAAAGATTGCCCCACTCGGCGAAAAAGAAAAACAGAAAGCGCATGCCGCTGTACTCGGTCACGTAGCCGGCGACCAGTTCAGACTCGGCTTCGGGAATATCGAAGGGCGTGCGGTTGCCTTCCGCCAGCGCCGCGGTGAAGTAGAGAAAAAAGGCGCAGAAGGTAAACGGGTTGTCGAACAGGAACCAATCCCACGGTCCCCAACCTTGAGCCTTGATGATGCCCTGCATGCTCATGGTGCCGGCGAGAAAGATGATCGTCAGGATCGCCAAGCCAGCGGGAATTTCATAGCTGACGATTTGCGCCGCCGAGCGCATGCCGCCGAGTAGCGACCATTTGTTGTTCGATGCCCAGCCGGCCATCAGAATGCCGACGACCACTAATGACGTAACCGCGAGCAGGTAGAGAATACCGATGTTGAGATCGGCGACGATCAGGTTGGCGCCGAAAGGAATCACCACAAAGGAACAAAGAAAACCCATGAAGACGATATAGGGCGCCAGCGGAAACAGTTTCTGATCCGCCGCCGTCGGAATGATATCTTCCTTCATGATGTTCTTGATGCCGTCGGCGAGCCACTGAAGAATTCCTTGCGGCCCGACCCGGTTCGGTCCGACCCGCGACTGCATACGCGCCCACACGCGCCGCTCCAACCAACTGGTTATGCCGGCGAGCGGCGCGACGAACGCCGACAGCACCACCACCGCCGTGAGCACCATCCCTATGGCATAGACGACTTGATGCGGCACGCCGGCGAAGGCGCCGTCTTTGATCATTTGGTCGAGTAAAGCTTGCATGATTGATTGCTAATTCCGCTTAACGGTCGATCTCCGGCGCGTCGACATCGAGGCTGCCGATCAACGCAATCAGGTCGGCGACCATGATGCCTTTACTGAGTTTGTCGATAATGCTCATCGCCGCAAACGAGCCGGTGCGGATACGCACCCGGTACGGGTACTCGCTGCCGTCGCTGACAACGTAAAAACCCATATCGCCGCGCGGCGCTTCGACGCGCGCGTAGCACTCGCCCAGCGGCGGTTTAAATTTTCTCGGCACCTTCGAGATCGCCGGCCCTTTGGGCAACATCTTGAGACACTGATAGATAATCTTGGCGCTCTCTTGCATCTCACGGATGCGCACCCAAAAACGATCGTAGCTATCGCCCAGCGATCCCACCTGCGCCGTGCCCACCGGCACCTCGAAGTCCAACTCGGGATAGATGGAATAAGGAATATCGCGCCGGATGTCCCACTTGATACCCGAACCGCGCAGATTGGGCCCGACTAAATTGTAAGACAGCGCATCTTCTTTGCTGACCACGGCGACGCCGGCCAAACGCTCGATAAAAATCTTGTTGCCCGAGAGCAAGCGATTGAACTCTTCGACAATGGGCCCGAAATGATCCAAGAACTCGGCAATCTTGGTCAAGGTTTCCGGCAGGATGTCGTAACCGACCCCGCCGATGCGGATGTAATTATAGGTCAACCGCGCGCCGCAGATCTCTTCCATTAAATTGTTGATGGTCTCGCGCTCGCGCAGCGCGTGAACGAACGGTGTCATGGCGCCGATGTCCTGGCCGAAGGTGCCGACCGAGATCAAATGGCTGGCCAGGCGATTGAGCTCGCAAGCGATGACGCGGCAGAATTCGCCCCGGCGGGTGACTTCGGTGCCGGCCAATTTTTCCGCCGCCATGCAGAACGCCTGGTTGGCGAACATCGCCGCGAGATAATCGGCCCGGTCGGTGTAGGGCACGTAACCGTGGTAGGTCACCTTCTCGCCGATTTTTTCTATCGACCGGTGCAGATAACCGACATCCGGAATCGCTTCGCTGATCACTTCGCCGTCGGTCTTGACGACGAAACGCAACACGCCATGGGTCGAGGGATGCTGCGGCCCGACGCTGATCGTCATCTCCTCGGCGAACAAGCCGGTCTCGGTTGGAGCGGTTTCGGTCATCTAATAAATACCTTAGCGCAACAATTTTTCCACCAGCGGCGCGCGCTGGGTGCTGATGCCGTCGTATTCTTCCTGCTCGACGTAGTCTTTGCGCAGCGGAAAGCCAACCCAATCTTCCGGCAGCATGATGCGCCGCAGATCGGTGTGGCCCTCGAAGATCACGCCGAATAAATCGTAAACTTCGCGCTCAAACCAGTTGGCCACTTTCCAAACCTCTTCGAGGGTGGCGACTTTCGGATTGTCCCGCGGTAAATCGACTTTGAGGACGATCTGATGATTCTGCGCGTAAGAAAACAAATGGTAGACGACTTGGAGCTTTTCTTCCTTGGGCCAATCGAGGGCGGTCAAGTCGGACAGCACTTCGAAACGATAGCCAGGTGAATTGCGCAGGAAGCGGCAGATTTCGACAATCGCCGCGCCCTCGACGTTCAAACAAGGCTCCATCGCCTCGCCTTTGAAGTTGCCGACCTTGCCGGGAAAAAACTTTTCCAGCGAACTGTAGATTTCCTGGGGGTCCATCTTCATTAATATTTCTTCAGGCTATTACGTGGCAAATGTGTTATTTGCGATTTTTTTTGTTCACCACGAAGAGCACGAAGTTCGGAATTTTAATTTTCCGAACCCTTCGTGTCCGGAGTCTGTGGTGAGCCCCGTCGAACCATGCCTTCGTGGTGAAAACATCCTTACGTTAAACTCCAAACAACCAATAACTTAAGCTTCCGCCGAGCTCGCCGCCCGCGGCTTCACCAGCCAGCGCTCGCGCATCATCTTGTCTTGAATTCTGAGCAGCCCTTCGGTCAGCGCCTCGGGGCGCGGTGGGCAGCCGGGAACGTAGACATCCACAGGAATGATCTTGTCCACGCCCTTGCAGACCGAATAGGCGAGCTGAAATAAGCCGCCGCAGTTCGAACAACTGCCCATGGAAATGACATACTTTGGATCAGGCATCTGATCGTAAAGCAGCTTGGTCCGTTTGGCCATTTTGTAAGTCAAAGTGCCGGCGACGATCATCAGATCCGACTGTCGCGGCGTCGCCCGCGGCACCGCGCCGAAGCGATCCAAATCGGCGCGCGGCCCGCCGGTCTGCATGAGTTCAATGGCGCAGCAAGCCAAACCGAACAGCATGTACCATTGCGATGACGCCCGCCCCCAGTTGAGCAGGTCGTCGATTTTCGTCGTGAAAACTGTTTCCGGCAGCGAATTGATCAGTGGTTTCAAAGTATTTCTCCCAAAGCCGAAGCTCTCAGGCTTTGACTTTCTTCACCCAGTCCAAATCTCCCTTGGTCCAAGCGTAGATCAGGCCAAGAAACAGAATCCCGACAAACATCAACACTTCGACCAGCGCGAACAAACCGGCGCCGCCTTCAACCCAGCGGCGAAACACCGCGGCGACGGGGAAGATAAAGGCGATTTCGACCTCGAAGATGATAAAGATCAGCGCGACTAGATAGAAGCGAATATTGAAATTGACCCAGGCGCTGCCCGTGGACGGCTCACCGCACTCGTAAGTCGACAGCTTGCGCGCCTGCGGATTGTCCGGCCGCAGCAGTTTGCCGATCAGCAGATTGACACCGACGAACCCAAGCCCTAATGCGGTAAACACTAGAACATTAGCAAATTCAAATAACATCGTAAGTTTCCGTAGTTACACAAGAAGAAAGGCTACGGTCTCTTATAACCATAAATGTCATAGAGATTCAACCAGCATCACGCGCGCAAACAGTGGCAAAAAGTTTGCGATCCGGTGATTTTTTTTGACTTGGGTCGGCGCCGGCTCTGCTAAAGCCGCCAATGCGAGAAAATTTGTCGCCGATGAATCGGCACGACCATGCATCAAATGGTTTTTACCTTCCGCGGCGCACTGCCAGACTTGCGTAAATTGCTTAGCTCAAAAACGCAAATCAGATTTCTTAGATGAGAGATATGACGAATTAGTAAAGTTAGGCAAGTCAGACACCGCTGTTTGCGTGTTGTGTAGACCCCGCGGATGACCTCGGCCCCGAGTCATAGCTGTTTTCAATCGGCGCAAGAAGATGTAAATGGGGGTGAAACACCGGCAATAGGAAAAGATCAGTGAAGCGCAGCACTAACAGAATTCTCACCACCCATGTCGGAAGCCTGCCCCGGCCGGTGGATCTTCTAGAGATGAACGATGCCAAAGGCAGCGGTCGAGTCGTTGATCAGCCGGCATGGACCGCGCGGGTAAAATCGGCGGTTTTGGAGGTCGTGCGCCTGCAACGAGAGTCCGGCGTGGATATCGTCAATGATGGAGAGCTTTCAAAGTCGAGCTGGTCGAGCTACGTGAACGAGCGTCTGAGTGGATTCGCCGAGAGTGTTTCCCAGGGACAAGGCTCCCTGGCGAAAGGCCGAGACAAAAAACTTTTCAAGAATTCTACGACGAGTACGATAGAATCCAGCCCTTCAGAACTGTAAATGGCTCGCGGTGGACTGACGTGATTTGTAATGCGCCGATCTTGTACACAGGGCAGAGCGCAGTCCAAGCGGACATAGAAAACTTGCAAACCGCCCGCGCCGGTGTAGAAGCGGAGGAGGCATTCATTACGGCCGTAGCGCCCGGCTCTATCATTACCAGGCGGATCAACCAATATTATCCTAGCGAAGAAGCTTTCCTTTTCGCGATTGCCGACGCCATGAAGACTGAATACAAGGCCATCGTCGACGCCGGATTTCTGCTCCAGATAGACGATCCCCAGCTTGTCACTCGCTACGATATGGAAGATCCGCCGTCCGATGCCGGGCAATACCGAAAGCTCGCCGCAGCGCGGGTCGGGGCGCTCAACCATGCGCTCGCGGACATTCCACCCGATCGCGTGCGCTATCATATCTGCTGGGGTGGATGGCACGGACCGCACACGACGGATTTGCCGCTAAAGGATATCGTCAGCCTGCTGCTCCAAATACGCGCCGGCGCCTACTTGGTCGAGGCCGCCAATGCGCGACACGAACACGAGTGGCGCGTGTGGGAGCAGGTAAAACTCCCGGAAGGCAAGATACTCGTCCCGGGCGTTGTCAGTCACGCCACTAACGTCGTCGAACATCCGGAGCTGGTAGCGGAGCGCATTGTGCGCTTTGCCAACTTGGTCGGCCGCGAAAATGTCATCGCCGGCACCGACTGCGGCCTCGGCGGCCGGCTGCACCGACAGCTCGTCTGGGCCAAGCTAAAGGCATTATCTGAAGGCGCGCGCTTGGCGACCAGCCAACTCTGGGAGCGCGCGTGAACGAATCGAGCGTGAAGAGAAAAGCAGGACTCACCGCAGGGGCACAGAGTTCGCATGGTTCGACAAGCTCACCATGAACGGAAGAAAGCCGTGCATCCTGAGCCTTAGTCGAAGGACGCGTCTCGGCGGTGCAACGTCCGAATTCTTCCGCTTAGCAAAATACGCTTGGGTAGCAATGTCCGACGTGAGCCGAAGGCGATTCTTCACGGCCCTGGTTATTTTTCTGACCAGCGGCGCAGCCCATCTGCACGCTCAAGGTCCGGTGAAGGTTTTATTTCCCTACTCGGTCGTCAATTACAGCAGCCTGCCTTGGATGATCGCCAAAGATGCCGGGCTCTTTCGCAAGCATGACCTCGACGTGGATCTCGTGTTCATGGGATCATCGGCATTGATTGTTCAATCGATGCTATCCGGCGCGGTTCCGGTGGCCGGCGTGGCAGGTCCGGCGATTATCTCCAGCGTCGTGAGCGGCGGCGACGTCGTTACGGTCGCCAATCTTGCGCCGCTCACCATCGCGCTCATGGTCAAGCCGAGCATCGAAAAGCCCGAGGATTTAAGAGGGAAAAAGATCGGCGTTCCGCGCTTGGGAGCCGTTGCGCACTTCGCGATTCGCATGATCCTGGATCGCCACGGGATCAAAGACGCGACCATCCTGCAGATGGGCAGTCAACCCGAAGCCGCCGCCGGGATGCGCCGCGACGTCATCGACGGCGCCATGATTTCGCTGCCGTTGAATTACGTGTTGGCAAAAGAGGGCTTTCGCGAACTTGTCGGACCTCAAGACTACCGGAAACTCGGCATCCAGTTTATTTCGCAAGGTATCTCCGCGCGGAAATCGTTTATCGCAAAAAATCGCGATATGGTGCTTCGGCTGATCAAGGCGACCATGGAGGGGATGAAGCTGATGTCGGTTCAAGAGGCGGTGGCGAAGAAGATTCTTGCGAAATACACCCGCCAAACCGACCCGGAATCCCTCGATCGCGCCTACCGGTTCGGTCTAGAGACACTCAACAGAGATCCGACGATTCCGAGAGAGGCGATCGTCTCGATGGTTCGTCTCATGGCAGACCTCGGTCTCGTCGATCGCGCAGCAGCAGCGAGCACGCCGGCGGAATCGTTTTACGACAACAGTTTTGTCGATGAAATGAAGAAGACAGGATTCCTGCGCGAACTCTGGAAGTAACCCGGACGTCCGAGGAATTTCAAGCGCAGCTCTCGATCTCTGAAGCGGTGCGTCGAAATCTCGATGCGACGATGTCCGGTGTCGAAGACTTGGCGCCCGTCGAGCTAAAGGGCCAACTGAATCCGGCTCGCATCTTTAAGTCGCGTAACAAAAATCGGAATCGAAGAATTTTTTTTCGCCAATTCGCCAGCAATGAATATTGTCATCATGCACGCGAGATACACGGAGTCGCTTTTAAGAATCAACAGCCCGTAGAATCCAGTCTCAGGCCCGACACCGTGACCCCGCCTCAATAGGCCGCTGCGCGCCCGACCCGATGCCGACCATTTCGGTGATATCAACGAAATGGTCGGAGACCGTGTGGCCGCTGTTCCCGCAAGCTTCGCGGGCCTTGGCGATGACCGCGATAAAGTTGCGGAAGTCGGAGTATTCCAGCACACGGGCGAGTTCGCGTGCGGACCAGAATTCCGCGCCGGATTGGCTGACGCGTTTGATGCGCTCGAACGTATTGTTGGCGGCGGGGGCGGGTGGTTGTTCGTTCATGGGATTCCTTTCCTATTTTTCCTCATCGCTTTCCGTGTCGCGGCCCATCCGGTACTTGATGTCGTAGTTGCCTGCCCTGAGTAGCCAAGCCGAAGGGGTGCCTGCCCTGAGTTTAATCGAAGGGAAGCCCAACTCCTCGTCCGTGAACCCGCAGCGCACCGCCAGCACCCGGTCGATTTCGTCGATGATGGGCTTTTTTATTTAAGACCTCCAGCGGATATTGCAGTGATCGATCGACTTTTTGGTCGAGAGTAACCTTGTCGAGTCGCCGGCGCGGATGAAGAGGTGCTCGCCTTTCTCGTCCTTGACGAAGACAGGTTTCGGTGAAGGTTTCGCAACAATGCGCGTCCTGTTCACCTTTCGCATAAAAATCCAAGATTGATAAGATCGTTATGCCAGGCCCCGTCCACTGTGCGCGCGCAAACAGCGGTAAAAAGTTTCAGATCCGGCGATTTTTTGACTAGAGTCAGAGCCGGCCCTCCCGAAACCGCCATTGCTCGAAAATTTATAGCCGATCAATCGGCACAACCATGCAGCAAATGGTTTTCACCTTCCGCGGCGCATTGTCAGATTTGCTTAACGTCAAGAAAAGACGCTCGACCCCTTTTCTTCACTCTGGTTCCAAAGGTTTTTGACGTAGCGGCTGTCGTACGCGCGGCCGAAACGTTTATCGCAGTTCAGGAACGCCAAGCTCGGAAAGATAGTTGAAAGTTGAATCGTAAAACTCGGGCGACCGAGTCGGATCACCTGAGTCACCAGGCGGGACAAAAATTACCATTCCTTGCCGAGCGCGAGTGAGTAGGACTCGGTAGGTATTACGGAGGTAACGGCGGTTATCCGAGTTTGTAATATTGATCCACCGGTTGCCGCGAAAGTCGTGAAAGCTCCAATCGGAACCGGCGAACCGCAGGTCACCGTCCCAGGTCACGCAAGCCCAGTCGAGCTCCAAGCCCTGCACCTGAAACTCCGTGGCGGCGTCTTCGAGATAGTAGCTCGACCGGGTATCTTCCTTGTCGTTGAGAAACCAATGCACTGGATTAACGTCCACCCGAATATCAATGGCGTGGGGTTTGAGACGTTGAGCTTTCGACGAGGCGACTAATCCAAACCGCTCGGTTCCTCTGGCATGGGCGCGAATCCACTGCTTCGCCCGTGTCAAATCGCGGGTGACAGCGATGGGGTAACGATCAGCAAGTTGTACGAAAGCCTCGCGCGCCGGTTGTTTTTCGCAGTCAAGCAGCGCCTTGACGAAGGCCGAAACATTTTCCGCTCGGAACGATCTCATCGATACGGCGAGATGTAGGCAGTCGTCCAAGTGAGTATTCTGCCGCTGGCTGACGGCTTCTAAAACCTTACCAGCAGCATATTCGGTGTCGGTGAGTCTTGAAGAGATATGCATGTGCCAATCCGGGAATCTTGAATTCACGGCTTCAAGCCAAGCATCGATTCCAGCTTCGCCCGTATGTATCTCCTGTCCGCCACCGACAAGGCAAACAATGACAGCCCATTCTTTATGGCGATCCATGCACGAAATCAGAAACTCCGGCTCGGAGTCAGAAAACCCGGGCCGATTCTTTTTTCGCCGCATAAAGCTCGCCGTTTGTCGCACGTTCCATGCGCGTCGTGCCTCATCGAAGATCACAACATGTTCCGCCGGAGGGCCGGAGTCGATCAACGCATCGTCACGAAAGTTATGAACGTTCTGGATGAAGGCTTTGACGCTCTCGGCAACTTTTCCCTTCCGCACTCGAATACCAACACTCTTTTGACGTGCAACCTCATCACGGGTGAGTGCTTCACGGAGCACAGCGACAAGTGGGCCGTTCCCTGAAAGAAAGACGGCGTGTGTCGGTTGGTCCACGTCTCGGCGTCGGGTGGCAACGTTGAGCCCCACCAGTGTTTTGCCGGCTCCGGGCACACCCGTGACAAAGCAAATAAGTTTGTGCTTTTGCGCTCTAGCCTCGTCTACAAGTTCTTCAATGCGAGATGACGTGACGCGCAGGTTCTGCGCCCCCGCATCGTAACGGGCGATAGCTTCGACCGAATGCTGAGCGTAAAGCGCCCGAGCCGCTTCAATGATGGTGGGTGTGGGATGATACGGAGCGCTCGACCATTGTTGGTCATCGAGCACTTCGCCCGTTACGGTTCGCAATGCTACGTCGATCGCTTCACGAAAACCGGTGGGGTGCACCGGAATTGGGCGATATACGGTGTCCTCGTCGGCGTGTAAACTAAACGGGGTCGATTTCGTGGCTTCAGTGGCGATGAGAATTGGAACAATCGAAACAGAATGGCTGGCTTCGTGAAAATACTTCAGGTCCAAAGCATAATCCCACACTTGATCCACCGCCGCACGCTCAAACGCGCTTTCGCCCACTTTGAACTCGATCACAAACACCACGGGCCCGATCAGCAGCACGGTATCGATCCGCCGGCCCATACGTGGGATGTTGAACTCCAAAAACAACGAGCCTGTCAATCCGACGAGGCGGTCTTGCAGAAATCTAATCTGTGCCAACCAAGCATCCGTCTGCGTCGTAAGCAGAGAGAAATCACTGTTTGTCGCCAATCGTCCGATTATAGTATCGGGGTGGGTTTTCAGGAATTCAGCAATGGATGCGCCATACCAGGCTCGGGAAGATACTGGTCTGATGCGGGCTGGTTCGGGCGGCGTTTCCATTTGCGGGATGATGTCAACAAACGGCCTCGAAGTGAAGCGTCAGGAAGCTCAGTCGGGCCCGGATTTATTCTTATCAACCTTTGATCTCGTGTGCGTAAAATCCAGGGAGATCGGCCCTGGCTAATTTACGCGACTTTTTTGTATTCGAATCGCACCAACAGTTTAGCTTTCAGCGCGGCGGCAATTCGCTCTAGTAGTTCGAGCGACGGAACTCGTCCGTCGGTGCCGGACTCCAGCCTTGCGATGACAACCTGGCTGCTCCGAGCCTTTTCGGCGAGCTGAGCTTGGGTAAACCCCGCTTTCAATCGTGCATCGCGCACCAACCGGGCGATTTCACTTACGGCCCTCTCTCGTTGAAAGTAAAAACTGAACTCGGGATCTTTTAGCTCCCGTTTAAGAACATCCTTGAGCGTGATTCTTTTGCTTTTGGCGTTCATGACAATAACTCCTTCATTCTCTGAATGGCGATATCCCGCTCTCTCACGGGTAACTTTTGTCCTTGTTTCTTGTAGGCGTGGAGCAAAACCAGCTCGTCTCTATCGATGACCACATATAAAACCCGATGGGCCGAGACCTTTATTTCCCAAAGCTTCCCCTCGATCTGCCGGAACTGCATCCGTGTGGCCTTGAAACCGTAACGTTCGAGCTGATCGAGCGCTTCAAATAGCCTCGCCCGTTCCGGCTTAGCGAGATCCAGAATATATTCCAGCACAGGCGACCTGCCGGAGCCCGTTTTGAAAAAGGTTATTCGCACTAATTTAATATAACCGAATGGATATACGGCCACAAGGCAATCATGGGCCAACCAACAGAAGAAATCCGTAGAGACAAATCTTGAATTTTGACTATCGTGAATTTGCGAACTCAGAACCTGTCGTTGATTCGATTCGCCGCTTAATCGAAAAGTTTTTCCCTTCCGTTGGCAAATTCCAGCGGCGGCAGTCTTGAAAATATTTTTCTGGCGGCGAGTGCCGACAACAATGGCTGTTGCTTCCCGCCCATTGTCTATTTGCTTCTTGACTCGCTTCTTCCATTTAGCCTACGTTACACCAGCAACTTCAGACTGACAGTTCTTAACAGGAGGCGTGTATCGTTATGAAAATCATCGATGCCGACGGTCATATTTTAGATAAGGAAAAGGACATCCGAGCCCATCTGCCGGAGGCGCACCGGCGTCGGGGCGGCTCTTTGGTGCCGTCTTTGGGAGTGGACGCCAGGTTGGGCGGACGCTTCAGCGATATCGAGTGCCATGATGTGCCGAAGCGGCTTGGAGACATGGACCAGGAAGGCATCGATGTCTCGGTATTGTTTCCCACCTCCGCTTTTGCCATGAGCAAGATCTTCGAGCGCGACTACGCCGTGGCTTACGCGCGGGCCTACAATGATTTTATCGCGCAAGTTTGTAAAGAGAGTCCGCGCCTCAAAGCGGTGGCGCTGTTGCCGTTTCAGGACGTGGATGCGGCGGTCAAAGAGGCCAACCGCGCGGTGACCGAGTTGGGATTGGCCGGCGTCGCCGTGGCTCCGCAGGGAATGCGGGAGCACCTCGGGTCGCAAACGTTCTGGCCCATCTATGAAGAGATCCAACGGCTCAACATTCCTTTTTGTGTGCACAGCCGGCGCGAGGGACCGGCGGGCGAGGCCCGCTTCGATAGCTTCATCTACATGCATACCATCGGCCGCCCGACGGAGACCATCATTCAGTGCGTCGGATTGATGTATGCCGGCATCCCGGAAAAGTTCCCCAAGCTGCGCATAGCGTTTCTCGAATGCGGCGTCGGCTGGGTGCCTTACTGGATGGAACGCATGGACGAAGAGTGGGAGAAGCGCGGCGACGTGGAAGCGCCTTTGTGCAAGCAAAAACCCAGTGAGTATATCACCCACGGCAATTGGTTTTTCGCCACCGAGCCCGAAGAAGGGATGCTTCCCTACGTGATCGAGCGGATCGGCGAAGACCGGATCGTTTTCGCCTCCGACTATCCCCACTGGGACGCCATGTTTCCCCATGTGGTCTCAACGATCCGCGGCCGCAAGGACATCTCGGAGCGCGCAAAAGAAAAGATTTTGGGGAAAAATGCCAACGCGCTCTACGGCTGGAATGACTAAAACCAGCCTCGAACGTAACGGGCAGAAGCGGTTTGCGTCATCCGAAAAAACCGGCCGCGGACGAATCGGAACAAACAGTTTATTTCGTTCTGTCGACGTTTATTAGATGAAGCAAAAGATGAGACCAACGAAGCTCTCGCTGGCTTTAACGGCGTGGCTGCTTTTCACCAGCCCCGCGTCGGGACAAGAGGCGAAAAAACTGCAGAAGCTTCGCATCGCCATCCCGACCCGGAGCATGAGCTCGTTTCCGCAAATGGTGGCGCTCCGACAAGGGTTCTATCAACAAGAGGGATACGATCTCGAACTGATCGTGGTCTCCTCCGGCATTCCGGCGATTCAGGCGGTGATTGCCGGCGATCTCGATTTCGCGACCACCGGTAATGTCGCAACCCTCGCGGCTCTGCGCGGCATGCCGGTGCGTAACGTGATGGTGAGCAGCACGGCCACCGATCAAGTGCTGGTCGTTCGCCCGGAAATTCGCCGAGTGGAGGATCTCAAAGGAAAAGTCCTGGGCGTGGCCGGCGTCAGGAGCGTCAGCGATGTATCGGTCCGGCTGCTTCTGACCAAATACGGGCTGGCACCGGAAGTCGACGTGAAAATTGTCTCGCTGGGTGGAAGCGGCATCAGGCTCGCGTCCCTACAGGGAGGAAAGATCGATGGGACTTTGCTGTCGGCGCCGCATAACAAGGCGGCCGTCAAGCTGGGTTTTCGCGAACTGTTCTGGTTGAAAGATCTCAGGGGAGTGCCGAGCGGCGGTCTGGCGACCAGCCTGCGAAAGATTCAGAACGAGCCCGACATGATTATACGGGCGATCAGGATAACTTTGCGGGCCATCCAGTTTATCAAACGCAATAAGGAAGAAACCTTGAAGCTGATGAGCAAGGAACTGGCAATCAAGGATATCGAAATAAACAGCATGGTTTACGATGACGGCGTCAAGCTTTATTCCGACACCGGCACTCCCTCCGATGCCTCGATGATGGAAGAGATCAACATTGCCAAAGAGTTTCTCGGGATCGCCCGAGACGTGGCGATTGCCGACGTAGCGGATTGGAGCTTTGCGCGCATCGCGCTAAAGGGTCTGAAGTAAAGGCGTCGCGCCGAGAGTTCGGTCCTGCATTAAAGGGAACTACTTCGCGGGCGGGGATTTAACCCCGCCCTCTAAGTCGTCCGCAATTTCCGCACTGCATAGCCACCTTGTAGTTGCCATCCAGAATCAATTTGTCTACAGTCGAGCACGTTTACGCCGCGGCAGCGTTGATGGCAAGCCAATCGCGGCAGCATACACGAAATGAATCCAAGAAAACTTTTTCTGCCGGCGCAGCACTCGCCCCTTCACTGGTTTTGTTTTGCTGTTGGCGTTCTACAACTTTGGCTCAACGCCGCCGCCGTTGAAGCTCAAACGAGATTATCTCCCGTTCGCACCGCGTACAGCGCGCTCTCAGCCGGCATCGGCACACTCTGGCTCACCCACGAAGACGGTCACTTTAAAAAACATGGCTTGGAGTCGAGTCTGATCTACATCCGCGGCGGTTCCACCGCCGTGCAAGCGATCTTAGCCGGCGAAATTCAGTTCGGCCACCTGTCGCCGGCGCCGATGATGACGGCTTGGGTTCAGGGCGCCGACTTCGTCTGGGTTGGCACGACCACGCATCAAATGGTTTTTACCTTGCTCGTCGAGCCGGCAATCACCAAAGGCACGGAGCTCAAAGGCAAGAAGATCGGTATCACGCGCATTGGCTCCGCCAGCGAACTCGCCGTGCGCATGGCGCTGGAGCAATTCGGTTTGAACTCGAAGGACGTGACGATGATCGCCCTGGGCGGCATTCCGGAAATCCTCGCCGCCATGCGCGCCGGCGCGGTCAACGGCGGCATTCTCTCGCCGCCGACTTCTACGGCGGCACGCGACGTGGGCTATCGGCCGCTGCTGCATATCCCCGATCTCGGCAAAGAATTTACCTTTTCCGGCATTGCCGCCAAGCGTTCCTTCGTGCAAAGCCAACCCGAAGTCGTGCGCGCCTACATGGCCTCGCTCACCGACGGCGCTAAAGTATATAAGGAAGACCACCGCGCGGCGCTGCGAATCTTGCGCAAATACCTGCGC
>Ga0137461_1000187_pt1 | contig 14362 bp, 11 predicted proteins | sample EasRivERMGT746_2_FD_104650 | JGI IMG/M metagenome (GOLD analysis project Ga0137461, IMG submission 104650) | Soil microbial communities from meander-bound floodplain in the East River, Colorado, USA - East River MetaG ERMGT746_2 | ecosystem: Environmental > Terrestrial > Soil > Floodplain ... | reverse complement strand
TTTTTTCAGCATGCTAATTAGCCTGACGTTGATCGCCGCGCCCGCGTATTCGCAAAGGCTTGAGCGCGCGGTTTTGGCCTATGGATCGACCGGGGCGAATCTCACGCCGTTCTGGGTGGCGCGCGACGCGGGCTTGTATAAGCAATATGGTCTGGACGTCGATCTCGTGTTTTTTCGCGGCAGCACCATCGCGATCAACGCCTTGGTAACCAAAGACGCACACTTCGGCTCCTTCGGGGCCAGCTCGTCGGTGCTCGCCAAAATCGGCGGCGTGGACACGGTTCTCATTGCGACCGCGGCGCCGGGGTTGTTGTTCTTCTTGGTCACAAAAAAGGAAATCAAAAATGCCAATGATTTGAAGGGCAAGAAAATCGCCATCAGCCGGCCGGGCACCGATTCCGATCTCGGCGCCCGGGTCGCCGTGCAGCGGCTTGGTCTCGGTGAGAAGGAAGTGAGTTTTATCAGTCTCGGCACGGACAGCGAAAGATTGGCTGCGATGGTGCAAGGTATTGTCGATGCAACTGTCGTCTCGGTATCTGGTCACGTCACCGGCCAGAAGCTGGGCTTTCACTCGATCCTGGATTTGGGCCAAGCGAACATTCCGTACGAAGCGGCGGGATTGATTACCACGCGGGCGCTGATGCGCGACAATTCAGACTTAGTGATGAAATATGTCAAAGGCTTTGTCGCCGGGATTCACTACGCGAAGACGAATCGCGAGCCGACGCTGAAAATTCTCAGCAAGTACATGCGCACCGACGACCGCGATGTGCTGGGCGCGAGCTACGATTATTTCGTCGGCCGGATTATTCCGCGCGTTCCGTATGTCAACGAGAAAGGTTTGCAAGCCGTCATCGACTTCATCCGCCAGCGCAATCCACAGACGCCCAACGTCAAAGCGTCGGACTTCATGGACAACCGCTATATCAAAGAACTCGACGACAGCGGCTTTATCAAGGCGCTTTACGGCAGGTAGGATTTGAATCGTTCGAATCCTCGAAAGGAGCGTGGACATTCTTGTCCGCGTGATTAACGCGGGTTAGAAAACCCGCGCTCCTGTCAGGGAGAATTCTGCGTTCCTTAAATGAAGATGTCTTTGGCGGCAATCTTGAGATCGGTGAACGGCGGAGCGGGCTGCGGTGTTTCACCATGCAGGGTTGTCTCTAAGCGATAACTATCCACGTTCAATAGATAGACTTCGACGGTCTCTTGCTCAGGATCGACGATCCAATAGGCTGGCACTTTGTGGCGGGCGTAAATCTGCGCTTTGGTGACGCGGTCGGTGTGGACAGTAGCTGGCGATGAAATTTCAATGAGAAGATCCGGCGCCCCCTCGATGGCCCTGTCTGTCAGGATTTCTTTGCGCGCCTTTGACACAAACATGAGGTCCGGCTCCACTACGCAAGTCGAACTTAGAATAACCGCAAGCCGGGCGTGAAATACCTGGCCTAAATCATGTTTCTGAATATGGTCCATTGGTTGGACGAGAAGATTTCCAGAAATCATCTGGTGCCATGGCGTCGGCGTTAACTGTATCGAAATTTCTCCATCCAGTATTTCGTAACGCTTACCGTCGTCAGGTAGCTCGAGGTAATCTTCATAGGTCACAACGATCTCGGGTATGCGCGTTGGAATTGACATGCCAGGCTCGCGTTTATGGGACTCTTACCACTATCGCAGAACAAGGACAACAAAACTTAAGATGCTACGGTCATGACTCGCTATTTCGGATCAGCCGCGCGTAGAAGTTGACGCAGCGTTGGTAGTCTTGAATCGAGATCCGCTCATCGATGCCGTGATATCTCTTCGTGTCCTCGGCCCTAAGCGTTATCGGTAGGAAGCGAAAAACATTTCTTGTGAGCGCGGCGTAGTGGCGCGAGTCGGTGGCGGCGACGAGCAGTGCCGGCGCGACGATTGTCTGCGGTGCAGTTTCGCGGATTGTTTGCTGAATTAACTTAAAACTCGGGCTTTCGATATCTGACGCGGCTGACGGTTCCATGCGAACGGGGAGGGGCGTGAGCTTGATTTGCGGGTCGTTGACAGCTTTTCGCACATGCTCCAGCGCACCGGCGGTCGTTTCGCCCGGCATGATGCGCAAGTTGACCACCGCGCTCGCTTGGGTCGGCATGACGTTTTCTTTGACGCCGGCATGAAAAATCGTCGGCGCCACGGTGGTGCGCACGATCGCATTGGTGAGCGGCGATGCGGTCAGTTGCTTTTTCACCAGCGGCTCGAACAACCAGAGATTGGCCAGCGCGAGCTTTTTGTCCCATGACATTTCCGGTGCGAGGAATTCGAACATCTGGCGCGTCGGGCCATGCATCTGGGCTGGAAACGGCGCGGCGTCAAGGCGCTGGAGCGCGCGGCTGAGCGTGCCGATGGCGGTGTCAGCGGGCGGGATGGAGCTATGGCCGCCCGAACTATTCACGGTGAGCTTAAGGCTTAAGTATCCTTTTTCAGCGATGCCGATGAGCGCCACCGGCGACGAAATGCCATCGATGATGCCGCTGAGAATATTCATCCCCTCGTCGAGGACAAATTCCAAATCGACTTTGCGCGAGTTTAACAACTCGGCGATTTTCGCGGCGCCGTTTGCGCCGCCGATCTCTTCGTCGTGGCCGAAGGCCAAGTAGATGGTTCGCTGCGACGCGAAGCCCGCCTTCAGTAAATTTTCCACCGCTTCGAGAATGCCCATCACGCTCGCCTTGTCATCCATCGCGCCACGGCCCCAAACGTAACCGTCGGCGACGCTTCCCAAGAAGGGTAGATGAGTCCAAGACTTTTCGCTCGCTGGATCAACCGGCACGACGTCCATATGAGCCATGAGCAAGATCGGCTTCAGCCGCTCGTTTGTTCCTTTCCAGGTAAACAGCAGGCTGAAGTCGTTGACGGTTTCTTTACTGAGTTGAGCGTGAACGCGCGGGAAGGATTTCGTGAGAAAAGAGTGAAACCGTTGGAACTCCGCCGCGCTGGCGTCCGTCGGCGATTGAAAGGAAATCGTCTTGAGCTGAATGGCTTCGGCTAATCGTCTAACGATCGCATCTTGATCTATGCTCATCGGCGGCGCTGGCGCGACGTGCATTTGGCGGGAGCTGAATGTCGCCGCGCGCACGATAATGATAGCGACGAGAAGCCCAACGACCGTGACGAGAGCGAGGGAGAGTTTCTTCATGGGATTTCACGACAGGTAGCAAGTTCAGGTTGCCACCGCAAACCGCCGATGGTGAGCAGATTTGGGTAGTGGTTCAGTTTCGAAATCCGATGTAGGGGCGACCCTCTGTGGTCGCCCGTTCCGGAGGGCAGACACAGGGGTCTGCCCCTACATTGAGATTTTGCTGAAAAACCCTCCGTTCATCCTTCGAGAGCCTCAGGACGAACGGAGGAGCCGTTGAAATCACGGGAGATCTTTCCGTTCATGCTGAGCCCGTCGAAGCATTCTTAGGGTTTTTCAGCAGAATCACATTGATGATCGGTTTAAATCAAGATGAACTACTACCCAGATTTGACAAGCAGGGTCCGCTCCTATAATTTTCAAAGACATTTCAAGAACATCAAATTGGAGGAACACAGATGAGTGATTTTTATTCGGATTGGCTGGAACAGTCCAAAGCCAATGAAAAAGCGGTGGGCGAGTCGCCACGATTCACGCGGTCGAAGGATCTCAAATGGATGCGCACGCCGCAAGATTTCAAAGCGGCGTTAATGATTGCGCCTGAGTTGGGTTTTACCACTGGCGGCAGTTGCATGATGCGCGCCGAGATCCCGGCCGGCTGGCACACCGGCAAGCACGTGCACGGCGAAGAGGCGATCTATGTCGAGAGCGGCGAAGGCTTTATGATTCTCGACGACAAACGTTACGACTTCGGGCCTGGCACGATCATCCATGTGCCCTATCGGACGACCCATCAGCTTTTCAACGCCGGTAAGGTTCCGGTTGGCTACATTTCCGGTCTGGCGTGGCACCTCGAAGCCGCGGTTTACATGGGCAAGCTGGAGCAGTTTGAAATGTGCGGTGAGAACGACACCAAGGCGATGGCGGCTTTTCCGAAAGAAGAATCGCAGTATTGGCCCGAAGACGGCCGGCGCATCGCGATGCATCACAGCCAGCATGTGAAGTCCGATGAATCGAAACATGGCGCGACCTATTTCTTGATGGGCCGGAGCGGCAAAGACAATGGTTTCAAAGCGACCGGCGTGGCGATCAGCTCGATCTTCGTCGATCTGCCCCACACCAAGAGCCATAGCCACGCTCATCCCGAAGCCTATCTCTACGCGCTTGAAGGCGACGGCTATTCCGAGATCGGCGGCAAACGCTACGATTGGAATCAGGGCGACGCCATCCACGTGCCGCCGGGCATGCTGCATCACCAGCACTTCAATCCCTTCGATCGCGACATGAAGGAACTGCGCTTCGAGTTCGGCGTGCGCTACTGGTTTGTCGATCAGTGGAAGGGCTACGTGACGATCGATAAGCATCTAAAGGCGACGACGCATATGATCGACTAGAAATTGATTGGTTGAAATAAAAAAGGCGAGCTGGCAATTTTGCTAGCTCGCCTTTTTTTGTGATTCTTCCGGGTTTCCTGTGAAAATGTTTTCACCACGAAGTGTGTCATGTGCTCGCGCACACCTACGTACAATCAAAATGGCGAGACCCGTAGGATGTGGTGAGTCTGCGAACCGCATCGAGCAAGTGCGACTTACCAACGATGCGGTTCCCTTTGGTCACCACATCCTACAAAACTCGGTCCAGCGCCGGTGGCGGGTTTGCTCTCTAATCCGAAATCGAGAAGCAGATCAAAATTCCATCAGATCTTTGGCGATGAGCACCTGGCCGGAAAAGTGTTTCTTCACCTCCTCGGCCCATGACGTGTAATCGTTCGTACCGGCCCGTGCGCCCAGGTGCGACAGCACCAGGGTCTTGACGTTGGCGCGTGCCGCCATCTTCCCCACCGCCTCGAGGCCCATGTGCCCCTGGGTGGCCTGCCGCATGATACCGGCCTGCTCGGCAGGTGTCATTGCTTGCCATCGACCGCTATTGATCAAGTTTTGCTTCCGATTCTCGAACGAGGCAGTTTCGGTGACGAGCAGATCGGCGCCTTTCGCAAGTTCAGTAAGGGCATCGCTAGGGCCAGTATCCCCGGTAAACACAATCACGCGGTGAGGTGTTTCAAAACGATAGGAATAGGACTTGTGCTTACCGGAAGCCGGGCCTTTATGGAAAGCAAAATGGCTGTTTTCGACGGCCGTCACTTTGACATTTGCGTCCTGGTATATCACCCCGGTGCCGACATCATGACCGAGGAACACCTGGGCTATCGGCACGGTGCGACCTCCGTCGGCGATTCTGATCTCAGCGCTGATGGCGTAGTACTGCACGGCGGCCTTGACTAGCTCTGCCGTCCTTGGCGGGCCGTACACATTGATCGGCTTGGTACGCTGTTGATCCCACGCGATCGACATCAGCGTACCAAGACCCGCGGTGTGATCGTCGTGATGGTGGGTGAGGAAAATAGTTCCGATTTCTCGGAGATCAGTACCAGCCTCCGCAAGACGACGTGCGACGCCGTCGCCGGCATCAACGACATAATGTGTCCCGTTGACGGTTAGGAGATTGGACGACTGCGCCCGGTCCGGTCGCGTTGAAGGGCCACCGGCGGTTCCGAGCGTGATGAGACGGGTGCCCGTCTTTGGTGACGGCGCCCCCTTCGACTGCGCCATGCTGTCGTGAGCCAGCGCAAAGATGCCGATGCTGATCAGGGTCGTAAATAACAGTGACGATAGTTTTTGCATGTTCTCCTCCGTGTAGAGACTGTGTCGCAATTCACTCGGAGCCCTTCGACCCTTCGACGTTGCTCAGGACAGGCACGCTCAGGGCGAACGGATAAGTGATTGAATTCGCGATCGAGCAATACCGTTCGTGGTGAGGCAGCCTGCCCTGAGCTAAGACGAAGGGAACCATGAACGGTATTGCGACACAGTCTCGTGGAAGGGCGGCAATTTCTTGATTGCCTGCCCTCGTTGCGCACCTTAAGCCGGCATTCCTAAGAATTGCAATCTGAATTTCAGCCCGTTGGAAATTAATTTTTCGCTTCATTCCGCTGAACCGAAAAGCGAACTGCCAAAAGCGCGCCTACGGCTTCTCGGCGACGACCTTGCCGTTCTTCCAGACGTATATCGGCGTGCCGTGCATGCGCGCGGTCTTGCCGGCGACTTTGGCGGCGCGGCGAAGAGCGCGACCGACGGCGGCGGAGAACTCTTTGCTGTTGCGGTACGTGGTTTTGCTTTTCATTCTGACCACGGAAGTGCTGGTGCGCGAAGCGCACCCTACGAACACCTTTAAGAAATTCTCCCGCGTCTCAATTGAGGCGCGGGAGAATGATGCGAGATTTACCCGTGATTGCGTTTTTTAATTTAGATTACATTAAACCCCGCCACTTGAGGCGGGCACAATTAAATGGGGTTTCCAAAGGGCGCGAGCATCCTCTTTGGTCGCGAGCTGGGTTCAAACCCCGCTCGCGATTTTAACTTGATCGCTAGGGTAGCAATTCGAATTGTTTGCAATGTCGCGGCCGCACGATTGAAAAATCGCGCCGATCCGTGGTCATTATGCGCTGAATATTCAAGCGCTCGGCAAGCGCCATGACCGAGGCATCGACAAAGCCGAAGTGTGCGCTTTCATAGCGCCGCAATAGCTCCAATGTTCTTTGGTAATCCGCATGGGTTAGTTCTTCCACCGTAAACTCACCCCTTAAAACTGATTGGACGAGCTGTCGCTCGGCTGCGGGCCCGAGATGACTCAAGAGAAGATAGGCTGCTTCGGGCAAAACGCTCGCCGGAACAACTAAATCTGCTCGATTAATTTCGAGAAAACGTACTGTGCGGTGATGCCAATCATCGTCGCGGTCCGCCATTGCGTAAAGCGGACCGGTGTCCACAATAACGCCGGCCATTACCGGCCGAATCCTTTGCCCAAGATTTCTTCGGCTCGTTTCGCGACATCTTTTCGCCCGCTTTTACCGATCCCGATGAGCGAAAGTCGCGGTCGTTTACGCCCCCGGCGAGAAACATATTCGTTGAGCGCCTTGCGGGTCACTTCTGCAAAAGTGCAATTTTCCCGTTTGGCAATGTCTGAGAGTTTCTTCAAAACATCATCGTCGGCGAACACGGTGGTGCGTTTCATGGGCAATGCTCCTTTAGCCACATACGTAGGCTAGCATACGTATGTGGAAGCTATCAACTTTCGGGCGCCCCCATCAGCGCCGGCTCCCGAGGATTGGCTATCGTAATATCGCTCGCCGCATCGATTGCAAACATAGGCCGGAACATTTTCCATGACGACCAAACCTTTTTTGACTCGGTAATATTCCCTGACAAGGTGGCGTACGAGTAAACCCTCCAAACAAAAATCGCAGGTCTCTCCTTCCATCATTCAACCTCTCACTGTCGATTGTGGTTTACGAAGCATGGTAAATCGTAATGACAACCAAACTGGTTTCCGCGCTCAAATCGAAACCGTTTTTTCTTTCCAGACACCATGACTAGCGAAGCCTGATCCGCGCCTGCAACACCCACTGCCCGGCGCCGCGGCGCACTTCCAGCCACAACTGTTGTGACGGCGACGGCTGAATTTCGAAGTCGTAGGTCTCGCCGACCGTGACGACCTGGCGGGCCAGTCGGGGCGCGGTCTGCCCGGCCGGCAGCGTCGCGCCGTCCTTGGCCAGCGGTTTCCACGTCGTCTGCTCACCCCGATCGAAGAGGAACGCCGTTAAGAAGTCGTTGCTCGCGGTGATGTTGATCAGGCGCAGACGATTGGGCACGCCCGCGCGCATGACGATGGGGGCCGGCGCGGCGCTGCCGTTGAGCGCGAACGGCTCCCGCTCGTTCTCCCGCACGACGCCGTTGAGGCCAATGATGACAATGTGATCGGTCGCCGGGTCGTAGCGCTCGCCTGGATCGAGGATGATGAGCGGGCCGTAGAGGCCGCCAGCCAGTTGCGCGTCTTTGTGCCAGTGGGTGTGATAGATGAACGTGCCCGCCCGCGGCGGTGTGAACTTGGCGACGAAGGATTGCCCAGGGGCGACCGGCGGCGCGAGATTGCCGGCCTGCCCGCCCCAGCCGGGCACGCCATCGAAATAACTGTCGAGCTCGATGCCGTGCCAATGAATCGCCGTGGGCTCGGTCATGCGATTGACGAGGGTGATCTCCACCGGTTCGCCGCGCGTGAGCACAATCACGGGGCCGGGAACCGGACCCGAATTGAGACGCGGCGCGTCAATGCCATCCTGGCTTTCCAGATCCATCCGGTAGCCCACCTGGTTGCCATAGCGATTGGGCTCCTCGCGCATCACCAGGGAGAGTTGCCGCGGTGCGCGGCCATCCGATGGCGGGTGCATGCTGGCTCCCGTCACCTGAATCCCGAGCACCAATCCCGCCATCCCCGCGGCGCTGTCGTTGGTCCCGTGGCCGGCGTGGGCGCTGTCGGCGGGCGCACTCATGTGAACTGTCATATGGCAGTGAAACAACCAATTGCCAGGACGCTCGGGTGTCCATGACATCGCGAACGTCCGGCCAGCGTTAATGAATTCAGTGACCGCCGTGGGTCGCTGGCCCGGAGCGAGCCGCCGTTCGACGCCGATATCGCCCGTGGCTTCGACCGTGAAGTAGAAGCCATGCAGGTGCATGGAGTGCGGACCGCCAGATAGGTTGATAATCCGCCAACGTACCCGATCGCCGACTTCGTGATGCAGCTTCTCGGTATATGGCCACGACGAGCCGTTAATGGCGAAGATATGAGAATTCGTCGACCCGGTCGCGGGTGGCTCGAACGGCTCTCCGAAGGCAGAGATCACGAACACCCTGTCGGCTGGCGACCCCTCGCGTGGATCGACGACGATGGCGCCGCCAAGCTGGGTGTCGCGACGCTGCCGTCTGTTGACCGCTTCCGGTCCGGTCGCGCCCCAATAGAAATAGGTGCCGGGAGCGTTCAGACTGAATCGGATCTCTTGAGTCGCGCCGGCGGCGACTGATACCGGATCGCATTTGCTCGGTCGCGTGCACAGGCCAGTGACCCGCAGCGCCGACCCTAGCGTATTCCGCAGCGTGAGCGCGACGGTGGTTCCTTCGCGAACTCGGATGAGTGGTCCCGGTATGGAAGGGTCGGCGCCTTCTTCACCGAACGCGGCGATTTCAATGGGCGCACCTTGCGGCCCTTCGGGACGCCAACTGCCGACGCCGGCATACAGCCGTAAGTTCAGCACGTCTCCTTCGAGCCGTCCCGCCAGTCGCGTGTTGTCGTTGGTGGAGACGACGCGCACCGCCGATGGCGCGGCGCTCGATTGCGCCATGCTTTCGTGCGCCAGCGCAATGATGCTGATGCTGATCAGGGTCGTGAATAGCAGTGACGATAGTTTTTGCACGTTTGCCTCCGTGTGGCAGGGCGGCAATTTCTTGATTGCCTGCCCTCGTTGCGCACCTTAAGCCGGCATTCCTAAGAATTGCAATCTGACTTTCAGCCCATTGGAAATTAATTTTTCGGTTCATTACGGTGAACCGAAAGGCGAGCTGGCGAAAGCGCTTCTACGGTTTCTCAGCGACGACCTTGCCGTTCTTCCACAGGTAGATTGGCGTGCCGTGCATGCGCGCGGTCTTGCGGGCCACTTTGGCGGCGCGGCGCAGGGCGCGACCGGCGGCGGCGGTTAGCTGACGGGTTTCTTTACTTACTTTTACTTTCTTCACGGACCTTGCTCCAAGACTCGTGGCTTGTCGTGAGAATTATCATACACGGTCCACTCGTCGGCCAAAAGACGATAAGCGTTCTGAAAATTTTTTCAACTGCGGTTGAAGCGTCGGATTACGTCGCCACGAAGATCACGAAAGACACGAAGGGTTCGGATAACTATTACTCCGAACTTCGTGCTCTTCGTGCCTTCGTGGTGAGTAAATTTTAGCCGTGATTGCGGCGGTCGCAAATGGCGTCGATGAGCGCGGGCTTGCCTTGCTTGACTTGCTCGATGGCGCGCTTCAAGGCGCCTTTCAAATCGTCGGCGTTTTCGAATGGGCCTTCGCTGTACCAGCCCATGGATTTCGCCAGACCGGCGAAGTCGGGGTCGGGGCCGTAAAGATCCATGCCGATGTGCGCGCGGTTGGGATCGGTGCCGCGGGTGCGGGCTAAGACAAGCTGATGGTTCCAGTCGTTGTAATAGGCGCGGTTGTTGAACATGACGACGAGCATGGGGATTTTATATTTCGCGGCGATCCACAGTGCGCCGGCGTCGAACATCAAATCGCCGTCGGGTTGCAGGTCGACTACCAGTCGGCCGGTTCCCTTATTCGCCAGCGCGGCGCCGAGCGACAAACCGATTTGCGTGCCGGTGCCGAGCTCACGGCCGGCGTGACAATAGGGGCGGTCAAAGTTCCATAATTTTTTACCCCAACCTCCTAAGTCGCCGGTGGTGAGCACCCAGTCTTCGCCTTTGATGGCCTCCCAAACTTCTGTCGCGAGTCGCGGCACGGTCATCGGTTTTTGATCCCAATGTTCTTGCGCTTGCTTGGCCCACTTGGCGCGATTTTCCGCGTGGCGCTTGCCGATCGCTTCGGCGCGCTTGGCGATTTTTTCCGCGAGCCCCAGCGTCTTGGCAATTCGTTCCTTCAATAGTTTGGTCAGCTGCGGCGTGGCGGTGACCGGATCGGCGGTCATGCGTTGCTGGGCGTAATAGGGGCGGGCGTAGTCCATCGACCACTTGCTAATTTCAATGTCGGTGAAACCGATGTCGATCCAGGTCGCGTTCGCCTGAACTTTACTGGCGACCGTGCGCGTGGCGATGTCGCGCGTGTGGGTCGGTTTCTCGAAGTCGGCGATGTCGAGCGTCAAGACAACATCGACGCCGTCGTAGCAGCCGTCAAAGTCCGAGGTGAGGTTCAATGGATGATCGCTGGGGAAGTTGAGCCGCGAGCCCACATCCCACACCGACGCGCCCAAAGTTTCGGCGATCTCGACGATGTGATTCCAACCATGGGGCGGGCGGGCGGCGAAGTCGGCGATGATCGCCACGCGATTCGCCGCTGCTAACGTGTCGGCCGCTTTGGCCAGCGCGGTCGGGTCCGGCGATGGCGCCGTGGGTACTTCGGCGCTGCCGGCGGGCGGCATTTCGACGTCGTGATCGAGCTCCGCTTCCTGCAGGCCGGCGTCGTAGCACTGATAGACCGGCCCCTGGCGCGCGCTCATCATGACCGAGTAGGCGCGCGCGAAGGCGCCGGGGACGCCGTCCACGGTCGACGGTTGATAATCCCATTTGACGAAATTGCGGATCGCTTCGCCCTGCACGTTGGCGGTGTGAATCCAGTCGATGAACGGCCGGCGTTTCGGTTCGGCAAGCGGTCCGGTGGCGCCCATGATGAAGACCGGCGCGCGATCGAGATAGGAGTAATAGACGCCCATGGGCGCGTGCAGCAGGCCGACCAAGTTGTGCACGATGGCGATCATCGGCTTGCCCTTGACGCGAGCGTAGCCATGGGCGATCTGCACCGCGATCTTTTCATGCTGACAGAGAATCATCGGCGGATCGTTCTCGCCGTAATTGACCAGCGAGTCGTGCAAGCCGCGGTAGCTCGCGCCGGGATTGAGCGCGATGTATTCGATGTTGTAGCGCTTGATCATGTCGACGATGACGTCGGACTGCCAACGCTTAGCGGATTTTTTAATTGTTGAATCTGCCATGCAGATGTCCTCCTTAAAGAATAAATTCAATTAACCACAACGGGCACATAGTTCACAAAGTAGGGGCGCGATTTATCGCGCCCGGATTCGGATAGTTTGGCCGCAAAGAACGCAAAGGTCGCATAGTAAGAAAATTCAGATTCGGAAATTAACCGCAAAAGGCGCAAAGAGCGCAAAAATTGTTGCTGCCTTGCTATCGGCTTTAGTTTCCTGCGGAACATTTGTGATAAACGCAATTAACCTTGTTGGAGGGCGCGATGAATTGCGCCCCTACAAATCGGATTTACCTTTGCGCCCTTTGCGCTTTTTGCGGTTAATTATCTTCCTTCCGAAACTATGCGTTCTTTGCGGCTATTCTTCTCACGCATTCTCGCCGCGGCGCCAGACTATGGCGTCGACCAGCGCCGGTTTGCCGGCCTTTACTTGCGCGATGGCGCGCTTCAAGGCCGGAGCGATTTCCGCGGGATCTTCGATGGGGCCTTCGGCGTACCAGCCCATGCCTTTGGCGATGTGGGCGAAGTCCGGCGGCGGCGCTTCCAAGTCCATGCCAATATAGGCGCGCTCGGGGTCGGTGCCGCGCTGATGCGCCATGTGAATCTGATGCGCCCAGTCGTTGTAGTAGGCGCGGTTGTTGTACATGACGATCAACATCGGAATGTCGTATTTGATCGGCGTCCACAGCGCGCCCAGGTCAAACATCAGATCGCCGTCGGGCTGCAAGTCGATAACCAGCTTGCCGCTGCCTTTGTGCGCGAGAGCCACGCCGATGGACAAGCCGATCTGCGTGCCGGTGCCGAGCTCGCGGCCGACGTGGCGATAGGGTTTATCGAAGTCCCAAACTTTGTGCACCCATTCCTTGAGCGTGTTGGCGGTGAGCACCCAGTCTTGGTCTTTGATCACCTGCCACATTTCATGGGCCAAGCGCGACTCGGTCATGGGCCGCTCGCTAAATTCTTTTTTGACTTGCTCCTGCCACTTGTCCCACTGGCGGTTATGTCTTTCGCCGATGGCTTTTTTGCGCTCGTCGATGCGCGTCGCCAGTGCTTTATCGCCGGCGATGCGTTTGCGCACTGCCGCGGTCAGCGCCGGGATCGTCAACGCGCTGTCGCCGAGCACGCGGTGATCCCAATTGTGGTGCTTGTTATAATCGGTCGCCCATTTGCTGATCTCGATGTCGGCCAAACCAATGTCGATCCATTTACAATCCGGCGTGGTGACCACCGTGATCTCGCGCGTCTGCGTGTTCAGCTTATGCGAGCCGCGCGTCCAGTCGACGACGTCCAATGCCGCCACCAGATCGACGCCGTTGAATGCGTCACTGTGGAAGCTCACGCTCAACGGATGTTTGTTGGGAAAGCCGAGCCGCTTGTTGATGTCGAAAACCGACGCGCCGACGGTTTCCGCCAATTCCACCGTCGGCGTATAGCCGATCGGCATGCGCGCGGCGTATTCGGTCAAGAGCAAGGGACTTTTCGCCGCCACCAACATGTCGGCTGCTTGTTCCAGGGCGGCGCTTTCAGGGGCGACCCGGGAGGGCACTTTGACGTGGAAATTAGGCACCGTAATATTTTCCGTGAGCTTGGCTTCCTGCATCGCCGAGTCGTAAACCATGTAAACCGGTCCCTGCGGCTCGCTCATCATGATCGAGTAGGCGCGCGCGAAGGAGTCCGGCACGCCGTGAATGCTGCCCGGCTGGTAATCCCATTTGGTAAATTGCCGCACGGCGTCGCCCTGGGCGAAGGCGGTGTGAATCCAGTCGATGAACGGACGGCGGTATTTCTCATCCATTGGACCTGTGGCACCGATGATAAACACCGGGCTGCGGTCGATGTAGGCGTAGTAGATGCCCATCGGCGCGTGCAGCAGGCCGACGACGTTGTGGACGATGGCGATCATCGGTTTGCCGCTCGCTTTGGCATAGCCGTGGGCGATCTGCACAGCGATCTTTTCGTGATTGCAGAGCAGCATCGGCGGCTGGTTCTCGCCGTAGTTGACCAGCGAGTCATGCAATCCCCGGTAGCTTGCGCCCGGATTGAGCGCGATGTACGGGAAGCCGTACTGCTTGATCAGATCGACGATGATGTCGGATTGCCAACGTTGGGTGGATTTTTTGATTGTCGAATCTGCCATGCAGATATCCTCCTTAATTTATTCGATCAGCAGGGCCGATTCATGAATCGCCCCTGCGCAATTCTACAAGATCGGCAACGCCGCTCCGCCATTCCTTATGTCAGAAAATCCGCCGTGAGTCACGACGGACGGCCATCTTTTGTTATCTGGTTAATAGCGCGGTCGTCAAGGGGCCTTGATTGCACCGGCAGCACGCCCTCATTTTCGATCCAGTTTGATCGGTGGGCTGACTGTGAATCATGGCATTAGCAATTGATTTTTTTCAAAGGGCATGGATTACTGAACCCGACATCATGCAGTTCTGGCCCACTAGACCATTCTATGTCACGCTGCAATCTGGCGACCGATTACGATGACCGGCTCTAATTGAGTTCAGCTCTGCGTCGATGCAAAGCTCTTCAATCAATTTCTCAGGTGACGCGCCGCAGCGGTTAAGTTTTAGCGGTTTTCGCACCGCGGTTTTGGCTTTGGCACTGATCGGTGCTGGTGTACTCGTTCTCGCCACTCGCTGGG
>Ga0137461_1000186_pt1 | contig 14503 bp, 9 predicted proteins | sample EasRivERMGT746_2_FD_104650 | JGI IMG/M metagenome (GOLD analysis project Ga0137461, IMG submission 104650) | Soil microbial communities from meander-bound floodplain in the East River, Colorado, USA - East River MetaG ERMGT746_2 | ecosystem: Environmental > Terrestrial > Soil > Floodplain ... | reverse complement strand
TATTATAACAAATGAAGCCAGCACGATTGTAAACTGTAAAGCTTTAGCCGGATTTATTTTTTCAGTATTCATATTTTTCAGCAGCTAATATAATTAATCGTTGTAAACACCTCAAATCATTTTCGGATATGATAATTGGTAATTTAAATATTGTATCAGTAAATATTTCAGTAATCTTGAGTTATGAATGCGATCGGATATAAAAAACCGCTCCAATAAAATTTAATATTGGAACGGTTTATTTTTGATGAGATATTAATAATTCTTACTTCGTTAAAAGCATCTTTCTGGTCTGGCTGAACTGTGCTGATTCCAGTTTGTAGAAATATACACCACTCGTCAAATTTGAAGCATCAAATATTATAGTGTGCGGTCCTGCTTCTTTAAACTCATTTACAAGTGATTTTACTTCCTGACCTAATAAATTATATACAGCTAATTTTACCAGCCCGGGTTCTGCGATACTGAAATCAATACTGGTTGATGGATTAAATGGATTTGGATAATTCTGCTCTAGTGAATAAACTGCAGGAGCAATTACATCAACAGAAACTTCATCGCTGTAATCAAATGTTCCATCAAAGTCTAGCTGCTTTAATCTGTAAGTATAATTTCCTGTTGAAAGATTTGCATCGGTAAATGAATAATTTCTTAATTCGGTAGTTGAACCAGCTCCACTTACAAATCCAATTACTTCATATGCCGAGTTTAACGATTTTCTTTCAACATCAAATCCGCGGTTATTAATTTCTGTAGCAGTTGTCCATTCCAACGCAACATTTCCACTTAAAGATGAAGCAGAAAATGAAACTAATTCAACCGGTACAGGATCATCTCCTTTGAGTCTGATGATCGTAAAATTTCCTTGTGCTCCAGAAGTGCCAAGGTAGTTACCAGTCCAGCAAGCGCTGAAATCTGTAAGATAACCGGGTGTAGATGTTGATAAAGCATCAGTACTTCTGGAGGTTCCTGTGAAACCGAGGTGGCGAATCTCCACAAGCAAATGTCCACCAGAATAAAAATACAGAGAATCGAACATTATTTCCGGTCCCCAATTATTTGGTGTGTTCCCAAAAGTGTAAGAGTTGGCTGGAATAAGTAAAGCTCCTGATCTAACCATTTTCTGAGGTCCTACAATATTATCTGCGAAAACAAAGCTTCGGTTTGCAGGGGGAACACTTCCGCTAAGATAAACATCGTAGTTTGAATATGTAACATCAGCAGCAGGCCAGTCAGCTGTTGCAGATACTGGGATTCTCATACTAAAAGCCTGAAGTTCCTTTCCTACTAATGGTGTAAGCAGACTTTCATTGATTAAGAGCTGGTAAGTTCGCTGTGCATTGGCAAGAGGACCGAGAAATGTCGCTGTACCAGGTGTGGTTTCATAAGTTGGAGGAACAACCTGGTAAACAATAACTTCCTGTTGCTGTGCTAGAACACTTAATGAAAATAGAAGAAATGCAGCGAGTATTAAAAAAGAATAAATTGCTTTCATAATTACTCCTAATTTTTATTGATGGAATTTGTACTAATATACATTATTAGAATTACAACTACAATAAATGAAGTTAAAAGTTTACAAAACCGGGTATCCAATTGGAAGTGATTTTATTAATTTAGATCAATGAAAAACTTCACTCATCAAAACGAATTTCTTCCTGGACGTATTGATTTTTTGAATAACCATTTTGAGAAGTAATATGTGTAACAACGTGCGCAATTCTTTTTGCAAGATTATAAACCCGCATTAAATTTTCTATAATGTCTGCCTGGATCCTGAACTCAGATAGCGATAGATTTTTGTCATGCGTTAACCTGTCAGTTAAATAATCAAAAGATTTATCCCGTATTGCACCTAATTCCTGTTTTGCGTCAATTACATCATATGCCTTTTGCTTATCGTTAAGGAGTAAAGCTAAAATTGATTCATTCACAGCCCAGGATATTTTATCATACAACGGCTGCATAACTTCCTGGTATGCTTCAGTGAATTCTATATTTGATTTTATCCGATCCTTTCCCTGGCTGATCAGGTTTGTTTCTATTACGTCTCCAATATTTTCAAAATAATTTGTTGATGATAAATAAGCCTGAAGCAAATTGGATTCTTCTGATGTTAGTTTCTCCCTGGAAAGTTTTCCGAGGTATGTAAGAATAAATTCGTGTATTGCATCTACATTATCGTCCATATTTTTTATGGCTTTGAGTTTTTCCTTATCACCCGAATTAATTGCATCAGGCATTTCATTTACCATTTTCACAACTCTTTTGCCTTGCCTTCCTAGTTCCATTCTTACCCGGTCTAAAGCAAGCTGTGGAGTTTTTAAATAAGTCTCGTCAAGGTATTTTGGTTTTATTTCCTTTACCAATGCTGCAGGTTTGACCGGCAAAATCCACATTATCAATTTTGAAAATAATGTAACAAACGGTAAAAAGATCAGGGTATTAGCTGAATTAAAAATCGTATGGGCATTTGCAATTTGCCTTGGCGATTCAGCCGCCATTTTAGAAATTCCTTCTAACTGATTATAGGAAGGGGAGATGGTCCGAACAAGCATTGCCAGTTCGTGAATGAAAGGAAAACGGATCACTACACCAATTACGTTAATAATAATATGACTTAATGCGACTTGTTTTCCTTCACGTGGTGTTCCGATTGAAGCTAAAAATGCTGTTGCACAAGTTCCGACGTTTGCTCCCAGTACGAGTGCAATTCCTGCTTCAAGTGAAATCAATCCCTGGCTGGCAAGCGCAATAACAATTCCTATTGTGGAGGCTGAACTTTGAACAATTGCTGTGAAAACAGCTGCAATTAAAATTCCAATAAGCGGGTTTGCCATCTGTTCCATTAAATCAAAAAATGGTTTGTAAGACCGAAGCGGGTAAGTTGCATCACTCATCAAATTCATACCAAGAAAAATTAATCCGAAACCTATTAACATCAGACCAAGATATTTTAGTTTGTCATGCTTTATAAAAAATTTAAGAATAAAACCGCAGGCAATTAACAAGAGCGCAAACTCATTTATTTGAAATGCTATTATTTGAACTGTTACTGTTGTGCCGATATGCGCTCCGAGTATGATGCTGATTGCCTGTTGAAGTGAAAGCAGTCCGACAGAAATAAAACCAACGGTAAGCACGGTAGTAACGGATGAGGACTGTATAACTCCTGTTACAAAAATTCCTGTTAATACTCCTTTTATCCGGTTCGAAGTCATTCTTGCAAGTAACTTTTTCATATTTGCACCGGCAAAGGATTTTAAAGCATCCGTCATTTGTTCCATTCCGAAAAGGAACAAAGCCAGGCCGCCAATGACTCCAATTAAAATAGAAATTAATTCAAATGTCGAAAAATTTTGCATAATACAAAATCAAACCTAAGGAATGCTTTATTTATTTAAAAATTTATTTTGTGAATTCATTAATGAAAAAACTGAATTTAGGATTATAAATTAATTTTGAGAAAAGCGTGAAGTATAAGAAAACTGTTCAGGAAAGAACTGGATCAGGAGTTTTTTTACCAAGCACTTTTGCCAATTTAAAAAGTTCCTTCATTAATTTATCGAAGGAAGGAATGTCGATTGATTGATGACCATCTGAAAATGCAGTGAGAGGGTCTGGATGAACTTCAATCAATATTCCATCTGCACCGGCGGCGATAGCTGCTTTGCTTGCGGCGGGAACAAGGCTGCTTTTTCCGCTGCTGTGCGATGGATCAACAATCACCGGGAGATGTGTCAATTCTTTAAGAGATGGAACCGCAAGAATATCAAGCGTGTTTCTTGTATAGGTTTCGAAAGTTCTTATACCTCTTTCGCAAAGAATTACTTTTTCATTGCCGACTGACAGAATATATTCTGCAGCTAAAAGAAATTCCTCCAAAGTGGCACTCATATTTCTTTTCAGGATAATAGGCTTATTAGTTTTTCCAACTTCTTTAAGTAGCTCATAGTTATCCATGTTTCGAGATCCGACTCTCAAAATATCAACTTCATCTGCAAGCACATTCAGCTGATCGATTGTAAGAATTTCAGTTTCCAACAAAAGATTTGTTTCCCTCCTGATGGTTCTTAAAATCTCAACTCCATCTAGTCCAAATCCTTGATAACTATAAGGTGAAGTTCGCGGTTTAAATAACGAACTGCGGAATACACTTGCACCACACCTTTCAACTGCCTGCGCAGTTTTCAATGCAATTTCCGGAGTTTCAAGTGCACAGGGTCCGGCAAAAACAGTAAAGTATCCCTCGCCAATGCTGACATTCTTTTCTGAAATCAGGGTATCCCGTCGTCCGTTATATTTAAATACTTTTGTGTTTGCTAATTTATTCATCAATTTCTATATAAAGTTAAAATTATTTTTTTTGATGTATAAAGATAAATAATAGTTTTAATATCAAAATGCTGTTGAGCACAAGTATTTGAAAATGCATAAGAATTTTTCACATTCATTATTTAAAATGAATGATTACTCGTACAAAATTATAGCTAATAATTAAAATAAACTACCGGTAATTTCCCTCTCTCAGGTTTGACTGAATTATATAACGAGAAAAATGTTATTAACCGGAATTACATCATAGTCCCTATTAAATCAGTGTTCCTCACAATTTATTCTTCAGTCTATTCAAAATTCATCAAAAAAGAAAAGAATTCACTGATAAATGCAATTTTTTTTGATGATTATTATTTTATTTTTGCCATCATTAAAATCACTAACCAAAAGGTGAGAACATGTTCAAAGTGATGCTTTATAGTTTAATAATCATTCTTATGTATTCATTTACATTTCTGAATGCACAATCTGCTCTGAAGTTTGCTGTTATAGGAGATTATGGTGCTGACACTCAGGCTGAAGAAGACGTTGCAGATCTTGTGAAAAGCTGGAACCCGGAGTTCATGGTGACAGTCGGTGATAACAATTATGAAGATGGTGCTGCTTCGACCATTGATGAAAATATTGGTCAATATTATCATGATTTTATTTTTCCATACTTCGGTACTTATGGAGGCGGATCACCTGACAGCAATAGATTTTTTCCCGTTCCCGGAAATCATGATTGGAGAGCTCCCAATCTTACTCCATATTTAAATTATTTTACTCTGCCTCATAACGAACGTTATTACGATTTCGTTTGGGATAATGTGCATTTTTTCATGATTGATGCCGATCCGCATGAGCCGGATGGTTATTCTGAAAATTCTGATCAGGCTATGTGGATAGAATCAAGAATGGAATCCTCATCTGCTGAATGGAAAATAGCGGCGCTTCATTTTTCACCATACTGTTCAGGTGGAGATCACGGTTCTATTTCAACAGTTCAATGGCCCTATAAAGAATGGGGTGCAGACGCTGTTTTCTCAGGGCACGATCATATTTATGAACGGCTGATTGTGGATGATTTGTCATATTGGGTTAATGGATTGGGAGGAAAAAATATTGATAGTCTCGATAATCCAATTCCAGCCAGCCAGGTACTTTATAATGATGATTTTGGTGCAATGCTCTGTGAGGTCTATGCTGATAGCTTAACTGTAAAATTTATTACACGAACCGGCTTGCAGATAGATTATTTTTCGATCCCGTCTACTGTTACATCAAATGAATACACCGGGATTGGTGAAACTCCTGAACTATTTTCATTGAGCCAGAATTATCCAAATCCTTTTAATCCTTCAACCACAATTTCTTATACAATACCATATACATCCTTTGTCAAAATAAAAGTTTACGATTTGATCGGAAACCTGGTAGCTCAATTGGTGAATGATGAAAAAGAGTCAGGGACTTATCGGGAAGAGTTCAACATCAACAACCTGTCAAGCGGTGTGTATTTTTATAAGCTTGAAGCAGGAAATTTTGTTGATACAAAAAAAATGGTAATTATTAAATAAGAGTTCATGAATAGAATAGGAAATAATTTATAATATAAAAAAATCTGAATAAGAACAACCCTTAACATCATCTTTACTGTTAATCAGGAGAGACTCTAAACAGTTTCTCCTGAAATTATTCCGTTCATCAAAATCCTTGCCTCCAACCTTTGGAATTAAATAGAACTATCGTTTAATTTAATCCGGTTTTTCAAATAAATTTTCATGCATCCATGTAAACATGCAGTCGATCTCCAGACTTAATAGTCATCAATTCCATAAATATTTCAGAGTCATTACTATGCAAAAACTAAATTTGTCTATCGTATTAAATTTATTGATAATTGTTTCTTCCACTTTAATGGCACAAAACAATTCAGAACCTGATTCTTTAAAAAATATTTCGCTTTCCGGGCTTTCATTCAGAAGTATTGGTCCGGCAGTAACTGGTGGAAGAGTTATTGATATTGCTGTCAACCCATTTGACCAAAGTGAATACTTTGTGGCATCCGGACACGGTTCGTTGTGGAAAACAACTAATAGTGGAATAACATTTTCACCGGTCTTTGATGGAAATAAATCTTATGCGATTGGTTCTGTAGAAATTGATCCAACAAATTCAAATATAATTTGGGTTGGAACCGGTGAAAATAAAAATCAGAATAATGTTATTTACGGTGATGGAATTTATAAAAGTGAAGATGGCGGAAAATCCTGGAAGAATTTGGGAATCAGCACTTCAGATCATATTGGTGGAATTGCAATTGATCCAAACAACTCAAACATCGTTTACATTGCTGCTTATGGATCATCAAGGAATTCCGGCGGTGAACGAGGAATCTTCAAAACAACTGATGGCGGAAAAACCTGGGAGAATGTTTTAAAGATAAGTGAATACACCGGTTGTTACGAAGTTCACATGGATCCGAGATTCTCAAATATTTTATATGCAACAGCACATCAGCGAATGAGAAACCTTTACACAGGAGTTTCAGGCGGACCGGAAAGCGGGATTTATCGAAGCCTCGATTACGGAGTAACCTGGGAAAAATTAAAAAACGGTTTGCCGTCTGAAGATGTTGGAAGAATTGGGATGTCCATCTCGCCTGTCAATCCTGATTTTGTTTATGCGACTGTTGAAGCTACTGAAAAAGACAAAGGAATTTATCGAAGCACAGATCGCGGTGCAAGCTGGTCGAAGCAGAACAGCTATATTTCTTCGTATGCATTTTATTTCCAAAAATTATATTGTGATACAAAAGATGTTGACAGGGTTTACAGCGATGATGTGTTTATCCAGGTTACAGTTGATGGTGGAAAAACATGGAAAAAGCTTGGTGATGATAAAAAACATGTTGACAATCATGCGATGTGGATTAATCCTGATAATAATAAACATATTCTTGCCGGATGCGACGGCGGAGTTTATGAAACATTTGATCAGGGCAAGAACTGGGGATTCAAATCAAATATTCCGATTGCTGAAATTTATAAAGTCACAACAGATAATGCCGAACCGTTTTATAATGTTTACATCGGTACACAAGACAATAATAGTCTTGGAGGTCCATCAAGGACGATTAGTTCCGCAGGGATTGTAAACTCAGATTGGCTTTTCACTAATGCAGGTGATGGATTTGAGACGCAAGTTGACTGGACAAATCCGGATATAATTTATTCACAGTCGCAGTTTGGCGGATTAGTTCGATTCGATAAAAAGAGCGGTGAAAATCTTTTTATTCAACCTCAGGATTTTGCAGACACAGCTTATCGGTTCGATTGGGATGCTGGTTTTATTTTATCAAAACATGATAACAAAAGATTATACTTTGGTGGAAATAAATTGATGAGAAGTGATGATCAGGGAAGTATCTGGAAAGAAATTAGTCAGGATCTGACAAGAGGTGTTCCTAAGGAAATGCAAAAGCTGATGGGACAAAGCTGGAGCATTGATCAGCTAGCAAGAAAAAGTTCAATGGCACAAATTGTAACAATCGCTGAATCACACTTGGATGAGAATGTTTTGTTTGTTGGTTCAGGTGATGGATTAATTCACTTCACTGCAAACGGAGGAACAAGCTGGACAAAAGCTTCAATTGAAGGTTTGCCGGAATATGCGAGAGTTCACCACATCATTGCCTCAAATTTTGATAAGCTCGTCGCATACGCAGCCTGTCATAATTTTGTCGGTGGTGATTACAAACCCTACTTGTTTAAAACTACTGATGGTGGGAAAAACTGGTTTACAATTAATTCAAATCTTCCGGAAAATGGAAGCACGTATTCAGTTGCAGAAGATCATGTTAACAAAAATCTCTTATTTATCGGAACGCTGTTTGGAGTTTATTTTTCAAATGATGGCGGTAATGAATGGATACCATTGAACAATGGAATTCCACCTGCTTGTGTTATGGATCTTGATATACAGAAAAAAGAAAATGACTTGGTTGTTTCTACTTTCGGAAGAGGAGTTTATATTCTTGATGATTATTCTCCATTAAGATATTTATCAAATGAATCTGTTAAGAAAGAAGCAGAAATATTTCCTGTAAAAGATGCATTAATGTTCATTCCATCAAATCCATTTGGATTCAGAGGTGTGGCATTCCAGGGAGCGAACTTTTATTCTGCACCAAATCCTGAAGTTGGTGCTGTATTTACTTATTACCTCAAAAATGATTTAAAGACTTTGAAAGAAAAGAGAAGAGATGAGGAAAAGAAAAAACAAAATAATAATGAAGACATTAAATATCCGACTTATGAAACACTGAAAAGTGAAATGGAAGAACCTGAATCATATTTAATGTTTACAATTACAGATGAAGCGGGAAATATTATCCGTAAAATAAAATCGAGTGCAAAGAAAGGTGTCAACAGATTAGTCTGGAACTTTCGTTACACTGCTGTTACTCCCGTTTCACTTGAAGCATTTGATGATTCAGTTCCCTGGGTAGAAGCTGATAAAGGATATATGGTTGTACCTGGAAAATATTTTGTTTCACTTTCAAAATTTGAAAATGGAGTTTACACTGAACTGTTCTCTAAAACGGAGTTTACATGTAAACCTCTGAACAACACGACTATTCCCGCTGAAGATAAGCTGACATTGGATTCATTCAATAAAAAAGTTGCTGAACTAACACGGGCTGTCTCAGGTTCAGATCAATTCAGAAAAGAAATGTCAGATAATCTTGCCTATCTGAAAAAGGCAGTATTAGATGGAGCAAATGTTCCGGCTGAAACTTATTCGCAAATAATTAATATTGAATCTGATTTACGTGAGGTTAATAGAAAACTTAACGGTGATCAATTGAGAAGCAGGTATGAAGGTTCGGTTCCCACTTCAGTAAAACAAAGAGTTGAACTGATAACCGGTGCTTTGTGGAGTACTACAGCAGCACCGACAAACACTTTCATCAAGTCCTATGAAATAGCAGCTGGTAAATTTGATGAAATTCTTACGGACCTGAAATCGATTGAAACGGGCATTAAACAAATCGAAATCGAACTGGAAAAATCGAGTGCTCCTTACACTCCGGGAAGATTTCCTGAATGGAAGAAAAATTAATGAGGGTTAGCGATAACAATTAGTTTAAAAACAACAAGACTTTAAGAAAATCCCAAAGTTTAGAAGAGCGACCTACTTCGCCTAGGCTTCGTAGGTTAAAAATCGTTTTCTTGAAAAAGCGATACCCGATCCAGTTTTGAAATATTTTTCTAAGTCCTTTGCAAGTTTTTCCGTTTTAACAGCGATATAAGCATCAAATTCAAATGGACTATATGGCTTAGTAGATTTGTTAAAACCATTGTTATGCTCTTGAATCCTTCTTTTTAAATCCGAAGTATAGCCCACGTATCTGAATGATGTATTCAATCTTTTAAGAAAGTAGACGTAGTACATTAAATATTTTCCTTGGATTATGATGATAATTAAAATAATGTAGGATCAAGATATATGAAAAAGTATTGGATTTAAATATAGAAATGTCATTTGAAAGAAAGAGAGCGAAGCTCTACGAAACTTTAGTGAAGTAGAGCGGAGAGGGCGGGATTCGAACCCGCGATACCCGGTTAAGAGTATGACGGTTTAGCAAACCGTTGGTTTGAGCCACTCACCCACCTCTCCGGACTGAAATAAAACTATAACTATTTTAGAACAAGGCAAATATATTCATTTTTCACAACCATTAAAAAATAAATCTATAAGTAATTGATAAATTTCTACCAGGCATTAATGCAAATTCTTTTATCGCAGAAAGATGATCTCTATAGCTTTGATTTAGGAGATTATTGGCTTTCAAATCAATAGAATGAATAAAATTTCCGGTTAGAAATTTTAATCCCGCATATAAATCCACAATTCCATAACCTGTCGTTGGAGTTTCATTTTCAGCAATTTTATTTTGCTCTGAAGCAATCTTCCAAACTAGACCGAACCAGTGATAATCCCTTGTGTATCGTGATTCAAATGCAAATCGCAGTGGAGGAATTAATGGAAGATCATCTTTTGTATCAAGATTTGTGGCACTTACATAGTCAGCCATTAAACTTAATGTAAGACCGGGATAAATTTCGTAGACTGATTTGAATTCAAAACCATAGAGTTCAGCGTTTGATTGGGTATAGAAAAATACAGGGAAGCCGGTTGAATCATTAAATCCTGAAGGATCTTCTTCACTATAGAAAAGTGCCGAAGGTTCGCGGTAGATGTAATTAGAAATATTATTATAGTATACACTCCCTTCCAAAGTAAATCTTAGAGAATTAAACCTGATTCCTAAATCAGCTCCGATATTATTTTCTTTTTCAAGATTTCTATCACCAACATCAAAACTTCCCGTTGCGGCATGAATTGCATAAGATGAAAGTTCTTCAACAGTCGGTGCACGGAATGCGGTTGCCAGATTTGTAAATACACCAACTTCTTCATTCAAGTTATAGATAAATCCTAATGATCCTGATAACGAGTTGAAACTTCTGTCTTTAGCTGTAAATACTGAATCAAATAATTCTGTTTCAGGAATTTCAACACTGTTATTTTCAAATCGACCTCCAAAATTCAGACTTAGATTACCAAGTGAAACTTGTTCAAATAAATATGCTGCAATGCTGTTATAATCAGCATTCGGAGTCAGTGCTTCTTCTCCTACAACTTTGTAAGCTTGCCGATTAAACCAGAAACCGAAAGTGCCGTTTAATTTTTCCCATCCGCTGATTTTTCCCTGTCTGAAAGAGAGATCAGCACTCAAAGAACGAAGCGAAAAGCTTGAACCGATTTCCCCGGTTTCAAGTTCTATTTCATCATGCTTATAGTCCTGGAATCCACCTTTAAAGCTGAATGAATTCACAAAACTGTTTATGTTTTCCATCTCTGTAATAATCCTGTATTCTCTTTTCTGAAGATCAAGAGCAACAGGACCTTCTCCACCAACTTCATTTGGATTAAATGGAATTCCATATTCAATATTGTAATCATTAATTGATGCACCAATAATTCCCCATACAGGATGAAATGCAGCGCCGAACTTAAAACCATCTGATTCATAATCCGAATTCGATACTCTGGAACCATCTGGTATTTTATAACTGTGCGCTTTCTTCTTTATATAATCTCCGTGAAGTGAAATCTTATCAATTCCATAACCGAGATGAACACGTCCGGACTTTTCATCATTGACTGAAGTCAATCCAAAATTAACTTCACCCATTAATTTTTGTGGAACCGTTGGAGGAATTGTTTCTGTAATTACATTTACAACACCGCCGATCGCATTGCTACCATATAGCATTGAAGCTGGTCCACGCAGAACTTCAATCTTCTCAGGTGATGAACCATCTTCGGATATTGCATGGTCAACAGCTGTATTAGAAAGATCTCCCATTCGTAATCCATCTTCAAGAATTAATATCCTGCTGCTGCCTAATCCTCTGATGACAGGTTTGCCAGGTGCAATTCCGATTGATTGCATTGCAATTCCCGGCTGGTAATCTAAAGTTTGAGCTATTGTGGAATTTCTCTTTATCTGAAGTTCAAGATTGGAAAGAATAATATTTGGTTGTGAGATTTCTTTCGGATCAATTTGAAGAGGATTACCAGTAACGATTATCTCTCCCAATTTTAAAGTTTCTTCTTCTAAGATGATTTCCAAATTTTGTGATTTAACAGATGGTACTTTAATTTCAATGTAAATCGTCTTATGACCGATATAAGAAATCCTTAAGCTGTATTCACCAGGTTGAATATTTGTGAACTCAAAATTACCAGATTCATTCGTAACAGCCCCAACTTTTAATTCTTCGACAATTATATTTACACCGACGAGAGGTTCATTATCACCATCGTGATAAATAAATCCACGTATAGAATTTTCAGATTGCCCATTTGCATCGAAGAATGACGATATAAAAAATATCAAAATAAAAACAATAAGATTTTTCATTGTTAATCTCCCGAGCCAAAAAAGTTAGTAATTGCTTCCTGCATTTTTTCAGGAATGCTAAATCTCAGGAGATCTCGGGCGGAGCTCTTAAATGATTAGAAGAACAAAAATTATTAGATGAATAAGTGTTGGAAGATATTATTAATCTTTGAATTCCACTTTGATTAGTATCAATAATAAAAAATGAAGCAGTAAATGTTAAAGTATGAATGGAATTAAAATTCTGGTGAACCGAACACTCAAATCCTGATGAATTAATTTGCTGCGAACCGTTTAACTTATCAGAATTAATGGAAGACTCGCAAACGATTGCAATATTATGATGGTGAAAAACATTCAGCAGGCATAGAGAAAGATAGCCAGCAAGAATTACTGCGCTTGTATAAGTTTGGTATTTTTTGATCCGGCATTTCATATCTACACACTAAAGATTGAATAATTATTAATATTTTCCAAATGTAAAAAGTATACGAAGTACAGGTAGATGACTCTTATCCAATCAAATTTTTTGCTTATCAAAGCACCTTTTAATAAATTTGATAAATAAAATCAGGTAATTGGAGAGTGGATGAATTCTTATAAAGGTGTTGATTATTTTAACACCGAGTCTCTGTTAGTGGAAGAAGAAGTTATGATTCGGGACACTGTTCGCGAATTTGTTTCTGATGAAGTGATTCCCATCATTGAAAAGCATAACCGTGAGTCTACATTCCCGATCCATTTAGTTTCAAAAATGGCAGAACTTGGATTACTCGGCTCAACATTCCCTGAAAAATATGGATGTGCCGGCTTAAATTATATTTCATACGGATTGATTGCACAGGAATTAGAAAGAGGGGATAGCGGAATAAGAAGTTTTGTTTCGGTCCAAAGTTCGCTCGTAATGTACCCGATTTTTACGTTTGGAAGTGATGAGCAGAAAAATTATTGGCTGCCTCTTCTAGCCAATGGAAAAAAAATTGGATGCTTTGGATTGACTGAACCGGATTATGGGTCAAATCCCTCTGGTATGGTTACAAAAGCAGAAAAAGTTGATGGTGGTTATATCCTGAATGGTGCGAAGATGTGGATTACGAATGGAACAATTGCTGACGTTGCCGTTGTTTGGGCAAAACTTGATGGTATTGTCAGAGGATTCCTGGTCGAAAAAGGATTTAAAGGATTCACTGCACCCGAAATGAAAGGTAAACATTCTCTGCGTGCTTCAGTAACATCAGAATTAATTTTTGATAATGTTTTTATTCCAGAAAAAAATCTTCTACCAAAAACTGATGGATTAAAAAATGCTCTTATGTGTTTAAATCAAGCCCGGTATGGAATTGCCTGGGGTGTTGTTGGTTCTATGATGGCTTGTTATCATGCCGCCCTTGAATATTCAAAAAGCAGAATTCAGTTTAACAAACCAATTGCTGCTTTCCAGATGACTCAGGAAAAATTAGTTTATATGATTTCCGAAATTACCAAAGCCCAACTTCTGAATTTACAATTAGGCCGTATGATGGATAGCGGTAAAGCGAAACACTATCAGGTCTCATTGGCCAAAAGAAATAATTGTGAAAAGGCATTAGAGATTGCAAGAATTGCACGTGAAATATTTGGAGCAAATGGTATACTCGATGAATACCCTATAATGCGACACGCAGCAAATCTTGAATCAGTAAAAACTTATGAAGGAACACATGAAATGCACACTTTAATTATCGGAGAACATATAACAGGTTTGTCTGCATTTGAGTAATTTTACATATTAAATAGATATTGAATATGGCAGGTACAAAAAAATTAATTGAAGGTTTAACATTCGATGATATATTGCTGATTCCAGGTAAATCATCAGTCCTGCCAAGAGATGTAGATGTCTCGACCTTTCTTACCAATGAAATCAAATTGAATATTCCAATTTTATCGGCTGCAATGGATACTGTTACTGAATCAGATCTTGCCGTAGCACTTGCCAGGGAAGGAGGAATTGGAATCCTTCACAAGAACATGACTATTGAAAGGCAATGCGATGAAGTTGATAAAGTAAAGAGGTCAGAAAGCGGTATGATCAAAGATCCGGTAACTTTATTGCCTGATAAAACCGTCGGTGAGGCTCTTGCAATAATGAAAAAATATAGTGTGTCGGGAATTCCGATTATAGATAGCTCAAAAAGATTGGTTGGTATTCTCACAAACAGAGATTTG
>Ga0137461_1000185_pt1 | contig 14508 bp, 15 predicted proteins | sample EasRivERMGT746_2_FD_104650 | JGI IMG/M metagenome (GOLD analysis project Ga0137461, IMG submission 104650) | Soil microbial communities from meander-bound floodplain in the East River, Colorado, USA - East River MetaG ERMGT746_2 | ecosystem: Environmental > Terrestrial > Soil > Floodplain ... | reverse complement strand
GCGCGAGGCGTATGGTCTCCAGATCGCGCATCTCGCCCACCAGGATCACGTCCGGGTCCTCGCGCAGCGCGCTGCGCAAGGCGTTCGCGAACGACAGCGTGTGCGGTCCGACCTCGCGCTGGTTGATCAGGCATTTCTTCGACTCGTGCACGAACTCGATCGGGTCCTCGATGGTGAGGATGTGGGCCTGCTCGTTTTCGTTGATCTGGTTGACCATGCCGGCGAGCGTCGTGGACTTGCCCGAGCCCGTGGGCCCGGTCACCAGGACGATGCCGCGCGGCTGATTGACGATCTCGACGAAGATCTTGGGCGTCCTCAGCTCCTCGAGCGACAGGATCTTCGAGGGGATCGTGCGCATCACCGCCGCCGCCCCGCGGTTCTGCACGAAGGCGTTGACGCGGAAGCGCGCGAGACCCGGTATCGCAAAGGAGAAATCGCACTCGAGGTTCTCCTCGTAGTGTTTCCTTTGCCCGTCGTTCATGATGTCGTAGATCATCCCGTGCACGTCCTTGTGCTCCATCGCCGGCAGGTTGATGCGGCGGATGTCGCCGTGCACTCGGATCATGGGCGGCAGACCCGAGGACAGATGCAGGTCGGAGGCCTTGTTCTTGACGACGAAGGCTAGGAGTTCCGAGATATCCACTATAATCCCCTTCAACGTGAGGCCCGGACCGAATCGGAAGCAAGGGCCTAAGCAGATGAAAGAGCGAGAGTTTTCAGATCCGCCGCGCTTGCATCGCCGCGATTATGTCCTCAATACCCTTGAACTTGCAAGCCGTGAGACAGCGCATCGAATCGGCGACCCGCGCGGCGGGCAGGCCCGCCCAGTCGGTGCGATTGCTCGCGGTGAGCAAAACGTTTCCGCCTGCGGCCGTGCGCGAGGCGGCGCTGGCGGGATTGCGCGATTTCGGCGAGAACTACGTGCAGGAGGGCCTCGAAAAGATCCGCGAGCTCTCCTCGCTCGGGCTCACCTGGCATTACATCGGCCCGATCCAGAGCAACAAGACGCGCGCGATCGCCGAACACTTCGACTGGGTCCATTCGATCGACCGTGCGAAAATCGCCGCGCGGCTCGCACAAGCGCGCGGCCCGGGACGAACCGATTTGCAGGTCTGCCTCCAGGTCAATGTGTCGGGCGAGGCGACCAAGAGCGGCGTCGATCCGGCGCAAGCGGCGCAGCTCGCGAAGGAGGTGGCGGCGCTGCCGCGCCTGAAGCTGCGGGGCTTGATGGCGGTGCCCGAGCCGACGCCCGATGAGGCACTGCAGCGCCGGCGATTCGGGCAACTGCGCGAGCTGCGCGACCGGCTGAACCGCGACGGCTTTGCGATGGATACGCTCTCGATGGGCATGTCGGCGGACCTCGAGGCGGCGATCGCCGAAGGCGCGACGCTGGTACGGGTGGGCACGGCGATTTTTGGAGAAAGGCGAGGCTGAGTTGCGGATCGGCGCGGATAATATGGAATCAGGATCCCGTGTTCTTCGCTGAGATTCCGAGACCCCTGGACGGCTTGTCATGAGAATCACATTCATCGGCGGCGGCAACATGGCCGACGCGCTTATCGGCGGACTCCTGCGCAAGGACTTCCCGCTGCAGGATATCCGCGTGGTCGAGATCAGCGCCCAGGCGCGCCGCAAGCTCGTGGACAAATACGGGGTCACCTGCTTCGACAAGCCCAAGGACGCGGTGCGGGCGAACGACGTCGTGGTGTTCGCGGTGAAACCCCAGCATCTGCGCGAAGCGGCCGCCAAATCCGGCATCGCCGACAACGCCAATCTGGTCATCACCATCGCCGCGGGCGTGCGCCTTGCCAACCTCTCCAAGTGGCTGAAGGGGCACACGCGCCTGGTTCGGGCGATGCCCAATACGCCGGCGATGATCGGCGAAGGGGTCGCGGGCCTGTTCCCGTTCTCGAAAGCGGTCAGCCGCGAAGACCGCGCGCAAACCGAAATCGTCCTCGGCGCGGTCGGCGCCACCGTCTGGATCACCGACGAATCGCAGATGGACGCGGTGACCGCGATCTCCGGGAGCGGCCCGGCCTACGTGTTCTATTTCATCGAGGCGGTCGAAGACGCGGCGCGCGAATTGGGGCTCCCGGTACAGATCGCCCACCAGCTCGTGTTGGACACTTTCAGCGGCGCGGCCAAGCTCGCCTCGAGCAGTACCGATCCGGTGGCGGTGCTGCGAGAACGGGTGACCTCCAAGGGCGGAACGACCGAGCGGGCCCTCGCGAGCATGGCCAAGGACGAGGTGAAGGAAGCGATCATCCGCGCAATCCATGCCGCCAACGAACGCGGCAAGGAACTGGGCGAGGAACTGGGCAAGGAATGAAGCCGGGAACGCGATGATCAGCCAGATCGCCCACCTGCTGATCCTGACCGCGTTCGGCTTTTTCGTGTACGCGCTGCTCCTGCGCTTCCACATGCAATGGCTGCGCGCGCCTTTCCGCAACCCGATCGGGCAGTTCGTCTCCGCGCTGACCGACTGGGTCGTGCGGCCGGCGCGCCGCGTGGTGCCGGGCCTGTTCGGGCTGGACCTGGCGAGCATTCTGATCGCCTGGATCGTCGAGGCGCTGATGCTCGTGCTGCTCTACTGGCTGCGCGGAGTCTCCTTTGCCGGAACCGCCCCCGGCATCGCGGCGGGGATGTTGTTCACCCTCGCCGCGATGGAGCTGGTACGCGCCTCGCTCTATCTGCTGATCGGCGTGGTGATCGTGCAAGTCATCATCAGCTGGGTCAACCCCCACGCTCCGCTTGCGCCCGTGTTCGACGCCCTGACCCGCCCCTTCTACGCGCTGTTCCGGCGCTTCGTCCCAAGCATAGGCAACGTGGATCTCTCGCCGCTCTTCGTACTGTTGGTCGCGCAGGTCCTGCTGATCCTCTTCGAGAACGTGGTGGCGCGCCTGGTGCAGGCGCCGTCTTGAGCCCGTCTTGAATCCCGGGGCCGCGTCCACCGCGGCCCCGCTCGATCGGGTCGAACCTGCGATTTCACCAGATCGAGGGTGCGACCGGCCGCGACATTTTGGCGCACCTGCCGCGTTTCCGCTGCGACAATACGCCGCACGAAGCCCCGCAGCCGCTGGCATAAACTGGCTTTCGATACAGGCAGTCTGCCAGTTCTTTGCCGACGGGTGACCCATGCGATACCAGGTTACCGCCCTCGTCGACGCCGCGCGGGTCGTCACGATTCCGGTTGACGCAAACGATGTCCGGGACGCCCGCGCGCACGCCCGGAGGCACGGTTGCGCCGTTCTGAACGTGCGGCGCGCGCTCGCGCCGGACCCTGGATTTGACCCAGATCAAACCTCTGTCCCGACAATCGACGATAGTCGAACACGACTGGGCTGTCTGCCAGTTCTTTGCTTTGCCGACGGGTGACCCATGCGATACCAGGTTACCGCCCTCGTCGACGCCGCGCGGGTCGTCACGATTCCGGTTGACGCAAACGATGTCCAGGACGCCCGCGCGCACGCCCAGAGGCACGGTTACGCCGTTCTGAACGTGCGGCGCGCGCTCGCGCCGAATTTTTTGCGGCGCGGCGAGCGCCGCTTCCCGCTGCAGCTTTTCAGCCAGGAGCTGCGCCTGATGCTCGAAGCCGGACTCACGCTGCCGGAGGCGGTGCAGGCGCTGGTCGAGAAGGAGACGCGCGGGGAGATCCGGCGGGTGCTGGAAGCCGTGCGCGACGCGGTGCTCGAGGGTGCGAGTTTTTCCGCGGCCTTGTCGCGCCGGCCGGAGGCGTTTCCGGTGCTGTTTGTCGCGACCGTGAAGGCGAGCGAGAAGACGGGCGACCTCGCCGAAGCCATGGGCCGGTATCTTGCGTACCAGCAGCAGGTCGATGTGATCCGCAAGAAGGTGATCTCGGCGTCGGTGTACCCCGCGCTCTTGCTCGCCGTCGGGACCCTGGTCGCTCTGTTCCTGCTCGGCTACGTCGTGCCGCGGTTCAGCGCGGTGTACGAGGACATGAGGCACGAGCTGCCGTGGCTGTCGGCGCTGCTGCTCGCCTGGGGGCGGTTCCTCCACGCGAACGCGTTTGCGGTCGCCGTCGCTGCCGTGGCGGCCGCCGCCGCCGCCGCGTACACGCTTTCGCTTGCGCGCGTCAGGCGCGCCCTGCTGCGCCTCCTGTGGCGCCTTCCCGGGCTCGGGCAGCGCCTGCACTTATACGAACTGGGACGGCTGTACCGCACGCTCAGCATGCTGCTGCGGAGCGGCATCCCGGCGGTGGCCACGCTTCGCAGCGCTTCCGGGCTGATGCGCCCGGAGCTCCGGGAAAAGCTCGCCGCCGCGGTCAGCGAAATCGAGCAGGGACGTTCCCTGTCCGAGGCGATGGCCCGGCACGGGCTCACGACGCCGGTCGCGGTGCGCATGCTGCGGGTGGGCGAGCGCACCGGCCGCATGAGCGAGCTGATGGAGCGCATCGCGGCTTATTACGACGACGACATGGCGCGCTGGACCGAGCGGTTCACGCGGCTGTTCGAGCCGCTCCTGATGCTTGCGATCGGGGCGGTGATCGGCCTCATCGTGCTGCTCATGTACATGCCGATCTTCGAGCTCGCCGGGGCCTTGCAATGAACGCGCCCGCATCCGCGTCCCTTGCCGCACCCGCGACGGACCGCCGCGAGCCGCTGTCGCAGGCGGCTTTGCGCGCGGCCCGCGAAGACGCCGCGCGCAGCGGGCGCAACTTGATCGACGTGCTCGAGGAACGCGACGGACTCACCTCGAGCGAGTCGGTCGCCTGCCTCGCGGATGCGCTGGGATACGGCGCCGCGCGCATGGCCGATCTCAACCGCTCCGCGCCGGCATTCGATCTGCTGCCCTACCCCGAGGCGGCACGCCGCGCGTGCGTGCTCTTGCGCCGCGAGGACGGCTCCCTCGCACTCGTGTTCGGGGACCCGCTCGCGCCCGACCTGCACGCGTGGGCCGAGGAGCGCATCGGGCAGGCGTTCGAGCGGGTGCTCGCGCATCCGTCCGATCTCGCCGCCTACGTCGCCCGTTACGAGGACAAGCTGCGCGCGATGGACGGGGTGGTCGAAGCCGCCGCCGGGGCGCCCTCGGGCGGCGGCCCGGTCGAGGACCTCTCGCTCGTTTCTATCAGCGAGGATGCAAGCCCGGTGGTGAAGCTCGTCCATTCGACGCTCTACGATGCGATGAAGATCGGCGCGAGCGACATCCACATCGAGACGCGCGCGCGCGACCTGGTGATCAAGTACCGCATCGACGGCGTGCTCACCCAGGTGGGCGTGCTCCCGGGCCGCGAGCAGGCCGAGCAGGTGATCTCGCGCATCAAGGTCATGTCGGAACTGGATATCTCCGAGACCCGGGTGCCTCAGGACGGGCGCCTCAAGGTGACCACGAAGGGACGCGAGGTCGACGTCCGCGTCTCGATCCTGCCGAGCATCTTCGGCGAGGACGCGGTCCTGCGGGTGCTCGACAAGGAGACGCTCGCCGACCGCATCCTCGGACTGACGCTCAACCAGCTGGGTCTGGACGAAGGCTGCGTCGCGGCCATGCGCCGGCTTTCGCGCGAGCCCTACGGAATGCTGCTCGTGACCGGGCCGACCGGCAGCGGCAAGACGACCACGCTGTATGCGGCGATCAGCGAGATCAACAGCGGCGAGGACAAGATCATCACGATCGAGGATCCCGTCGAATACCAGCTCCCCGGCGTGCTGCAGATCCCCGTGAACGAAAAAAAAGGTCTGACGTTCGCGCGCGGGCTGCGCTCGGTGCTCCGTCACGACCCCGACACGATCATGGTCGGCGAGATCCGGGACCCCGAGACCGCCCAGATCGCGGTGCAGGCCGCGCTGACCGGGCACCTCGTATTCACGACCGTCCACGCGAACAACGTGTTCGACGTCCTCGGGCGCTTCCACTATATGAACGTCGACTCGCACAGCTTCGTTTCCGCCCTGAAGGGCATCGTGGCGCAGCGCCTGGTCCGTCTGAACTGCCCCCATTGCAGCATCGTCGAGGAGCCGGCGCGCGAAGCGCTCGAGGAATCGGGCATCGCTGTCGAGGCCGCCGCCTCCTTCCGGTTCAAGCGCGGGACCGGGTGCGGGGCCTGCCGCGGAAGCGGATACAAGGGCCGCAAGGCGATCGCCGAAGTGCTTCGCATGAACGACGAAATGGCCGGCCTGATCGTGTCGCGTGCTCCGGCGCAAGCGGTGCGCAATGCCGCAGCCGCAGCCGGGATGCGCCCCTTGCGCGAAGCGGCGCTCGATCTGGTGCGCGCGGGCGAGACCACCCTGCAGGAGATCAACCGTGTCACCGCAGTGGCGTGACGAGGCCGCGGCGTTCGTTTCGCCGCGAGGGACGGCGCTGCGGCTCATGCGTCGAGGCCTGCGTCCGGTCGCGCGCTTGACCGAGCATCCTCGCGGCGAGGGCGCGCCCGGCGAACCCTGGCGCGCGCCGCTCGCTGCGCTCGGCGATGCGCTTCGCACCCTGCCCCGGCGAACGAGGTGCCGCGTGATCGTGTCGAGCGCCTTCGCGCGCTACGCGCTGGTGCCGTTCAGCATGACGCTCGTTGACGGCAAGTCCAGCGAGGCGCTGGCGGGGCACGTTTTCCGGCACATCTACGGCGAGCAGGCGGGTGCCTGGGCGTGCCGCGTCGCGCCGGCCGCGGCCGGGCGCAAGCGCGTGGCCTGCGCGCTCGACTCCGCGCTCCTCGGCGCGATCGAGTCCGCGGCGCAGAGCTGCGGCGTGGCGCTCGTCGCGATCGAGCCTGCGCTCGTCGCAGCGTTCAATTCCGCGCACCGCGCCCTGCCGGGCTCGTGCTGGTTCGCGGCGGTGGAATCCGACCGACTCGTGCTCGGCCTGCTGATCGACGGGCAGTGGGCGCATCTCGCGGCCGAGCGCTGTCCGAGCCGATCGGAGGAGGCGCTGGCGCGCATGCTGGCCCGCGAGTCGCTCCTGGTCGCGCCCGGACTTCTGAAACGGGATCTGCCTTGCTGGGTCACCCGTTTCGACGATTCCGCGACCGCCTCCCTGGAAAGATTCGAGGTCCGCCCTCCCGGCGCCTCCGGCGCGCATCGTCCCGACGGGCACGGCGCCCAGGCTGCCGGATCGCAGGCCGCCGCATGAATCGGCTTCAACCCCTGCGGATCGATTTTGCGGAGCGCGAGAACGGCGCATCGCCGGGCCGCATCGCGACGCTCTTCCTGGGCGCCGCCGCCATGGCGCTCGCGATGACCGCCTTTCAGGACATCCAGACCCGCACCGCGCAGCTCGAGGCCGAGCTCGGGCGCATCGCGAGGCCGGCGGGCAAGGCCGGTCCGGCGGGGACAGCGAGGCTCGACGAGTCGGTCAAACGCGCCAACGCCGTCGTCCGCGAGCTTGCGCGCCGATGGGACAAGGTTTTTGCCGCGATCGAAGCGGTGGGCGACGGCGAAGTGGCGCTGCTGGCGATCGAGCCCGACGCGCGCAAAGGCATCGTGCGCATCACGGCCGAGTCCAAAAACAAGCACTCCATGCTGCGTTATGTCACGCGGCTGCAGGCCAGCCAGCCGCTGCAGCGCGTGCTGCTCGAGCACCACGAGGTGCGCACCCAGGAGCCCGAGAGGCCGGTGAGGTTCGTCGTGTCGGGAGAATGGGAGGAGACGCCGTGAACGGTTCTCACGTTCTCTACTCGCTGCACGTGGCTGCGCACCGCCTCGGCTGGCTCGGCGGCTCGGGCCTCGCCCTTCTGGTCGCCGCGGCCGTCTTCTATTTCTCGACCGTGCGCCCCGCGCAGGAGGAATTTGCCGTGCTGCAGGGCCGGCTCGATCGCATCGAAAGCCGCGGCCGGGCGGACGCGGGTCTGCGCTCTTCCGCCGGGCCTTCCCGCATGGAGCAGTTCCTGGAGTTCTTTCCGCCGCTCGACACGGCGCCGCGCTGGCTGAAGACCGTGTACTCGATCGCCGAGCGCGAGAGACTCGAGCTTCTGAAAGGGACCTACCGGGTCAGCGAGGATCCGGCGCTGATGCTCGCGCACTATACGATCTCGCTCCCGGTGCGCGGCAGCTATCCGCAGATCAGGCGGTTCATCGCCGCGGCGCTCAACGAAGTCCCGATCGCTTCGCTGGAAGGCGTGGTGTTCCAGCGGGACAAGGTGAGCGAGGGCGTCGTGGAGGCGAGCGTGACGCTCACCCTGCACCTGCAGGCCGCGCCCAGAGCGGGGCGGCCGGGCGCACAGGCGCAAATCGCCCGTTCCGACGCGTTGGCGCCGAGGAACCCATGAGCGCGAGCAAGCGAACGACGATCGCCGTGGCCGCCGCCGCCCTGGTGCTCGGCGCGAGCGTCGGCCTGCTCGCCGCGAGCAGCGGCGATCCCGCGCGGGCGGAAGTCGCGGCGACGACGAGGACCGCGCCCGAGCTTCCCCGATCTTCGACGGAGCCCTCCGAGCCTTTGCGCATCGACCTGCTGAATCGCGCCGGCCAGTCGGGCCCGCGGCGCGACGCCTTCAGCCCGCGCGGATGGCAGCCGCCGCCTCCACCGCCGGCCCCGCCCGCGCCCGTGGAACCGCCCCCGCCGCCCGCCGCCCCCGCGCTGCCGTTCGCTTTCATGGGGCAGTTCGAAAGCCCGGGCGAGAAGACGGTGTACTACCTGGTCGAGGGCGACAAGCTGCACACCGTGACCGAGGGCGAAACCATCAACGGCACGCACCGCATCGAGGCGGTGAAAGGCAACCACATGGATATTCTCTATCTGCCGCTTTCCATCACGCAAACGCTCGCCCTGGGAGCGGCGCCGTGATGCGGCCCGGCGACGCGATGGGGCTGGTCCGCGCCCTGCTGCTCGCGCTCGCACTCGGCGGCTGCGCCGCGCAGCAGGCGTACCGCGAAGGCACCGAACTCGTCGATGCCGGACGCTTCGAGGAGGGGATCGAGAAGCTCGTGACCGCGGCGAACCTCGACCCCTCGAATCATCGCTACCGGCTCGACCTGCTGCGCGCGCGCGAGCGCGCCTGGGAGCGGCTCATCCGCGCCGCCGACGAGCGGCGCGCCGCCGGCAAGCCCGACGAGGCGCGCGCGCTGTACACGCGCGCGCTGGGGGTGAACCCCGTCGATCCGCGCGCGCGCGCCGGGCTCGACTCGATCGACCGCGACGGCCGGCACAGCCTGATGCTGTCGCAGGCGCAGTCCGTCTACAAGAAAGGCGACCTCGACGCCGCGATGGAACGCGTGCGCCAGGTGCTCCTCGAGGATCCGTTGCAGCGCGGGGCGCTCGCGCTGCAGCGCCAGATCGAGGAACAGCGGGTCCGGGAGGAGCTCACCGCGCCGGTGCTGCGCTCGCGGCTGACCAAACCGGTCAACGTGCAGTTCCGCGACGCCACCCTGAAGCTCGTGTTCGACGCGCTGTCGCGCAGCACGGCGATCAACTTCATCTTCGACCGCGAGGTCAAGACCGATCTGAAGGCGACCATCTACGCCAAGGACGTGCCGGTCGAGGACGCGATCGACCTTATCCTGCTGCCCAACCAGCTCGAGAAGAAGGTGCTCTCCGAGAACACCGTCCTGATTTATCCGAATACTCCGAACAAGCAGCGCGAGTACCAGGACCTGGTCATGAAGACCTTCTTCCTGGAGAACGCGAACGTCAAGCAAGTGCTCAACATGCTGAGGACCATGCTCAAAACCAAGGACCTCTACATCGACGAGAAGCTGAACCTGCTGGTGATGCGCGACACGCCGGAGACGGTGCGCCTCGCCGAGCGCCTGATCGCGGCGCAGGACCTCGCCGAGCCCGAGGTCGTGCTCGATGTAGCGGTGATCGAGATCTCACGCGCCAGGCTGACCGAGCTGGGAATCAAGTTCCCGACCCAGGCGACCCTCACGCTGATCGACCCCACCGTCGCGCCGCTCACGCTCGAGGACCTGAGGAATGTGGGGGGTCGCAGCGGCGTTGCGCTCTCGCCGACGCCGTCGCTGACGGTCAATGCGCGCGACGTGGACGCCGACACCAACCTGCTTTCCAATCCGCGCATCCGCGTGAAGAACCGCGAGAGGGCGCGAGTGCTCGTCGGCGACCGCCTGCCGGTGATCTCGGCGGTCATCACGCCCTCCGCCATCAGCCCGATCACGACCGAAACCGTGACCTACCTGGAGGCCGGTCTCAAGCTCGAGGTGGAGCCCGAAGTCCGTCTGGACAGCACCGTCGTGATCAAGGTCAATCTCGAAGTCAGCACGGCGAGCAACCAACGCACGACCCAGAACGGCACCACGGTCTACGACATCGGCACGCGCACCGCGAGCACCATGATGCAGCTCGCGGACGGCGAAACCCAGGTGCTCATGGGGCTGATCCGGGACGACGACCGCGTCGGCGCGAGCAAGGTCCCAGGCCTCGGCGACATCCCGATCCTGGGACGGCTGTTCTCGAATCAGCTGAACGACCGCCAGAAGACCGAGATCATCATGTCGATCACCCCGCGCATCATGCGCAACGTCCGCCGCGCGGACGCGCAGCTGGCGGAGTTCTGGTCGGGAACCGAGGCGGCGTACCGGACCCAGCCGATCGCCTTGCGCCCGCGGCCTGCCCGGGAGGGCGATGCGCCGACGCCCTCGGCGACCAACCTGCCCCCGGAATCCTCTGCGCCGGGGCGTTCGCCGGCGGCCGCAGCCGCGGCCCCCGCAGCTGCCACGGCAGCTCTTGCGACCGCGGCACCCGGCGCCGCAGCCGCGGCGGCCCCCGCGCCGGCGATGGCTTTCAGCTGGAGCGGGCCGAACGAAGCCCGCGTGGGAGAGCCGTTCACGCTGACCCTGCACGCAAAATCGACTGAGCCCGTGACGGGCGCCGCGCTGCAGATCGCGTACGACGCTCTGCGCCTGGCCGTCGTCGAGGTGAAGGAAGGGCCGCTGCTCAGCCAGGGCGAAGCCCGCACGATCTTCAACCACAAGGTCGATGTGGCGCGCGGCCGGATCCTGGTGAGCGTCAATCGCGGCGGGCTGGAAGGGGCGGTCGGCGAAGGCGCGCTGCTCGAGGTGACCTTCAAGCCCGTGGCGGAGGCGCCGAGCACGCCGGTGCAGATTTCCGTCGCCTCGCCGGTCGGACCCGGAGGCCGCCCGATCGAAGCGGCCCTCGGCGCGAAGCACGAACTCGCCGTGACGAAGGGCGCGCCGTGAGCCGGAAAACGCGCGGCTTCACGCTGATCGAGCTGATCGTCACGGTGGTCATCGTGGCGCTGCTCACCTCGGCCGCGGCCCCCTTGATCGAGCTGACGGTCAGGCGCAACCGCGACCAGGAGCTGCGCTCGGCGCTGCGCGAGATCCGGACCGCGATCGACGCCTACAAGCTGGCGACGGACCAGGGCCGCGTGAGCAGGACCGCGCTGCAGTCGGGCTACCCGCCGACCCTTGCCGCGCTGGTGGAGGGCGTTCCCGACGTGCGCAGCCCCGACAAGCGCTTGATCTACTTCCTGCGGCGGCTGCCGCCGGACCCGAGTTTCCCGGACGTCAACGCGAGTCCGGCCGACACCTGGGGCAAGCGAAGCTACGCGAGCCCCCCGGACCGCCCGGAGGAAGGCGAAGACGTGTTCGACGTCTATTCGCTCTCGGACAAGACCGGGCTGAACGGCCGCCCTTATCGCTCCTGGTAGCTCCAGAATCATGTCCCGCCCGCGCGGCTTCACCCTGATCGAGCTGATGGTCGTGATGGCGATCATCGGGGGGCTGCTCGCGCTCGCGGCGCCGCGCTATTTCAAGCACGTCGACCGCGCCAAGGAGACGGTGCTCAAGAGCGACCTCGCCAGCATGCGCGACGCGCTCGACAAGTTCTTCGCGGACACCGGGCGCTACCCGGCCAATCTCGAAGAGCTGGTTGCGCGCCGCTACCTGCGCAAGGTTCCGCCCGATCCGATCACCGAGAGCAGCGCAAGCTGGCTCGTCGTGGCTCCGGCCGACTCCGCCCTGGGCGGGGTCTACGACGTGAAGAGCGGCGCCTCCGGCGTCACCCTCGGCGGGCAGCCCTACGGCGAGCTTTGACGATGCGGGGCGGGTCGATCCCTGCAGAACGGCCGCGGCAAGCGGGCTTCACCTACGTCGGTCTGCTGATCGCGGTCGCGGTGCTCGGCGTCGGCCTCGCCGCCACCGGCCAGGTCTGGCGCACCGCCGCGGCGCGCGAGAAGGAACGCGAGCTGCTCTTCATCGGCAACCAATACCGCACCGCGATCGCGAACTATTACGCCGGCACCCCGGCGGGGCAGATTCGCTATCCGCGCAGCCTCGAGAACCTGGTCGAAGATCACCGCATGCCGGAGGTGCGGCGGTATTTGCGGCGCGTCTATCCGGACCCGATCACCGGCAACGACAAATGGGGCATCGTCCCCGCGTCCGACGGCGGGATCGCCGGCGTCTTCAGTCTCTCCGAGCAGCGCCCGTTGAAGATCGCCGGCTTCACGGCCGCGGACGCAAAATTCGAAGACGCCGAGCGTTACTCGGACTGGAAATTCGCCTACGCGCCGCCCGCGGACATACGCAAGCCGCCCATCCCGGGCACGACGAGGCCCCCAGGCACGAGGTAAGCCGACGGCCGGGTTCCCCGGATGAACCACGCTGACCCCCGATGAGTGCAGGCACGCGACTCAGGCAGCTTCTCGGCCCGGCGTCCGCAATCGCGGCACTCGCGCAGGGCTTGCTTGCGGGCGCGTCGTACGCGCAACCCGATCCGAGCTTTCCGGAGATCGCTCCGATCCTGCGCGAGCGCTGCATCGTCTGCCATCAAGGCGAAGCGGCGCCGCTCGGATTGAGGCTCGACAGCTACGCCGGCGCCATGAAGGGCAGCCAGAAAGGCCCCGTGATCAAACCGCGAGACGCCCGCGGGAGCGAGCTCGCCAGGCGCGTCCGCGGCGAGAGCCTGCCGCGCATGCCGCTCACCGGGCCGCCCTGGCTCTCCGACGCGCAGATCGCGCTCATCGAGCGCTGGATCGCCGCGGGCGCGGCCGAAGGCGCGAGGCCCGCCGCGGCTGCCGTCCCCGCAAGAGAGAGGCGCCCCGGAGACCCGGTCACGTACGCCGACGTGTCGCCCATCCTGGTCGGCCGCTGCGCCAAGTGCCATACCGAAAACGGCCTGAGGGGCGCGCCGCCCGAAGGCTATCTCCTCAACAGTTACCGCGCGACCGTCAGCGCGGCGGATCGCGCTCGCATCGTCCCGGGCCGTCCGGAGGCGAGCGAGCTCCTGCGGCGCATCCGCGGCCAGGCGCGGCCCCGCATGCCCTTCGACGGCCCGCCTTACCTCGACGAGCGCGAGATCGCGCTCGTCGAGCAATGGATTGCGCAGGGCGCGCGCGACGAGCAGGGAAGACCCGCGTCGATTCCCGCCGGAGCTCGAGTGCGGCTGCATGGAACGCTCGTCGGGAGCGGCATGCTCGACGGGCTGAAGTTCGACTCGCGCGGCTCGCGCGAGCAGCGCGCGGCGCCCGGCGACTACGTCGAGCTTCGCGGAACGATCGAAGGCGACGGCAGCGTGCGCGCCGAGCGCGTGCGCGGGCGCTAAGCGACCGGGCCCGAGCGCTCCGCGGGGCGCAGCGGGCGTCCCCTAAAACGAATAGGCGAAGTTCAGCGAGAACGTGAGATCCGGAGTTGCGCCGCCCAAGCGCATCGCCACGGCGGGTTCCACGAACAGGCCGCGCGCGAGCATCCAGGTCATGCCGAGCTGCAACTGGTAGCGCTCGCGCGGCGGTGGAATCGAAACGCCGTTCGGCGAACTCGCGTTGCGGTAAGTGCCGATGAAAAGCGTGCTGAGGGCAAGCGAGTCGTTGAGCGCATAGGTGTAGCCCATACTCAGGCCGACGTTGCGCTTGGCGAGCGAGCGCTTCGAATCCGCAGGATCGATGTCCGTGCCGTTCAGGTAGCTGATACCGGCGAAGATGACGGCCGGATCGTAGCTCTTGGACAGCACCAGACCGCCGCCGAGTCCCTTGTCGCCCTGCCCGGTGGGCCCTACGTAGTCGATGCTCCAGATAACGTTGGGCCGGCCTGCCGCTTCGTGCAACGCGACACCCAGGAACGAAATGGACGCGTCCGAGGTGAAACTCTCGTGCGTGATGCTCGGTGAATTCGTACCGGCGATCGTGGCGTCCGTGAAAGTCGAGGTGCGGCGCCAGACCCGGGGCGCACGTACCGTGAACTGGAAATCGTCGAGCATGCCGTAGCGCAGCGCTGCGTTGGCGCCGACACTGCGCTGCTCCACCCTGGCGACCGGGAACAGCGTCTGCTCGCTGTGCGCGTACGCCAAGCCGAAGTCGATCGTCGCGGCACCCCGCTTGAGCAGCACGCGCTGGTCCCGCAGAGCGATCTCCTCGGCGGTGGGGGTGTCGGGACGCTCGCCGACGGTGGGCGGCGGGCTGCCTGCCTGTGCAGCGGACGCCAGCGCAATCGACATGACCAGCGCGGTTGCGGCGGGCAGCCGCCGGAGTGCGGACCGGTTCAAGTCCTTACCTGTTCGGTACGATCAATGGAAAAGGCTTGCCGATCGACATCAAGCGCTCCGCGCTCAGCACTTCCAACGGAGGGTCCGCCACGCCGGCGAGCTGTAAAG
>Ga0137461_1000184_pt1 | contig 14543 bp, 11 predicted proteins | sample EasRivERMGT746_2_FD_104650 | JGI IMG/M metagenome (GOLD analysis project Ga0137461, IMG submission 104650) | Soil microbial communities from meander-bound floodplain in the East River, Colorado, USA - East River MetaG ERMGT746_2 | ecosystem: Environmental > Terrestrial > Soil > Floodplain ... | reverse complement strand
CTGGGACGAAGGGGAATCGTACGAGGCGTATGTCACGCGGCATCTCGGTGATCACGAGATTGCGACCTCTCACAAGGATACCGGTGTCGTGTTCGACTACTTCTCGGCATTCGAGGAAGGCGGGAATCTCGGACTCGAGGCCCGCGAACGCAATCTCGCGGTGTGGTGCCTTTTTTATTACGCGAAGCACATCCAGGGGAACAAGTCCCTCGGCACGGGCAAGCTGATCATCGCCGACTATGAGCCGTGCTGGGAGGATGCCGAGTTCCTGGCCAACAACACCTTCCATCCTGACGACCTCGAGCAGCACACCGAATGGAAGCAGCGGACGTTTCATCTCAAACCGTTCGCCGAGCGCCGCAAGGACGGCGCGGTCTACAAGCGGAAAAAGAAGCTGACCAAAGTCCGCGGCACGCAGAAGACGAGCTGGGTGAAGGCGTTTATTACATGGAAGCACCTGCGCGCGTTCTTTCTGTTCAAAAACCCGACCCTTCGCGTCCTCTGCATCAGCGCCAACAAGGGCGTGGCGCGGGACAACTACTTCGAGCCGCTCAAAACGCTGTGGGAATCGAACGAGAATCTCCGGCGCCTGTTCGGACAGACCGTTTACACGCAGCGCCATGGCATGCTGCTGAAGAAGCGCGCCAAGGGCTTGCTGGTCTCCGATGATGATCTCCGAGGAGAAACGCGCGAGCTGTGCCTTCTGAGCCGCGGGTCGAAGAGCTCGATCGACCGGATGCGTCTGCGCTGGAATGTCGGCGACAAGGACGCGTCGGGCCAAACGGCCGTGTCTCTGTGCTGCGCCGGCGCGAATACAGGCACACAGGGCGGGCGCTGGGACATCGTTGTGCTCGATGACATCGTCGACCGCAAGAACTCGCGCACGAAGAACCAGCGCGACAAGATCATCGGCGTCGTCGCGGAGTTGCGCAACCAGGCCCGCGGCGCCACTGCGGAAATCGTTTACGCGAACACGCCGCAGATGATCGGCGACGCCTCGGAGATCATCGACAAAAAGCACGACGACGAGTACCACATCATGTACCGGCCTGCGATGTGGTACGACACGCAGACCAAGGAGCCGCACTACTACTGGCAGCGCTCCGCGCCGACCGACATCTTCCCTGATGGTGAGGAACTGTGGACTCCGAAAGCCATCGACGAGAAACGCAAGGATGCGGACTTCTGGTCGCAGCAAATGCTCCGGCTGCGCGACGAGTCGGGCGTGCTGTTCAAGCGCGAGGACTTTTCAATCATCGAAGCGGCCGATGCGCCGATCGAAGTTCGCGCCGGACTCGGAGGAGCAACGCTCAGTGATCGCGATGCCGCACGCTTCGAGCGCGACGGGCTTCGCCGGCGTCGCATCACCTTCATCGACCCCGCCGGCGAGGAAGAGCGCGCCAACGGCGACGACACGGCGGAGATCACCTGGGCGTTCGACCAGTTCGGCGACCTGTACATGACGCACATCTCCGGCGGCCGTCTCAATCCTGCCGAGGAGTGTGACCTCATCTATGACGCCTGGGCGTACTCGGACTCGGAACTGGTCGAGTTCGAGGTGGACTCGGCTCTGGTCAAGTACGTGCGCTCGACGCACAGCGACTATCAGCGGCGAAAGGCCCTGGAGCTCGGGCAGCCGATCACGATTCCGATCGTCTATCAGCCGGCGTCGAGGTCGAAGCTGAGCAAGGGCGAACGCATGGATCGGATGTACTCGTATACGAGCACCGGCCGCGTCAAGATCCTGCGCAACGCTGGCCCGCTGCACCTGATCGAGCTTTTCATCGAACAGTACGTAGAGCGCGGGAACACGCCGCACGATGACTTTGCCGATGCCGGCTCGCGCGTTGTGCCTCATGCCTCACGTGCGCCGCGGCGTGAAAAACCGAAGGTCGTTCAAACCGCGCAGCCGACGAACGCGCCAGCATCCGCGCGCGTCAACATCGCCGACATGCTGGCCCTTCTCAATCAGACTGAGAGCCAGCCGGCCAACTGGGGGGCGCGCCGGTGAAACTCAAGGATCTCAAGGCGAAGATCGGCAATCCGCCGGCGGACTTCGAGGATGACGCCGGCAAGCAGTGGTGCGAGCGCTACAAGCGCGCCGATGCGTGGTACGAACGCGAGTCGAACGACTGGAACCTGCTGGCCTCTCTCTATCAGCGCCCCTACGCCACAATCACCGACAAAGACGGCGGGGTCATCGTCGTCAAGATCCCCTGGGCCAAGGCGTACCTCGACAACCTGGCCACCGATCTCTATTTCCGCAACCCGGACAGCTACATCGAGCCCCGCGTCGATTCTCCGGACGCGAAGCTGATCGCTCGCGGCGCGCGCGAGCTCGCGCAGACATTCGACGACGACATGGGCACCGTGCATCACATGCACCGGGCCATTCTCGGCTGGGGCTATGCCGGCTACGGCGGGATCTGGATCACGCACGAGCAGATCGACCACAAGGAAAAGCGGCCCGTTGTGGACGAGAATGAAACCCCGGTTGTCGGAGCGGAGGGCGAGCCGCTCTACGAGCGCGATGAATCCGGCGAGGAGTCGATGGCCATGGTCATCGACGATCAGCGCCTGCTCGAAGAGTACGTCGAGCCGCACCTCTATCGCTTCGATCCAGACGGCACCGATTGGCTGAACCTGTCCGACTTCAAGTACCTCTTCAGGCTCTATTCGCGATCGCTCTATGACGTGTGGGCGGACGAGGACTTCCGCCTGGACGATCGGAAGCGCCTCGTGTGGTACGCGGCCGGGCACGGGCGGCGAGCGATTGGCGACACAGCGCGGCTCTCCTATGCCACCCGCGAAGAGGACGACTGCCGCTACATCCCGGTGCTCTTTGCCGAGGGGTGGTCAAAAGTGGAGAAACGCATCGTTCACCTGCCGGTAGGCGCGAAGTTTCTCATGCGAAACGCCCAGCGTGACGACGGGGAGTTTCTGTGGCCGCGCGGTCTGGCTATGGCCAATCACGGCCGTGGGCGCTACCCTACGCGTCTCGTCAGTGACGGATACACCCTACCAACCGTCAAGAACGAGAACAACTATCCCGTGCCCTTGTTGCGCCACGTGCGCGCTCTCATTGAAGACTATGTCCGGATCTATGGGCGTCTGCTGGAAGCCGGCGACGGCATTGTGAAGAAGTACTTCACGCTCAAGGGGATCATCGATCGGCTCTCGTTCCGGAAATTCGCTGCCGGCGACGCAACGGACGTGCACGAGCTAGATCCGGAAAAGCTCCGGGACATCCTGGGAATCGACGAAGACGGTCCAGTCAATCTGCTCGACGCCCTCCCGAAAATCCTGGCGATGGTTCCGACGCGCGATTCGAAAGACGAGATCCTGGCCTATGCCGCGCAGCTCGATCGCATCGAGCGGACCTTCTGGCAGATGACCGGCCAGGGTCCCGCCGATCGCGGCGGCGTTGCGCCTTCGACGACGGCCACCGAGACCACCGTGATCGCGGCCGCTCTCCAGAAGCGGACCAGTACAGGCGCGGAGCGGATCGCCGACGGGCACGACGACATCAACGAGATCCGCTTCTTGCTCTTGGCCGAGCATCAGACGCTGCCGATCCCGTATCGAAGCTCGACCCGCGCGTTTGACGAAGCGAATTGGCCGAAGTTCAACGCGGAGGTGCTCAAAGGCCTCACGCTTTCGTACCGCCACACGGTCGGATCCACAAGGCCACCCACGCGCGCGCAGGTCAAGGCCGAGCGCGCGGAGCTGTTCGCTAAGATCGCTCCGTTTTTCGAGATGATCCGTCACGACCGGACCGCGCGGAGCCTTTTCCTCCACACCATCGAGCCGTACGACATGCCGGCTATCGAGGCCATGATCGAGGACCCGCTGCCGGAGCTGGCCATGGAGGAGTTTCGGCTCAATCTGCAGCTCAAGCGTGGCCAGATCCCGGCAGCGGAGGTGCCGCGCGTGGCGGCCCGCCTCCAGGAGCTCGGGATGATGATGGCCGACGCCGTTCTCACGCCTGGTGAGAAGGAAAAGGTGGCGCTCGAGGACGGCGGTATGCAGACGTCGGCTCCTGGCGGCGCAGCCTCAGCGCCGGCGGGAACGAGCGCGCAGCAGCGCTCCACGATGGCCGCAGCGGGGATGGAGGCCAACTGATGATCCGTCCCTGCTACGACTGCCAGCTCGAGTTCAAGTTCGCGGATGACGCTCCGGAGGACGGGATTTTTCTCTGCGCCGTCGACATCGAAACGCGACGGCTGGCCCGCACCTTCGACAACTCGCCCGAGCATCTCGCGAACTTCGCGCCGAGCGAGCCGCTCGTTCTACTGGGGCGCCCGGTTGCGGTCTCGCGGACGCGCGTCCACACAAGCAAACAGGAAGGCCTCGTGACTGGCAGAAGGGAGCTCCATCGTGCCGATGTATGACTTCCATTGCCAAACGCACGGAGACTTTGAGGACCAGTTGCCATTCGATGCGCCGCGGCCTCTGACCTCGACGTGTCCGGACTGCAGCGTCGTCTCGCCTCTGGTCTGGAGGCGTGCGCCAGGCGTGTTCGGCGATGAGAACGTTCCCAAGGAGCGCATGGCGGCCGCGCGCAGCGGCTGTGTCAACGCCGCCGAGCACTACATCCCACCGTTCAATGGATCCACACGCTCCGAGCTGGCCAAGTGGGAACGCACATTCAACGTCGTTCATCACACGGGCGGGGAGCGCCGCAGCGGCCGGCTCGAGATCAACCAAAAGGTGCCTTGGCTCAAGACCGAGCAAGGCAAGCGGAAGCACGGCGAGATCCTCGCGCACGCCGTTGAGGTGGCCAAGGCCGGCGACGAAGCCGTCATGTGCGAGATGGCGAAAATCGAAAAGCCGAATGCGTTCGACGTGAACGCATTCTCCCAACAGGCCGGCGCCGGCGGTGTGCCGGTTGTGGCCAAGAACGGCATCCAAGGAACCGACATCGCGGCCGACCTGGCCACGGTCCACTGAACGGACAGAAAGGGAGATCACATGCCCGCAGACATCACGACCCCGACCACGGCAGCAGACGAGAAGGCAGCCGCTTCGAGCACACCGTCGACCCCGACGGCCGCTGCGGCGAAGCCGGCCACCTCGATCGCCGCTGAGGCCGTCCGGAACGCGATTGCGCAGGTGAAGTCAGAAACAGAGAGCAAGGGTGCCGACAAAGGCGCCGGTGCCACCGCGGAGAGCACCGAACGTAAGGAGACAGCGAGTGGCGAAGCAGCCGGCGGCGATGAGAAAAAGCCGACCGAAACTGCGGCGACGACGACTGACCCTCCGGACGCCAAAGCGGAAGAGGCGAAGACGGCCACGACTGACGACGCTCCGAAGCCGTACACGGCCGACGAGTACAAGACGGTCAGGAACATCTTCGATCTCGACCCAGAACGACTGCCCGCAGAGTTTCGTTCTCTCGTGCGACGGACCAAAGGCCTGATCACCGATGCGTATCAGGAACTTCGGAAAGAGCAGAAGGACGGCGGCGGCGGCCGTAGTACGGCCAAGGAAACGGAAAAGTCTGACCAAAGCAGCGTTGCCGCTGCCACGACGCAGGCCGAGGCGAACCTCGAGGAAATCGCGGACGAACTGGGAATCCCGCCGGAGGGGCTGGCAAAGCTCACCGCGGCGATCGAACAGAGTCTCACGAAGAAGTTCCCCGAGCTCTCGGAGCAACATGCGCGTGCCCAGCAGGAGCGTGAGCAGGAGCAGAGCAACCAGCGTAGTGAGCGCGTCGCGAATGCGATCGCTCTCGTGTCCAAAGGGTCGAAGGATCTCGATCTCCAAGCCATTCCGGAGATCGATGACGAGGACCATCAGAAGGCAGTGGCGAAGGTGATCGAGTCGAACAAACGGCTCGGCTACACCATCGCCACATCCGATGACGTCAACGTCATCGCCGGCGCCATCGCCGACGCTCACGCCATCGTGAAGCGCCAGCAGATGGAGGCGGCTGAGGCTGTAAAGCCCAAGCCGAAGCCGACGCCGGCGTCCACTGAGACCGACAAAGCGGCACGAGAGAAAGCCAACGCGGACGAACAGCGCGGGTCAAAAGCTGCGACTACTGGAGCGAAGGTCACGACAACCGAGGAGGGGCCGATGACTGTCAAACGATCGCTGAGGGAGGCGGCAAGTAGGGTGGCCGCAGGCCAGTTCTGAGCCCGTCTCTCTGAAGGAGAACTCCGATGCCCGAGGGCACGAGTTACACGCGATACTTCGACAACGTCACTACCCTCGCCAACGAGTCGATGGCGAAGGAGATCGTTCGTCAGGTCTTCGCGGAGCACAAGTTCTTCAAGCGGATGATGCAGCCCGAGAACGTCGTCTACAACAGGTTCGTCGACGACAAGTTCTTCATCCGCGTCCGCGCCGGAAAGGCGACCAACATCAAGTACATGTCCGGACCGACGGACACGATCGAGCTGTTCGACGATCAGCTCTTCACCCGTGCCTGGTTCACGCCCGCGATTCTCGCCGGCGCGATCATGTACGCGGACACCGAAAAAGAGCAGACCGAAGGCAGCGACGACGCGCTCGAGATTCTGCAGAGCGAAAAGACCGAGGCGTATCAGGAGTCGGTTGGCGAGATCGTCAACCAGAACCTCTACTCGGACGGATCGCTCAACACCACGATGGGGCTCGGCTCCATCATTCCCGTCAACCCGGGCAGCTACGTCGTCGGCCAGATCGACGAGGCCCAGTACCCGTTCTGGAAGTCGTACTACCTTCCGAACTTCGGTTCATGGGCCACGTACGGCCCTGGAGGCACGGGCCGCAACAAGCTGCTCGCTCTCATCAACGCCACAACCTATGGGCAGAAGAAGCCGAACATGCTCCTGACCGATCAGACCACCATCGAGCGCTATTACAACTCGCTGGAAAAAAAGATCGAGTACACGAGCGCCGGCAGCTTCGGCAAGATCGGGTCCGACATCGACGATCTGTCCTTCATGGGGATCCCCTTTGTGTGGGACCGGGACTGCGATCCGGACACGATTTTTTCCAACCACACTGACCTTATGAAGATGGTTGTCTCGCCGGGGATGAACATGCGCGTCTATCCCACGCGCTATCTCGACAAGCAGCCCATGATTTCCTACAACTTCATCGCGTTCCGGCATCAGATGGTGCCCAAGCGCAGGAATGTCCTCGGCCGCGCCGATGGCATCCAGGACTGAGGTGGACGATGGCTGAGAACATCGCAATCTACCGCCGCATGTTCGCTTCGTGGATGGGAGAGGGCAAAGCGAGCTCTCTTCGCAATCTCAACTTCACCGAGGCCGACGCCAAGCGCCTCGGCATCCGGGTCGGCGACTCGTACGAGTGCCGCATTCCGGGTGTCCGCGGCGTCCGCTCGCAGTACGCATTCATCGTGCGTGCCTTTCGCGCGCGCGGCACGATCACGGACGGGCAGATCCTCATGCCCTACGCTGCGGCAGCTGCCCGTACGGCGAATGCTGTGACACCGTTCCCCAAGGACGTCATCACGACCGATGGCGCGTTCACGGTCGACGATCTGCGGGAAACGATTGTTGAAGTCGTCGCTGGCACTGGCATCGGCCAGGTACGAGGGGTCTTCGACAACACCGCAACGAAGCTCTCGGTCGCTGCCCGCGATGGATCGCTCCGCATCGCGGCCGCGGATACCCCCGACGCGCTCACGACCGCTCTGGACGCCACCTCCGACGTGTCAGTCTTCGACCCCCGCGAGGCGGTTGCGACCGCCGCGGCGACGGACCTCGTCACCGGTGTGGCGCTGGGGGCTGTCACGAGCGGGAACGTCTCGCTCTATTGCGAGCGCGGTCTCGCTCTGGTCAAAGTCAAGGGCGACACGGGCGGCAAGGCCGGCACAAGCCTGGGGTTGCTCGTACCGTCGGGTGTCGCCGGTGAGGCGCTTCCCGACACCGACGCAGGCATCACCGCGGCCGAGGCGGCAACGTTCTTCGGCGCTCTGGTGCACGCGTACACCGGTGCTTCGGCCCTGCGGCTGGCCTTGATTTTCGGCCGGTTCTCCGGCTGGCGCATCTGATTTTTCGAGGCAACAAGCAGCAAGCCGGGCGGCGGGGAACGACCCGTCGCCCGGCTATTTGAGGAGAGCCCATGGACAAGCAGTTACCCGACGACTACGTACCGCCTCCCGTCGTACCCCCGGCCCGCGCCCACCGTGGCGCCGGGTCGAACGATCGCAACCCGAACATCTACAACAGGGACCAGGGTCCTCCGGGGCCGTTACCTGTTCCGGCTGAGAGGGGTAAGCCGCCGTTCGTCAACCCCAACTTCGTGCGCGCCGACGATCCGCTTGGCCGCACCTCGTGCCTGGGCGATCTCTCTCACAAGAACTTCGTGACGCGCACTCAGCGCGATCTCGCCGCCACGCACACCGAGCGCGTGAGCGGAGTGGCCGTGAGGCGTCAAGGCGAGTCGAAAAAGGACTTCGACAGGCGGACCAGGGAGCTGGCCGAAGAAAAAGGCGAGCGCGAGGTGGGCGGAGCTCCCGAGGTCCTGGCCGGCGAGCTTGAACGCCTCGAGCGCCGCTGGAAGGGCAAGGTGCCAACGCCCGAGATGAGGGCGAATCCGGAAAGGATGGCGCGTCTCGATGAGGAGTTCACCCACATGAACGCGCTCCGCCGGCATCTGGGCCGCGCGGAGGTCAACTACTGGGAGCCGCGCACGGACGACACCGAGCTTTTCGCGCAGACGCGCACGCTATTCACCGAGTTCCAGACCGCGCCGACCGACAAACGTCTCCGCGCCGTCGAGACTCTCGTGGACGTGGCGCTGCTACGCGTCATCGCCGTCCACGACATCAACGACCAGGTCAGGGATCTTGCCGACAGACGGCTCGGGCTGCTCCAGGGCCACGCACTCATCGGTCAGCAGAACGCGGAGTTGTAGGGGGAAAGAGAACCATGGCCCCTCGCACGATTGGCGACTTGATGGCGGACTTCCGGAGCTACATTCCGCACGTCCAGGATGGTGAGTGCCAGGCTCTCGTCTGGAAGGCTCTGCAGCTGATTCACGGAGAAGAGGACCTATCCTTTTTCGTCGCCGAGCCGCCGGCGCGCATCGTCACCGAAGCGGCGTATTCGACTGGCACGATCACCATCGTCGGCACGGCCATCACACTCACCGGAGGCGCATGGAATCCCGCCTGGACGGGCCGTCGTCTGATCGTTGCCGGCCGCGCCGAGCGCTACTCGATCGCGATCACCGGGGCTGCGAGCGGCACGATCACCGAGGCGTACCTGGGCACCGAGACCACGGACCTCACCTACACGCTGTTCCGCGACGTCTACGAGTTGCCGGCCAACTGTGAGTTTTCCAAGGAAATCGTCGTGTTCGACGTACTTCGTAAAGAGGAGATCACCTTCGTCGACTACGAGGCCCTCGTGTTCGAACGCGAGCGGTCCAGTGCACGGCCAGGTCAGCCGCTGCGCGTAGCGCGCGTGGGCCTCAGCGCCGACGGCAAACCCCAACTGCTCTTCGACCCTCCCCCGAGCGCCGCGGCGCCGTACCTGGTGCCGTACTACCGTTCGGCCACGAAACCAGCCACGCTCACAACCCCGCTCGATCCACCGTGGCCAAACGCATTTCACGACGTCCCCGCGCTGCGCGCGGTCGTCGAATACGCGAATCGGAAGGGGCACCCACGTCGCGCGGAGTGGGCAAAACAGTACCGGGTGCGCATGCGGAAGCTCCGGAGCAAGTGCGACGGCGGCAACGAGCTGCGCCGCCGTCTGCGCGATCGCCGGCTCGAGGACAGCGCCGGCATCGTGAGCATGTACGTGACGATGAGGGAGGGATGATCGGATGGCCAAGGTGAAGGTGGGAGGGCCGGACGGCCTCATCGATCAATTCCTCGTGCTCGTCTCGCGCGCGCCGTCGACGGATGTCGCCTCCGCACAGAGGAAAGACGCGCTGAAGATTTTCGACAGGTGCGAGAAAGCCATCTCGCAGTTTGACGGTCTGCTCTATCTGGTCCGCCGGGGCCTGCTCACCATGGCCAGCGGTGCGAGCTCCGCGGCGCTCCCTACGGCTCCGCCGATGGACTTCGGCAAGGACTTCACCGTCAAGATGCCCTCGGGCCGCGGCGACGTCGACATCGTATCGGCGGGCGATTTTACGGCGCCGGCGTATCCATCGAGAGATGTCATCGAGGCCGTGGCCTCGAAGGCCTACCTCGCGATCGATTCCGCGGACGGGCTCATGAAGCTTTGGTTCGACTGGACCAACCCGGGCCCCGGCTCGGTCGACTTCCCGATCGTGTTCCAGCAGGCGGTCATCGACCTGGTCGACGGCACGGCCGCGACGAACGTCTCTCTGCTGCCCGAAGGGTACGAGCTCACGATCCTACTGCCGATGGCCGAAGAGTTCACCAAGACGCGGCGCAGTCAGCCTTCCGTCGAAGCTCTCACCGGCGAGCTCAAGGTCCGGATGGAAGCCTTCTACGGGAAGTACCGCTCGAACAAGCAGCAGGCCGTCACGGACCGCAACCGCGAGCGCCGCAAGGTGGAGTCCGACGAGCTGACTCCCTTCATGAGGGGAAGCTAAGTGTTGATCACGGCAGATCAGATCCTGGCACACCTCGTCGGTGACTACATCCTCCAGTCCGACTGGATGGCGAACGAGAAACCCAAGCAATCCATCGCTGCGGCCATTCATGCGCTTTGGTACGCGTTGCCATTTCTGTTCTTTCGTCCGAGCGTCGCCGCGTTCACGTTCATCGTCGTGACTCACTTCGTCATCGACCGATGGCGACTCGCGCGGTACGTGGTGTGGGCGAAGAACTTCATCGCGCCGCCGCTGCCGCGATGCCCGTCTATCACCTGCTGCTGGCCGGAAGCGAGCTGTTTCCACTGGAATAACCCGCCGTTCGCGGAGTGCGCGCAAACCGGCTATCCGCCGGAACGCCCGATCTGGCTTGCAACGTGGCTCCTTATCATTGCCGACAACACGCTCCACCTGATCTGCAACGGAATCGCCATGAGGTGGCTCTGAAGCAATGGTCCAAGCCACTAATCAGCCAGCCGTCATCGAGATCACCGGCCGCGGGTCGCTGGTGACGAACGTGTCGGCCCACGACGCCGATCGCCGGCACTTCACGGTGCTGCGCGACATCATCACCGACCCAGCCGGGAACATCCGCAAGCGTCCTGGGATCGGCAGCCCAATAGGGGCCACCCTCGGCGCCGCGATCACCGCGATGTACGAGTTCGTACTACTCGCCGGCGCCACCGAGACGCATTACCTCATCCGGGCCAGCGAAACGACGATTCAGGTTCGCACGAATGGCGCCGGCGCCTGGGTCACAGCAACACTGCCCTACTCGCCCACGGCCGGCGGACTATGGATCTTCGCGACCGTCGAGAACCGCTGCCTGGCCGTCAACGGCAAAGACCCGGCGATCATCTTCGACGGAACGAGCTGGAAAAAGGCCGGAGCGGAGGGGCCGAACTCCGCCATGCTCTACCAGCTGCAGGCGCCATACGGGGTCGGCGTCGCGGGCTGCACGCAGGGCGACGTGGAAGTGACCATCACCGTCCCGGCGAATCTCAACGCCGCGACCATGGACGGCAAGACAATCGAGATCAACGGCGTCAACTACAAGATTGAGGCGGTCACGACCGGCGGAGGGGGCGGGGTCCCCCAGGTCCTGGACCTCACCGAAAAATTCAAGGAGCTGAGCGACGCGGCCCTGCCCTACAAGATCTTCGATGGGCCCTGCGACTGGGACATCCCTCCGGTCTACGCGTACGGGTACGAGAACCAGACGACCGGCCACTGCACGAACATTCGCCACTCGTCGGTGACGACCGAGAACACGACGCGGATCGCCGAGACCTCCCAGGTCGGCCGCTACATCACCCTCACCAACATCGTCTACGACCCGACCCTTTTCGCGCAGGGCTTCACGAAGATCCGTCTATTCCGCACGCCGCGCAATGGCAACCTGCTGCGCGCGCTGGCGACGCTGCTCGACAACAGCGCGACGCCGGGCACGATCTCGTTCGCCGAAATCGCCGCAACCTGGTCGGACACTCAGCTCATGAACTTTCCAGCGCCGCGCACCGAGCTGTCGGTTCCACCCTCGCCGATGCGCGCCGTGGCCTACCGCATGGGGCGCGCTTGCGGGATCAAGGAGTCCCGGTTTCATTTCTCCATGCACGACGTCGAGCTCACGAACAAGCTGGGCACCTTTGCCGAGAGCTGGCCGCCCGGACAGAGCCGCCTGCTGCGCTCGCAGCCGAGAGGTCTCCTCACCGTCGGCACGAACACGACCGACGAGGCCCTGATCGTCCAGACCTCGGCCGGCGACTACATCGTTTCCGGGTTCGATCAAGACGATTTTGACGTCACGATCATGCCAACATGGCGGAGCGGCAGTTTCCAATACGGCGGGATCGACAGCGGCGGAGAGCTGCTCTCGTTCTATGCTGATCGCCAGCTGCTCGCCTACCCGAGCTCGGACAACTACGGGTTCCCCATCCAAAAAAAGCTCGACCTCATCCCGGACGTGGGGATACAGCATGTGCGCCTGCACCGGTTCGCCGCCGCGGGGAGCGACCTGCTTTTGGTCTCCGCCCGCAGGACGTCCGGTTCCACGACGAACGACGTGACCTACGTCTACGACTTCAACGGGAAGTCATGGAGCGAGTGGAACGTCGGATTCACCGCTTTTGCCACCGCGCAGAACCTCTCCACCGGGGCTCCGGAGCTGTGGGCTTCGACGGGCGCCGGAAAGACCTTTCAGCTCCTCCAGGCCGGGATCTGGCAGGACGAGGGCGTTGACTACGCGCCGATCTACACCTCGGTCATCCTGCGGCCGTTCGCGCAGTTCGGCTTCAGCGAGGACCTGCTCACGATGCACCTGTTCACCTCGAATGCCTCGTTCGCGTGGACAGGAGAGCTGCTGATTCACGAGCAGGGCGCCGGCGCCGGCATCGCCACTCCGTACGTCGTCGTGCCTGATGACGCGCAGACGGCGCAGGGCCGCCAGCTGCACTGGACTCCCACGGATTCCGACCGTGTGCATGCGTCTGCATTCCAGGTCTCGGTCGCGTTCCCGAGCGCCAACTCGGACTTCTGGATCGAGAAGCACGCGCTGCTATTCACCGCGGGGCAGACCTCGGCGGCGGCGGCATGACCCGTCTCACGCAATTCCAACAGGCGGGAGCCCCCGCGCTCGTCGACGAGTACTTCGAGCACGTTCCTCAGCGCCGGCCGCGGCTGCCAAAGGCCTGGTCGCTCAAAAAAACCGGCCGCGGGATCATAGCCAGCGTCGAGCTCGATGAAGAGCGCCGTCATCTGGACTCCACAACCGAGTTTCGCGTGCGCTGGGCTCGCGAGGTCGACATGACGACCCTCGACGGGGTGAATGCCGGATTCTCGCGCAGCATCGTCGTCGGCCAGATCGCGGTGGCCAACTCCGCCCAATGCCTCATCGCGGACGAAGAAAAGCAGAGCGGCTACTTTTTTCTGGAGGCCGCGGATGCAGCCGGCCTGATGAGCGACCCGACCTCGCCACGATTCATCCCAGGCGAGTTTTCTGGGGGTGTGCCCGGGATCGTGCAGCGATGGCGCGGTACCGAGTCGGGCGTCCAGCGTGACGGCACGGTCTGGTCCCTCATCAACTTCGCGTGTGAGGCGCCAGAATCGTTGGGCGCGTTTTGGGGAGTGCAGCCCGTCTTTCAGGACTATCCGGGACTCGGCGAGATCTCCTTCGGTGAGGCGAAACAGTACATCGGCGGCGGCGGTGGCGGCTCGATCCAGGGCGAGATCATCCTCCCGGTCGGCAGAAGGACCGGCCTGGGCACGGTCACAACGACCGCGGCCAGTGCGGTCGTGACGTTTGGTGGCGCGGAGAACTGTCTCGCGCGGACCAAGGCCGGCGACTATCTCGAGATCCTCGGGGTGATCGCGCAGATCAAGAGCGTCGACAGCGCCTCGCAGGTGACCCTGGGGATCCCCGCCGGAGCATCGGTCAACTGGCCCGGGCAGATCGTCACAGCCCTGGCCTCGTACGACTTCATCGCCAAGGTGCGGATCTTTGCGCGCTCTCTTTCCCAGGAGCAGACCGGAGAGGTCGACCTTTCGATGCTGCCGTTCTTCGACGTCGTCCTGGATGGCCTGGCTTCGGTGCCGAATTCTCCAACGTTGTCGGCCGCGGCACAGGCCACGAGCAAGATCTCGACGCTCGGCAACGTCATTCGTCTTTTTATCACTCCGGTAAAGGGAGTGGAGATCAAGTGTTACTACATCTATCGTGCGTACGGGGATGGTGTGCCATGGCCGGATCTCAGCTACGAGCGCATCGGCACCGTCCAAGCGGATCATCACAATCCGACCGGTCTATTGCCCTACGACGACACGAACTTCACCAGCTCGGAAAAAGAGCTCAATCAGATATTCTCCTACCGCGCGACGACGGTGAACATGCGCGACCAGCAGTCGAGCGAGAGTAACCTGGTCGAAGTGAGGTGCCGTATCGATTCCGGAGCGGACGGCTCGGATCCGCCGGCGAAGATGGGCCTCATGAACCTGATCTACAACGGCTACGTCAGTGG
>Ga0137461_1000182_pt1 | contig 14574 bp, 17 predicted proteins | sample EasRivERMGT746_2_FD_104650 | JGI IMG/M metagenome (GOLD analysis project Ga0137461, IMG submission 104650) | Soil microbial communities from meander-bound floodplain in the East River, Colorado, USA - East River MetaG ERMGT746_2 | ecosystem: Environmental > Terrestrial > Soil > Floodplain ... | reverse complement strand
CGCAGAGTCTGCACCGCAAGATAAGGACGGTGTTTTCTGCGATTCACTCGCCGGCCTAGGTCTTTGAGCATTTTCCGCGGCGGCGACTTTCGATCCGTACCGGGTCGCGTAGACTTGGGTTACCTCGGCGCCGAAGAAAAACATGAGAGATGAATAGTAGACCCACAACAAAAGAGTAACCAGCGAACCGGCCGCACCATAGATGGATGTGACCGTGCTGTGGCCTAGATAAAAGCCGATTAAAAATTTTCCGGCGGAAAATAGTAACGAGGTCGTGGTCGCTCCGAGCCAGACATCTCTCCACTCGATTCGCACGTCAGGCACGTATTTGTAGATTACCGCAAAAAGCAATGTGATAAACGCAAACGGGATGACGAGATCCAGAATATGCGCCATAGCAGTGTCGATCGTTAGAAAGCCGCCGAGGATTCCCGAGACCGCGGATAACACCGCGGTGACGACCAGTGAGACGACCAACAAGAATCCCACGCCCAGCACCATGGAATAGGATATCAAGCGATCCTGCACGAAGCCGATGAAGCCACGGCCGGTTTTGGACGCCACGCGCCAGATGGTATTAAGCGAGTCTTGCAGTTGTCCGACCACGCCTGCGGAGCCGAGCAACAAAAGAATCATGCCGGCAGCAGTGGCAAAAAATCCTGAGTCCGGCCTTTGACCGGCGCTTTCGATCATCCCGTGGATGGCGCGCGCGCTCTGAAATCCGACGAGGTCTTGTATCGCACCGATGATCTGATCTTGGGAAGCTTCACGCCCGAATACCGAGCCGGCAAGGGCGATGGCGATCAGCAAGAGCGGCGCTATCGAAAAAAGTGTGTAGTAAGCCAGGGCCGCGCCCATTTGAAACGGGTTATCATTAAGCCATTGAAAAAATGCATCCCGCATAAGCAGCCACAGCCCGTTCAGATTCATCACTCTTCTAAAGTTCCGCTCTGGGCTACCAAATGGCTGAGCGCCCGGATGAGTCGCAGTGTTATCGATTTGTCGGACCGGCGGCAATTTATTTTCTTCCAAAAAAAATTTGTGAATCAAATTTAATTTCGACATCAACAGGGGGCCGAGATTAATGCACAAGAATTTCTTATCATGTGCAACCGCGCACCATGAACAGCAGAAGTAAAATCGGCACGGGAATGCCGATCGCCCATAATAGAACCCAACCCATCGCGCCGGTCTCATTTTTTATGATCTTCGAGGGAATCTTCACAATTTTCGCCTAAAAGAAGTTGCGAGTCCGCGCTTCAATTCCGCGCACCCGCAACAAAGCGCGGCCTACGCGTGGATTTCTTCCTGCTTGGGAACGCTCTTTTCTTCGGTATACGAGATGTCGTGCGCGCCACACCGTTCAAAAATCTCCTTTGCGCGCCTTACTTCATCGCTATCTTCCGAGTGCACCGAAATCAGAATGCTGCCCTCTTTAATTTTTCCTTCATACCGTTTGGCCTCGTACTCAGGAATGCCCAATCCCACCAGCGCCCCAGTTAGCCCGCCTACCGCGGCACCTACACCCGTACCGGCCGAGGCATTTCCGTATCTATACCTCACTTCGGCCGTTGGTCTTTGAAGCGATAACTCCATTGGTAATTTGTGGGCTATCGCGAGTTTGAGCACCGGGCTTGATGATAGCGCCATCCAGTTGTCGGGCCGGTGGCAGCAAAACTTGTTTGGCCATCGCCCAAAGCGTGCTTATCACGGCTCCAAAGGCTGCCCCTTTGATGGCGGCAAGATCGTTCTTAAGCTGATTCCCTACGTCAGTCACAAGACTTTGCTGGGGCTGCGCGTGCGCGGACGGCTGGCTTGAGGTATCAGCTGTTGCGCTTGAAACACCGCCCCGCGCTCCCAGCATATAGCCCACCAACAGTGACCCGCCAAACATTAGCCACGGGCGCTGTTTCACCTGATAGTGAAGATCGAAGGTACGCTTTACCCCTTCGGCGGTCTTTTGGACGCGGTCTTCGAGGATGGCTAGCTTCTCGGTAATTGCCGAACGGCTGTCCGCGATATCCTGACGGCCTTTGTTTATTTGTTGTCGGATGTCGTCTGCTTTGTCAGCCATTGGGCGCTCTCCTTTAACCTCTCCACCGTCTGCTGAGGCACCACATCCAGTTCCTCTGCTTTGGTTTTGCCCGCGGCGAGCAGTACGCCGCTCAGGACGACAAGTACGATGCCCACGATTCCGTAGCAGCCCCAGAGCGGAACCACGGTCAATGCCGCCAGCATGTGGACCACCATGAGCATCAGCAACATTGCACCGGCAGCGAAAGTCCCAATACCGATGCCCAGTGCGATGGCGGTGGTCTTAGCTTTGCCTAGCTCGCACTGCACTTCAAGCTTTGTCAGCGCCATTTCCCGCATCAGTAAATCTTTGGCATCACTGGCGATGCCGCCAAGCAACGATACCAAACTTGGCTCTGGGATATGTTGCGATTCGTTGTCCATGCTTTACCTCGTGCGCCGGGCCAGCCAATAGCCAAGGCCAACACCAATCAGTAAAGATTGGACAGGGTAGGTGCGCACCAAGGCAGTGACGTCTTTTGCGAGATGGTCGAATTTTTTCTCTCGCAAGTAAGAACTTGCCGATTCCAGCCCATCTACTACCGCGGTTGCCGCTGTTGCCGCCGCGCCTTCGTGCGGAGCATTTTCCCGGATCACGTTCGCCAGCGATCCTATCTTCTCGCCAACGACGATGGCGGCTTCGTTCGCCTTGTTCGCGGCAGTCGCGCCGAGATCCTGCGCCTTGGCCGTGATGTTGGCCACCGCACCGGCCGTTTTGTCGCTAAATTCTTTGAAGCGCCGCTCCACGTCTTGCTCGGCATGATCGCGGGCGTATCCGTACTTCTCTTGCACCAATCCAATCAGCTTGTCTTTTTGCCCGTCAATCCCGTCGAAGTCGTCGTCGGTGAGTCTACCCCACCACGATTTGACTTCGCCGCGCATTTTCTTCCACTGCCCCGCAAAAATGTCTTCGTTCATTAAATAGTCCTCCATTAGTGATATTATTTGCATTTCAAACTTATGCTGAGTTACGACGGATTGCGGTGCAATTTTAGACCGTTCAGAAAAAATAAAACTTGGCGAAGTGCCTGTACTACCTCCGACCAAGGCCACTCCGGGAATCAGACAGCCAACACCGCTGACATAATGAACTTATTCATAATTTTATCCGCCTAATTGCACGCCCAGGTATCGCAGGGCTACCTCATTGCAGGTAGTTAGTTCCGGGAAAACCGGTCAATGGACTTATTTCTAGCGAATGCGTCTCTTGAAACTTCAAAAAAATGTGTCACCGGAATATTCAAAAGCCAAATTGCTGGCGGTGGCTAGAAGCCTCTCAGGGTAGCGTCAGTTCCCTTGTCGTTACGATTTGTTTTCATTCTGCTTATCGCTGCACGCACTTTGCCGGAGAATCTCCTCCGCGCGTTACACGCGAAGGAGACACGCCGGCAAACCGTGCTTGAGGGCAACATGGGATCGACCTTGCCCGTTAGTTGTCGCTGCGGACCAGCACCTCGACTCGGCGGTCAGTTTGGTTGCCGTATGCGCCCGACCGTATTTTCGAAGACGGAATTCCCGCCTGGATCAGGGCGCTACGAACGGCCCTGGCACGACGCTCGCTTAGGTCATCGCCGCGCGTGTCGTCAATTCCGATTCGCACGGATGGATTCTGATTCATGTAGGCTGCGATCTCGGACACCTTGCTCGAGTCGGAAGCCTGAATGTCGATTCTGTTGGAGTCGAACCAAAACTCCCGGAACGAGGTCCAGCCGGCAAACCCGCCGACCCGGCCTTGAGCGCCCGTGTCTCCGGCTGAGCCTTTCGCACCGGCGGCACCCGAACGGCCGGCTGGGCCAGTCGGACCGACCAGCGTCGCGCCTTGAGCGCCTTTATCTCCGGCTATGCCTTGCGCGCCTGCCGGACCGGAACGGCCGGCTGGGCCGGCTGGACCCGCTGAGCTAGAGCCTTGCGCTCCCGTGTCTCCCCTAATTCCTGCCGCGCCTGCGGGACCGGCGGGACCGGCTGGGCCCGCGAGCCCGACGACGACTTTGCCAGGGGCGCCCGTCTGCCCGGTTTTGCCTTGGATGCCTGCTGGGCCAGCCGGGCCTTCCACACCGGCAGGGCCGGACACGATGGCGCCTCGAGCGCCCTGCGCTCCGACTGGACCTTGCGCGCCCATGGGACCGGCGGGACCATCAGGACCTTGAGGACCGATCATACTAGGGCTACGCTCGGCGGCCTCGCGACGCTCATGCTCGACGCTGCTGCACCCCACGGCAAACAGCGTGGCTAGCGCCACCAACATTAATTTTTTCATCACAACCTCCTTTGGTTGGACTGGTTAGAGGGTTAAGTCAGGCTTACTGGAAGAATTTCAAGTAACCTCGGAGTGGAACCCCATGCCTTAAATTTGTTTTACCTCGGTAATATCTTTGCGACTCTCTAGAGCCTGCCGGTCATAGCAGAACAACTGCGACTAGCAGCACCACGCCGGCGTTGTATTCGATTTAAAACTTATCCTGAGTCGGGAGGGATTGCGGTCCAACACTGGACAGGTTTGAAAATATATCGGCAAAGTCCCTCGCGACGCTGCGGGCTACCTCAGTCCCAAATAGCCGGCAACAAAAAGCACGACCACCACAACACCGACTATGTAGAAAATACTATTCATGTCAGTTTCTCCTTTCTTTGGCGTGATCGGAATTTTGCTTTAGCCAACTGCCCATAACATTACTCAGAGAAAGGGGCAGGGGAGAGGCACTGGTTGTCTTAGCGTGAGGTGACGCTCATCGGGATCTCAAGATCTGTGAAATTAATTGGATCGGGGTCCTGCATCTCGTCGATGCGTTCAAAGCGCTTTTGTAATTCCCAGCGCAACATCTGTTTCCTTTGCCCATACGCAATGATGGATTGCGGACTACTCGACCAGGTGCAGCCTTTGTCTGAGCTGTACAGTTTGACGGGCTGTCCGTGGATCTCGATGAGTTTCGTCATAGATTCTCCTAATCATTCATTCTGGTTTGTTGTGAGGTGACTCGTGCGCAACCGCATTGCGCTGCAACGTTGGCACCAGCTTGATCAATGAACTATCCCGCCGCCGGCGGCGATGGGGTAGCCAATGTGAGCAACTCCGCGGCCAGTTCAAAAGCCCGCTGGCGCTAGCGGCGCCAGCGAGAATATCCCCAGCCGCCACCACCGAGTAGAAATAAAACTAAGATAACGATCAATAAAGTGTCCATACGCTCGCCTTTTTTCCGACGTCTGTTCTTCACTCAGTATGAGCACTTTCCGTGCCGAATATCGCGATGACCGAAAGACTGTGTTTGCGGAATTTATTGAGGCAATGAGAGAAAGTCGAAGACCCGGCCCGTTAAAAGCGTCGATCGTCCCGACCAAATGGTCGATTTAGCTACCGACGGCATGGCGCAAATAGTTCTCGCACTCGGCCCATCATCCAGGTGGTGATTGAGTGGACAGATTAGGATTTGGCAAAGAGGAAATCGCCACATCCGTGGCGGTGGCGCCTGACGAGGTGGGTTGTTTTCATTTTGCCGAGCTGCACCGAAGCGCAACAACTCGGCAAATCGGACGGACTAAAGTAGCCAAACTTTAGTTTAAAGCGGCCCGGCTAATCCGTCCTTCAGTAAATTAACAAGTCACATTCCAAGATTGTCGCGTCAATTTCCCGCGCGACTCTTGCGAATCTCAAGTTCAACGATACTATTCGGCTCCGGATCCTGAATTTCGTCTACCCGTTCAAAGGTTTTCTGTAGTTCGCAACATAATCTCTGTTTTCTTTGCCCGTAAGCAACGATGGATCGCGGATTGCTCGACCAAGTTCGCCCTTTGTCTGAGCTGAAGAGTTTGACGCGCTGACCGTGGATCGCGATTTGTTTGACCATGGCATTTTCCTAATCCTCGTACGGAGTTGTTACGACGTGACGCTGTGTGTCGAACCCGAACTGCCGTGCGAGCTGCGATATCTTCCAGAGTCGGTCGTAGGCCGCAGAACGACGATGATATTCAATCGAAACAGGAGCAGAGCTACGAAATACCGATTGTATAAGGCGCATCTTCATTCACGTCCATTGTCGATTTATTTTACGCCTAGCCGGAAAGTCAATACCGTCTATTATTGGACACTTCCGAAAATCATCGTCGCCACACTCGGAGCGCGATGCGCACAACGATTTTGAGCGATGTCAACTGGTTAGTCCAGGCCAAGTCTAGCCAGAACCGGCTCTCGCCGTCAAGAGAATCGGATGAACTAATCCGCCTTGAGTTCCGGTGAACCGGTATCCAATTCGCCGCGCCGCAGCGCTTCCCGCGCTGTGCGTGCGAGCGCTTCATAGCGCACGCGAAACCTTTCGAGGTCTGTTTCTTCGAGCCCTTCGAGGTCAAGCAACGCATTGTGCGCGCCGTTCACCGCGCGAATCAGCTCGTCGAGTTTGAGTTGGACGGCGTGGCTATCGCGGTTCTGGGTATTCTGAATCAGAAATACCATCAGGAACGTGACGATCGTCGTGCCGGTATTTATAACCAATTGCCAGGTGTCGCTGAACTTGAAGATCGGCCCTGTGGCGCCCCAGACCGCGATGATCGAAGCGGCGATGATGAATGCCGCCGGATGGCCCGTGGCTCGCGCCGTCCACTTGGCGAAGTGGGAAAAAGGCGACGAAGAATAAATCACGCTGTCGTCCGCTTTCAAGCTTTAAATTTGCTGCTCATTACCGGGCGGCAGAGAAAAGGGTTTGTGAATCGTCGCTCTGCCGCCGCATAATTTTGCCTATGAAGTAATTTCCGAACTATAGTCTGCCGGCGATAGCTTTGGCTGTCTTCACTATCGCTTCACCGGTCTTGCGGCGCGCCGCGCCGGTTTTTTCCTGAAACTTTCCGGCTACGCGTTCAGCTTCGCCTTCGGCTTCAAGCTTGGGGTTTTTGATCAATTCCCCGGTCTTGTCTTTGATCGCGCCGGAAATTTGTTTGCCCTTGCCTTTGATCTCATCTTTATTCCACATGTTCGTCTCCATCAATGTTCGAATCCTTGTTCAAGGATCGGGTTAGTATTGCTGATGACAACTTTCCAATCATCGCCAGATGGCAGCCCAATACCGGACGACATTTGAAAAGCAGTCATGCTTTTCCACTGCCGACGCAAGCGAAGGAGGATCACCTGAATTAATGCGCTCGGCGGTTGCTTTTAGAGCGGCTGGGTGCCGGGCGTGTACAAAAACAAGTAACTGCTGAAAGAGGAGCCGGCGATACCGAAGATCATGTCGAGCCCGCTAGGGTCAGTTTCAAAGAGTTGCTCATGGCCAACTTGTCCCACCAGGTTTCCTATCCACCACCCGACCAGTCCGATCAGCAAAAATAAAATGATTTTGTCCATCGCCCACTCTCCGCTTTCTTGGCGGCGATCCGCAGAATCGATAGACCTTCTTAGCGCAACTGTTGTGCCGCGCTCTGTGCTTTGGCAACGACCGGATTTGCCTCTGGATTTCCCACAATGCAAATCGCAAAACTCGAAGCGCCTCGCCACTTGCGTCGAGACTTTCGACTAAAGTGTCGGATCGCTCGAGCTGTTTTGCCGTTTCCTAATGAACTGGGGCACGGGATGGACCTAGACTCATCATGAGCACGAACAACAGCTTTAATCGTTTCGCTTCGACCTCGTTAGTCGGATCGGCCAAAAGCCATTTTGTTGCGTTGGGATAATTTTTTTGGTCGCGCAAGTTGATCTGATATTCGGTGAGATATTCGCTCGCGGGTCGCGCGCCAACCCCTTCTCTGGGAGCGCCGGCGGCCGCCGCTTGGTTTTGAAATGTAACGCCTTCCCAGCCGAGACCGATGGCCATCATGAGCAATAGCAGCAATGTCAATTCTTTCATGGCGGCATCCTTCGTTTCAACTACCCTCGATTGGAACTTAATGGTTCTGATGGAATGGAGCGTAAGGCATCTCGAAAAAAGTTGCAGTCCAATACTAGACGATTTTGCCAAGAATCATCACGCGCCGTCCATTTCGCGAAGCGGGAAAAAGGCGATGAAGAATAACTCACGGTGTCATCTGCTTTCGGGCTTCAGCTCTTTTGTTAATTGCCGGCGGCAGAGAGATGATTAAAAAACTTTTCTCTCTGCCGCCGGCTAGTGTTATAAGCCAGTTGAAATAAGTTGCTATCCAATACTGGACGGTCTAAAAAATAAATCTAACGCTATTAGCGTCCGACTAATCGACAGTCTTCTGTTTTCTCTCGATCTTCTCTTCTTTAGTCTCAGGGGATTTTTCCTTACTGTCGAGTTTCTCTTTCGTGGCCTTTTTTTCTGCCACAGGAGGCCTGCTGCCTTTCGTTTCACCCCTTGCCTCAGGGGCCTTGGCCGGAGCCGGTACTGGCTTTCCCTTTTCCTCAGGGCCTGACTGCCTTGCGCCTTTACTCTCAATTACCGCAGGCGGTTTGCTCGGAGTTGTCGCCTTTTCTTCAGCCCGCGAGGATTTTCTTTCCCTTGGCTGCACCGTTGGTTCAGGTTTTGTTTCAGACACTGGCGCAGGACTCTTGCGGCCTTTAGTCTCCTTTGTCTCAGTGGCTACGCTGGGGCTTGCGGGCTTTTCTTCAGCCTTTACTCTGGGGCTTTCCACTGGCGCTGTGCTCTTACCCTTTTCCGGCTGTGGCTGGCGCTGCGCTTGCACCTTCTCGCGAGCGCTCTCCGGTTGCTTCACCGCTGGCTCAGGGCTTGACTGGTCGCGGCCCTTGGTTTCCTTTGTCTCGGATGATTTGGAGGGTCTTGCGGACTTTTCCTCAGCCTTTACTCTGGGGCTTTCGCCTGGCGCTGCGCTCTTAGCCTTTTCCGGCTGTGGCTGGCGCTGCTCTTGCGCCTTCTCGCGAGCGCGCTCCGGTTGCTTTACCGCTGGCTCAGGGCTTGACTGGCTGCGGCCCTTGGTTTCCTTTGTCTCGGATGATTTGGAGGGTCTTGCGGACTTTTCCTCAGCCTTTACTCTGGGGCTTTCCCCGGGCGCTGCGCTCGTGCCCATCTGCTTGCGCTCTTGGACTTTTTCAGCAGGGCTCTTCGGTTGCTCCACGGCCTTTACGACCAAGGGTTTCACCGGCTCACCCTTGTTGATCACAGACTGATTTTGCTCCGTGACTAACCGCCTTTCTCGTTTCAGTTCCTGCACTGCTATCCTGTTGACTTGTTGTGGCGGCAGTTTGGCGGGCTCGATAGTCTTTACCACCGGCGCAAAACTCGCTTTTTCAGGTTTTATGTCTGGCCTGCCGACGTTTATCTTCTCGGTCAAGAACAGGTTCTCTCTGACATTGACCGCCTCACGCCGTCCGGTCACGAAGGTATTATTATTGATGACCGTCACGCTGTTGTTCACCTGGACATTCCTGTAGGTGATGTTGGTTATGTTGATCTCCCTGGTATTGCGGTTTCTAATGTCCACGCTGTTCGGGCCGTAGTTACCATAACCGTAATACACTTCCCTCGGTGCAAGCGGCACCCACGCGACGTAATTAGCAGTTCTGACCCAGCCGACATATCCCGGCCCCCAATAGACTTGGCGTGTTGGCGGCGGAACCCAAAACCATCCGATACGGGAAGCAAAGGCCCACCGGCCGTAATGATAAGGTGTCCATCCCCAGGGCTCATAGGATATCCATACATAATCGCCGCCTCTCCACATCCATCTTCCCGTCCGGTAGGGCGCCCAGTCCGCCGATACCGTCCTTAGAGTCCATACGTAACCGTATTCCGGCACTTGTACCCACCTTCCATTGTCATCTAAATCGCTGGAGTAGGCCCTCAGTTCTTCGGGAAGGTAACGGTAACTGTCCCCTCTCGATGCGAACCTCCTGTCCCGTTCGGTATTCCAGTTTTGCCAGACATCGGGCCGTCCGATAGGCCCGAGTTCCGCTTCTCTCCCTTCACCGAGGGTCAGAGTCCTGCCCGCGTTGATCCGCGTATTGCCGTCCCTTCCTTCGGCGTCCACTGAACCCCTGAACACCGAGACGTCAGTAAATTGGTCAGGGACATCCACTCTGAAGACTGATCTGCCATAGGACCGCAAGGATGATACGGGGGTGTCGAACTGGATGACATTGCCGCGCGGTGCATTATAATCCACGTACATATGCCCCTCGGTGAGATAAAACTGGGAAGAAGTCCTGTCCAGGGTCAGTATTTGAAGAGCTGAATTCTGGTCCAGCCTCACAGTGGTCCCGGTGTTGAGCTGGAATTCCATCCTTCCTCCCTGAGGCACCCACAGCTCGTCGCCTTCATCCAGAGGGGTGTTGACAGCGGCAGGGACCCAGTCACCCGCCTCGGTCGTCCGCATCTGAACATCGCCTTCCAAAAAGCTGATGCGCACAGAACCGAGAGGCGCTGAATGCGCGCATACCGGCAGTAAAAGAACCGCCATCACCAATAAAATAACTTTCATTCTCTTCATCTTGATCTCCTTTTTGAAATGCTGCTTGTTTAGATAAACGCCCTTCGATGTACGTCGTGCACGGAACCGGGAACGATCGCTGTCTAATACTGGACGGTCTGGACGATGGCCTAAAGGCCGGCCGATTCTATGGTTGTCATTGATTTGCTGCGATCCCAACCTCGAGCCGCGCCGAAAGCGGCGGCGGTTGATCGGTAGGGTTAAGCGCACTTAAGGATTCTCCCGTCACGACTATGCCGGCTGCCAGATAGTCATTAATGTTCTGTTCCATTTGTCGGGGGAACTTGGGCACGGCGCCGACTAAATTGTCGCGGTACACTTTCAGCATGAGTTCCTTGAAAACCGGCAGCGCCAGTCTGCCGCCGGTTTCCTTGGCTCCGAGCGAACGATTGTCGTCAAAGCCTATGCGAACGGCGATGGTGATTCCGTCGGGGCCGTAAGTTGAGCCGACAAATAGCGCATCTCTGAACTCGTTTGTCGTGCCGGTCTTGCCCATGACCGCGATCGGGAAAACGCTGGCGTCAAGCGTATGAGCCGTGCCGCTGGGGATACGCACGACACCGCGCAGCCCTTCCTGAATCAACGCAAGCGCGGCGTCGTTGATATCGACCGCGGATCGCCTGATCTCGTGATCGGCCGCCACCTCGCCCGAATCGCGAACGATTTTTCGGATCACATACGGCTCGGCGAAGATCCCCGATGCCATGGTGCGGTACGCATTGGCGAGCTCCAGCAAATTCACTTCGGAGGCGCCCAACGCCGTCGTGGCATAGGGCTGCAATCGCGTCTTGACCCCGAGACTCCGTGACGCTCCGAGAACACTGCCGATCCCAATCTGCTCTGTGAGCCAAATCGCCACGGCGTTTCTCGATTCCGCGAGCGCCTCGCGCAGCGGAATCATGCCCCTGAATCGATCATCGTAGTTTGCGATCCATTTGGTACTCTGTTTCTTTCCATCCGGCACACCGATCGGTTCGTCGGGAACCATGGTCTCAAGATCAAATCCTCCGTGTCGAAAAGCAGCGAGATAAACCATAGGCTTCATCGTCGAGCCCGGTTGGCGCAGGGACTTCGTGACGCGGTTAAAGTCGCTGTGTAAGGCGGAGCGGTCCCGGTAGAACTGACGACCGCCGGTTTCGGCGAGGATACTGGCATCGCGATTACTCAACACGACGACCGAACCTTGGATGATCCCCTTAGCACTCGGGTGTCGCTGCTCGTAAATCTCGAGGCCGTGCTCCAGTGCTTGGTTGGCAATTGCCTGCACCCGGCCATTCACCGTCGAGTAAACCTGGATACGTCCCTGCATGAGGTCCTCAACGCCGAAGTCGGCGCCCCGGCCATTGATCTCCTGCAGGATAGTTCCAAGCACCGCGGGTGCCGGAAGCTTCTTGTCTTTGCGCTGCGTGATCACTTGAATCTGGCGCTGCCCGGCCGAATTCACACTGTCTTGGGTAATGAAACCATTTGCCGCCATGAGCGCCAGAGTTTGATTTCTGCGGCGCAGAACTCTTGCCGTTTCCTTTGCGCTGGGCGCGTAGTAACGAGGCGCCTTAGCGATGCCTGCGAGTAGGGCCGCCTTGTCGGCATCATTTGTTGTAAATGTGTCGAGCGGCCGGCCAAAATAATATTCCGCCGCCGCGGCGAACCCGTACTGGCCGTGTCCCATGTAGATGAAGCTGGCGTAGCGGGCGAGAATTTCTTCCTTAGCGTTGCGTTTCGAACCGAAACGATTCTGCATTTCTGTTTCGAGCCACAACGACAGCCGAATCTCCTCCAGCTTGCGCACTATTTTGTTGACGCTGCGCACACCGATCGCGGTGGACAACGCGCGCGGTAAGATTCCGGCATACAGGGGCTGATGGCTATTTTCAGTCGCCGTTAAATGTTTGAGAAAATGGCCGCGCACGAGCTGTTGAGTGATCGTTGATCCGCCTTGCGGTAAAAACGCCGGACTCTCGCCTTCGTCTTGCGGTCCGAGTCCTATGAGACTTGCCGCCAGAGCGCGAATCCTGACCTTGCCCAGCACCCGAGGAATGACCGAATAGTCAATGCCGCTATGGGAGAAAAAGTTTCTGTCTTCGGTGGCGATGATGGCATTGCGAACGATCGGCGGGATGTCCTCATACTTGGTGATCTTGCGGTACTCTTTCGCCAATTCAATGAGCGGCTGGCCGGTGGCATCGTAGACGGTGCCGACTGTAGGAAACTCAAAGCGGGCGAAGGCTTCTATGTCAGGCAGATCGCTTCGGTCAAAATAGACGTGATAAAATCCGATCGACACCAGCGCGGCTATCATCGGCGTTGCGCAAAATACCAGGTTAAGCGCGCCGCTCTGCCAACGTCGTTTGGCGCAGTGGGTATTCCGGATATTCCGAATCGAGCGCCAGCGAGTCTGTGGATGGGGCGCAGGCAAGATCTTTCGCGCGCCCACCGCTGTGAATGCCATGGCCAGCAGGCCGGCGGTTAAAGCACCGAGAAAAAATATTATCGACCAATACAACATAACCTGTATTCTATGCTCTGTGAGTGTTCAGGTAGGCGGGCAGGCGAGGGCGATTTTTTTTCGCCCAACTATGCGCCGATCGCACCGAGCCAAGACATCTTCCCCACATGAATCGTCGAGAGCGAGCTGAAAAGTCCAAATACATTCAGCAGCCACAGCACCACGCTAATGACCACGACAGCATTCAAGATCGACTTGATCGATCCTGCCATCGGTATGTAACGATTGATCAGCCCGAGCAGAACACCGACCACGATCAGGACCAATACGAGTTGAACTAAAGGCATAAAACACCTCCCTGTTTCCGAGACCGGCGCCTTTAGGGCCGATCCCGGTTGCGTTTGTTAAGTAGAGCCGATTTGCGGTTCAAGCTCGCCGCCGCGGGAATAAATTTACGCCTGACCCTGAGACCGAGTGACAATGCGCCGGTTTGCAGCAGAATCATGACGACGATCAAGATGGTTGAAAGCATATCGCTCCTCTCGAAGGTCGATCTGAACTGACTATGCGCAAGCCTTGTGCCATGCTTGCCGTGAGGAAAAAGCTAAATCTTCCGAGAGATTTTTTAACTCGTCAAGACGAACAATCAGAGAAAGCTCGTCGAAAGCGTCGAGGCTTTCGACCAAAAGGTTGGATTAGGTTACTCCGCTCTCAATTAAAAACGGCAATTGCATCCGACGTTGATACAACGCGGTTTCTGCGAATTGGGTGCTACGAGGGTTGAGTCCAGCAAGGTCCTAAGCGAGCGATCGCGCAAACCCATCGCTCCTCATCAGCATGTCGTTGAGTTGGTGACGATGCTTCTTCTCGGCGTCGAAAATCTGTTGGAGGAACCGGCTAATTTCGGGATGGTCGGATTCGATACGCCAAATTTGCTCCGGCAGATGGTCGGCGCAGCGATTTTCCTCCGCTAGATCCATTTGCAAGTAGCGCCAACTGTTTTCGTCCGTTGAGCGATACTCCGACACTTCGGGAAGCTTGCCTCCAAGCGAGATTATCTTTTCGGCAATCCATTCGGCATATTGACTCTTGTCCGTTGCGATCTGGAGAAGGTTTTCACAAAACTGGGTATAGTGCATTTTTTGAGCATGCTGGTTAAATCGGCCTGCCGCCTGCATCTCTTCGACATAGCGCTGGGCCAAGATCTCAATCGCGACTCGATCTCGATCAGGAGAAGCTCCGAGAAAGTCGCGCCACCCTCTCGACCAGGCTTTGCTGAACGCCATACGATTCTCCATTTTACAAAAGTCGTTCATACTTTGCATTGCCAGACCGTTTTTCAAGATCTGGCCGGTCGACGCGCCATCGTCTAGGACGAGAATTCATCGTTTTCGTTATGTCATTGTTGCGTTGCTTTCTTCGCAAGCTCTGAGACTGCCGTTCAGCCGGGGCAGCGCGAACCAGAAGGTGCAGCCTTTGCCCACTTCGCTTTCGACGCCGATGCGACCTCCGTGGGCTTCGACGGCCAGTTTGCAGAAGGTTAATCCCAAGCCAGTGCCCAGACGATGGTTCAGGTCATCGACCTGGCCAAACTTTTCGAAGATACGCTGGTGATATTCGGGCGCTATGCCGGGACCGGCATCGGTGATTGCGATGCGGATCTCGCTGCT
>Ga0137461_1000180_pt1 | contig 14622 bp, 11 predicted proteins | sample EasRivERMGT746_2_FD_104650 | JGI IMG/M metagenome (GOLD analysis project Ga0137461, IMG submission 104650) | Soil microbial communities from meander-bound floodplain in the East River, Colorado, USA - East River MetaG ERMGT746_2 | ecosystem: Environmental > Terrestrial > Soil > Floodplain ... | reverse complement strand
GTGTTGGGATGAATTCCACCGAATTCTTCCCAAAGACACCCGGCATTGATTTGGCACACATGACAAATCGCGTCGAGGTAGCGAAAACCGGCACTGCTAGGCGACAGAGAGTTCAGGGAGACGGCAGATAAAACTGGATGATTTGGTTGCCGTAAAACAAATAGATCAGCGCCCCGGAACAAAGAAACGGCGCAAACGGTAAAGCCATCCGGCGCCCAGCGCCGGTGAGAAGCATACCGCCAATCCCGATAATCGATCCCAATAAGGACGCGATGAAGAGCGTCACCGGAATCGACGGCCAACCGAGAAATGCGCCGATCATCGCCAGCAGTTTGATATCGCCGCCGCCCATGCCTTCGACGCCGGTAAACTTCTCATAGACCCACGCGGTGGCCAGCAAGAAGCCACCGCCTGCGACAATACCGATAACTGAACTCAGCGGCGATGGTGTCGCAGCGAGCGGAAGATAATAGAAGAAATAGCCGATAATCGAGAAAGCGAGTCCGAGAATGATTCCCGGCAAACTGATCACATCCGGCACGATCCGAACGTCGAGATCGATGAACGAAATTACAATCAGCGCGGCGGCAAAAACAAAACTGACAAAAAACATATAGCTTAGATCAAATCGAAAATAGAGCGCCAACGACATCAGCCCCATAAGCAATTCGACAAAAAAATACCGTGGTGAAATGCGCTCCCGGCAAGAACGACAACGGCCGCTTAACAATACATAGCTCAACAAGGGTATGTTACAATAGGCAGGAATTGACGCCTTGCAGTGAGGGCAGTGGGACGGCGGATTCACGATCGACTCACCGTTCGGGATGCGCACGATGCAAACGTTCAGAAAACTTCCGACAAGCGAGCCGATGACAAAAACAAATATATACAAAAGTTCAGGTCGCATCATTTTCCAATCACCATGAATTCGCCAACTGTCTGCGCCATTGTACTCGACTATTACGGCGCAGAGAAAACAAAAAAATGCCTTATCTCGCTGATCGGCCAGGGATTGAAGACCGTTTACATTCTGGATAATTCCGATAAAAGCGAAGCGGCCGCGACTCTTCGTCAAGCCGTCAATGAAGTCCAGGTCCAAGGGCCGGACTTCGAGCTTGAAGTTATTTCCGCTGGGCAAAATCTAGGTTTTGGCAAAGGCGTTAATTCTGTCATCGCGCACGACAAACAAACCCCATCGCCCCATGACTATTATCTCTTGCTCAACAACGACGCCGTCGCTGGGCCGGGTTTAGTTGCAAAATTGCTCGACAAGTTTATGACCGATACGAGCATTGCCTTGGTCGCTCCGCGGATCGTGTCCAACGATCCCGGACGCGAATTCGGCATTTGGTACCATCGTTATTTCGGCTTGCTGCTTTCGAGGCCCGGTTGGGGACGCTTTCATTATTTCACCGGTTGTTGCTTATTGTTCCGCAAGGATTTGGTCGCCGAATCCGGAATATTCGACGAATCTTTCTTCATGTACGGCGAGGATGTCGAGTTAGGGTGGCGCCTGACACGCCAAGGGAAAAAGATGGTCTGTGCGGAGGACGTTTGTGTACGACACGACCTCGGGGCTTCTGTAGATCGAAAAAGTTTTTTTTATGAATATCACATGGTCCGTAGCCACCTGCGTCTTAGTCTCAAGACCCGCTTTCACGCGGTGGAACTGCCAATTTTACTTATAGCAAAATACACCACACTTTCTTGCCGCGCCGCTTTGCGCTGCCTCCGTTACGGCGTGCTAACCCCGCTTGCTGCTTTTCTCCTGGCCTGGTTTCCCATAGGTGTGGAGAGCGCTCACGATTCGTTTAAGAGAAGTATACGGCCAGATATGTGATGACAATTCTCCAAGCTAAGCAGGCAAATGATCGAGGAATTCGTTAGAAAACTGATTTCCAGGACGACATTCTCTTGCGAGCGGCATTCCTTGTCCACTTGTGCAACTGGTTCACTAGCGACTTCACCCATGTTCTCGAAGTCGATTCGTCTGGAGGAACCTGAAAGCTGGGTCGGCCCGCCACCGCATATCGGCGACCGCGAAATTCGCGAAAGCCATAACGCGGCGGTGGTTGCGTGTCAGCCATAAAAAACGAATTATGCTGATAAACTTGTAGGTCGACCGGAGCGCAATGGAACACCATACTCTTTCGCGTGAGCATCGGATTTTTTGCCTTTTCACCTCCATGGGGCAACATCGGATGCCAGATTGCACAATCTCCCTTATTCAGCACGACCGACCGCCGGGGCGCGACTTTCTCCGCTTCTGAACTGATCGCGCTGTAATAGCGTTGCAACGCGTGGTTCAGAATATCCGTGGTGGATTGATGAGGATTCTCGCGGCATGCTTCCTCGAAAATCGCTCGGTGATTGACCTGAACTCGATGTCCCCCCGGCACATACATGAGTGGTCCTGAGTCTGGGTGAATATCTTCCAGCGCGAACCAAACCCCGAAGAAGTAATTGATCGGAAACGTGTGAAAAAAAGGTGAATCACGGTGAATGGGTTGCTGTGATCCATATTCGAACAATAACGACGTATAAATACCTGCTGACCGGGCGAACAAGTAATCGAGCAACGACATGATACGCTGAGTGTTTCCCAATTCGAGCGCGGCTTGAGATGCGCCATGAAAGTTTACAAACCGCAAGTGCCGGCCTTGCGCATCGACGCACTTCGAGGCGTATTTGGAGTGGTCTCGCAAATAACGGGCAAAATCGGCTACGACCTGATCGCACAGGACTCCCGGGGCAATATTGCGTATGATGGTAAACCCAGTTTCGATGAGTTCACGGGCTGCGATCGCCTGCGTGTCGGAAATTTGTCCGTTTACGCGTGCCGCCGTCACTCGGCCCTGCGCATCAGGCTCATCGAGCCAAAGTGGAGGGATTTCTGGGAGATTCACTTCAGAAATTGGTTTCCTTCATCGCTGGTAGTGCCTATGTTCAAAGATTGATTGTTGTGTTGTGCTCGGGAAGTCGCTCCACTTCGTTCCAAAGCATTACCACCGTGAAGAATTTCTTGGATCCGTCGATGGTACCGTAGACCAATCGCTCTAGCGCTGAAATGCGTCCTAATATGTCGGCTAGCGACACTGCCAAGCGCACGCCCGTAATCTCGATTATCCACCAACATGACCATAAGCGAGACCGCGTGATCGATATCCGGTTCAGCCCAAACTTGGTTGTCCCCGAAAGGGTAACTGCCTTTTTCGACTTCAACCATCTTGTAGCGGACCAGGCAGGAGTTGCTGTCATTCATAAATTCCAGATTGCCGGAATATCCGGTTGCCACGACTGGCTTGCCGAGCAACATCGCCTCCGCCATTCCACGACCAAATCCCTCCGAGCGATGAAGTGAAACAAAACAATCACAACATCGGATAAGGTTCTTGATTTCATTATCGGTAAAGACAGAATCTATAACAATGATTTTCTCGCGAGCGATAGAATTCTCAACTCTTTTCATGAATTGCTTTAGGGCAATGCCCGACTGAATAGAGTGATCTCGTCCCTGTAGTTTTATCACGAGGCGAATATCGTTCCCGCTTCGGGCACACGCGAGTCGCTCAAATGCGTCAACCACGGCGAGCGGGTTTTTTCTATCGATGTACGATCTAAGATCGAAACTAAATAAGATTAAGTAGGTGCTCTCGGGAAGGCAAAAGTATCTGCGACCTAACGAAGATGAAAAACCGGTTTCCACTGATAGTGGCATGTGCAGTACAGATTTGCGCGTCGCCTGCTTAAGCCCCCGGGCGACAAACAGCGAAGGCGCCCATACTTCGTCGAAACGATTGATCTGTTCGCTCCATTCCGGTGGATAACGTTCCAACTCCCACTGCGGGTAAATCACGTTGTACGCGGTGACCGGGAGGATTCCATCAATTCGATTCAGGATGTCGGCGATTTCATCCCCGTTCAGGAAGAAAATGTTTAGATTCGAACTTAAACTCCCGACAAAGTGGTCCTTAAATTCCGAGATAAGATCTAAATCGCCGTAAAATCGAGGCGCCGGCGGAGACACATCGTATACGGCGGCAGACAAACCAACTCTTAGTAAACACCGAAGTGCTGAACGTGTGTCCTCGCCTCGGCCAATCGGTGCCAGAGGATGTCCAACTACGACCGGCAACGAAGTCATCCTTTTTTTGCCCCACTTCATCGATCGATTAATTTCAACACCTCACCTCGCTGGGCGTCGCGGGTAGCTTCCAAGAAACCATGCCCGTAGCGCGTATCCGGCTCCAAATAATTTCCTTCTGCCCATTCATTCCAGGCAACTGCAAAAACTAATCTTTCATCGCCGAAATTTTGCTCTCGTGTAAGTCGGATCGTTGACTCAAGCCAAGCCCGGTATGCGCCTGGAGACGAGTTCGCGACAATAATTGGATCATTCTGCCGGCGCGCCGTATTGTCCCACGAGGGCGTAACGGAACGGAACAAAACACCACCCGATGGATCGTGTTCCAGACATTTCATGACCGCTTCGCCGTAATCATATACTGAGCCATTAAAATCCTTATTGAGTAACTTCCCCGGAGGTTTGATCGGAGTCAACATCGAATGTGGTGGAAAATCGATCCCAGCATCCAATCCATCGGGTAGGGGTAATTTTTCACGCTGCTTGGCGAAATCAAAAGAATTAACCATTGCCAGATAGGGATTACCCACGCCCTCCTTTCGGCAAATATCGCGCCACACTTCAGCCGTTCGCTTGATATCCGGAAACAGATCGATGCGATAGATCAGCAATAAGGGCCGACCCTTGACGCGTATGTAATTCGGATGACGCATATAGCGAATCAAATCCATGATAACCGCACGATCATCCTCTTCGTTATGACGCTGTTCAACCAAGATCTGACCGGTTCCCCCATCCCACCGTTGGGTCCAGTTTTCATTGGCCCAACAAAGGCAAAACGGCATATCCGGTTTGTTTGAACTCAGTATTCTTTCGATGGGCCCTTCCAATAGACGTTTGCCGTTGAACCAATAATAGTAAAAGCAAAAACCATAAATGCCATATTGTTTAGCGAGTTCGGCTTGCTCTTCCAGGACTTTCTCCACGCGGAGGTCATAAAAGCCCAAGTCAGCGGGTAAACGCGGTTGATAATGTCCCTCGAAATTAGGGCGTCCCCTCGCGACATTGGCCCATTCGGTAAAGCCCTTGCCCCACCAGAAATCGTTTTCGGGTATCGGGTGATATTGCGGTAGGTAGAAGGCGATGATTCTGACCTCGTTTAGCTCGTCGATTTGCGTTTGCCATCTCTCAGACAGCATTTGTTGATGCTGGATCGCTAACGCTTGCTTGTAATCAAAACTCAGCGCATTTGCAGTAGCGCTAAGGTGATGAATAATGACGGATTCCGAATTGTAGAATATCCGAAGTCCCCGGTCACGAATCCTCATGCAAAGATCAACGTCTTCACAATAGCCGGGCGCAAATGCCGCATCGAATCCGCCCAACTGACGAAATAGTGCAGTCGGAACCATGAGGCAACAACCGGAAACATAGTCCACTTCTCGTGTGATTGAATATCTTGGAAGTGCGGGATCATCGAATAAGCCGATCAATTGCGTGGACGCATCCGATTGGATGAGACCACCCGCTTCCTGTAATCGACCGTCGGGGAATAATACTTTCGGGCCTACCACACCCACATCTATATATTCTGAAAAGACTTTCAGCAGAGCGGATAACCAATTCGAAGTAACCTGAACGTCATTGTTAAGAAACACTAAGAATCGTCCCCGGGCCTCTTCTGAAGCGCGATTGCAAGAGCGAAGAAAGCCGAGATTCTCCTGATTGCGAATGTATTTTAAACCCTTTACACGCGTGAGGATTTCCTGTGCCCGTGGGGCCGACCCATCATCAATCACGATGATCTCGTATGAACAATCTTGTGTGTGCCTCGCGACTGAATTCAAACACTCAAGGGTCAATTTTTCCTTATTGTAAATCGGGACGATGACCGAGATGTCTGGATTCTGTAACTCTGGGAAATGCAGGGAAGCCGCATGCACGTCCAATTGATCTTCATCAAGTGAAATCATGGGAGGACGACTTGGATGGAATCGGCTGAGTTTTCTCTTCCTCGTCTCCTCGATCCGTGCAGACAGCGTCAAATAATCGCGAAAATGTCTACCACTTTCACTGCCGTTATAATTGGGCTTAGGCGATTTGAGCGTGTAAGTTTTTTGCAGCAGGCGACCTATATAGCCCCGCTTCAAATCCTGGATGACATTCCGGCAAAAAATTCTAGTTCCATCCCGTCGCCAAAGCCAATATGCTCTAGCAGGAATTGCTAGCAACTGCTTTAGTAGCACCGATCTGTTATCCATTCGGAAATAGACACTCTGAGTTGGAGATGGAACCTCAGCAAGTGATGCGTGATGTTTAGCTCTTTCAGAGTTTGGCATGGGTAACTGACAATTTGAAATTAAATTAATTTAGCGGCCCTTTCGCAGTCGCGGAGTCGTCTGATCAACGAACGTTGATCCCGAAAGGCCTAAGTAATTTTCTATACACGCGATAAACAAAGGTCCGACGCACGGTATCGGAAAATAATTGTAACCGGTCCACGCGTTCCTGGAGTTCCTGTATTCGTCCACGAAGACGCTGATTTTCCTCTTCTACGCATTCTATTTTTTGCTCGATCAACGAGAAATTGTGAAGGTGGGCTATCAGCGCCTCAACCTCATCCTTCGATGAGTTCTCGTGCTCGGCGTACCCTACTCTCGCCGCGTAGTCCAACCAAGCATTGTATACTCTCGCGGGAATTTCCTCATCACCATCGCTTGATTGCTTTCCGAGCGCGCGCACCGCTTCGGTGGTTTGTTCTAAAGCTTTCCTTGACCAGTATCCATCGAGACCGCAATCTATATCCCAAGCAATCGCAGGCAGGCCGACCTTTTCTAGCTCGTGAATGTACCAGCCCACCAATCTCTGCCGCTCGGCAAACCCCTCGAGAGTCAGCACATGCTTGTGACTGACCTTACATTCCTTTCTAAAATGCAGAATCATCCCGGCCCTGTGTAAGCGATAGCCTAGTTCGACATCCTCCCAGAGCGCATGTTTGAAAACCTCGCCATTAAAAAGCCCATGGGTGAGCGCGAGCGATTTTTTGAAGGACAAATTTCCACTCCAGAACGCACGCCAGCTTACATCGTTTGGATTTTGGCTTTCCACGTCTACATAATTGAATTGCTGGCCGCCGTTTTTGGAAGTCACGTGGCGCATCAGCCCATTCACTTCAATGTCTTCTGCCCAATCAATAAAGCCCACACAGCTATGGCTGAGCGCCGGATGCTCTCGGTGGAAACGGAGGTGATCGGCGACAAGCGTAGGAACGGCCAACATATCATCGCCCAACAGGATAGTAATCCTTCCCGATGACTCGTTGATGCCGAGGTTCCGTGCGGCCGCTGGGCCACCGTGACGCTGATAAAAGTAACGAAAATTGAGCGTAGTCCCGGACTGATAGTCCGCTAAGAACTCTGATGTGCCGTCTTGAGAGCCATCATCAACAACGACAAACTCAAAATCTTCTTTCAAAGCTGTTTGGTTTTCAATTGACTGTATGGCTTCCTGGAGAATCTTCAGCCGATTGTAAGTCGGCATGATGACGGACGCCTTATAGCGATCTTGAGGCTGAACATCGGAGACCGACACAAACAGCGACTGCGGGCGCGCATCCGCAGGGGGCTGATAGCCGAGCATTTCGAGGAGCGTGGGAAAGAGATCAACTAATTCAATCGGAGTGGTAAACTTTCTCTGCGCGTCGCACCCAGTGACAATCAGTTTAGCCCAATTGCCAATTACTTCCGGCAAATAACCGTGCAAACCTTTAAAAGCTATTTCCCGCTGGAAGTAGTTAGGGAAGATTCCCGCTTCGTCATTCATGACGAAGATTAACTCGCCAAATCGGTGATCCGAAAACCGAAAATGTAACCGATCAAGATCAGCTTCAGTTAACAACGTGCCATCTGGACTCTTGGCTAGCAAGTCGATAATCTTTTTTCGTGCCTTGTCGTTGAAACACCAAAACCTGGCCTGTGTGGAATCAAGGAAACAAATATAGTCTTTCTCCAAGACCAAGCCACTCTGCCGAAGTAACAATTCTAAATCGACGTTTTTCTCAATCTTGACCTGGCCATGATCTCCAAAAATGATGCCTTGAACCACGTCAAAACTTTGATTTAACCTAGCGTAGACTTTTCGAATCGCTTCGTCGATTTCGCACATGACTTTCTTTTGTTCATCGGAATGCGGCCCGAACTGATGACCAGCCCAATCTAGTTCTGAAAAATGCAAGTAGATAAAATCCTGCGCGACGGAAAACTTCTTGTTAAATTCATCAAGGACACCGAGCGTCGTACCTGGACCATCGGGATAGGCAATCCACAACCACTTCTTATTATCGTCCCGAAGGTAGTCGAACAGAGTCTTGTGAGAACCCAAGGACGAGCGATCGGCTGTATAGTATTTCTCGGAGAAGTCGAAATACTTGAGCAGTGTCAGAGGGATTTCTGCACAGCTCCCTACGAACTTTACAAGCGAATGGCCGCGGCGTTCCGCTTCGGCCCTCAGCTCTCGGGTAATTCGACTTCGGTCCCGATCTCTAACATCGATGTTACGAAATGGTGATTCTTTGGGGTTGTAGTAGAACATGTGCGCGACGCCGCACTCCTCGGGTTGACACCCGGCGAAGAAGGCCGGACGCAACTCAAACGCAAAAGTCTCTCGAACGATGCCGTCGATGTTTTGTCGGGCCAACTGGTGTAGAAAAGGCGCGTCTCTGGGATTGACGTAATCGTGCCGGAAACCGTCGACTAAGATAAGAATGACAACCTTCTTCATAGGACGTTAATGACATAACTGGTGCCACAACTGCACGGCGCCAGCTCTTAGCGGCTCCCATTCGACGCAAGAAAATGTACGGTTTGAGATGTGCTCTAACCGGCGGCGCAATTGTGACAAAACATAATGGCGTGGCAAGAAAGACGCTCGCCAACCTAACAAAAGCATCAACTCGAGGATCTCAATCGGATTGTCACTGATCGGGTTGCGACGATCGAAGGCGAGTCGCCCCCATAAGCCCAAGGTCGACTGCAAGGATCTGGGTGCGAAGTAAATGACAAGGACTTTGATGTATTCAGTGACCATTCCATTCCAATAAGCGATCGCGTCTATGTTCGCTGTCTCCGAAGGCATGAGTTTGAACGCGGTCGCTTGCCTGTTGAGCCGGCGCAAAGTATCCCAGTTAGGAAATTCCGCGTCGAAAATATTCCGTCGTTCGGAATAGCGGTGATGATACTTCCCCCTCCCCATGAGTAGCGCCTCGACGCATGCGGAAACGACCTTACCGGTTTGGTTCACGAGAAAAAACCTTTCCTCGGTACTCATTCCGTTGTAGACGAATTTCTCCGAGAACGCTTCGAGCGCGCAAACTAATCGGTTGAGCAGCAGAGTTTCGGCGGACCGATGGTCGACGCATCCTTGCTTGTATTGAGGAATTTGATCAAGAACATTTTCACCCCAAAGAAGAGTTCCACCGTATTTAAGATCATAATAAACCTGGGTGGCTGGTAGGCGTTCTAGCTCTGAATATCTGATCGTAATTAAATCAATCGACCTTATCCCTAACTGCATTGCCATGTCACAGCTTAACGCTTTCACATTGATTTGATCGTTGTCAGATATTACGAGAAAAACATCGTAATCATTAACAGCTCGAATTCCGGCGTTATCAATCAGCACGCTCCCCTCGCCGCGGCCAAATCCACCGCCCAGAATGATTGCGCGCACGGGTAGTGCTTCTCGGACCCGATTGACGATAAATTCAAGGTCCTTGGCGATGACCTTATCGACCGCTTCATCCTCCCTGACCGTGTAAATCCCCATCGATTACTTCTTTTCGAACACGACGTAGTACTGCCACGGGCGTCCAAATGGCACATATCGATCGAGGGGGAGCAGGAACCGCAACAGCGGGAAGATCCAATATCGGATCTTTTCATTGAAGCTGAAAAAAATCTCCATCAAATACGATCCGACCCAACGGCAATAAGTCTGCTCCTTTACCGGGAGAAGGCGCGCTGCGCCAAAATCGGATTTCAGCTTGTCGAGGCTAATGTCGAATCTCACATGTCCCATAAAGCCCCGATGAAGAGTTTCGTCCGTAACTGCAAATTTACCCATCAGAATCCGGCTCGCGAGTGGCGGCAAATGGTTCAAGAGAAAAGATCGCAATTTGATAGGCGGGTCCCAATAGCCATCGACCGTGGAAATCATGCAAGTCTTGCCGTGCTGCACAACGCGCGAAATCTCCAATACAATGGCTTCGTAATTTACTACATGTTCCAGCACATCGGAGCAAAACACAAAATCGAAGACATTGTCCCTAAAGGGTAATCGCTGGCCTTCGCCTAGCACCATTTGAACATCGGCGAGACGCTGTCTAATGTCGTGATTTACCGTGTCTATAGCGAACACCTCATTGCCGCGCCCAGTTAGGTATTCTGTGAGATGGCCATCTAGGCAGCCAACGTCGAGGATTCGACAATGGGTAATTCTATTAACTTCTGGAAGAATGTAGAGCATCCGGAGATACCGATTCAGCGCCATTACGTTTCCAAATAGCTTTTCGTAAAGCATCTCGGAACTCAAAATCAGATAAAATGAACTGAAATTTCCGAATTCAAATTGCAAAAGCCCATAAACTCGTCGTCTGAAACGATACTGAACTTGATTACGTCGGCGATCCAATCTAGCCGGACTAGTCCTTCGGCCCGTTTCTCATTGACCGCGACATTAACGAAATAGTCGCCTTGCCCGAGCATCAGATTCTGTCTGAAATCAATCTGGACCACATCGCCGACTCGACAGGATTTGAGTTTTGATTTTTTCCACAACGTGTTTGTACCATAGACCTCTAGCCCTCGCTTGTCGCGGATCGTGATGCCAAATACCGCATCGCTCACAAAATCTTTAAAGCGCACCACTATTCTGAAGATCGTCTCCTCTCCCGAGGTTACGATTTCGACTGGTCTGAGTTGCAAATTCAGCAGTGTCATATCGACAATCTCTGCTGCGCCCGTCCCGAATCTCTGGGCAGAGTTTACGGATTTTCGAGACGCAATGTCTGCTGCCGAAAGTGACTTGGCCTGCTGAGTTTTTGCCGCGATTCGTTCGAAGACCATCGCATTATAAAGGTCAATAATGTTTTTAGGTTCTCCTCTTCTAATGATCGTGCCAACCTCCAACCAAATAGTTTCTTGGCAAAACCGCCGAACGACGTTCATGTCATGGGAGACAAATAGAATTGTGACTCCCTGTCTTTGAAATTGAGAAAAAGCCGTGAAACACTTTTGCACAAAATGAGCGTCTCCGACCGCGAGCGCTTCGTCAATCAGTAATACATCCGGTTCCGCGTGCACAGCTATCGCAAAGCCTAGGCGCACATACATTCCTGATGAGTAATGTTTGACGGGACTATCGATAAATTCTTCTAGCCCAGCGAAATCGACGATTGCATCAAATTTTTCCGTTATCTCTTCTTTACTAAGTCCCAGGATCGCTGCGTTTAGGTAGATATTCTCTCGGCCGGTAAGCATCGGATGAAATCCCGCTCCCAATTCCAGTAATGCTCCGACGCGGCCGGCGACTTTGATCGTGCCCTTATCAGGAAGAGTGATTCCGTTAAGCAGCTTCAAAAGCGTGCTCTTGCCGGCGCCGTTGGCACCGATCAAACCGAGGCACTCGCCGCGTTTTACCTCAAACGACACATTGTCCAAGGCCCAGAATTCGTCTGGCCGCAATCCATCCGAGTTTTGCGGAAGCCCTAATACGTCGCGTGCCACATCCTTCACGCCGTAGAGCATGGTACGCTTCAGTGAGCGGCAAAATTTCTTACTGACGCCCTCGACGCGGATGATTGGATCAGTCGACATAAATGGGGATCAGCGTTTAAGCGTAGCCCGCCACGCGGGGAATAGTAACTCGAAAGGCGCGCCAACCCGCAAGCGCCAAAACTAGAGATAGAATACAGGCAGCAACGAACATTTCCGGCCTGGTTAAAACTCCGTCGGCGATGAGATCTTGGCTCGCGGTCAGAAGCGGACTGAGCGGATTTAGAAGATTAACCAAAAAAAATGGCCACCGAACCGGCGGCGGGTAAAGTACCGGAGTGAGAAACATACCGATCGTGAGAACGGTTCCAAGTGCATTTCCCGTGTCGCGTATCACCAAATTGGCGATGGATAGGACAAAACCTAAACCAAGCGCCAAGAGCATGACTGGCAATAAAACTAAGGGCGCAAAAATAACTCCCCACGACGGAGTCACACCGTACCAGATAAACACTGCAACGACCGGCACAAGCCGCACGACAAAATCAAAGACGGGCGGACCTACGGCCGCTATGACCAGCGCTTCTCGCGGGAAATTGACTTTGGTCACCAAAGAGCCCGAGGACACCAAGCTGGCCGTACAGCTTGAAAGGCAACCGGCGAAAAGCTGCCACACGCTTATTCCCCACAGCGCATAAGCAACATAGGCGATGCGAGTTCCGCCAATCGGCAAAACCCGTGATGCGTGAAGAAATGCGAATACGCTGACGGTCGCAAGTTGCGGAATAATCGCCCAGATATATCCCAGGATCGATTGGCGATAGCGCACGGAAATATCGCGGAGTATCAACAGCCAGATCAATCGGCGACTCTCGACCAAATCGGCAAACATTATCCTCCAACCAGAGACGCCGTTACGTCGTGCTCCGCTTGGCGTATATTCAATCTCTAATTCGCCTTGCCGCTGAGCCGCAGTTGAAGCGACCGCTGAGGGGGTTGAGTTAATAACCTCTTCCATATTGAAAGTGTTTGTCAGTCTTAGGCCATTTAGAACCTAAAACCGTAAAGAATAAGGAGGATTATACTTTGCTGGAGCTTTTTTTGCCAATTTTTTTGCGGCCCGCATTAATTTCGGTCAGAATCATTCGATATTGACAGCATTTTCGATCATGCTTTCGACGGCGACGAAGCGACTAGCGACCCCATGGACGCGCCGAATTCGACACGAACCCGCCGACTGAACACCGGAATAGACTTGGTGATTTAGTGAATTTAGCCAATCGTCGCCGACACCCGAGGCAATATTTTCTCACCGAAACAGTATTCTGCATTATACTTACGTTATCACATGTTGGAATGCTAATCGGGAAAGTGAAGTGAAAATCCTCGTTCTCACCAAACGTCAGTACATGGGCAAGGATCTCATCGATGATCGCTTCGGCCGGTTCAGGGAATTGCCGCTGGAGCTGTCTCGGCTCGGGCATGACGTGCGAGGACTCGCCCTCAGCTATCGTTCGCGACCCGAGGGGATGATCGTCGATGGCGTCGGTCCATCAGGCGCCAGTGTAACCTGGAATTCAGTCAATTTGTTGAACGGCTACCTGCCGCAACTCGAGCGATATCTGAGACGCGCCCTGCAAACATCCCGGGAATTTTGTCCTGATATCATCTGGGCCGGCTCAGACGCTTATCATGCCATCTTCGGGAACTGGCTTGCCAAGCGTGCCCAATCACGATGCGTGATTGATCTTTACGATAACTTTGAAGCGTTCAACGCCAGTCGATTTCCAGGTGTTCTGCCGTTTTTCCGGCGTGCCGTTAGAACCTCGGACGGAGTTACCACTTTTAGCCGGCGATTAGCGGATCACGTCGCGCGAACGAATATGCGGTCGAAATCGATATCGGTCATTGAGAATGGGGCTCGGCCGGACCTTTTTTATTCGCGAAACCGAACGGAATGCCGGCAGCATTTTGGCTTGCCGCAAGACGCCAAAATCATCGGCACGGCCGGAGCTCTGGACAGTAGCCGGGGGATTGAAGCGTTGTTTGAAGCGTTCGAACGGCTCTCCGCCGAATTCAGAGACATTCACTTAGCACTCGCCGGTCCGCGCGACAATAAGCAAACCATCCCTGTGGGTCCACGGATTCACGATTTCAACTCCCTGCCGCACGAAGAAGTTTCGACGTTTGTGAATGCCCTCGACGTTGCAGTCGTCTGTTATCGCCACTCGGCACAAGGCGAATACAGTTTCCCGCAGAAGGCCTACGAGATCATCGCTTGTCGCGTGCCGCTAGTTGCCGCGGCAGTGGGATCAATGAATGAATTATTGGAAAATTATCCCGATTGCTTGTACGAGCCCGAAAATCCCGCAGGTCTTGCGGACGCCATCCGTCGCCAATTACAAGCCAGGAACGTGATCGATATGGTCACTCCCTCCTGGTCGGATTCGGCCGCGCAACTGGAAACATTTTTTCTGAGCGTTTGCCGGAGTTGAGCATGAGCATTCGTCCGCTGAAAATTCTTTTTCTCACTTCAAGCTATCCGCGCAACGAGCATGACGTCGCGTCGGTCTTTATGCGTTACTTTGCCGAAGCATTGGCCACCCACGGTAGCGAAGTTCATGTGCTGGCGCCGGCGGACGGGAAAAGCGCCACAGAGATCGAAGGCGAAATCACCATGCACCGCTTCCAGTATTTTCCCGCCCGTTGGCAGAAGCTTGCCTACGGCTCGGGAATCATGCCCAATCTCAGCCGCTCGCCTTGGCT
>Ga0137461_1000179_pt1 | contig 14644 bp, 24 predicted proteins | sample EasRivERMGT746_2_FD_104650 | JGI IMG/M metagenome (GOLD analysis project Ga0137461, IMG submission 104650) | Soil microbial communities from meander-bound floodplain in the East River, Colorado, USA - East River MetaG ERMGT746_2 | ecosystem: Environmental > Terrestrial > Soil > Floodplain ... | reverse complement strand
CGATCAGTGCCGCAGCGAAAGACTTGCGCCGCGGATCGTCGAAGAACTTCGCAGTGGAACTGTCGCTAGGTAGGATCGAATTCGCCACGCGGCCTTTTTCGCACTGTTGAGAAACGATTACAATCGCGATTTCGATGCGGCTGCGCGTCGCCGCTTGATCACAGAAGCCGTCGAGTTTAACGTCGGCCGATCACCGTCCGCCGTGACAGTAAACACAAGCGCCGGTAACCGGCCCGGCGAGCAAATAGTTTGGCGGCTCGCGCTCGATGGCTTCACGGGCAAATTTAATATCGCGCCGAAAGCTTGGCAGGTTCATGTCGATCAGCGGATGGTTGGTCGGCCAGCCGGACTGGTCAAGTTTCCCAGCCGCCTGTTCCATGGCGCCTAGGTGGCTGATGATTTCGCTTCGCTGCGCCTGTAGCCCATCGCTCGATTTGATGAGTTGGTTAAGCTCGCGCGAATGAGCAGCCAACTCGCGCATGGTCGCGCGCACGTCGTCGAGCTCGATGTATCGAAACTCCGGCGGATAGGTGTACTGGCGCACCCAACGGGCGACATCCGCGCAGCCAAAAAATTGAAACGCTATCAGTGTCACGAAAGCCAAACGGTAGCTCATCGCGCCTCCCAGAATCAGCCTGACTAAAAACTCCTGCAAATTCTCTTCGCATTCTGCTTGCCAAGGAAGCCAATTGCCACCGCAATCTCTGGTTCCAATCTTGCTCCACATGTTACAGCAGGATTAGAGCACCCCGACGGTAAGCAGCAATGGGAAAAATCCACTGCATGTTTCCCATTGTCAAGAAGGGACGACGGTCAAACGACAATACCGACGACAACACCAGTGATTCTCGTGGCAGAAAGAGAGCCGATTTCGCGAATGAGCCTGAGCGAGCTGCTGCGCGATGAGGGTTATCGCGTCGTTGAAGCCGCCAATAGTGGCCTGGCGGTAAAACAGCTTAGCCAAGAGCAGGATATCAAAGTGATTCTTGCCGATCTGGAAATGCCGTCCTGGACCTCAATCGTCAAACACGCGCACGTCAATCTGCCCCAATCCTTTATTCTCGGCATGGTTCGCTACGGCGCACTGTCCAACGCACTGGAAGCCCAAAAGCTCGGCGCCCACGCGTATCTGATCAAGCCGTTGTCGTTCACTGAAGTTAACGAATGGATTCAGCGCTTCCTCACCGGACAATCGCGGATCAAGACGTAACTCCATCGCCACGAACGAACACAAGCCGCGATCACGAACCTTGGCACGCGCATTGCGTTTTCATCTTAATGAAAACAACCACAACCGGCGATGTTTCCGACCGAGCGGAGGTGAATTATGGCAAGCGAAACCGAGCTCTTTTATTTAGTTCTGCTGGTCGTCTTGACGCTGATCATGCACGTCATCCTCACCTCGAAAGGCCCGCGCCACGGCGGCAAGAAAAGCTAGACCATCGCCGCATTGTCGAAGTCCCGCTTAGCTTTCGCCCATGCGCCGCCGCGACAACCTGTTTTGGGCGAAACGCCGGCAGGTTTGATCATTCGGCAAAGGACAGAATTTTTTGAGAATCTCATCGTGGCAACCGTAGCGATAGGGAAAGCGATGCTGGTACGCCGAGCGCACGACTCGGCTTAGCTCTTCGTCGGCAATTTCAATGGCATTCTGCTCTTTCCATTGGCGCAGTTTATCGTTCGCCTCCTCTGCGCTGAAGCCCAACAGACGAAGTTCTGAGGCTAGTCGGATCGCGCAGTTATTGCGGTAACCGGGTTCGATGTGGCTTTGCCAGATCGCCTGGGCGCCGGCGCACGGGAATTGAATCTGGGTGAACTCCGCGGGCCGGTGAAATCGATAGGCGAACGGCTTGCGCGTCAGTTGCTTCAACTGGCGTCGAATCCGCTGGAACAATTGCGCCGCCGCGCCATTCGCTTTCACATCGACAGATGAAAGCAAACCGGATTCGTCGGTCAGCGTCAGCGCCCTGGGCTGCTTGGCAAGCTCGCGGATCTCACCGGCGTCGCAGTTGCGCAATTCGTCAGCGCTGAGAATGATTTTGTAGAGCCGCGACTTTTCGTGAATCGTGTTGGGCAAGCGGAGCAGGCGCATGCGGTCTTTGATGGTCAGATCGACTGTGGCGCGCAAACGTTCAGGCAACTCCTGCGCCAAATGGCGCCGCAGCGAATCGAAAATCATCGGTAGACTGCGCGACGGCGCCACCCGGCCGAACAACCGGCTGTCCAACATGAAGTGAAATCCCTTGGCGCCGCTGAAGTAAATTTGCAACGCCGCCGCATCGATTTTCCAAGTTTCGAAAAACCAATCGCTCAGCCGCCGCGCGGCATCCAGTGCTGGCGTCAGCTCCGGGTGATCGAGATCGATCGGTAGATACGGCGCCCAAACTTTGCCTTCATAGCCCGACACGCTCGGCGAGCCGCCTTGGGCGCTCATGTAGGTGAGCAACTCATCGGTGAAACAAAAGTAAGTGGCATAGCAACCGAAGCGATCGAATGATTCGACCAACCCCGCCAGGTCACGGATGGGTACGATGTGGTTGCGAAAACCCTTCTGATAATGCGCCGCGAAATCGACCAGCTGAAATTTCCGCGTCGAATGATCGTGACGGCCCGGCGCAGCTGGGCAAAGTGTCAGCTCCGACAAACTCATAGCCAAGGTATCTGCAAAATCTGCTCCGCGGCAAAATCCGCTCCCGCATAAATCCGCACCGGCTGCGATCTTGGACGATTCCTGGCGCCGCAAATTGACAGGTCAAACTTTCTCACTAGTGAAAAGTCTTGCTGCGCCGACCGACAAAAGCGGCGATCCAATTGTGGCATAACTCCTGCACAATAATTGACTGAAGGAAGAATTCCGTTGCGATGTTAAGCGAATCCCACAGCCCAATGACCCCACCAGCGCGGCGCGAAAGCGCGATCGCGTCGAGGCAAGCGCCGCTCATCGCCAGAATTCGCGCGGCACTGGAAAACCACACGCGCATCAATCTGCATCATTTTCCCATCGTCGTCCGCCTCGACGGCGAAGATCTCGTGCTCACCGGCGAGGTGGCCGATATCGCCGCCAAAAAGACTGCCATAGAGTTGGCGGCGGCTATTGCGCCGGCGGCGCGGATCGTCGATCGGCTGCGCGTCCGGCCGGCCCAACTCATGGGCGACAGAGAAATCCGCGATCATGTCGTCAAAGTGTTGCTTGAAGAGCCGGTGCTGGAACACTGCCTGCTACTCAGCCGTTTACCGAAGCAGTTGGCATCCCATCGCGGCGGCATCCCGGAACCCACTGGCTCCATCGTCATCGAAGTTAGCGATGGAGTTGTGACGCTCAACGGCGAAGTGCCGAGCCTTTCCCACAAACGGCTCGCCGGCGTCCTTGCTTGGTGGGTTCCGGGATGCCGCGACGTGATCAACGACTTGGAAGAGGTGCCGCAAGAGCAAGACAACGACGCCGAGCTGAGCGACGCCCTGGGGCTGGTGCTGGAGAAAGATCCATTTATCAACGCGACCAAGATTCGCCTCACGGCGAAACATGGGATCGTCACGCTCGAGGGGCTGGTGCCCAACCAGACCATGAAACAGATGGCCGAACGCAACGCCTGGTACGTCCTCGGCGTTAAGAATGTCGTGAACAACATCCGAATTAAATGGTGAAGAGCGGGAGGATGGGACATGCCGACCTATGAATTTCATTGCGACAAATGCGGCAAGAACTTCGACGAGGTCTGGTCGCTGGCCGAATATGACAAGCGAATAAAAGCCACGCATAAATGCCCAAAGTGCCACAGCACGAAAGTGGTCAAGACGATCTCCGCCGTGCAGGTGAAAACGTCGAAAAAAAGTTGACGAGGATACTTGCATGGATGCGGCTGCGAACAGCGTCGCGGAAAAAACCGTCGGCGCGGTAATGACCACGGATCCGGTGACGTTACAACTCAATGACACGCTGCGGCTCGCCGACGATATGATGAATCTAATCCAGGTGCGTCATTTCCCGGTTTTCGATGGCGAGAAGCTCGTCGGTATCATCGATCAGGACGATCTGCTGCACGCGTCAATGGCGTCCCTGGTGCGCCACCCGAAAGATAAAGTGCGGGCAGCGTTGGGCGCGGTGGCGGTCAAAGATTTCATGAAAGCGGCGATCACCGTTGCGCGCGAAACCTCGATCTACGATGCCGCGAGCATGATGGTGGATCGCGGCATCGAGTGCTTGCTGGTCGTGGACGGAGACAAATTGCTCGGCGTCGTAACGCGCAGCGATCTGCTCCGAGAACTGGCCAAAAGGTGAACCAATGAAGACAGAGAATGGAGACAGAGACCACCCCAACCCTGTCTCTGTCTCTGTCTATTTGATGGGAGGTAACCATGTCGTTACAAACATACTGTCGTAAACCGGTGGTGCGAATTTCACCGGAAACCAATATCACCGAGGCCTGCCAGCTGATGAAGCAAAACAACATCGGCTGCTTGATCGCCGAGCAGAAAGGCAAGCTGTGCGGCATCGTCACTGACCGAGACATCGCGCTGCGCGTCACTGGCGCGAGGCGCGATCCCGACAAGACGACGGTCAAAGATATCATGACGCCCGATCCGATCCGCATTTCGGTCGACAAAGACGTCCATCACTTGACCGCGCTGATGCACGCCTATCACGTCCGGCGCGTGCCGATCGTCAACGGCTTCGATACCACTCTAGGCATCGTCACGCTCGACGATCTGATCGCCCAATTAGGCGACGACCTGTCGGAGATCGGCAAAGCGATCTCCGAAGAATTTCCCGAGGGCAACGCATAGGAAAGGAAGGCCATCATGTCTTTACGTACTTTTTGTGGGCATCGCGTTGTGACCATTTCGCCGGAAAGGAGTGCCGCCGAGGCTTGTTGGTTGATGAAAGAGAAAAATGTCGGATGCTTGATTGTTGAGCACCATGGCAAGCTTTGCGGCATTATCACGGACCGGGACATCGCCTTGAAAGTGACCGGTGAGGAAAAAGACCCGCTGACGACGATGGTGGAAGAGATCATGACCAGCAATCCCGTACGAATCTCTGTCGACAAAGACCTGCCGGAGCTAGTGTCGCTCATGCATACCCACCATGTACGCCGTGTGCCGATCGTCGATGATACCGGGCTGACTCTCGGCATTGTCACTCTCGACGATTTGATCGCGCTATTTGGCTACGAGATGTCGGAGCTCGGCAATGCGGTGTCGGAGGGATTGCGCCAGAGCCCGCGTATCGCGGGCGCCTGTTAGTTTTGCACGCTCGCACGAGAAAGGAGAACGACCATGGCTGATGTCGCACATTATCTAATCGATGAGCACAAAGAACTGCTGCTCCATATCGAAGAACTGCGGATCGTCGCGGATTCGGTCGGCGATTTTCCGCCGCGCCTGCTCCTGCGGGTCATCGATAAGCTTTATGACTTCCTCATCAATCAACTGATTCCCCACGCCCAAGCGGAAGAAGAGACGCTTTATCCAGCGGTGGCGAAGATCTTGGGCACGCCTCAGGCGACCGCGACCATGAGCCGAGATCACGCTGAAGTGAGCGAGCTCACTGGCCGGTTGCGCGTGTTGCGGCCACAAATCTGCACCAGCGGATTTGACGCGGACAAAACCAAAGAGCTACGCCGGCTCCTCTACGGCCTCTACACTTTGTTAAAGCTTCACTTCGCCAAGGAGGAGGAACTCTATCTGCCCATGCTTGACGCCAGCCTAGGCGAAATCGAAGCGCACGAGCTGTTTCACCAATTGGCTGCGATCTCCCACGACGAGACCCGTCATCTGCATCACTGAAGGCAACAACGGCAGGAGAAATGAACGCGGCACGGCGCGACGAATAACGGAGGGCGCGCACATGAACCGACTCGCAGTTAAAGACGACAGCTATCACGAACTTGTTAAAATTCCAGTGAATGGCGTTACCTTGGAAGGCCTGCTGGTGGTGCCCGAGCGCGCCAAAGGGATCGTCCTGTTTGCCCATGGCAGCGGCAGCAGCCGGCATAGTTCGCGCAATAATTTTGTCGCGCAAAATCTTAACGCCGTCGGCTACGGCACCCTGCTCATGGATCTGCTCACCAAACAGGAAGATGTGAGCTACGAAAATCGCTTCGACATCGATCTGCTCACTTGGCGCCTGGAGCGCGCCACCCAATGGATCATGGAGCAGCCCCATTGCTCAGCGCTGCAAATCGGCTTCTTCGGCGCCAGCACGGGCGCAGCGGCGGCATTGAACGCGGCGGCGACGCTCGGTTCCGCCATCGGCGCGGTCGTTTCGCGCGGCGGCCGGCCAGACCTGGCGATGGACGCGTTGGCCAATGTGCAGTCGCCGACACTGCTGATCGTCGGCGGGCTGGATGACGTAGTAATCGAACTCAATAGGCGGGCTTATGAAAAACTCAAGGCTAAGAAACATTTGGCGATCGTTAAAGGCGCGACCCATCTGTTTGAGGAGCCGGGAACCTTGCAAGAAGTGGCGCGTCTGGCTGCGGCCTGGTTCACGCGCCACCTCGGATACTAAGCAAGGATTCTTGCAGCACGACGCAGTCGACACTCAAACGGTTCGGAAGTAGCTCGCGCAAATTTTCCCCTGGCCATTGCCGCCGCTGATAATAACCGTCTCGGAAGGGCAACCACAGGGGGTTGCCCCTACAAGTCCAATTCCTCTTTGCGTACGGCGTCTGTAGTGATCTCGTCGAACCACGTTCTTTGCGGCTATTTCTCCGAATCCGAATCTTCTTTCTATGTATTACTATACCTCACAATTTGCGCGGCCCGCGCAAACTTTCTCAGCCCAGAGCGTTTCGGATTCGGATATTCCTCGCGCCAAGGCCGCCAAGGTCGCAAAGTTAGAAATTTATTTTTCCTGTTCCTTTGCGTGCTTTGCGCGAGATATTCCGAATTTCGGTTGCGGCTTTGCCGCGCCAGGCCCTTTGTGGTTGATCCTCTTCTCCGGCTGCCGTTCGTCCCATTTCTCACCCCGTCATGCGCGACTGCGGATCGCTGCGCATCAGCATTTCACGGATTTCCGCCCGATGTTTCTCGCCGTCTTCGTAGATGCGCTGCAACATCTCGGCCACCTCAGGCATCTCGTCGCGCACCGTCTGTAACTGCTCGATCAATTCCTCCGAGCAGTGCTTTTCTTCCTCTACGTCGGCGAGCAAATATTGCCAGCTATTTTTTTCCGCTGCGGGGATCTCGACTACACTCGGCAGTTTGCCGCCGAAGAGCTTGATTTTGTCGGCGAGCCATTCGGCATGGCGCGCTTCGTCCGCCGCGATCGCCATCAACCTTTCACGGAACTGCGGATATTGCATCTTCCCCGCATGGCCAGCGTAGCGCTGCACATGGTGCATCTCGTCGACGTAGCGATCTTGGAGAATTTTTAGAATTTGACGATAGCCATTGGGAGAGAGCCCAAGAAACTGCCGCCACCAATCCGACCAATTTTTTTGATAAACCATAATTCTTCGCTCTTTTCTTGACCAGGCTGCTAAGGCCAGCCCGCATCTAGAATGAGTAGCAAACAACGAACCATAGAATACTCGCTGTTAGCGCTTACTTTCCCGCTCGTCCGGAGCCTAGTCGAAGAATTCCGAGATATGCAGTCGCAGTTGTGAGAAAACATTGCAGTAAACCGTCGCAGAATCGCGAGCTGATCTAAGTGCGAAACGACCAATCCTTGCGGCAAACAGCCGCTGCCGGCTTATGAATCAGAATCTTGCACGCTAGATCGATCAAGTTGGCGGAGTTCAGTGCCAGCCATGATCTCTAGTGGGTGGGCTTGAGCGACGCGATTCGCGACGTCGTAGTTTTTCTCGACACTGTGATCGAGGCGAATCATTCCGGTGCCAGCGCTCCGACGTGATGACTGTCGAGGCTGTGAATTCGAACTCCCACGAAAGCGCCGCGAGCGCGCCACATTCTAGTTGCCGATCTGACCGACTCCTCGAGACGCCCCAACCCTAAACATGGTGCCGAACAAGTCGCTCATGTATACCCTTGTCGACTCATCCTGATAGAAGTTGTCAGGCTTACTCGGCGCATTGATCAGCCTGCCTTCATAAAAAACAATATAGCTGATGAAATCCGGGCCGGTTTTCGTGGTTACCACAGAAACGGCGGAATCGAAAATTAAGCGATTCTCGATATCGCGGAACTTTATTTCGATAATTCGATGCTTGACCAGGTGACCGCGGAATTGTTCGAGCTCTTGGGGAGATCCGATCAACTGGGTGGCGCCATACAAAATTCTTTGTTTTTCTTCAGCAGTCACGAATTCCCGCACGCCTGGTGTTGTTCGCTTGATCTCGAGCAGTTCAAACACTTCGCCGACTTCCATGCCAGTTTTCAGCAAGTCGAGCTTGGCTATTAAGTCTCCTGGGTTTTGCGCAACACCTTTAGGAATAACCGTCGTTCGCGAAACCGGTATCCCACATCCAACAAACACAATAAAAAACCACAACAACATCCCCGCCAATCTCATCATGCGGCGCGTAAGGAAGTTTGCATCACCGGCGGTTTTTAAACCATCGCTCACAACGACCTCGGTAGCTGCTTTGTCTAGAGAGGCAAATCAGCAACGAACGTGCCATAGTTCAAAACCTTTTTTGCCGCGTGGACTCGGTTGCTTGATCTAAGAATTTTTTTAAACTTGCAAATTCTCTCCTCTTATATTGGCAAGAACGAAAATTCTAAGAATAAAAACGTCGGAAAATCATGCCAGACCAAACAGCAAAAACTTTGCATCGAAATTGCATTAGGAAATAATCAAGAGCGAAAAAAACCAAAGGAGGAGGTCGAAATGAAAAAATTAATCTTGGTGTTAGCGATGCTCGTAGGTCTCAGTCAAAGCGGTTGCGCATTCTTGGGTGGAGCGGCATTAGGCACCGTCGGGACAGGAGCAGCTTACGAATTTAACGCCCATCAGCAGTTGGAGAGGCTGGAGGCGGATTATAGAGCCGAGAGAATCTCTCGTGCAGAATACGAAGCGCGTAAGAAACAGATTGAGGCTGGCTCTCTGGTTTACTAGCAGATCTAGGGCTTCGTTGCTCGCATATTCGTTACTTGTTGATTCGTTTATTCGAATCAACAAGTATCCAAGAAAGAATAACGCTAAAACAAAGGGAGAAATTTATGGTTTGGGCATTCAAAAGATTGGTAGTTACGTTGGCGGTATTGTTCTTCTTAAACGGCTGCCAAGCAATGACTGGTGAGACCGCGGGACAGAACCTCGATGATGGAGTTCTTACCACATCCGTCAAGAGCAGCCTCGCATCAGAGAAGCTTGGGACCCTGACGCGTGTGGGCGTCGAGACCGACAACGCTATTGTTCACCTTACCGGCGAAGTGGAGACCGCCGACGAGAAGGCGCGCATTGGAGCGATTGCCTCTCGGGTCAAAGGCGTTAAACGGGTCGTCAATAACCTACAAGTCATCAAGCGTTAGAGCCAGACTGTATCGGCGTGGGCGTAATAAATGAGAGGTTAAACGCATGAGAACCAACGGTGAATCCAAAAACTCCGTCTTGCTTATCGGTCTGGGTCTAGCGGCCATCGGTGCGTTGATGGCCGCGCTGCTCGCGCGCAAAGAAACGCGAGAATCGCTTCGTGAGCGCGGCAGTGAGGCCCTCGACTACCTGAGTCTGCAGGGTAAGAAGCTGCGCGAGACCAGCGAAGCAATCGTCGAGAAAGGAAAAGAGTTCGTGAGTCATCGCTGCTGCTCGGGTGACGCCACGACGGCAGAAAAAAAACAGTCGCACCAGGAAGAACGGCGAGAGACATTGAGTGGATAGGCCGTCAGATATTTTTGCGAGAGGCTTTATGAACAGGCTCAGAAGAATCGTGTGTGGAACAGCGATCGTGGCTTTCATGTTGGCATCCAGTGGCTGACCGTGGAGGTGGCGTGGGGATAATCGTGAGTACGATAGGAGCGACAATCGCTCCGATCGATATGACCGGGATCGAGATAGAGACCAAGACCGAGATTGGGACAGGGATCGCGATGATGACCGAGACAGAGGGGACCCGCGGCGAGACCGGTAGGATTTAGAATGGAATCGAGAAGAGACATTGACTGGATAGGAGAACCGACAGAGTAGGTTCTCTGTGAGAAAGGAGTTGCAACATGCTTTGGACTATTTTTGTGATTCTCTTGGTCATGTGGGCGCTGGGGCTGGTCACTTCGTACACGATGGGTGGATTCGTCCACATCCTCTTGGTCATTGCCCTGGTGGTGCTAGTGGTCAATCTCGTTCAGGGACGAAGAATCTAGTAGTCATTTCGGCTTCGTGACGAAGGAAGGAATTTTATGCGTTTCAATCCGATAACGCTTGTTGGGATCGCTCTCATCGTGCTGGGGATCGTGGCTTTTGCTTACCAGGGCATCACCTACACAAGCCGCGAAACGGTTATCGATATTGGCCCCTTCAAAGCCACCGCCGACACCCAGAAGACCATCCCGCTCTCACCTCTCTTGGGCGGGTTGGCGCTAGTCGGCGGGGTCGTGCTGGTGGTGGTCGGAGCGAAGAAGGCGTAGTTCGACTGGATGAATCTAAGTTGAGTTGTACACGGGGTGAGACAAATGGACAATTTACTTTGGACCCTAGTGATCGTAATCGTCGTCACTTGGCTGGCAGTCCAGATCATGAGAGGACGAATCTAAAGAAAGAGATCTAGGGGCACGTCAGCCGCCGCGGTTGGTCGCATGCACAAAAAATCACCGATCAAGCCGCTGGAGAAGTGTGGTGCTCCTGTAATTATCATTGGGATCAAACAGTTCTTCATCGAGCTTTAGCGACTCGTAGCAATACTCATGAATACGTTTCATCTCAAAACCCCAGGCCTGAGTGATTAGGAGGAGTACCATGAAAAATAACAAACGGGATCGGATCGCGATGGTGCTTGTTATCAGCACCCTGTCATTGGCGGGGATCGGCATAGCGGCCGATAGCCAGCGACAATCGCAAGAAGAGCAAAAACGCGAAAAGGACGAAAAGCAGCAACCACGAAAAGAAGATCGGCAGCAAGATCAAGTTCAAAAACAATCCGAGCAAAAGCAACAGCAGCAGGAAAAGGCGCAGCGAGAATCAGAGCAGGACAAGAAAGAATTACGCGCCCGGCAACAACAGCAGCAAGAGCGGATCGAGCGCCAAGCTGAGCAAATCCAGCAGCAGCGCGCGCAGCAACAGCAGAAGCAAGAGCAAATTCAGCGACAGCGACTGTCCCAGCAGCAGCAACAACAACGGATTAAAGAGCAGCAACAACGTGTGGCGCAGTACCGCCAACATCTGGAGCAGCAGGAACGTCTTGCAGAGCAGCGTATCCGGGCACTACAGCAACAAAAACGCATGGCGCAGTATCGTTATCAGGAACAATATCTAGAACGCCTACGCCAGCAGGAGCTGAGCCTCCGAAACGACAGGTTTGACTACGATAATGACCCGTATTTCTACACGGCTCCGATCTACCGATATTATCGCAGCGGCCGCTACTACGAAATAAACGATTATGGCGCGAGGACGCTGCGGCAAGCGGTGCACTATGGCTACGAAGAAGGATTCCGCGCTGGCAAGGCAGATCGCGACGATCGTTGGCGCTCCAACTACAAAGATTCCTTTGCGTACAGGGATGCAAACTATGGCTACAGGGGCTATTACGTAAGCCGGGACGACTACAACTACTACTTTCGCGAGGGCTTCCGGCGCGGTTATGAAGATGGCTTCAATAGCCGATATCGATATGGTCGATTAGCTGATGGACACCCTTCCATCTTAGAGACGATTTTGACACAAATTTTACGTTTCCAGAATCTTCGCTAACGAGGTGATTGGATCGAACGACCCCTAAGACGGTAGACAATAATGGAATCGGCTCCACAACTAGACCCGTTCAAACAGCAAATGCGCGATTCGTTGCGGCACGAGACGTTGAACTCTCGTGCTGTGACGATTTCGCGTCACGCCAATGTTTACACCTGCGGCGACCAAGACGCGATGATCTATTTCGTTGAGACTGGCCAGATCAAACTCCTCATGCTCTCCTCTGAAGGTAAAGAGTGCCTGCTGGCCATCCACAGTGCCGGCGATATTTTCGGTGAGTTATGTCTATCCGGGTCAGGCGCGCGTCTGGAAACCGCCACCGCCATGGAAGAAACGATTCTAAAGAAAATACCCCACAGCCAGTTTCTGGCGCGTTTGAGCCGCGACTCGTTGTTTGAGGGGTTTGTCAGATACCTGGCCGTGCGCATTGCCGACCAGCAGCAGGTCATCGCGAATCTGGTCACGGTAGACAGCGAGCAGCGATTGGGCAAGACGTTGCTGCAGTTGGCGCGCACCCTGGGAAAGAAGGACCAACAGAGCACTCGCATCGAACTGAAGATATCGCATGATGAATTGTCCGAGATGGTCGGCACGACTCGGCCGCGGATCAGTTTGTTTATGCAGCGCTTTCGTAACCTCGGGTTGATTGAGACCAACCGAGATCGCTTTCTCGTCATTAATGAAAAGAAACTCGCCGATTATCTAGCTCGGATCACCACAGCGGCTGGGCACCATCGCGGCTCTCGCGGCGACATTTTTCATATCCGTTCAGTATTAGACAGCAATCGCTTCCGAGTCAGCGCAAGTTAAACGGAATACGAAGGTAACTCTATATGGGATTGATTTTGTTGATCGTCTTGATCGTGCTCCTGTTTGGGGGACTGCCCAATTGGGGATATCACTCGTACGGTTACGGTCCTTCGGGCATCGTCGGAACGATATTAATTATCGTCCTGATTCTTTTCCTGTTGGGCCGAATCTAAGGGCGCTCAGCGCCGTACGGCGAGACGGTTGCGATACGCACAATTATGTCGCATCGTAACGGATCCTCACGAAGGGCTAGGAGCATACCATGATCAAACAAATCGAGATCCACGGTCAGTGCGTCGAACTCTATAGTCCAGATGATGGGCGCACGTGGTCCAGCAGTCCCCAATCGATCGTTGCATATGGGCGCAGGAAAAAGAAGCTGCGCTTGGAGTTACAGAAGCGGTTTGAACTGCTACGCGCGACGGAGGTTTTGGATCCGAATCAATTCCGCGGACCTGAGACTGCAAAGAGTCTTAGATAGGCAGAGGAGAAAATTATGAACGGAACATATTGGCTAAAGCATGGTGTGCTCGCTGTGGTCGTGGCTGTTGCGCTGACCGCACCGGTAAGCGCGGCCACGCCGGACGCTTGGATCACCACTAAGACTAAGCTGAGTCTTTTAACCACGGAGGGCGTCAGCGGGACGGCGATCCGTGTGGACACCATCCTCGGCAAGGTCACCTTGCACGGCAAGGTGCGTAGCGCTGAGGAGAAGGCGAAAGCGGAGAGCGTCGCTAAAAAGATCGATGGCGTAGTGGAGGTGCGCAACCTTTTGCAGGTCGTTACCCCACAGCGGGAGAAGGCAGTGCAGCTGTCCGATGACGCCCTCAAGTTGCGGGTCGAGAAGGCGTTGCAGGACGACGTTTCACTGAAGGAGAGCAGCATCTCGATTAAGTCCGTCAACAAGGGAGTGGTACTGCTGGCCGGCACGGCGAAGACCTTGAGCGCTCACCTGCGCGCCGTCGAGACGGTGGCCTGGGTGCCAGGCGTCGAGCGCGTTGCCAGCGAGATCAAGAGTCCAGACGCCCTGGCCGATGCGGAGATCTGGCGTGACCCCACGCCGAAACGGTCGAGCAAGGAGTCCGGAATTTGGCAAACTGCCAGCGATCTATGGATCACCTCGGCAACCAAGATGCTCTTGCTGACCGATAGTCGGACACCGGCGCTCGAGATCAATGTGGAGACGCGGGCGGGGGTGGTGACGCTCTTCGGTATCGTGCACTCTCAACAGGCGAAGGCTGCGGCCGCTGAGGATGCCCGCAAGGTAAGCGGCGTAAAACGCGTCGTCAACGACTTGCAGGTGATGACAAGAGCGAAAGAGACGGCCGTGAAAGTGCGCGACGAGGATATCGAGAGCGAAGTAAAGAAGGCTTTTGACAAGGCTGACTTCAAGGACATCAGTGTAGACGTGAAGAACGGGGTCGTGCGGCTAACCGGGACGGTCTCTACCGGGACGCGGCGCCTCGACGCGGCAGTGCTAGCGCGTTCGATCCAGGGTGTGCGCGCGGTCAAGGACGATCTGCGCCTCGAAACCGCCAAGCGCTAAGGCAACGCGCGGCACGACGCCGCGAAACCACACCAGGCGACCGCACGAGCGGTCGTCTCGGTGAGCGAAAGGAACACGGCAATGAGTGGAAAAACCGACCAGATCAAAGGGCGGATCAAAGAAGCAGCGGGGGCGCTAACGGATGACGAACGCTTGAAACGCGAAGGAAAGCTCGATCAAGCGGTGGGTAAGGTCAAGGTGGCAGCGGAGAAGGTGGTGGATAAGGTGAGAGATGCAGCGGAGAAGGCGGTCGATAAGGTGAAAGACGCCTGACCGACAACATCTTTTAGAATGAAGGCCAAATGACCAACGTGGTTATTGTTCATAGAGGAAAAAATTCATGAATACATACAGTGCTCATGAGTGGGGAGTTCTCATCGATTGTCACCACCTCTTACGCCCGCCATTATGGTCATCGATCCACTCTTCTGTCAGCCGATCCAGCTCGTCCAACTGCTCCCGTGAATAGCTCTTGGGGG
>Ga0137461_1000178_pt1 | contig 14659 bp, 12 predicted proteins | sample EasRivERMGT746_2_FD_104650 | JGI IMG/M metagenome (GOLD analysis project Ga0137461, IMG submission 104650) | Soil microbial communities from meander-bound floodplain in the East River, Colorado, USA - East River MetaG ERMGT746_2 | ecosystem: Environmental > Terrestrial > Soil > Floodplain ... | reverse complement strand
TAACCCGACCTACAATTATCTGCCTTTGGTCTCTCGCAGAGTTCTTTTCCGTTTGAATTGCGACAACAAATTCCGATATAGCGTTGGTAGTCTTTTCGGGAGGGCTAAATGAAAATAGTATTCTTCGACGATTTTAAACTCGGCGTGCTCAAGGGCGATGCGGTGGTGGATGTTTCGCAGGCGGTGCGCGATATCCCGCACACCGGGCCGGGCAATTTGATTAGCGGCTTGATCGAGCGCTTCGGCGACTATCGCGGCGCGCTTGAAAAGGCTGTCGCCGCCGGAAACGGCGTGGCGCTGAAGAGCGTGCGTCTTCGCCCGCCGCTGCCCAAACCGGTGAACATCGACTGCATGGCGGTAAACTATATGGAGGACGGCACGCGCAAGGAACCGGCGCCGATCAATGCGTTCCACAAATCGCCGAACTGCGTTATCGGCGACGGCGACACGATGATCTTGCCGGATGTGCCGGCGCCGATCTTCGAAGGCGAGGCGGAATTGGCGGTGGTGATCGGCAAGCGCGCCGACAACGTTCCCGCCGCCCAGGCGATGGAATATATTTTCGGCTACGTTAATTTTATCGACGGCTCGGCGCGCGGTCTGCCGCCGGCCGGCAATACTTTTTACCAAATGAAATCCCGCGCCACCTTCGGGCCCTTGGGGCCGTATCTGGTGACCGCGGATGAGATCAAGGACCCGCATAACCTCCAGGTGCGGCTGTGGAACAACGGCGTATTGATGCAGAACTATCATACCAGCGATATGGCGCATAAAATTCCACGCTGCATCGAGTGGGTCAGCTCGATTCATCCGCTCGAGCCGGGTGATGTGTTGGCCTGCGGCACCAATCATCGCGGCCTCAATCCGTTTCAAGACGGCGATCTCATCGAACTGGAAACCGAGCCGCTGGGCCGGCTCCATGTCAAGATTCGCGACGATCTCAAGCGCACCTGGGCGCGCGAAACGCGCTTGCAACGGCAGGAAAAAGGCCGGGAAGGTTTCACGCCGCAGCTTAGCGGCAAGTATGCCAAGGTGTAGCTGAGAAAAACCCCCGAGGCCAAAAGCGCGTCAACGAATTGGAGTAATGGAATATTGGAGCACTGGGTTTCGAATCCGTCACTCCACTGCTCCAACGCTCGACTTGTCTGAACCATATTCGTACTAGAGAGAGGATTTAGTAAAAATGAAAACTACTAAGAAAGCGATCAAGGCTGCTAGCCAGCGGTCGAACACATCTCGCATCGATCGGCCAAAGAATTTAGGCAAGCCGCTGATGAAGTGGGGCAGCGACGTGGTCGCCGAGACGACGCGCCGGCTCGACTTGAAGTATATCGCGCTGGTGCCGGGCGCGAGCTATCGTGGCTTTCACGATAGCATCGTCAACTACCTCGGCAACGAAAATCCACAGATGGTGATCTGTCTCCATGAAGAGCACGCGGTGTCCATCGCCGACGGTTACGGCAAGGTGACCGAAACGCCGATGGCCGTGGCGCTGCACGCCAATGTGGGCCTCATGCATGCGACCATGCCGATCTTCAACGCCTGGTGCGACCGCACGCCGATGATCATCTTTGGCGCCAACGGTCCGGTGGACGCGCACCGGCGCCGGCCGTGGATCGATTGGATTCACAGCGCCAAGGATCAAGCGTCGATGATTCGCAATTACACCAAGTGGGACGATCAACCGGCGTCGCCGCAAGCGGCGGTGGAGTCGGTGCTGCGGGCGAACCAGATTTGCCGTACGCCGCCCTACGGCCCGGTTTATATTTGCCTCGACGCCGGGTTGCAGGAAGCGCCGCTCACCGAAGAGATTTCGATTCCCGACGCGGCGCGTTTTGCGCCGGCGCCGAGTCCGGCGGTGCCGCGCGACTCTTTGGCAAAAGTTGCCAAGGCGATTGAGCAAGCGAAATTTCCCTTGATTCTCATGGGGCGGGTCTCGCGCAAACAGGCGGACTGGGAACGGCGCGTGCGATTCGCCGAAGCGATCGGCGCCGCGGTGTTGAGCAGCAGCAACGATCCGACGGCGTTTCCGACGACTCATGCGCTTCACTTCGCGCCGCCCTGCGTGCGGCCGAACAAAGGCGCCGTGGCGCTGATCGAGAAGGCGGATTTGATCATCAGCTTGGACTGGTTGGATCTCGCCGGCGTGTTACGCCTGGCTCTGGGTGAAGCGCAAACTCAAAAGCCCGCCAATAAAACCATCATCAGTTGTTCGGTGGATAACTTTCGCACCAACGGTTGGAGCATGGATCATCAAGCGCTGGCCGCCGTCGATATTCCGATCCTCGCCGAGCCGGATCAATTTATTAATCAAATGCTCGAAGAGTTGGGCGTGAAAAAAAATGGCAAGTTAAAAGCGCGCCCGGCGATGGAACGGTTGAACCATTGGAACAAAACGCCGCTGACGGTTTTGCCCACTGAGCGCGGCGCGCCGATGACGATGTGGAACATGGCGATGACGCTGCGCGAGTTCGCAAAAGGTAAAGAGGTGACCTTCGCGCGTTTGCCCATCGGCTGGCCGGGCGAAGCCTATGAGTTCGACGGCCCGTTGTCATTCATGGGCAACGACGCCGGCGGCGCCGTCGGCACGGGGCCGGGACATACCATCGGCGCCGCCTTGGCGCTGAAAGATTCCCAGCGACTTGTCATCGGAGTGCTTGGCGACGGCGATTATCTGATGGGCGTCAGCGCGCTGTGGAGCGCGTCCCATTTCAACATCCCGGTGATGATCGTGGTGGCCGACAACCGTTCCTACTTCAACGATGAATTGCATCAGGAGCGGGTCGCGCAAATGCGCAGCCGCCCGGCGCAGAATCGTTGGATCGGCCAGCGCATCGACGACCCGCGCGTCGATTTAGTTTCAATGGCGCGGGCCCAAGGTTTTGCCAGCGAGGCTCCGGTGTCGACCAGTGACGAGTTGGCCGCGGCGCTTAAAAGAGGAGCCGCGATCGTCGCCAAGGGCGGACGCTATTTTATCGATTCGCTGGTCCAGCCGGGCTACGCCGACAGCGGTCCAGACCAGCGCGCAGGCGGCGGGAAAAAAGGATGAAGCGGCGAGGTTTTGACGACAAGCGGTAGAGCTTGTGTAGCGGAGAGAACACGAGTTAATGTCTCGCTCGGGGTTGGTGAAATCCCTCGCGTTGCGGAGAATTGAAAGTTCGTCATGCCGGCCCTTCGGCATGGCTCAGGATAAACTCCAGCCAGCATCCAGGTGACGGGCAGCGCCCGTCATACCGTTGGAAAGCTTGTCCCGTACAGCGATACGGGGCGGTATCCAGGTTAAGGGGATGGGGATGGACCCCGGTTTTCACCGGGGTGACGAAAAAGTCTGGATTTCCGCCTGCGCGGGAATGACGGAGAGGTTGGAGGATCCCTATGGCTCAACAAGAAATCGCTCTGATCGTCGGTAGCGGGCCGGGGCTGAGCGCATCGCTGGCGAGGCTTTTTAGCAAGGAGGGCATGAAGGTGGCATTGGCCGCGCGCGACGCCAAGAAACTGGACGGCCTAGTCAAGGAGATCGATGGACGCGCCTATGCGTGCGACGCCAGCAACCCCAAGGATGTGGAAAATTTATTCGACTCGGTTAGCAAAGACCTCGGCGAAGCCAATTTGGTCGTCTACAACGCCAGCGGCCGGGTGCGCGGGCCGATCACCGAACTGGATGCCGAAGCGGTGCGCCAGACGATCATGGTGACCTGTTACGGCGGATTTCTCGTCGGACAGGCGGCCGCGAAACGGATGCTCAAAGCCGGCAGCGGAACGATTCTCTTCACCGGAGCGTCCGCGAGCATCAAGGGTTTCGCAAACTCGGCGGCCTTCGCCATGGGCAAGTTAGGTTTGACCGGACTGGCGCAAAGCATGGCGCGGGAGCTGCAACCGCAGAATATTCACGTCGCGCAGGTCGTGATCGACGGCGGCATCTACGAACCGACGCGCCGCGCGGAACGTCTCACGTCGCGCGGTCCCGATGGCTGCCTCGACCCAGACGCGATCGCGCAAACTTATCTCCAGCTGCACCGACAACATCGCAGCGCGTGGGCGTCTCATATTGAGTTGCGGCCATGGGCGGAAAAATTTTAGCGCCGTTCTCAGCGTCCTGTTCGCCGCGGCGGTGCATGCTCCGGATTGTTCTTCACTACGGAGACGCAGAGTTTCTAGCGCGGCAGAGCCGCAACCAAAGAAGAGAAGAGAGATCACCACAAAGAGCACAAGGGTCACAAAGTAGGGGCGCGATTCATCGCGCCCTCGGACCAGAGACAGGGATTAATTAACCGCAAAAAGCGCAAAGGGCGCAAAATAAAATCCAAGACGAAATCCGGATGTAGGGGCGTATGGCATACGCCCTGGGGCGGTAGGGTGGCGATCGCTGAGCCAAAAATTTGCGCGCGACGCGCAAACTGTTACACATAGTAATGCAGAGTTTGCAGAGGATGACAAATCGCTTATGAAATTTCGAACGGTTGACTTGCTTATTCTCTTCGCTCTTCTGGTTTCCCATCACCCAGCCGTTCACGCGGCGGCGCCGCTCACCAAAGTTGTCATGACCACCGGCTCCTTGAGCGAGCGGGAAGGGGCGCTTTACATCGCTCAAGACCAGGGCTTGTTTCGCAAGTACGGTCTCGATGTGAGCTTGGTCCAGGTCCGTAACGGCCCCATCGGCATGTCCGCGCTGAGCTCCGGAGAGTCGCTGCTGCACTGGGGATCGGTATCGGCCGCGAACCTTGGGGCGATTGCCGAAGGAGCCGACTTGATCTTCGTCGCCGGCTTTATCAACAAACTGACGGGAACTTTTACCGTCAACGCGAAGATCAAGAGCCCGGTGGAATTGAAGGGCAAAAGCGTCGGCGTCAACAGCTTGAGCGGCGGCGCGTGGATTTTTACGATGATGACGCTGGACCATTGGGGACTTTTACCGGAGCGGGACAAAATCCAGATCAGGGCGCTGGGAGACAATTCCGTTGTCTCCCAAGCGCTTATTGCCGGCAACGTCGACGGCGCCTATCTCGGTTACACGTACAGCAAGATCGTGCAGCAAAAGGGGTTTCGCATGCTCGCCGATTTGGAAAAACTGCCGATTCCCTATCAGGGTTCAGGGATCATTACGCGGCGCAGCGCGGTGGCTTCATCGGCGGCGACGATCGAAAATGTGATCAGAGCTTTGCTCGAAGCCGTGACCGTCATTCGCAATCCGGAAAATAAACCGCAGGTGGTCAAAAGCCTGGCCAAAGGACTCCGCCTCAAACGCATTGAAGATGCCGATGAAGGTTATCAAAGCATCGTCGGCATCTACGAAAAAAAAATCTATCCCAACGCCGACGGCGTGCGCAACGTGATCCGCCTGCTCGGCGCCGGCAACGAAAAAATCCGCCGCTTGAAGGCGGAAGAATTGGTGGACGATAGCATTGTTAGAAGATTGGAAAAGGAAGGGCGGTTTTAGTTTTTCACGGTGTCCTGTGAAAAAACATTCACCACCGAGACCTTGCGTGGCATAGCCGCAACCGAAGAAGCAAGAACAATATTCACCACGAAGGACACGAAGAGCACGAAGTTAGGAGAATTGGTTATCCAAAACCTTCGTGTCCTTCGGGTCCTTCGTGATCTTCGTGGTGAACAAAATCAAGGTGAAAGTGCTAGGCTATCCACACGGAAGCCTGAAGACCCGAATATTAAAGGCAAGGACTCACAACTGACCACAACCTAGAAAACGGAGGTAGACCATGGCACGAATTCGGCACATCGCGATCGGCACGCGTGATCCTGAGGCGACGGCGCGGTTTTACATTGAGGGACTCGGCTTGAAGCAAGTGGGTAAGGTCAACACTCCAACCTCTGAGGGTTACTACTTGAGCGACGGCCACGTAAACCTGGCGATCCTGAAATTCAAGTACGACGACCCCGCCACAACGGAGGGCGCGCCAAAGTACACAGGCCTGCACCACTTCGGTGTCGAAGTCGAGGACATGGCGCCGGCGCGCGCGCAGATCGAGAAGGCCGGCGCCGTGCATCGTCCTTACCCCGGAACCGATGAGATGGCGAAGCGCGGCAACGTCGAAGTTAAGTTCAAAGGGCCGGACGGCGTGACGATCGACCTCTCCGAGCATGGTTGGCTCGGCACCAAGTAGTCAGCCGATTGCGCGGCACCGCCAAAATTCAGGACGAAGCGAGGAAGAAAACCTTCGAAGTGGATTTGCTCGCCGGCGAAGAGCTTCAGGTTTTGGCGAAGGAAGTGATCGTGCAACCGCCTGAGATCATCGGTCAGATAAGAAAGCTGATGGGAGAGTAGCGATCGCAGCGGGCTGCAAATAAATTATCTCCAGCGAGAATATGTTTCTCAACGTCGCTCCGCGCTTCTTAGTTCGGGGCAAAAGCGCTTCACATCGCATTTGGGCGAATGGAGTTAGGCAACTTAGGCAAGTCTGACGCGCAGCGCCTCGCGAGCAGCTCGGCAGGAAAACTTTTTCGCCCGGCTACTTTGCGTCATCCGTTTTTTGCGATTGCGCGGGCGGTGTAGCGATCTGGCGTGACAAGCGAAACGCCATCCAGCCCAACAACCCAACACCGACGATCAAGCTGCCCCAGAGCGCGAGCTTTCGATAATCCCATGGCGCGCGCAATTGCGCCGTTCCCGCGAGCGTGACTTGCTCGCCGAGCGCCGCGGGCTTCACCTTGAACTCCGCGTCGGTCTTGTAGCCGGGAATCAACGACTCGATCGCGAAAGCCGCCGGCTTGACGCCGCTGCTGCCGTAGGCGAGCTGAAACGGTGCGGCGCCGCGGGCAGCGAAAACCAATTTTTGCGGCATCCAGCCGATTTCGATCTTCGGCACGCCGCCACCGACGCCACCGCCCTTTTGATCGACGCGCAGCAGCCAGTAGCGCTCGCTATTCATTGATATGGCGATCTCCGGACTCGACACCTCGGTGTCACGGTCGCGCAGACGATAGGCCACGGCGCTCAACGCCAGGCGCCACGGGTCGTTCGGTTTGGCGCGCGAATGAATTTGCAGATGAACCAAGCTATTCACTTGCGGCAGTTCGACGCGCAGCCGGTCGACGGGGATATAGCCGCCGAGATCGTAACTGTACTCGCCCGCTTTCGCCGCAACCGACGATGCCGAAATGTTTTGCCAAATTCGCGGCGAGGCGACAAGTTTTGCCGCCGGCTCCGCGCGCACATTGAGTGACTCCAGCGCTGCTTGGTTTTCCGGCCAGGAAATCCGCAGGTATTTGAATTTCCTCGGGCGCAGCTCGACGCGATCGCGCTCGACTTGGTGCCCATCGAAGGTAAGCCTTGCCAATGCGGCGTTGTCGGCAAGATTTGTCCAAGTGGCGAGATCGTCGCTGCCATCCACTTTGATTTTGCCGACGAAGCTCGCCGAACCGGATTTCCAATCGAATTGCAGCGCGTGAACGGCCGGTTTCAAAGTCGACGCGTCGAGTAGATAGCCACGCAATTGGCTTTTCCGCTCAGCGCCTTTTGCCTGGCTTTGAATACCGATGATCGTGCCATCGGCGCGTTTTTCGACGCGCACGTTCAGATCCCCGATCTTTCCATTCGCTTCGCCGTAGAGCGGAAAGACCGGCAAGCGAACCGCCGCGCCGGCTTGCGCCGTGCTTGCGACTGGCGGTCTGAGCGCATGCGGCACGACTTCGCCCTGGGCGTTAAACACTCGAAGGTCGCCAAGATCGCCGCGCGTTACGCCGCGATACACCGCTGCGGGAATTTCGATCTCACGAAGCGCGTCCTCAGCATCGGCTTGAATTGCCATGCCGTAGGCGAAATCCTGCGGCCCCTCGGCGGCGCTGGCGACTCCTTGAGTCAGCAACAGGAGAATTGCCAAAATTTTCATTTCCCCTCCTCGGGCTTGGCCGGCGGCGCCGGCGAGAAATAGCCGACCACGAGCATCAAGAGACCTACACCGATAAATGAAATAATGCGCTCGATGCCGCCGACGTTGGACAAGTCGACGAAAAATAATTTCGCGACGACAATTGCCATCAAGCCGGCGCCGGTCAGCCAGAGCGGCCGCAGCCGCGTGCCTGTCGCCGTGACCATCGCGCAGAGCGCCAGCACGCTCCAGAAAATCGACAACGAGGCCTGCACGAGCATCGAGCGCGTCATCGCGTCGAAATTAAACGGCACGCCGGACCAATGGTGCAGCGTGCGCAAGAGCACGCCGTTGAGCCAGATAAACCCGATGCTGCCGAGGGCGACGTAAGCCACTTCGGCGGTCTGAAGAAGCTCCGGCGCGAACGGCGCCGATCTGAGCCGGCGAAACCAGGCGAACAGCGTGAGCAGCGCGGCGCCCTGCGCGAGATCGAGCGGATTCAAGAGCGGTAAATAAGGCAACGGCGATGGATCGCCGCGGCTCTCGAAGTTCGCATGCAGCATCCAGAGCCACAAAAAGCCGGCGAGCAATATTGCGCCGTGAAACAAATACGCTTCAAGGTGACGCGCCACCGGCCAAGGAGTACGCTCGCCGCGATCGCTTAACCACGCGAGCAGCGCGATCGGCAAGAGTGGCCAGCCAACGAGCCGCCAGACATCGCTGCCGCGAACCTGTTCGCCGGTCCACCAAGCCACTTCCCAGGCGCCGAGCGCCGCGAAGAGCCAGACGCCCGCGGCGTGCCACCAATGGAGGTATTGAATCTCGCCTTCGTGACGACGCAGCAGCCACAGATGAGCGGTAAACGCCAGCGGCCAGACGAGATATCCAAAGTATTCGAGCGGGTGCGCCGCCCGGGTAGCGTCTCCCAGCGCCAAAGCGTACAACAGCGCCAGCAGCGCGATTACCGGATAGAGAGCTTCATCCCAGTTCAGGCGCCGCCGCAGAACGCTGAACAGCGCGCAGGACGCGGTGACAAACAACACAACGATATGAACGCGGTAGAATCGCAGCACAAGGGGATCGGTTCTGACATAGGCTGTGATCTCGTCAAAACCGGCGCCGAACCACCAGAACACTCCCCAGCAAAACAGCGCCGTCGCGACGGAGGCTGCCTCGGGGCTCAAGCGGTGGCGCTGTTGCTTGAGATACCAGGCGCAAAAAAGCGCCGCTACACTGATCATGACACAACCGAGATAGAAGCTGTTGAATACCGGCACTGCGCCGCGCGGTTCCGCAGCGCTGAAGAAAAAAGCCACGCCGGCGGCAAACTGCAAAAAGATGCCGAAGCCGCGCGCCAAAACTTTTTCTTGGCGCACGCCAATCCAAACCATCGCCGCGCCCTCCAACGCCCAAGCCGCGGCGGTCCAGCGGCCATCGAGCGCCAGTGGAATCGCTAACGTGCCGAAAACAACGCCCAGCGCCAGGAATGATTCAACCAGCAAGCGCATACGGTCGCTCAGCCGTGAGATCAAACCTTTCGCTAGCAGCAAATAGAAACCGCTCAACGCGAGCGCGCTAAACGCGGTGGCGTATTCAGTCTCATGCACGAGCGCGGTTTGCAGCCCGAACCCGATCAAGGGCACGCCAAAAACCAGTGTGCCATCGACCGGACTTTTGATGCTGGCGTCTTGGCGCAGCGCGAAGAGCACGGCGATGGCGACGTAGAACAGAAAGAAGAGAATTAGAAACGGCTCCGTGCTGGCGAAAAATTCAGCGCGGTAGTAGCGGTCACCCCAAACCAGACCGATGATGAAAGTGAAGACGAAGCCGAGCAGGTTGAGCGAGCGCCACGCCTTGAACCACGCGATAAAGAGAATGCCGAGGTTGAGCAGCGCGTAGAAACTGAACACCGCCACGTGGCTGCCGGCGCCGGTGGAGGCGAGGATCGGCGCGAGAAAACCGCCGCTGACCCCCATCGCGGCAAGCGAGCGCGAATCTTGCAGCACCGCGAGCATCGCCGAGAGGACCGCCATCGCCGCGAGCAAGGCGAAGACCAAAGCGGCGGGCAACAATTGATACAGCCTGAAGGCGGCGAACACGGTGAGATAGAGCACGCCGATGCCGCCCCCTTGCACGATCAGCGCATAGCCGGGACGCGTTAGACGAAGCCGCCAACCGATCGCGAGCATGACGATGGCGCTGAGCGCAACGGCGATGAACCGCGCCTCGATGGGAATCTCGATATGCTCGGAGGCGTACTTGAGCAGAAAAGCGACGCCGAAGAACAAGACGATGACACCGAAGCGCACCAGCGCGTTGGCGCCGAAGAAGAAATTCCACAACGCCGACGGCTGCGGCGGCGTGCGCGGTGGAACGCTTCGAGGCGGAGCCGGTTCGGGCGTGAATGGCGGTCCACGAAAGTCCGCTGGCGGCGGTTGAATTGGCGCCTGCGGTTCGCTCGGCTGATGCGACGGAGATTCATCAGGCGCCGCGGCGGGTTCGGCAGGCGGAGCAATTGGCGCTGCAGTGCTTGTGCGTTCGTCCGGCGCCGGCTCACGGTACTCAGCAACCGGCCCGGCTTCAGAAATTGACGCTCTGAGTTGCGACTTTTCTAAAGCTGCGACGCGCTCTTGCAGATCGCGAACCGACGCTTCGAGTGCGGCGGGCCGAACATCCCCAGAGCCCTTCTGTTTTTCCGCTAGCGACCAGCCAACGGCGGCGCCGGCGATGGCGCCGATGACCGCACCGAGAACTCCGCCGATGGCACCGATGAGCGCGCCGATGATCAAACCGATGAACCACATAACTCACCTCCACAGTCCGTTGCCGTATGACGTGAACCGGCGCAAGTTAGGCGCGATTTGTAACAACCGAGGGTACAATAACAGATATCGAGGTTGGACGTATACTGAGTTTTCGGGAGCTGGAAAATTCGCGGAACTCTGGCGCGTAAGAAAACGGCGGGAATGAAACTTTCCCGCCGTGAGAGCAGAATCAATCGTCCAGGGGTCACCCATTAGCAGGCAGGTCAAGAGGCACAGACATTTCCCGTGAAAAGAATTTTCTTCTTTTCCCCTTATTTTCTTCTCGCACGGTCGGCATCTTCTTCGGTTTTTATCCGGCCAAGAAAGCGGCGGGTTTAGATCCTATCGACGCGTTGCGCTACGAGTAGCGGCGCGAAGCGCTAGCGCAGCGTTTGTCGGGAGATCAGATTGACAAGGCGCGGTTTGTTGACGGATATTGAAAGCTGAAAGCGGACCATAAAGAGCAGAAAACAGATATTAGCGGGGGCGGTGTTGGATAGTACGTCGCCTCTTTTATTGTCCGTGTAGTGGTTGCGGTTTCATCGGAGCAAAATGGACAAAGGGCTCAGCATAAGTCAGTTCAACAAACTCGGCGAGCGGTTGCGGAAAGGCCAAGCGAGCGATGACGATCTGCGCGCATTGGATACGTTTCGATTGTCGTTTGCGGCAGCATGTGACCAGGTCGCCCATGAATTGAATAAGTTGGGGCTCAAGCCCGTAAGCAGACCTGCCAAGTCTACGGCTTCAATTATTGCGAAGCTCAATCGCGAGCGCAGCCGATTGTCGAAAATGCAGGATATCGCCGGCTGCCGGGTCGAAGTTGATAACATCGCGCACCAGGATCGCGTACTGAAGGATATTGTCGCCAAGTTTCCGGATGCCGTGGAGTACGATAGGCGGCAAAAGCCAAGTCACGGCTATCGCGCCGTTCATCTTGTGGTCGATCTTCATGGGTTCTTGGTCGAGATCCAGGTCCGCACTTCGCTCCAGCACGGCTGGGCGTCCGCGGTGGAGAGGCTAGCGGATAGAATCGATCTCGATATCAAATATGGTGGTGGTCCCGTGGGTCTACAGCACCAGCTTCTAAATTTAACTAACGCAATAGCGGGACTCGAAGAAACTGAAAATCTCCTACGCGATCTTCTTGAACGCGGCCATGACAGTCCTAAATCTGCTGCCCTCGAAGCGGAAGTGCGAAGATTTAAGAATGCCTTGCAAGAAGCGCTTGCGCGCACTATGATTCTGGAAGAAGAAGCGACAAGGAAACCATGATTTTCTTAATAGACTACGAACGCAAAAAGGGATTGCTTCGAACATTCAAGCGTTTTCGGGACGATCAACGCGCCGAGGCTCAACGCGAGCGGCTCGATATCGAACTGAGCTTGAATGGTTGGCAAGAATCACGTGAAGTCGTTTTATTAGAGGCGGAGCACGAGGAAACACTGCGCCGCACGCATCGACGGTATTTTGAAACCACGCGGGAGATCGTCGAGTCGATGTTAGATGCGGAGCCCGCGCATAGATAACAACATTTAGTCTTTTGAGAGGGATAGTTCCCACGAACTACTTTGTATTGGGGCTGAGCGGTAACGTTCAGCCTTTTTTTTCGGCTCTTCCGGGTTTCCCTTGAAGGCGTATTCACCACAGAGGCACAAAGTTCGCAGAGTTCGGAGTACTTTCTAATCAAAAACTCTTTTCTCCGCGTCCTCCGCGCCTCCGCGGTGATTCACACGAAAGCCTGAAGAACCTTTTTTTTATTTGTCGAACGGCGCGGTCCATCAGCGGCGGATCAGGTGTTTTTTTGATGGATGATTACTTGGCTGGCGCGCTCGGCGTGTTCTTCGGTTTTTATCCGGCGAAGAAAGCCGCGGGATTAGATCCGATCGAAGCGTTGCGTTACGAGTAGAAACCTTTACGCAAGTTCAGGGTTGAAATGAAAAGGAATACCAGTTTAATATCCTTATCGCGCAATTAGTTTGCGAGCTGGATGCGGGAAAATTGGCACTGACGCTTTCGGCCCTGACAGGATGATAAACCGCTCAGGCTTCAGTCGATCGACGAATTCGGGTCTACGATTCAGGAGAAAAGAATGGCAAAAAACGCTTCTACAGCGAAGACGATTTCCGCTTTCGTCGCTCGCAATCGATTGGGCTCCATTCTGGAACGGGTCAAGAGAAACCAAGAACGATTCGTGGTTTCCCGAAAAGGGGAGGCTACCGCGGTGATCCTGGGATACGAAGATTTCTTGCGCAGCATTCTCAGATTGAAAGAACCCGCGGTGCTCAAGAAAATCCGCAAAGGCGCCCAGCGGTCCGGCGCTGCGAAACTCACGCGAACGGAGATCGACGCGGAAATTCAAGCCGCGCGGCACCAGCGAAGAACCAAACAAGTCGCATGAGCGCCCGTGTTCAAAGTCGTTTACGATACCAATGTCGTTGTTTCCAGCCCCCTGTCAAGCAGAGGAATTCCCGCCTTGCTCCTCGATCTCGTCTTCAATGGACGAGTGATATTTTTCCTATCACCTGAGGTCTTCGAGGAATACGAACAAGTTCTTGCCCGGCCCAAGTTTGGCATCCGAGCGGCGCGCCAGGAATCGGTCCTTCGTCAACATCGCTCTCTGTCGCAGTGGGTCCTGCCCCGCCAACGTCTCGCGGTTGCCGGAGATCCGGACGACAACCGATTTCTCGAATGCGCCTTGGCCGGCAAAGTCGATTTTCTCGTCACCGGCAATCTCAGACATTTCCCCAAAACGTTGGGTGATACTCGAGTTGTGAGTCCACGGCAATTCTTCGAAATCTGCTGGCGATCTGCCGTTTCGGAGTAGCGTTCAACGTTTTTGTCGGTTTCACCACGTCGCCGTCGCATTTTTTTCTCCGGCGCCGTGGGCGTCTTTTTCGGTTTCTATCCCGCCAAGAAAGCCGCGAGCTTGGATCCGATCGACGCGCTGCGCTACGAATAAGGGTTTTCGCTTTCTACTTATCGCGCTTGACCCCATACGCATATTTCTGTCATACGGGAGCGGTAGACAATGGCACGTATTCGGCATATCGCCATCGGCACCCGCGACCAGGAGGCGACGGCGCGGTTTGACATCGAGGGGCTGGGCGTGGGGCGAGTCGGTAAGGTCAACAGTCCAACCTCCGAGGGTTACTACCTGAGCGACGGCCATGTAAATCTCGCGATCCTGAAGTTTAAATACGACGACCCCGCCACATTCGAGGGCGCGCCCAGGTACACCGGCCTGCACCACTTCGGCGTTGAAGTCGAGAGCATGGCCGAGGCACAGGCAAGGATCGAAAAGGCGGGCGCAGTGCATCGTCCGTACCCAGGAACCGATGAGATGGCCAAGCGCGGCAACGTCGAGGTCAAGTTCAAAGGGCCGGACGGCGTGACGATCGATCTGTCCGAGCATGGTTGGCTCGGCACCAAGTAGTCAGCCGATTGCGCGGCTGGCTTTTGTGAGAATCCAGATCTGATGGAAGATTATAATGATTGTTATGGATTGTTACGTCCGCCCCGTAGACCCCCGGTAGACGCACCCATGGAGGTAAATATTATGAGAACGATCCGCTTGCTGGGCATTCTGCTTCTTGTCGGTGTTTTGATTGCGCCGGCATCCGTGTTCGCTCAGAAAACCGTCGTCGCCTGGACCGCCGTGAGCGCGCTCAATGCTCCCTATTGGATCATGAAAGAGGGTGGCTTCTTTAAGCAGGAGGGCCTCGACGTAGACTTGATTTACATTCCCAGCTCAGCGACGGTCGCCCAGGCGATGCTCGCCGGCGAGGTCGCGGTCTCGGCGGCCAACAGCCAGGTCGTAGCGGACAGCGGGCTTCAGGGTGGGGAACTGGTCTCCATGGGAGCTATCGCCAACGTCGTGGCTTTCTACGTCATGGCGGTTCCGGAGATCAAACGGGTCGAAGACTTGAAGGGGAAACCCGTCGGCGTGACCCGGTTTGGCGCTTCCACGGACTTTGGGCTGCGCATGCTGCTCTCGAAGTACGGGCTCACGGCGGGCCGTGACGTGCCGGT
>Ga0137461_1000177_pt1 | contig 14696 bp, 12 predicted proteins | sample EasRivERMGT746_2_FD_104650 | JGI IMG/M metagenome (GOLD analysis project Ga0137461, IMG submission 104650) | Soil microbial communities from meander-bound floodplain in the East River, Colorado, USA - East River MetaG ERMGT746_2 | ecosystem: Environmental > Terrestrial > Soil > Floodplain ... | reverse complement strand
TCACCGCTTTCGCACCGGTCGCGGCGTCGAATCCTTTACTCATCGTCAGCGCAACCAAGTGGGCGATCTGAAAAAATGCCACGCCGCAGGAAAATCTTACGGCAAACAACAGCCGCATCGAGCGAGTGCGCAGATAAGGCAAACACGCGCTCCACGGTATGCGCGCGCCGCGACTGGGCCGCGAGCCTTCGGGATCCTGGGCGCCGAACCACGCCAGCGGCCAGGCGATCAAGAATAACAAAGCGCTGACCGCCAACGCAGCCGTGCGCCAATCGTAGGAACGAATCAAGAAATAAATAATCGGTGCGAACAGCAGCGGACTCATCGGCGGCGCGGTTTGGATCACCGCCACAGCGAGACCGCGATTGGCGGCGAAATGTTTCGACACCAACAGCGACATGATCACCAGGCTGCACGCGCCCATGGCCATGCCGACGCAGACGCCGTAGGTGAGCGATAGCTGCCACAAGTTTTGTGACAACCCCATGCCGGCAAACCCCGTCCCCATCAGCGCAATGCCGATCAAAACCACTGGCCGCGAACCGCGGTCATCGGCCAGTTTGCCAAACGTCAGCGCTCCGGCGGCCCAACCGAGCATCGCCACCATGTAAGGCAGCGTCACCATCGAACGCGTCAAACCAAATTCCTTTTCGATGGGCGGCAGGAACAAACTAAAAGTGCTCATACCGATGGAAGTCATCATCGCCACGGCGGTGCAGATTAGCAGGATTGAATTCCGCGAAAGATTCACGGCTACGACTATGCCAGCGCCGCGCCGCACTGGCAATGCGTAGGCAATTCAATGTCTATGTGGCAAGTCAGACGTAGGATGGGTGGAATCCTTCGACCGTGCTCAGGATAGACTCCGCGATACCCATCGTCTTCTAATGGTGCGGATCGGCGTGTTGCGCGTCCACCCATCCGACGATCACTTACAAATCGTCGTTGTTCCGATTCGGTCCGCTTAGATCGGTTGCATGCTTCACTATCTTCGTAATACTTTTTGATCCCAAAGGAGCATCCTTCATGAGCAACCATCACAAAGTCAGCTTCGGCATCCGCCTTCCCAACTCCGGGCCGCTGGCATCGCCGCGGTCAATGCTTCAGGTCGCCCAAGAAGTCGAAGCGTTGGGCTTCGATTCGGTCTGGGTGCACGATCACCTGACTTGGTCAGACGAAATCCACCGCACGCATATTTCTTCCGGTTCCGACGATTCCCACACCGGCAACACCAGCCCGGACTTCTTTGAAGCCATGACCTCGCTCGCTTTTATCGCCGGGCAAGTTCACAAGGTTCGCCTCGGCATCGCCTGCGTCGTCGTCCCCTGCCGCAATCCGCTCTTAGCCGCCAAGCAGATCGCCACTCTCGACGTGCTGTGCAATGGCAGACTCGACATCGGCGTCGGCATCGGCTCACCATCGACGATCAAATCGCGTGAGTACGAAGTGCTCGGCGTCAATCGAAAGCAGCGCGGCAAGATCGCCGACGATCATCTGCGCGCGATGAAAACCATCTGGACCAATCATCCGGCAAGCTACGACGGCAAGTTCGTTAAATTTCAGAACGCCGAGATCTGTCCCAAACCGTTACAGAAACCGCATCCGCCGCTTTGGGTCGGCGGCTGGACTGAAGCCGCGATGAAACGCACCGCTGCGTTAGGTGATGCCTGGTTGCCAGCGTGGCTGTTGCCTGAAGACATCGACAAAAGATTTCGCGATCTGAAAGAAATGGCCCAACGACTCGGCAGAGATCCGCAGAAGATCCAGCTCGGCATCGAAGTCTATGGCTGCATCGATGAAGACGGTGCGAAGGCAAGAAAAGACGGGCACGGCACGCTGGCTATCGGCCAAAGCACGTTTGAACGAATGATGAGCGTGGAACAATTAGCCGCGGTCAGTTTAATCGGCTCGCCGGAGGAAATCCGCCGCCAAGTCAAAGCCTACAGCGACGCCGGCGTATCGCACTTCGAAATTAAGTTTATTTATCCGAGTCTCGAACGGCACTCGCAAATGCTGCAACTATTCGCGCGAGAAGTCTTGCCGGCGTTTCGCTAGCAAGCAAAAACTCATTTCACCACGAAGCACACGAAGTTCACGAAGGAATCGGAGATCGGTTGTCTTAAACTTCGTGCCCTTCGTGCCTTCGTGGTGACATTCAATGGTGCGCCAGCGCACACTACGCGACCAACCTATTAAGTGAACGTGCAGCGAATCATCACTCAGCCGGTTGCACACGGCAGAGAAATGAACGGTGCGGCAAGGAGCCGCTGATCGGGTCGGCGATGTCGCTGCTAATGAGCAGACTGGGATTAGCCGATCCGGCGCCGAAGGAATCGTAGCCGGGCAGTTCGAGATCCTTGCACTCCTGCCACCAACCATGTTGGCAACAGACCACGCCGGGTGCGATCGCGTCCGTCACCCGCGCCTTGGCGCGAATCGAGCCGCGCGGACTTTCGATGTTCATCCAGGATTTGTCGGCGATGCCGTAGCGCTGCGCCGTCTCGGGATGAATATCGGCGCTCGGATGCGGCGACACCTTGCGCAAACTCGTCAAGCCGCGCAGTTGGCTATGAATGTAAGTGGTAAACTTCGCGTTGGTCAGCACCAGCGGATAATTTTTTGCTAGGTCAGGGCGGCTCACCGGACTGATCAACGGCTCGATATATTCCGGCAACGGCGCAAACCCATGCGCCGCAAAAGCATGCGAGTAAACCGCCACCTTCTTATCCGGCGTGTTGAAACCGCGCGCCGCGCCGGATTTTTCCAACGTGGCAAATTTCTGATAGCGGAGCGAAGCCGAGACGGTGATGCCGCCGGGCGCGGCTTTGAGTTGGTTTAACGTTAGTCCGGTGGGCGCCAGTTCATGTTCATAGGCCGCGTCGATATCGCCGTCCCAGAAATCCTTGCCAAGCCCGAGCCGTTTCGCCAATTGAAAAACGATCCAAGTATCGGAGCGCCGTTCACCCAACGGCGCGACTACCTCGGGCCGGTATTGCACGTGGAGTTTTCCCTGCGCCCGATGCTTGAAGTCATTTGACACATTGGCCATTTCTAGAAAGCTCGTCGCCGGCAAAACGTAATCGCACAGCTCGGCGGTCGGCGTCATGAACAACTCGGCGGCGACGGCGAAATCCACCGCGCGAAAAGCTTCGCGCGCACGTTGCGAATCACCCGTCGACATGATCGTGTTCGAACCGAAATTTAAAATCGCTTTCACTGGATAAGGCTGTCCTTCGAGCACCGCGGTAAAGATATCATACGCCGCGCAGTTGCCCGGCTTGGCCGGCGGCCCAAGCGGTTTGCGCTCCCGGCCGATGCGCTGCAGCGCGATTTCCTTCGGCAGAAATTCTTTTCCCGACACCGTGTTGAGCGGCGCCTTGGGAAACACGACGTTGCCGCCCTGCCGGTCGATATCGCCCAACAGCGCGTAAAAAGTCGCGATCGCCCGGCTCGTCTGCGTCGCGTTGGTATGCTGTCCGACGCCGTTGTGCATGAACATGCTCACCGGCCGATTGGCGCCGAGCAGGCGCGCCGCCTGCTTTACTTTAGCCGCTGGCACCCAAGTGATCGCCTCGGACAATTCCGGAGCATAGCTCGAAGCCAGCGCGGCCAAGCGCGCAAACGCCGGCTCGCAAGAAATTTCGCCGCCCTCTTTGGTCGTGATGCGGCGTTCACCCGCGAGTGCGAGACGGACTGAATTGCGCTCAAAGCTGCCGGTGGAAGAATCGTAAAGCACCGGTGCAGCGCCAATTTCGTCCCAGGCGACAAAGCGTTCCGGCGATCCACTCGCCGTTAGATCAGCTTCAGTGAGGACTGCGCCGTTTTCCGACCGAACTAGAAAAGTTCCATTGGTCCACTGGCGCACAAAATTTTCGTCAAAAAGTTTTTCTTTGATCGCCACATCGATCATTGCCAAAGCCAGCGCGCCGTCGGTGCCTGGCCGCACTTGCAGCAGCACATCGGCTTGAGCGGCGATGCCGACTCGGCGCGGGTCGACGGCGACGATCTTCATGCCGCGCTTTCTCGCCGCGACGATATCGTGCGCCAGAATCAGCGAAGTTGAGCTTGGATTATGACCCCAGAGCAAAAACGCGCCGCTGTGCGCGACATCGGGCGTGGGAATTTCCACGCCGAACGTGTAGCTAAAACCGGTGTCCTTGTGCCAGTTGCAAACGTGAGTCGTCGTAGTCCAGTTCGGACTGCCGAAGCCGTTGAGAAAGCGCGACAGCCAGCGCTCGGCATCGGAAACCGAAGTGCCGCCGCCGGTGCCCTTGGCCAGCGCCACGGCGCGTGCGCCATCGCGCTCGCGAATGGAGTGCAAACGCTGGGCGATGTCGTCGAGCGCTTCGTCCCAGCTAACTCTTTGCCATCCTGGGTCGGGATCGCTCTTCGGCCTAGTGCGTTTGAGCGGATAGTTGAGCCGATCGGGATGATAGACCAGCTCGGGAGCGGCCTTGCCCTTCAAGCAAAACACCCCGCCGTTCGGATGATCATGATCGGCTTCGAGCCGCACGACTTTGCCATCGGCCACAGTCGCGACGGTGGCGCAATGCGCCGTGCAAAGCGCACAGAAGCCGCGCACGCTGTGTGAAAATGGATTAGCTTCAATCATCGCCGGGCAGTTTACTCCGTCAATTCGTGCTTGTCGATCAAGTATTGCGAGCGAGATAATTCACGCCGATTCACCAATGACCGCGATGCGCTTTGCAATTCCTAGCCGTCAGCAGTAAGTTCCGATCAACCACTCAGCCAACGGAGGAAATAATGTTGCCGGATATTCCACAAGAAAAACAGTTGGCCATTCTGCGCAAGATGCTGATGATTCGCCGCGCCGAGGAACACTGCATCCGTTTCCATGACGAACACCAGGGTCTGATTCGCGGCCACTTCCATGTTTATATCGGCCAGGAAGCCACCGGCGTAGCGGTTTGCCAGTCGTTGAATCCCGACGACTATGTTTTCACGACCCACCGCAACCACGGCCACGTGATCGCCAAGGGCGGCGATCCGAAAAAAGTTTTGGCTGAGATCATCGGCCGCGCCACCGGCTACTGCCAAGGGCGCGCCGGCACGTTTCACGTCGCCGCGCCGGAAGTCGGCATCGTGCACACCTCGGCCATCGTCGGCGGCTGTCTCGCCCTCGCCGGCGGCACCGCCTACGCCGCGCAAATGAAAGAGAGCAAGGCGATCACCGTGGTTTTCTTCGGCGACGGCGCCATGGAAGAAGGCGTGTTCTACGAGACGCTCAACATCGCCAAGCTGTGGCGGCTGCCGATGATCTTCTGGATGGAAAACAATTACCGCCGCACCGGCCGCGGCGCCGGCCACGCTGCGACTGAGTTGACCCACGTGCCCAAAGCATTGAACGTCGAAACCACCGTGATCGACGGCATCGACGTCGGCACGGTGCACAAGACCGCCAAAGAAATTGTCGGCCGCGTGCGCGCCGGCGAAGGGCCATTGTTCGTCGAAGCGAGAACGCATCTGTGGCCGGGCAATGCCTTTGCAATGCCGAAATTGGTCGGCGGCATCACGGAAATCGCTTGGGCGTGGAACGTCGCCGCCGCGCCGGAGAAAGTGCGCGAGTGGCACAGGTCGCACGACCCGATATTGAATTATGTCCGCGAGCTGGAAAGCGCCGGCGTGAGCCGCGGCGAAATCGAAAACCTCGACGCGCAAGTGAGCAAAGAAATCGAAAGCGCGGCGCGCTTCGCCTTGAAGAGTCCGCTGCCTGAACCGAAAGCGGCGCTCAACTACGCGTTTGCGGGAAAAGGAAACTGAGCCATGCCCACCGAAATGACCTACGGAGAAGCTTTGATCGCTGCCATCGACGAAGTGATGGAGCACGACCCGCGCATCGTACTTTTTAACCCCAGCTTCATCGGCATGGAAGCCGGCCAAGACAAGCTCGCTGCGCTCAGAAAAAAATACGCCGCGAGAATAAAATTTCCACCCATCGCCGAGATCGGCTTCTGCGGCGTCGCCATCGGCGCGGCGATGGCCGGCCTGCGCCCTGTGGTCGACATCAGCACCGCGACCTTTTCCTACGAAGCGATCCCGCAGATCGTCAACGAAGCGGCGATCGCCTACTCTAACTCCGGCGGAGTGACGAATGTGCCGGTGGTTTTTTATTTGAAGTTCGGCATCCGCGGCGGCGGCGGCGTGCAACACTCCGGCAGCCCGCAGTCGTGGTACTGGAACACTCCCGGCTTGCAAGTCGTCATGCCGTCCACTCCCGCCGACGCCAAAGGATTGATGCGCACGGTCCTGCTCCGAAGCGAAGACCCGACGATTTTTTTTGGCCATGATCGATTGTTGGACGATCGCGGCAGTGTTCCCGACGGCGCCTATGAAATTCCGCTGGGCAAAGCCGACGTCAAACGTGCAGGCAAAGACCTGACGATCATCGCCACCTCGATCCAAGTGCCGCGCGCCCTGGCCGCCGCGGAAACTCTGTCGAAAGAAGGCATCTCGGCGGAAGTCATCGACCCGCGCACCTTGCAGCCGCTCGACAAACCGGCGCTGCTCGCGTCGGTAAAGAAAACCGGCCGCGTGCTCATCACCGACGAAAGCCACGACAACTGCGGCGTCGCCGCCGGACTAGCGGCGATCATCGCCGATGAAGGCTTCACGAGCCTGCGCGCGCCGATCAAGCGCGTGTCGATCCCGCCGGTGCCCGTGCCCTACGCCGTGCCGCTGGAAGATTACGTCACGCCACTGGCGCAACGCATCGTCGAGGTAGCGCGTGCGTTAGTGCAAAGATAATCGGATTATTCACCACGAAGGGCACGAAGGGCACGAAGTTCGGAATATTAATTATCCGAAACCTTCGTGTTCTTCGTGGTGAGGTCGGTTTTTCCGGTCGGGCGCGACAATCTAGGACCACCGGCGACACCTATTCGGCGTCCTACCGATTTAAATATTTTTTCATCAGGCCGTTTATATAACCTTGGATTGTCGGCGACACGACCAGTAGTTGGCGCAGCAGCTGATCTGCTTCGACCGCTAAAAGCATTTGCGCATCTTCACCGCTGACCTTTTTGAGTTCCACTTTAAACTCGGCGTCGTCCTTCATGCGCGCAAAGCCGTCGCGCAGTTGCCGTAAAAGATTCGCCGGCGTCTTTGGCGCCGCATGCAGCGGCCGCCCCACGCTATCGGTGCCGGCGAATATGGTATACGCCTGCCACGGTGCGCCGCTTGGCCGTTGCTCCTTGGCCAAATCTTCAAACACCGGCACATCGGGGAACTCGCTTCGCCGTTGGAAAGTCCCGTTCGCGCCGAGCATGCCCTGCTGAACAAACGGACTGAAGCCCTGCCCGACGAGTTTCTGCAGCGTCGGCAGAGTCGCCGTCGGATAGATGTCGGTTTCGTTTCGTTCAAAGGCGAGGAGAATCTCGCCACCACCGGGATAACCTTGCACCCACCGGACGTTCCATTTAAGAAACTCCGCGCCCCAGAGAAAGATCGCGTTCCAGCTTTCGTCGCCTGAGCGGACGCCGACTTTGAGCGGCTCGCCCGCGCCGGTCAGACGCTCGATACTTTTTTTTCTGATAAGCGCCACCGAAGTGCCTCGCCGCACACTGCCGATCACCGGCCACCGGGTTAGATCATGCTTGGCTTCTTTGACGCCCATGGCCTGTTGATTGATACTCGTCGTGCTGGTGTAGTGAAGCGTCAAGCCGTCAGGTTTAGCGAACAGTTCAAACCAATTGCTCGCAACCGTTCCACCAGCGCCAGGCATATTTTGCACGATCATCGTTGGATGACCCGGAATATAAAGCCCGAAGAAACGCGCCAACATCCGCGCCTCGGCGTCAACTCCACCGCCGCCGGGAAAGCCGGCGATGATGCGAATGGTCTTTCCCTTGAAATAGTTTTCCTGAGCAGACAAGAGGTTTATCTCTGAGAAGAAAAACACCCAGAAGAAGGAAACCGTCAGATAACTGACTATGATCCGCATCGATGAGTCCTCCTTGGAATTCCTGTGGGTCAATCTAGCCGCGGGTTGCGGCGCGAATCTGCTTCTCATTTCGAAGTCCGTCATTGCCGCATGCTTTAAGCGGGAATCCAGGCGGGACCGCAACTGGACCCCCGACCCATTCGACACGGCTCAGGGTCGTGGTGAGCACAGTCGAACCACGATAAAAGCAGTCGGGGGTGACGCCCTTGAGATAAATCTCATCACCGCGTTCTGATACCCCACAACTTGCCGCGGGGCTGTTCATTACGCAGCGCTGCCTAGAATTGTTTCCGCCCGATATCGCGCAGCAACTTCTCCCACTTCTCCGCCGCTTTATCATATTGCGGCGTCGACATGCCGGATTCCGGATACCATAGTTTGTAGCTCACCGGTTTGAACACGCTGCCGTATTCCAAATCGCCGAGAATTTTCGCGGCCTCTGGGCCGAGGAGAAAGTCGGCGAGCAAGACCGCGGCGTGGGAATGCGGCGCTTGCGCGACCAGCACTACGCCGCCGGCGTTGGTCGGCACCACCTCCATCGCCGCCCAGTCGATGGGCGCGCCTTTCGCCTTCGCTTCCAGCGCATGATCGCGGAAGATCGTCGGCGACAGCGCGACTTCACCGGACATTACCAAATCCGCCATCGCCCGGCCGGAGATATTGTGCAAAGCGATGTCTTGCACGCGCAATTTCTTGACGAACTCTTCGCCTTTGATTTTGAGGATCGCGCCCATCGTGCGCGTGCCGGTCTCGTTGGAAACGAAACCGATCTTGCCTTTCAACTCCGGCTTCAAAAGATCGCCGTAATTTTTCGGCACCGCCGGCGCGGGAATCAAGTTGGTGTTGTAACCCACACCCAAGTACGTCTCGCGGTCGATGCCCCAATAGACCAAACCTTTGGTCGCGTTCTCTTTGGCGTGGGCCGGATATTTGGCCAGATGCACCGAGGTGTAAGGAATCAGCAGCTTGTTCTCGCGCAAGTAGCGCAGCGTCGGCAAGGTGGTCTCGATCACGTCGGCGATGATCTGCTTTGCTTGCGCCTCGGCCGTCACTTTGGTCATGATGTCGGTACTCGTGCCACGGTACGGTTCGATCTTGATGCCATGCTTCTTCTCAAAACCTGCCGCTAAATCTTTATACGAGCTGCCGGCGAGCGAAGTGTACCAGGTCACTTTGCCCTCGCCCTTGGCGCCGGCGATCAAGCGCTGCTCGCGGTCCGCGCCGGTGTAGGCGGCGAGATCCGTGAGCGATACCGGCTTTTTAGTTTGCGCGCCAGCGGTGCTGATGCCGAAAAGTAAACCGACCACCGCAACCACTAATCTGACATCCCCCTTTGAAAAAGGGGGAATGAGGGGGATTTGAATTCTGTGCGCATCGGAAAATCCCCCCATGCCCCCCTTTTTCAAAGGGGGGATGAATCGAGAGAGCGACGCACGCAAGGCACTGAAGATTTGATTCATCAATCTCGCGCCTGAAAGTTTTACCAGCATACCAACCTCCGTTACCCGCTACGTTGGATCGTCAGCGAGAAATCACCCTTGCGAATGTGGACATGGCCCAGTTTCTTCTTGCCGATCTCCTCGACCAAACGCACCAGCGGCTTGCGCGCGTCCAAATATTCTTTGCGCGGCGGCGCCAGTTTCAATGCGTCGACGAATTCCGGCCCGGCGTAAAAGCGCAGCAGCAGCTCTTCGTCAGAGAGGTGCGGCCCGCCGTATTGCTTGCGCACTTCCGCGAGCGTCGGTTCGGGATGCTCGCTCTCCTCGATCTCCCGCGCCCGCGGCCGGTTGAGAATCTTCGCTTTCGCCGCCGCGTCCATATTGTCACTGCCTTCGCTCCCCCACAATCCGAGCGCGTATTGAATCACCTGATCGGTGACTTCTTTATATCGCTCGCCGACGATCACGTTGATCGCCGCCTGGCTGCCGACGAACTGCGCGAACGGCGTCACCATGATCGGATAGCCGAGCTCGGCGCGCACCCGCGCGGTCTCTTCGAGCACTTCCTGGAGCTTGTCCTCTTTGCCCATAATTTTTAATTGGTGGCGCAAGTTGGAAATCATCCCGCCCGGCACTTGATGCCCGTACCAGTTCTGATCGTACTCCCGCGGCGCGCCGATGGGCAATCCCTCTTCCTCGGCGATGCGTGAGAAATGCGCGCTCACCGGCGGCAGCGCCGCGAGATTCACCGACGGCTGAAAACCGAGCGCGCGCAGATTGCTCGCGACATTGAACACCGACGGCTGCGACGAACCGTTGGCCAACGGCGGAATCGCCGTGTGCACGATGCGAATGCCTTCTTTCACTGCTTCAAGCAAATTGAACGGCGCCAGGCCGTTGTTGCAATGGGCGTGAAACTCGAGCGGGATGTCGCCGGTCTGCTGCTTGATCAGCCGAACCAACGTCCGCGTGCGCTCCGGCGTGAGCATGCCGCCGACGTCTTTGAAGCAAATCCGATACGGCTTGATCGCCGCCGCGTCGCGCGCCTTTTGCGCGTAGTACTCGTCGGTGTGGCCCGGCGAGATCGAATAAATCAGATTCACCACCGTCTCCATGCCGAGCTTGCGCAGCTCCGCCGCTTCTTTCCCCAGCGCGACGAAGTCGTTCCAATAATTCGAAGTGCGCGTCAGATCGATGCCGTACTTGGCGACGGTTTGAATCACCAGCCGGCGGATGCAGTCGGGAATCCATTCGAAGCCGCTGTGCAGTCCGCCATGATAACGCAACCGAGTCTTCTTGATCTCCTTGGTGCCCAGCCGCAGCCAATCCCAAGGATCTTCTTTGTGCTCGCGGACAAATTTCTTGAAGCGCAGACTCAAAAAGAATTCCATCGAGTCGAACCCGGCCTCGTCCATATGGCGCAGCGCCGGCAGCATCATCCCGGTCGTCATTCCATACGCCCACAAACTGATATCGCCATCGCGCAAAGTAGTATCGACGATCCGAACCTCGTTCATCCATTCCTCCAAAAGTGAAACGCAGCCGCCAATCAATCCTTAGCGCGAATCCGTAAAGCGAGGCAAGCGACGGGACACGTGTGAGGTAGTGTAATCACTGAAGTGAATCGGTTTCGATCTTGCAGGAGGCATTTGCGGGTATTAATATCGGCAAACAGAGTTCCGTATAATGGTTCGGCTAGTATGGCACGGCGTGCTATGGTGGAATTGGGTGAGGATTGAATATGCCGATTCTGTCCATGTTTTACGGCATCGTGGTGCGGATGTATTTCTTCGACGACAAGCAGCACCATGTCCCCCATGTTCATGCCGAATGTTCTGGCCGTGAGGCTGTGTTTTCGATTGCAAGCGGGGAGTTATTAGCTGGTGAACTACCCTCCGGGAAGGCGAGGCTCGTGCAGGCGTGGATTGAAATCCACGGTGACGAGCTGCAAGCCGCATGGGAGTTGGCGGTCAACGGCGAAGAGGTGTTTAAAATCGACCCACTGAAGTAGGAGGATCAATGAATCCACACGTCAAATGTGTCCGTCCGTTGGACGACTACGAATTAGAGGTCTCGTTCGAGAACGGCGAATCGCGGAGATTCGATGTGAAACCTTATCTCGGACGCGGAATTTTCGTGCGTCTCCGCGACCTCGCACTCTTTCGCGAGGTAAGGGTCATTGCGGGTTCTATCGAGTGGCCCGGAGGGCTCGATCTGAGCTATGACACACTCTACGTCGACGGCCAGCCGAATATTGCACCGGCACTGAAAGCCGAACACGACCATGCACCCGACGACTAGAAAACCGCGCCCGGGTGATGGCCGGCGTTATCCGGCTACGAGCCGTGACAGAATGACAGCACGATGCGGATCGACCCTGTTGGGCTTTGACAATATGCTGGCCTCGACTCAACGTGGTTTGTGGGTCTGGCTGAGTAATGACTTATTAGCGCACGACTCATGCCTGACGCAAATCTCAAATCCTTGCCTCTGTGACCCGGTAGCTTTGCGCAACCTATCTCTTATACAACTTATCGATATAGCCGCTGTCGTCCAGTTCTTTGATGAAACGGAGATCGACAAAGTCTTCGGCCTTCGCTGCCTTTGCTTTCGGGTCGCTCGCCATGATCGTTTTCAAACCCTCTAGGGTCGGATACTGCTTGGCCGGCAGTTTATGCTCGACGATGGCGCCGTCATAGGTTCTTTCGAGCAACTGCTTGTCGGATATAGCTAAACTTTTGGCGAGCACTTTCATCGAGGTTTCGCGGTCGGTCTTGAAGCGGTGCACGGCCTCGACATGAGCTTTGATGTAGCGGCGCACAACATCGGTGCGCTCGCGAATGAATTTTCTCGTCGTCGCCACGCCGGTTGCCTGATACGGCAGACCGAGCGCGGCGATGTCGGCGAGCAGATTGAAGCCGCGCATTTGCGCTTGATACATCGCCGGCGGCGCCAGCACGGTCGCTTGCACGCGCTTGGTCTCCATCGCCGCAAGCCGTTCGGTGAGCGAACCGACTTGCAGGATCGCCACATCCTTCACCGGAGTTAAGCCGAGCCGCTGCAAAGCGTAGCGGACGATGAAGTCGGACGCCGAGCCGAAGCGGCTGATCGCGACAGCGCCGCCCCTCAACTGCTCCGCTGTCTTGATCTCCGGACGGCTGAGCATCCAGTAATCCAGCGTCACGTTGCCGCCGGCGATCATCACGGCATCGGCTCCGTTCATCGTCGCATTGATGACGCCCGGCCCGGCAGTCTGCGTGATCGGCGTGTCGCCGCTGATCAACGCCGCCACCGCCGTGCTGCCGCTGTTCATGTAGACCAGCTGCACCTCCAGCCCATTGCGCGCATAAATGCCGGTGTCCCGCGCAATAAACGCCGCCGCGTTGTCCGAAGTGACACCGACATAGCCGACGTTGAGCTTGGTGAGCTGCGCGATTGCGTTTGCTTCGGCAAATAACGCGGCCACAAAAGTTGAAGCTAGGAAACGAAGCGCCATTATCCACATCATCCGCGATCTCCGCTTCTGACGGCTTGAACGATTTGAACGGCTTGCCTTCGATAAACTCAGGCCCTGAGCCTGCCGAAGGGAACGGCTTGAACTGAATTATTGTATCCCATAGAACCGCGCCGGGTTGTCGTACAAGATTTTCCGCGCCAGCTCAGGCCGCACCTTGCCGTTCTTTTCCAGCGTGCGCAGCGCGTCGATCTCGACCGACATGTCGACGTGGCCGTAGTCGGTGCCGGTCATCAGCACATTCTCGGTAGAATACTGCGCGATATATTCGATATCGTCGGTGCTGCTGTAGCACGAAACATACAGACGGTAGGTTTCGAAAAAATTCTCCGGCAGTTTGCGCCCTTCGGCGCGCCGCTTGATGTCTTTGAAGACCCAGGGAATCCATTGCGCCGATGCTTCGATAAATCCGAAGCGCAGCTTGGAAAATATTTCCGGCAGCTTGCTGGTAATCACAGCGTGGCAGGCGCCGGCGGTGTTGGCCGACATGCTCCAGAAGCCGGCGCCGTAGCCGACGCGCTGGCGCGTAATGTCCAAGCACGATGGATTGCCGTTGCCGATATGCATGCCCACCGGCAAATTATACTTGGTCATCGCTTCGTAGAGCGGATAAAAATATGGATCTTGAATCAAACGATCGCCTTCGAACGGACGCATCAACACCGCCACCGCGCCATTCTCCTTGCACCAAGGCAGCATGTCGATGGCGTCTTGCAGGCTCAGCAGCGGTAGCACGCAGACCCAGCGCAGCCGGCCATTTCCCTGCTTCCAGACATCGGCCATCCAGCGGTTGTAAGCCTTGCAGATCGGCACTTCGAACTCGGGCTTGTCGGTGACCTGCTGGATAAAGATGGTCGGATACATCACCTGAACATCGATTCCGATCTCGTCCATGTGGCGGATGCGCGCCGGGACGTCTTCGAGATGCTGCGCTTCCGGCGGCACCACCATGTCGCGGCCGCTTGCCTGGGCAAGCGCGTGAAAATCTTTCGGCTTGATCACATGGCGCACATGGCCGCGGATCTTGCCGTCGACCAGCCAGAACTGCCGGTCGGAGTTGGCGCCCGGATCGACTAATATCGGCATGAACTTGCGCTCCGACGGATCGCAATATTCCCAAGTCCGCGGTCCTTCCATAACGTGAGCGTCGGCGTCGATGGTTGGCATCGCAATACCTCCCGCGAGATCGATAGAGAATTTGTCGCGTTTAATCGCTGCCGGTTAATTCCCCGCAGCTTGCAGCGCCGCGATACCGGCGTAGGATGGGTTGTACCCATCGTTCCCTGTATTAATACGTTGACAGTCATCTAACATTCCATTAGAAAAATTGTCAATGAAAGGCGTCTGCACTCGGTAGCGCCGTCCCTCTCGGTTTAGAAACCAAAACACTTTCTCCGGAAAGGAAACGATCAAGATGGAAGCAATCGCAGAAGAGACCAACAGCCGAACCTCAAGCGAACTGGAAAATTATTTCTCGAGCTATGGCGATTTGCCGCGAGAAGTTATTTTGAAGCATGACCTACTCCGCGTTGGCCACTGGTTTACCGACGCGGCGCTCGAACTCGCCTCCCAGGCGCTGGTGAAATCCTACCGGCTGTTCTCCTACGATCTGATGGCGATGAAGGACATGAAGCGCAAGGAGCACAGAAAAATTCCCGAATGGTTCACGATTCGCCGCGGCATGTACGGTCTCAGGCCGGTGAGCATTCAGACCACGCTCGATTCCAACTCGCCCTACGTCATCGATGTCGTCGACGGCCAACCGAAACTGCTCTTGAATGGC
>Ga0137461_1000176_pt1 | contig 14707 bp, 11 predicted proteins | sample EasRivERMGT746_2_FD_104650 | JGI IMG/M metagenome (GOLD analysis project Ga0137461, IMG submission 104650) | Soil microbial communities from meander-bound floodplain in the East River, Colorado, USA - East River MetaG ERMGT746_2 | ecosystem: Environmental > Terrestrial > Soil > Floodplain ... | reverse complement strand
GTGAGAGATGTGATCTTGGAAGCGGCGATCACCACCATCGAGGATTGCGAAGACGCGGTCGCCGCCGTGGACGCCGTTGATAAGGTGACGGTGTATCGCCATTGGTGCGGCCTTATGAAAGGCACGCTCGAAGCGACGCTTGAAAAGAACGGCCGCCCGCTGATCCGCAGGCTAAACCCGGACAAAGTCTTCACCACGCCGACGGGCGGCAAACTGACCTTACCGGGACGAAGTCTGTTGCTGGTGCGCAACGTCGGCATACACATGTACACCGACGCGGTTATGACGAAGAATGGCGAGGAGATGCCCGAGGGCTTTCTCGACGCCATGGTCACGGCGCTTTGCGCCATCCACGATCTCAAGAGAAAAGGGAAATACCGCAACAGCCGAACCGGCAGCATTTATATCGTCAAGCCGAAGCAGCATGGGCCGGAGGAAGTCGCCGCCACCGTCGAACTGTTTGGGCGCATCGAGGGCGCGCTTGGACTTAGGCGCAAGACTCTCAAGATCGGCATCATGGACGAAGAGCGGCGCACCACGGTCAATTTGAAGGAATGCATCCGGGCGGCGCAAGATCGCGTGGTTTTTATCAACACCGGCTTCTTGGACCGCACCGGCGACGAGATCCACACGAGCATGGAGCTGGGCGCGATGCTGCCCAAGGAGGAGATTAAAACCCAGCCATGGATCAAAGCGTACGAAGACTGGAACGTCGACATCGGCATTGAAACCGGACTGCGCGGCAAAGCGCAGATCGGCAAGGGGATGTGGACGATGCCGGATGAGATGCGCGAGATGGTCAGGATAAAGATCGCCCATCCGCAAGCCGGCGCGAACACGGCCTGGGTGCCATCGCCGACCGCGGCGACGCTTCACGCTCTGCACTATCACTTCGTCAATGTCGCCAAGCGCCAGGCCGAGCTGGCCAAGCGCGGACGCGCCAACCTAGGTCATATTCTCACCCCGCCGCTGTTATTGGACCGCAAGTTGGCGCCTGAGGAGATTCGGCGCGAGTTGGACAACAACGCTCAGGGCATCTTAGGCTACGTCGTTCGCTGGGTCGATCAAGGGATCGGCTGTTCGAAAGTTCCGAATATCAACGACGTGGCGTTGATGGAAGACCGAGCCACGCTCAGGATAGCGAGCCAGCACATCGCCAACTGGTTGAAGTATGGGATCGTGACGCGTGAACAGGTGACCCAGACGTTTAGACGAATGGCGACAGTCGTCGATCGGCAAAATGGCGGCGACCCCAACTACCACAACATGGCGCCGAACTATGACGAGAGCCTCGCCTTTCAGGCGGCCCTCGATCTCGTCTTCAATGGCTGTCAGGCGTCCAACGGTTACACCGAGCCCGTGCTTCACGCGCGGCGCCGGCAGGTGAAGAATAACAGTAGAGGAGAACTCGCGACCCAAAATTATCGAGTGGCCGGATAAGGCCAAGATTTGCGTAACTTTCATCATTTCGTGGGAAGTGTGGCCGGAAAATTTCGCCACCCGCGAATCGCGGCAGCGCCAGGGCACGCATACGATCCCGCCTCTATTGGGAAGGCGAGCAGGGCGCGCCGAAGTTTTTTGCTTTCAACTTACATCCGTTCGTATCCGGCGTGCCGTTTCGCACTAAGATCGTCGAGGAGTTTATCCGCTACGCCAAAGGTTTCGCCAAAGTCTGGTTCGCCCGCCGCATCGAGATCGCCAACTGGTGCTTGGAGAAAAAATATTAGCAGCGTATTGGTATACGTGAACGAAGAGCGGCGATCCTCATAGGTCTAGTTTTGAGTAGAATGCTGTCTGACCGATTTCGATACCACGGCGATTTGACGGAGCTGTTCGTCGTGCCGGCCACGAGGATTTTGCAAAACCCCCGTTGGCTGTTTGATTGGCACGGACAATTGCGAGATTGGCCTGTGAAAGTCAAAGCGGCCGGCGGGTTTGACTTTTTCTCAGGGTGAGATCTGGCGCGAATTAGATTTATGGATTGCGACGAGTAGAAACGAGCCGAATCACTGCCGCGGGATTTCCACCGCAAACGTCGCTCCGTGTCCAACACTGCTCTCCACCGAGATTCTGCCACCGTGAGCTTTCGCAATTCTCTTGCAGATGGCGAGTCCTAGACCGGTTCCTTTGTTTTTGGATATCGTCCCGCTGGTGGTTTGGCGATACTTCTCGAAAAGATCGCCTATTTCATCAGGCGGTATCCCTTCCCCAGAGTCTTATATCTCCTTTTAGCTGGCGGGCGCCGATTTCGACGGCGCCTCCCGCAGGAGTGAATTGAGAGCGTTGGTTATGAGATTGGATAGCACTTGTTCCAGACGCCGCCCATCCGCGCTGATTTCAGGCAGGTCCGGTTCAAAAAGGCTCGTCAAGGAGACATTTTTAACCTTGGCCATGGGAATGTAGCTTTCTAGACTGCCTTGAATGAGCTTATAGAGATCGGTCCTTTTTTTGATCAAATCAAGCCGGCCGGCCTCAATCTTGGAGATGTCGAGAAAATCGCTCACGATATCCACAACAGTTCGACAGGTGATCTGCATAATGCCGAGCCATTTTTTTTGTTCTTCGCTGACCGATCCGAACACACCACTCTCCATTAATTCTGCTGTATTGATGACAGAGGATATGGGCGCGCGCAAATCATGCGCGATCATGGCCGTGAGATCGGCCTGAAGCTTGTTGGCCTCTTCCAACTCCGCAGCCTGCTTTTTAATCTGGTTCAATACTTTTTCATTGAATCGCCAAGCAATGATGCTTCCGATACAGAACCAAAGAATAAAAAAAGCGTGAATTCCAGCCCATGTCCATGGGGCACCGATAACCGCGGCATGGTTGTAAACTTCTGCGGGCCACAACACACCGAAAAGCCCGTGGTGAATCGCGACGTAAGCGATGGCCAGGATGTACGGAACCCAATCCTGCAACAGCGCGAGGAGGGCAAGCATGACGAAATAATGGAATTGAAACTCGATATAGCCGCCCGACAGACGCACCAGGATAGCTGAAGCGGTCATCAGCCCCAATGCGAGGGAAGTAGCCTGCACAGTTCGGCCAATCCGCTTGATGCTGCCGAATCCCGCAAAGAGCGCGAGGATCAGCGCTTCGAATAGCGTGTGCAACACAGCGCCGTCGCGGAGGAACGCGCCGACGCTGATCTCCCAACTGTAGCCGAGCACCGGTCCACCAACGCGATTACGCTGGCGTGCAGCCAGGTCAGGCCGAGTAAAAAAGAATATCTCTTCTGCCACACATCTTCCGGGAGGCTACCGCCCTCGGGGAAAGCCAACCTCAGGCGATTTATAAACAAGGGTAGAAAGTGTCTGAGCATGTCCATAGCTCATCAAATCTAATTTAACCGGCTCTTATAATGGGAGCGTTAGGAAGGCTCGCACCCATAATTGTTCTGAATCGAATCAACTGCTGTTGCGAAGGTATCTATATCGACTAATCCTTAGCGAGAATGTTTCCTATTTTCTGTCGGTGAGCGGTTCGCTTATGAGCTTTTTAACCGTCGCAGCTAACTGAGAGTGTGTAAAGGGTTTGGCGATATAGCTATCGCATCCGCTCGCCAGGCATCGCCCCTCGTCCCCCGCCATTGCTTTCGCGGTCGCCGCCAGGATCGGAATAGATTTTGTTTTTGGGTTTTTTCGGATCTCCATCGTCGCCTGGAGACCGTTCATGACCGGCATATGGATGTCCATGACGATGAGGTCGGGAATCTGTGCGACGGCCTTCTCTACCGCCTCAACGCCATTTCTCGCGACGATGACCCGATAACCTAAAAACTCCAGCATTTTTTGTGTCAATTCGGCTGTGGCTTCGTTGTCTTCCGCGAGCAGAACCAGACTCTTTATAGGCCCGCCATCGCCTTGACCGGTTACATGATGCAATTTACCTCTCCCAACGTCTTTCGGATCGCAGCCAAAAGCTCATCGTTATCAACGGGCTTTTGAAAATACGCTTTAGCGCCGGCCGCGAGGGCTCGCTCTTTATTTGCCTGCGGATCGCGGGCGCTCAGCACCATGACAGGAATGGATGATAGCGATTCGATATTGTTCAACCTTTCCATCACCAGGAAACCATCGCCACCAGGCAGACCAAGATCAAGGAGAATAAGGTCGGGGGTTTCGTTTTTTGCTTGACTAATCGCCGATACGGCATCCGTGGCAAAAACCGTAGCGAAGTTGTTGGCTCTCAACCTCACTCTCAAACCCATAGCCACATCTTGGTCGTCGTCGATGACTAAAATCTTTGACTTGTCCATGTGTATCGCTCCCTTTCATTATCGTCCGGAAGTCCAAAATTATTCTTTTCGCCAGTTTGTCGCTGAAATCTTCGCAGTAACTCATAACTCCTTGGAAAATCGTCTGGAATTGGATTTACGTTCATTGGGCAGGGCTTTTCGGATTGCGGCCAACAGTTCATCGTTGTCGATGGGTTTCTGTATATATCCCTTGGCTCCAGCGATGAGCGCAGGTTCTTTATATATTGTTGGAGATCGTCCGGTTACGACGATCACCGGAATACGCGACAAGGATTCCCTTTCCTTCATTTTTTTAATCATGACGAACCCGTTGTCCTCCGGCAACCCCAGATCGAGAAGAATCAGATCCGGGAGTTCTTCCATCGCTCTTTCGATTCCTAAGTTGGCGTCAGCAGCCCAGATCGTGTCGTAGCCGTTGGCCTCTAATCGCATGCTTAGCCCCTTGGCCAGGTCTTTGTCGTCCTCCACGATTAGGATGGTTTGGTTATTCATTAGCGCCCTCCTGTTCAATGTTTCTCAATGGTTGAAAGTCTACTGACAGCCGAGTCAACGTCGAGATATCCAAGTAATGAGTACTCATACCTTCAAGTGGTAACTGCTCGTATGGGTATAGTAACCGTAAAAACCGAACCCTTGTTGGGTTCGCTCCCAACTACAATTGTTCCGCGAAGTAACTGTATTAAGGTTTTAACGATATACAGGCCAAGGCCCATGCCGGTCATAGGATTGATTTGCGAAGGTTGTAGTTGGAGAAACCTGTGAAAAATGGTCGGCAACGTTTCTTTCGAAATACCTATCCCCGTATCGATAACCTTAAATTGAGCACTTTCTGAAGTCGAGTGATACTGCGCGGATACTTTTACGCATCCGCTATCAGTAAATTTAATCGCATTATTTATGAGGTTCCGCAGAATCAATCTGAGTTTGACGGAATCCGTCATCATGATCGGGAACTCATCTGGGTATTCCCAGATGAGCGACAGGACTTTCTTCTGAACCGAGCCGTAACTTGTTTTTAGCTCGCCAATTAAATCCAAAACATTTAAGCGTTGCTCCTCCACAACAACATTTCCATCTTTAAACTTTTGCAGCTCCAAGACATTGTCAAATGCGGCGATTAAATCGTTGGTGTGTTCGATAACTTTATCCAATGCGTTCTCTTGGGACGGGTTGAGATCGCCGAGCACCTTGTCACGCAGCAACCCCGAATATCCGAGCACCACGTTCAGGGGAGTTTTGATTCCTAGAGAAATCTCGGCGATCAAAGTCTGGTCGGCTTCGTTCGCCGGTTCCTGGGTGGCCGAGTGCATAGTTGCTTGGACACCTTGGGCCACTTCGTCGACAAGCTGTTTTAGAGACAAAAGACTTGAATTTTCCGATGTCGCAATCTTGGTTTGGGAAACGGTCAGACCTACCTCCGGAGATTGCAGTTCTTTGGTCCGGCGTAACTTTTCTTGGAGTTGCTGTACAGTCAGCGCCGTTTCTTCCGGGTCGCTACATTCAATAAAATAGAAAACCTCGGACTTTGCCGAATACGTCGCTCTGGGTAAAAGCATCCTCGTGGCGGGCAGGTTATACCCTCGTAATGCGTTCCAAGCCTCGCGGCGAACGGTATCGGTGATCTTTACCGGTCCATTTATCGGAAATAACTTGACGGAAATCAGGGCGACATGTTCTTTTAGCTGGTGATCTTTTGTGATGACGGGATAAAGAATCTTAGCTAACGAGAAGATCGGCAAAGTAAAGGAGAATACACTCCCCTTGCCCATATCGCTTTCCACCCAGATTTTGCCGCCGTGAAGATTGACCAATCCTTTGCAAATAAACAGACCAAGGCCGAGACCCTGACGATTACTATCGACCGTTGCAGTTTCCTGAAAGAGCCTGTCAAAGATCTTCTGCGTGGCTTCCGGATTGATACCGCAACCCGTATCGGCCACAGCAATACAAATGAAATCAGGATCACGGCTGTAAACCTGCGCGCGTACGGTAATCGCCCCGTTCGCCGGTGTAAACTTAATGCCATTTTCAATGAGATTCGTAACAATCTGTTTAATCCGCGCGGAATCGGCGATGACGAGGGGCAAAGTGGTTGGAACATCGGCTGACAAGCTCACGGTTCCCGCGACAGCCGTCGGTAGAGTCGTCTCGATAACCTCGGCGATCAATGCTCCCAGTGCCACACAGCGTGGATCAAACGTTAATTTGCCGGTGTCAGCGCGGGTGGCTTCGAGAAGATCGCTGATCATATTCTGCAACTGCTTGACGTTCCGCAGGACGATTTGCATGTACTCCTGTTGCTCGGAGTTGAGGCCGCCCGCCAATCCATCAATGAGAATGGTGACAAACTGATAGATGGCGGCGATAGGCGAGCGCAGTTCATGGGAAATGTGAGAGAGGAATTGATCTTTCGTAACCAGCTGCTGGTTGAGGGCTTTCTCCAAGTCGGTCTTCTTTTTCTTTTCCGCTTTGACTTGCTCCGCCAGATAGCCGTAGAGGATAGATGCGCCAAAAAGTAAAAAGACTCGCAAAAGAGCGTCGGGTCCAAACTGAAAACCGATATTATTGGACAGGGGTAGGATGAAAATCGATATGACGCTAAGTAGCACGCAGGTCACGACCACTTGTATTAGGCTTTCGCCGATGGCGGCGACAAAAATGCCAAAGAAAAAGATCAACAACAAATCCCATGGACTCTCGCGGTTCAAAGAAATTGCCGTGGAGATCAATATCGTATCCAATATCACTAGGGCTTGAGCGAAATGGGGGTTATCAAAGGTGGATTGCGGGAACCGCTGGAAGACAATCATGCTCCCGAATGCCACTACCACCACGAGATAACGAAATGGATCCTGTACAATCTGGCCTTCGCGAAAGAGCGCCAGATAGGCGGTGACGATGACGACAAACCATTGAACGCAAATTGTATTTGTCTTCTTATTGTCGAGCACATCAGAAGATACCTGGAACGATGAAAAGGTCTTGAAGGCTGTTATGGCTAATTGAAGGGTCATTTTTTTAAAAGCTCTCTTCGAGTATCGGCAGATTAAGTTCGGCGGGAGGCGTTTGAGTCTGAGAAGGGATGACGACAGTAAAGACGGATCCGATCCCGGAATCGCTTTCTACCCTAATATCGCCGCCGAGTAGCTCGGTATATTTCTTGACGATGTACAGGCCCAGACCCACACCACCGTGCAGCCTGGTATCCGAAGCATCTCCCTGGTGAAACATATCAAAGATGATTGGCAGCGACTCTTTAGGAATCCCTATGCCCGTATCCGTTACTTTAGACTTGACTATTTTGACCCGCGGCAAATGTCGCGCTGATATCCGTACGTGCCCCTTGCCGGTAAATTTGATCGCGTTGTTAATCAAATTTTGCAGGATGTGCTTGAGCTTTTCGCTGTCAGTCTCCGCATCCGGCAGGTCCGAGGGGTAGTCCCAACCGAGCGTCAATTCTTTTCTCATTGGGAAATCGTAGGACATTTTCAGCTCATCGAGAAAATTGCCGAGATTCACCTTGGCCTTTTTCGCTTTGATTAGCCCACTTCCGATCTGTGTGGCGCGCAACACGTCGTTCAGTGTGGTTAAAAGATCGTTCGCCTGGTTTATCACTTTCGTTAAGGCATCGTTTTGCTCCGGAGTAATATCCCCAAAATGCCGTCCCTGAGCAGCCCCGTATAACCCATCATCACGTTAAGCGGCGTTCTTAGTTCGTGCGACATGATGCTCAGAAATTCATCCTTAACTTTGTTAGCGCTCTCAAGATTCAGGGTTGTCTCATGGAGTTTGGATTTCTGCACCGCGATGCCCAGTTGGTTGCCGATGGCGGTGTACAGACGAATATCCTCAGGCTTGAACTTTCTCGGAGTGCGGGTTCCGAGCTGCATCGTTCCGATAATTTTCTCTCCAGCGCGAACTGGCACGACAATGGCGGACTCAACCCCTTCTTGCTTGAACGCCGTAATGCATCGGTTGTGGGGACGCTTTCTGCCACGTAAACACCGCCGCTTCCGAACACTTCGGCCTGTGCCTTGCCAACGCTCGGGTTTGTTGGGTCGGCGCTTATGGGCCTGAGATTTTCCAGGTTATGATATCCGCGGCTGATTAGAGCTTTGAGTATTTTACTTTCCACATCGAGGAGGCGAATTACACCGATGTCCAAGGCGCCGATCTGGAGAGTTTTGTCGAGGATTTCTTCCAGGAGTGTCGGTAGATAGGTGGAATTGATGATCGTCTGACCAATCTCGTGGAGGGAAGCTTGGCTCTCCAGGATGTGCTGCTTCCGCAGTGCCTCCTTGGCCCGCTTACGGTCGGAGGACACGTCGCGGACGATGGCTATGACAACCAGTTCGCCATCCAACGTACAGGATCTCAAGCTGATCTCGACCGGCACTTCATTGCCGTCTTTTCGGTGGGCGGTGAGATTCATCGCGGCGCCCATCGGACGTGTGCGGGAGGCAGAGTGATTGTTGGCTTGGTGGTCGGCGTGGAAGTTTCGGACACTGTCGGGGACCAACAGGTCGACCGACTGCCCAAGCAATTCTTCGCGGCTGTAACCGAATATCGTCTCAGCTTGGGCGTTGACCTGAAAGATAAGTCCGTTTTGGTCGGTGACCACAATCGCTTCGGAAGCATACTCGAAGAGGGTGCGCTGCATCTCTTCATTCCTATAAAGCGTTCTCTCGATCTCCGATCGCTTTAGGTGTGAGGGAGCTTGCACGCTCATAATTTCTCACTCAAATGCCGAGATAATGAAAACGGTCGTCGCGACAAAAAAGAGCGGGCATCCAAATTCGAATGCGTATAATCGCGATCCTTAGATGGTGAAAGTGCGCCATCCGAGAGCGTGCTAAACGTACGGGAAAGTGAAACGGTACATCGGTGCAGGCGGACCATGCTGTAGTTGATCTCGTCGAAAATGGGTCCGGGAAGCCAACTCTGTAAAGCGGATGGGATATTCAACACCATCCGGCCAGCTAAGATGACGACGCTAACAATTACGTCAGAGCCGTTGGCGCTTCCAATAAACGCTTTGAAGGCGACCCGACGACTATTGATGAGTGGCATACTCAAATTCAAACGGTTCGACTCGCTGCGAACTAATTAAAATTTACCATTGGAGGTCAATTTGGTGTCCCACGGGATTCGGGCCGTGATAACCCGGTTAATGATAAACAGAAGGTCATGAAATATTTCATCTTTTCGGAGAAATTCGTCAGCACCAGCGGCTAGCGCCGACTTCCGATAGCGGGGTTTGTCCAACAGAGTGCGGACAATGATACCAACGTCGGGAACCAGCCGTCGGATAGCGGCAACGCAAGGAAGGCCTTTTTGATCCGGAAACCCGTGGTCGGCCAAGATCACTTCGGGATGAAGTTTCTGGGCCAGATACTTCCCCTCGGCATAAGTAGTGGTCTTACCCACAAGAACAACTTTGTTCGAAAAGTCATCGAGTAAAAAACGGCTTGTTACGTCCAGGAAGATTGGATTCTCGTCCACTAGTAGAATGGAAATGGGCTTCATGGCACTCCTTAGAGCTGGCTACGGCTATAAATCGCTCTCACTTGTTGTATGCAATCGCAGGCAGATGACGGATAATCGTCATTCGTTACGGTGCAATCGACAGTCGAAAAAATTTACTCGCTTCGACTCTGACTCCTTCATGCCGCTAACGGGACATTTGGCCGATACCCAACTAGCGTATTGACGGTATAATGTTCTTCTAACGTGTAAAATTCACAAATACGTAAGGCTACTTAATTTAGAAAAGAGATTTCCCTAGTTCTTGCAGAACGAGGGGCGAGGGATAAGCAACTGGCCGATGAACGACCAGACACGATGAGCGATGAGGGTGAAAAGACTAAGATCGCTCAGTAGTTTGGTCTTAGCGATCTTCGTGATCCGGCGACGCGTCCGCGGAAATCAGACCTTTTTTTAGAGCGTAGCGGAAGAGGTCAGCTTGATTACGCAACGAAAGTTTACGCATCAAATTAGCTCGATGGATCTCCACGGTGCGCGGACTGATAAACAGGCGGGCGCCGATTTTGGCGGCGGTATGCCCCTCAGAGGTCAGGTGCAGAACTTCCCGTTCGCGGGTCGTTAACGAATCGTAAGAGATTTCCCTCGGGGGGGTGGTTTGGGCTTTTTGCATATACGCTTCAATGGCAAACTGCGTCAGCGGCGGGCTCAAGTACCGCCGGCCGGTTGCCACGACGCGCACAGCATCCAAGATCTCAGAGGTTTTTGAATCTTTGACTGCGTATCCGCTCGCGCCGGCTCTCAATGCTTCAAGCACGTAAGCTTCATTGTCATGTATCGAGAAAACAAGAATTCGAGTTTGCGGCGAGACGCGACCTGTTTGTCGGGCAACCTCGATACCACTCAAAGAGGGAATCATGAGATCCAGGAGCATTATTTGAGGTTTTAGTTTCTCAAGCAAACGTAGAGCCTCCAACCCATCCCCGGTTTCTCCGACAATCTGAAAGTCGTTCTCCGATTCCAAGAGGACCCGCAATCCCGCGCGGACCACCGCGTGATCGTCAACCAGCAGCACGCTTATTGTGTTGTCGCCTTCAGCCATCGGTACTCCGGCTTTCAGTAAAATCACTACGTTCTTCTTCGAGCGGAAATTCCGCGGCCACCAGAGTCCCCGCGCCAGCGGCCGACAGCACCGTTAAATGGCCGCCCACTGCAGCCGCCCGTTCGCGCATCTCTGTGAGACCGGCGGTTTCTTGGGTTGCGGTTATAGGATCGAAACCCGCTCCTTGATCTTCAATCTCGATGCGAAACAATTGCCGGTTTGCCGAGATGTGTACGCTAGTCTCGCTTACTTTGGCATGGCGCGCGGCATTTGTTAGAGACTCCTGCACGATGCGGTAGGCGTTCGTCTCAAGCTCCGTAGAAAAACGCCTGTCTAGCGTATGCTCAAAATTTACCTGGATATTGGTCTGCTCGGTGAAACTTTTAAAATACCACAACAGTGTCGGCAGAAGACCCAAGTCATCGAGCATGGCCGGGCGAAAACGGACAGAAATATCACGCACCTTAGCCACGAGCTTATCAATGAGGTCCGCCGCATCATCGAGCCTTGATTTCTCATGGCTGGTCTCTGATCGCGCGGCCAGGCCTAGGGATAATTTCAGCGCAGTTAATTCTTGACCGACCTCGTCGTGCAGTTCACGGGCGATATGGCGACGCTCAGTCTCCTGAGCTTCCACCAGCTTGCGCGCCAAATTTCGCAGTTGAGTCTGGCTTGCGAGTGCATCATCCAAGTGGTTGTTCATTTGCACGGCAATTCCCAAATTGCATCCCAGCGTCTCTAGAAGATTGATCAAGTCAGGCTCGAATGTTCGCACTGTTCGGTTTCCGAGTTGGAGGATTCCCAACACGTGATTATCGGTGCGCACGGGCACTGTGATGAGGGATTGAATTCCCTCGTTCTTAAAATTCTGTAAGCCGGGTTTATCCTGAAGCCTTTCCTGGACGAGCGTGTGTTTTAGGTTCACAGTTTGCACGAGCGAATCTGTCGTCCCATTTTCTACAATTTTACGATGCTGGTTTGGACTCTCCGGGTCCTTGTATCCTTGGCTAGCGACTGGTTCCAATAAACCCGTTGTCTTGTCCATCAACCGGATAATGCCGAGGTCACAAGAACTAACTAAACTGGCGGCATCGAGAATGATTTGGGCCGTCGTTTTCAGTTCATCGGATTGAAATATTCTTTGGCTTATCTGATGAAGCCATTGCAGCTCATCAACACGCGCTTGAAGATCCCTTTCTGCCAGTTTGCGCTCGGTAATGTCGCGCTGGTTACAAACGATTGCTCGGACACTTGGCTCATCGAGCATGTTGGTCAGGACAGATTCAATCCAGCGCCATGAACCATCTTTATGACGATACCGGAACTGGAGGGTTTCGCTGGCAGACGGCTTTTGGAGCACGGCGGAGAAAGTCTCATGTACCGTCGGTTGGTCGTCGGGATGAACTATATCCACATAAAATTTGCCGAGTCGTTCATCGAGCGGATATCCCGTCATTCTTGTCGTCGCCGGGCTTAGATAGAGGACCTTTCCATTTGCGCTAATCAACCCAATGCCGTCCGGGCTATGTTCGATGAGCGCGCGGTAGCGATTCTCGGCTGCGAGCAGATATTCTGCCGCCATTTTTTGTTCGGTGACATCCAGGACCACACCTTCAATTCGAATGAGATTCCCGGCGTCGTCGTAGGAGCCTCGCCCTATTGCCGAAACCCAGCGGGAGGAACCATCAGGTCGGACGATGCGGTACTGCAAGTCGTATTGTTTTCTCTGCCTGAAAGCGTCCGCGTGCGCATCGCGCACGTAGTCTCGATCTTTGGGATCGATTGCGTCGAGAAACATTTCATGGCTGAGAGGGGCATTCGGCGCAACGCCAAAGATTTCCCGGCACCTATCAGACCAGATTATTTCTCCGCTGCTGAGGTTGCGATGCCAGGTACCGATACTTCCACCCTCGACGGCCAGCCTCAACCGCTCTTCGTTCTCGCGCAAGGAGCGTTCCGCCTGGGTGCGGGCGACGGCCGCATATTCTAACGCGTGCGCCACGTCATCGATTTCGACGATAGAGGAGCGGACGGATGAGTCTGTTTTACCGTGGGCGAAAGCGTCCATGGAAGCGGAGAGCGCGGCGAGAGGAAAGATGATCCGCCGGCCAAGTATAATCGCGAGCAAGATTCCCGCAAGCAAAAACAAAATTCCACCAAAACCTATAATCGTGAGCGAACGGCGAACGGGAGTATGAAAGACGGACAGTGGAATTTCGACTGCCACTGTCCAACCTGACAATTCCGAGCGGTGAAATCCCGTAGCGACACTTGTACCATGGAGCGTGGTTCCCTCGAATAATCCAGTTACAGCTTCACGGGTTTGGGCGGCTAAACGCGCTCCTGCCGGCTGACCAAGAAACTTATCGTGATCTCGATTTCGAGCTATGATAAATTTGTTCTTGTCGAGAACAGCCACCAGCCAGCCACTTGGGATATTTCCCTGTGACAAGATTTCCATGAGGGGCCCAGGCGAAGTCTTGGCCGTGAGGACATACTTGAGTTTGCCGTCGCGAACCACCGGCACGCCTACCGCTACCACCGGTCTTTTCGCGACCGGGCCGAAAAAGAGATTAGAAACAGTCGGTCGGTTCGTCTCAACGATTTGCTTAAGCATGTCCGGAACATCGCCATGGGGCAAAGGAGAGCCAGAGGGAAGTTTAATGTTTACCAGCTGCTGACCGGAGGGATCTGTCAGCACAACGGCTTCCCACGCGCTAAGAGCCTTCTGAAATCGCGTCGCCTCCTCGTAGAACTGCGTCAAATTTCCCAAGTCGAGATTTTTCGACGTCGCCAGACCCTGAAGGCTGCGAATCTCCGACGTCAGCTCCCTGTCGATGTTGCTAGAGTAGGAACGGGCAGTGTCGACTAGATTCTCTTCTTGGGCGACAATTTGTTGCCGGCTAAATGACACGACCATAACGGCGGCAAAAATCAGGGCGGGCAAGAGAGTGGCAACTACGAGCAGGAGAAGATGGGTGCGTAGTCTCATATTTCTAAGCACTCAGTTTGTAGTTCTTAGTTGTCGGCATTTGTTCGTGCCGCAATAAAAATTTCTTGAACCAAGTCTTAGTGTTTTCTTCGTAACTCAACGCTTAATCGTCCCACGAAGATCCGCACGATAATATTCATGGACCCATCACTTATTTCACAACGGCGACCGCGAAAGGGGTTCATTCCCATCTTCGAACCGGACGGACACGATACCCGCTATGCCTTGAACTCCCGTATAAACATACGCTGTCTGTGATGGATTACTGTCTAAAATTGGACAAATCGAGCTACTTACACCGAGTGTCCAGTTTTTCGAAAGAAAATTTAGGAATCAGTCCAGCGTACCCCCGACCGTGATATCGTAACTCTTCGTTTTGTTAGCTCAATGGCGGCCAGGCCTCGCGACAAAATCCTCTATTTTCCGCTCATAAACCCTAGCCTCTCTATCCGAGTTCCTTCGTTTACCTTCCTGTAGGCTCTGATTTTAGTGTCAATTGATCTTTCTACATGTCTTCCATCCTAGGTCCGCATTAGGAAGGATCAACAAACTACGTACTCCACCTAGCCGTTTACTCGTATATTTACATATTCATCCATTCTGCGAAGCGAGTGACACTTTCAGTTAGAATTTTTTGTAAGCAGGAGGTTGACGTAGAATTCATGAACTTTAGTTACAAAGCTCAACGTTGCACCGCCATCTTAAAGATCTCTGCAACCGATTCACCACCGTTTGGGCCAAATGCGCACAGCGCTTGACAGCGGCAATCGCGCTGCTTTGGCCCGCGAAGCGCATCCATTGAAATCGAGCAGCGGCAACGTCGAGGCCATGACGCTTTCGATTGTGGAAAGGCCGACGATGAAGACAACCC
>Ga0137461_1000175_pt1 | contig 14713 bp, 15 predicted proteins | sample EasRivERMGT746_2_FD_104650 | JGI IMG/M metagenome (GOLD analysis project Ga0137461, IMG submission 104650) | Soil microbial communities from meander-bound floodplain in the East River, Colorado, USA - East River MetaG ERMGT746_2 | ecosystem: Environmental > Terrestrial > Soil > Floodplain ... | reverse complement strand
TCGAGCACGAATCTTATCCCTTCGGGGGTCGGCGTCAGATATTGATTCAAAAACTTGCCCAGCGCTTCTTGCGACTGCGCCAACGCCGGATCGTCCTTGGGCACGCGCATGTATTTCGCCACCACGGGAATGGTCAACTCAGGCCGCGTCTTGTAGAGATAGATCGCCTCGGAGGTTGCGCGCAACACGTTGAGAATCACCTCGGCATTGGCGTCGATATATTTACGCGTGGCGACCACGGAAATAACCGGGAAGGAAAAATCCAAGCCCGCGAGGTCGAAAATCTCGCGATGGCCCGCTTTGGCCGCCGCATGGGACGTCGGCGGCGTCAACACGCCGGCTTGAAACCGGCCTTGCAGCATCCCGGCGAGAACTTCCGGCGAGCCGCCCACCGTCATGACACCGACATCGCGGTTTGGCGCCCAACCGAAATGTTTGAGAAAAGCCAACGCGGCGAAATAACTATTGCCGCCGATCGCGCCGGCGGCAATTGTCTTTCCTTTCAAATCGCTGATCTGCTTGATCTGCGGGCTGGCGTGAATCGCGAACGTCAACCGTGAAAAGACCGTGCCGAGTATCGCGATCTCCGCGCCATTGGCCGCGGCCGCCACCGCCGCCGCGCCGCCGACTTGTGAAACGTCGATGGAACCGCCGAGCATCGCTTGGATCGGCCGCGCGCCGCCAACGTAGATCAATTCGGTTGCATAGCCGCCGTATTTCTCAAAAAGTTTCAGTTCATGAGCGATCCAGAACGGCGGGTTGGCGTAAGCGAAAGCGCTAAACGCCAGGCGCAGTTTTTTCGCCTGAGCGGCGTGGAGTGGCGCAGAGGCGAGCGCACAAACGGCGAGCATCGCCAGAATCAGTCGGGTATTTTGTCGATTCATCGGCGCCAGCCTTGCATCGAACAAACGAAGACATATTTGCAAAACACTTGGTAGTCAAGTTGATTTCGTCGAGAGAACTTCGCGCGCGCGGGCGGCGACCTCGGCGATCAGCGCGCCCATTTTGGGATGCACCGGCTCGATGTCCGGAGTGAGCCCGAATTGCTGAAGCACTTGCGTGCACACCGGGCCCACCGAACCGACGACGAGATTGCGGCACGCTTGGCGCAATTGCTCCTCGGCTTTGTCATAAGCGGCGATCTTGAACAAATGCTCCACCTGCGCGCCGTTGGTAAACAAAGCGACGTCGACGGCGCCGCTGAGAATTTTTTCAATCGCCGCGCGCAGCGGCGCGAGATCTTCCGGCAGCGCCCAGCGATAGATCGGAATCGGCGTCACCGATGCGCCGCGGCTTGCGAGGGCGGAAACCAATTCAGGATTGGCGATGCCGTACTCCTGAATCGCGATCCGCCTGCTCTTAAGATCGATTGAGGAATCGAGAGTAGAAAGTATCTCGCGCCAAGTGTTGGGCTCCGGCACGGTAAGAGCGGGACTCAATCCCAGTTCCTTCAAAGCAGCGACGGGCTTTGGTCCGCGCACGACCAGCTGGGTTTTTTGCAACGCCGCAAGGATGCGTTCCTGGGGATATCGCGTCAGCAATAGCTCATTCAGCGTGCGCGTGCCGACGCCGGTCATGAGAATGAGTAGATCGAAGTCGCCGGCTTCGAGTTGCGGCAAAAGATCGAGCGCGGCGCGGTTTTCGCTCAGCGCCACCTCGCGCATGGACGGCGCCACGATCGGCTCGCCGCCGTAACGGCGAATCAGTTCGGCCATCTCCTTGGCGCGCCGGCTCTCGAAAGAGACGACTTTCATTCCTTGCAAGTCATTTCGCGGGTTCGATTCCATAAGATTTAATATCTAACGGTTCTACAAACTTTGGTGTGGATAACGTGCCACGTTCATTTTGTTATGTTGACCACGAAGGCACGAAGGGTTCGAATGGTTAAGACTCCGACCTTCGTGCACTTCGTGTCCTTCGTGGTGAAAACATCTTCACAGTAAACCCGGAAGAACCTATATCACTATGCAGCCACGCCCAATTCTCTGAGCAAGAGACTCTTCGCCCGCGCGACATCGCCGCGCATGAGCAGTTGGCGCACCTCGCCGCCCAATGCCCGGCGCCAAGCTTCAAACGGCGCGCTGATCCCCCGCGCGCGCAACTCTTCGCGAGCTTCGGCGGCCAAATTCGCCAGCAGCGCGTATTCTTCGGTAAAATAAAGTTCCAGCTCTTCGCGGATCGTGCGCGCCAGCGCGGGGCTTCTGCCGCCGCTCGAAACCGCCACGGTCAGATCGCCGCGGCGCAGCACCGACGGCAGAATGAAGTCGCAGTGGACCGCATCGTCGGCCGCATTGACCCAGACGCCGAGCCGGCGCGCTTCTTGAAAAACCTGCGCGTTTACGCCGCCATCGCCGGTGGCGACGAAGGCGATCTCGTATTCCGTCAAATCGCCCGGCTGATAGCGCCGCGCGATCAATTCAATGGCCTTCTCCTTGGACCAGCGAAGAATATTGTCGGAAGCTTCGGGGCTGATCACGACAACTTCCGCGCCCGCTTCCAACAAGCCGGCGACTTTGCGCTCCGCCACCGCGCCGCCGCCGATCACCAAACAGCGCCGCCCGGTCATTTCAAGATAGATCGGGAAATAGCTCATGTTCGTTCGGCTCAATCTAACTCTTGGAAGCCAAGGGAGACAAGCCGATCGGAGAAAAAATTACCAGCTCCAGGGCATGGAGCTGATGCCAAGCGCGACAGAGCCACAGCCAAATGAGAAAGAAAGTTTTCACCACGAAGGACACGAAGAGCACGAAGGTCGGAAACGTTATTATCCGAACCCTTCGTGACCTTCGTGGTGAGATCTGACTTTTCGTCGAGCGCTGAAAATGAAACCGGCTACACAATCATACCCGCGCCGACAGTATTATTCGTGACCTCGTCGATGATGATGAACGAACCCGTGGCGCGGTTGCGTGCGTAGCTGTCGATCGCCAGCGGCTGCTGTCCTTTGATGCCGACGCGGGCGATGTCGTTCATCTGCAAGCTGTTAAGCCCAGCGACGAGCTGCGAGGTATTCACGTCGACGCGATGTTCGATGCGCGTGAGCCATACTTTGATTGTCTTGGCGGCGTGTTTGACCAAGTATTTGCGCCGGGTATCGAGAGGCTGTTCGCTCAACCAGCAAATATCCGCGCGGAATTCGTTCGTGACAGCGACGGAATCCCGGTCTTTAACGATCATATCGCCGCGCGATACATCGAGGTCGTCTTCCAACAGCAGCGTCACCGACTGCGGCGCCAACGCCTGGCGCAATTCGCCATCGAACGTTAGGATCCGTTTGATGCGCGACGAGCGTCCCGACGGCAGCACCGTGACGGCATTGCCAGTTTTCGCAGTTCCCGACCCGATGCGCCCCATGTAGCCGCGGCAATCGCCATGCTCGCTCGTGCCCGGCCGGCACACCCACTGCACGGCAAAGCGAAAGTCGTCGAGATTTTCGTCGCGATCGATCGCGATGTTTTCGAGCAGATCCAACAAGGTCGGGCCGTCGTACCATGGCATGCTCTCACTGCGCTCGACGACCATAGCGCCGTTCAGAGCGGAGATTGGAATTTAGATCACGTCGCGAAAGCCCAAGCGCGCCGCGAACAGTTTACTGTGTTCATCTCAAGGATAATTCTTCCTGCCGTTCCGACGATTTTTCATAAGATGAGGAAAAGTCGCGGGCAAACCAATCGAGCTTATCCGCCAAACGCACCACCTCGCCGACAACGATCAGCGCCGGCGCTTTGAGCGCCGCGCTTTTTTCGACGATGTCAGCCAGGGTGCCAACCACTGTTTTCTGTTGTTCGGTCGTGCCCTGATGAATCACCGCCACCGGCGTGTCAGCCGAGCGACCGCTAGCGACAAGCTTGGCGACAATCGCCGGCAGATTATGCAGGCCCATGAGAATCACCAGCGTATCGACCGCCGTAGCGAGCTTGGCCCAATCGACAGACGACTTTGATTTGACCGCTTCATGGCCGGTGACCACGGCGAATGATGACGCGTAATCTCTATGCGTCAGTGGAATGCCGGCGTAGGCTGGAACGGCAACAGCCGAGCTCACGCCAGGAACTATTTCGAAAGGAATGCCGGCATCGGCCAGCGCCTCCGCTTCTTCGCCGCCGCGGCCGAAGACAAACGGATCGCCGCCCTTGAGTCGCACGACTTCACAGCCGCGCTGAGCGTAATGGATTAGAACCGAATTGATTTCGCTCTGAGCGATGCAGTGACGGCCCGCCTGCTTGCCGACGAAGATTCTCTCGGCGTCAACGGAGACTTCTTCGAGCAGCACCGGATTGACCAGTTGATCGTAGACCACGACTTGCGCAGCGCGAAGTAATTGCGAACCGCGCACGGTCATCAATCCGGGATCTCCGGGCCCCGCGCCGACTAAATATACCTTGCCGGGGATCGCGGAGGAGTTACTCGTGGCTCTATTTCTTTTCCACGCCATCGCTCAATTCTTTCCTTCCGAACCGATATGCAGCCCGCATTCTTTCTTTTCTGAATCTTCCCACCACCAGCGCCCGGCGCGTAGATCTTCGCCCGGCTTCACCGCCCGGGTGCACGGCGCGCAGCCGATGCTCGGATAGCCCTGGGTGTGCAGCCAATTGAACGGCACGTTGCGCTCGCAAATATATTTCCACGCCGCGTCGTGACTCCAGTCGGCCAACGGGTTGATCTTGATGATGCCGCCGTGATCTTTGTCCACTTCGACTTTACCGACTTCCGTGCGGCTCGCCGCTTGATCGCGCCGAAGACCCGTCATCCAAGCGGCGAGAGTTTTTAAGGCGCGGTTGAGCGGCTCGAATTTGCGCACCGCGCAGCAGAGCTTACGCTGTTCGACCGACTGGTAAAACAGATTGCGGCCGTGGGCGCGCACCATGTCTTCGACTTTGCCGGCATCGGAAAAATAAACTTCCACGCCGATGCCGTAACGCTCGCGGATCGCATCCATGCAATCGTAAGTTTCCTGATTGAGCCGGCCGGTGTCCAAGGTGAAGATGCGAAAGTCCGCACCGCGCTGACGGTGCATCATGTCGATCAGCACCGACTCCTCGGCTTGAAAAGAACAAGCCAAGGCAACGTTGGGCGAAAATTTTTCCAGCGCCCAGCGCAACACCGTCTCGGCCGAGGCTTGCGTTAAATCCGGCAGCTTTTCTGACTCGACAATTGCGTCAAGCGCTGGCATAACCCACCTCTCTTTAATCGCGCGGCAAATTTGCCAACGCCTTACTCAGATCGACGGCGGCCGAAGTTTTAATGTGAACGTTCAGCCGCTGGCGCGGCTCAGCGTCGCGCGCCAAGCTCACCGCGCCACCGCCGAACAACTGCGCGGCGACCGACTCGACATCGCCCTTGATCGCGTCGAAGGATTCCTGCGCATTGGCGCCGCGCAACCGGTCGTTGAGCGAGATCACCGATTCGTTTGCAGCGAAGCGCAATTTGCCGCGCAGCGCCGGCTCGGCTTCGAGCTTGCGGCAATTTTCCAGCGCCGCGCGCAACACCGCGCGCAGTTTCTCTTGGTTCGAGCCGGCGAGCGGCGCCTTCTGACTGAAAACCAAACCGCGCCGATTGCCGCTTTCGTCGATGCTGACATGGGCGTCGCCGGCGACCAGAACGATTCCCGGCCCGGCCTGCATGTGGCTGTAATCGGCGACGTCGTGGTAGATGCCGTCGCTGGCCTGAATCCACGAGTGAAAAATCTCGATGAAATCCGTCAGTGGAATCGAATTGGGTTGTTCGACAAATAATTTGACGTTTAATTTTTGCAGTTCCATATCGGCTTCCATTCGTCGCTGCGATCAACATCCGCACCTGCCGCACCCGCGAAGAAAATCTCCCCTGGCCCCTCTTTTTCAAAGAGGGGTAATGCACCCAGTCTTTCCCCCTTTGAAAAAGGGGGATGAAGGGGGATTATCCTCACGTTCACTTCGCCCCTAAGTCCATCACGCGCCAGGCTGCGCCACCGGCGCGATCGCCACCGCGCCCGGCGCTCCGCCGCGCGTCTTGTTATGGCAATCATGCGCCGCGTCGATAAACAGTTGCGCTTCCTGGAGCAACTGCATGGCGCGGTCGGCGCCCGCTGTTTTACCGGCGCCGACAAACTCCTTGGCTTTGAATAAATACTCGGCGAATTTTCCCCCGGCGTATTTATCCCAGAAAAGCTGCGTGTCGTAGAAGCGCGTGGTGAACTCGGCGATGATCTGCTCGTCATTTTCCGAAATCGCCGGGTTGTAATCCTTCACCAACCCTTGCGCCGCGCGCACCATCGACGCATAGGCCGCCTTCACCGCGGGTTGCGCATGGCCGGCATCAAGCAGCAACTGGGCTTCGAACAGCTCGCGCTCGCTGGCGGCGAGAGTAAATTCGGCTTGGCTCACCACTTCGCCGGCGCACTCGCCGACGCCCATGTCCGCGAGGGTAAACTCGCGCGGATCGCCCCAATCACTGTAGTAAGAACGGTCCACGTCATGGGCGGGAATCTTGGTCAAGTCGTCAAGCAAGTCTTTAATCGCCTTTTTGCCGACCCGCGCGACGAAGTCTTGAAATCGTTCGTCCTTCAGCCGCTGGCGCACGTAATATTCGCTGATCGACGAAAGCGCTTCGGGAATCCGCTTCGACGGCACGGCGCCGATCGCCACGCCGTATTCGCCGGCGTTGTCGTGGAACTTGCCGCCGAGGATGACTTGGAAATGCGGCACCTGAAATCCTTTGACGTTGCGATTGATGCCGTAGAAGCCGATGTCGGCGATGTGATGCTGGCCGCAGGAGTTAAAGCAGCCGCTGACTTTGATACGGAGATTTTTCACCGCCTCGTCCAACTGCAAACTCTTCTCGCCCAAACGCTGGCGCAACTCGCGCGCCAAACCGCGCGACGACGCGATACCGAGTTTGCAAGTGTCCGTGCCGGGGCAAGCGGTCACGTCGATAATCGTCGCCGCGTCGGCCGCGCCCAAACCGATCGCCTGGATCGCTTGATAGAACTCCGGCAAATCCGCTTCGCTCACCCAGCGGAAAAGAATATTTTGTTCCACCGTCGTGCGCAGCGTGTCTTTCACGAAGCGGCGCGCGATGTCGGCCAGCGCGCGCAACTGATCGGCGCTGGCATCGCCCAACGGCAACGTGATGGTGGCCGCGACGTAGCCGGGCTGCCTTTGTTTGTAAACATTGGTCGCGTACCAAGCAGCGAAGCCATCCGTCCGCTGCTGGCCGTTGAGACTCACGCCGGGCTTGAGCGGCTGTTCGTTCTGCTCGTTGACCGAGGTCAGAAAATCCGTCCAGCGCCGATCGGGAGAAAGTTTTTGCCGCTCTTCCAAGACTAGTTTTTTGAATTCGTCGATGCCCAAGTGCGCGATCAGAAACTTAATCCGGGCACGAGCGCGGTTGCGCTTCTCGCCAAGCCGCGCGAACACGCGCGAGATCGCTTGCATAGTCGGCAGCAACTCTGCTTCCGGTAAAAACTCATCGAACAACTTTGCCTTGTACGGCACCGATCCCAAACCGCCGCCGACGTAAAAAGCAAAGCCGCGTTGCACCTTGCCGTCGACCACGCGAGCCTTGGCGATGGCGCCCATGTCGTGCATGATCACCAGACCGCAAGGATTTTGTGCGCAGCCGGAAAAAGCAACTTTGACTTTGCGGCCGAAATCCTGGGTGTCGGGATGGCCCATGAGAAATTTCGCGCAAGCTTTGGCATAGGGCGTCGTATCAAATATTTCTTCGTGGCAGATACCCGCCAACGGACACGCCGTCACGTTACGCACGACGTTGCCGCAAGCTTCCTGCGTCGTGACGCCGACCGCGGCCAGCCGCCGCATGAGATCGGGCGTGTCGTCGATATGGACGAAGTGAAACTGAAAATCCTGGCGCGTCGTCACGTGGGTCACGCCATCGGCGTACTCTTCGGAAAGATCGGCCAAAGTCTCCAACTGCTCCGGCGTGACGCCGCCGAAGGGAATCTTGATGCGCACCATGCCTGGCGCGTCCCACATAGTGTCCGGCCCTTTGACCACGCCGGCGGGGAGATTTGATTTTTGCACGCGTTTGCCGTCGTGGCGCTGGCCGTTGTCGTAGCGCTGGCCGTAGATGCCGCGGCGCAGCCGGGTCTCGGCGAAAACTTTCTCGTCGATCTTGCCCTGCTTGCGCAGCTCCATCTGCTGCTCGAAGATATCGATCTCGCGGCCGAGCTCGGCGGGAATTTTCTCCGCGAGCTTTTCTTTCCAGCTTTGTTTATTCATAAATCGCCCACCTCCCGCGCCGTTGACCATTGAACGTCCGGCGCCCAGAGTTTTATTTAGAAGTAAGTTGATTGAGTTAGTCAGTTATTAAATCAAAAAATTTTTGCGCGGCGTCAGATATAATACATGTACGATTCCTGCTCCGGCTTACACAAATCCGCCAGGGTCGTGTCCTCCAAGACCGCTTCCATCGCCGCCACGCCCTTGCCCCATGCCTGCATCAAGCGCTCGGTCGCCAGCGCGCCGCTGCCGCTCTTTTTTTTCGGTCTGACATCGAGGCTGACAAACGGCCCTTCCAACACCTCGATCACTTCCTTTATAGAAATCGTCTCCGGCGGCCGCGCCAAGATGTAGCCGCCGCCGGGGCCGCGCGAACCATGCACCAGCCGCGCGCGATTGAGCAACACCATGATCTGGCCAAGATACTCCGAAGGGATTTCTTGGTCCTTGGCGATCTCTTTGACCTGCGTGGTGCGGCGCATCTTATAGTTGTTCGCCAACTCAACTAACGCGAGGAATCCGTAATAAGCTTTCGAGCCAACTTTCATGTTTGCTACTCCACGGAAAGCTTAAACTAAGTAATTCAACTAAGAAAGTCAAGAATAGGCCGACCTGCTCTTTTCGGCCTTCCGTCATACCGGCGAAAGCCGGAATCCAAGCTGTTCGTATCTTGCGTGTTTTCAATTTGCTTGGACCGATCGATTGCAGCTATATTCCGACAAACTCCGCGACAATCATTCGACATCAGCGAAAACTCGGAGGCAGATTCGATGAAAAAGATTGGCCGATTGGCCTTACTCGTCATCTTGGTCTTAGCGGCGCCCAGCAGCGATCTCGCCGCCGCGCCCGGCGAGGTGATCATTTCCCACGCCAGCATGAGCACGTCGGCGATACCGCTGTGGGTTACGCAACGGCAGAATTTTTTTGGCAGGTATGGTGTAAAATCGAAAGTCGTCTGGGTGCGCGGTAATCCAGCGCAGATCGCTACTCTGGTTTCGGGTGATACGCAGATCGCCTACGGCGGCGCGACGACGGCGTTGGCGGCAGCGGTCGGCGGTCGCGATATGAAAATCATCGCCAGTCTGAGCAGCCGCGAAAGTCTCGATCTCGTCGCCCGGCCCAACATCAAGAGCGCCAAAGATCTCGCCGGCAAGCGCTTCGGCGTACAAAGCGTTGGCGGTGGCGTTTGGAAAACGGCCACCGTCTGGCTGGAACACTTCGGCATGGACGAGCGGCGCGACAATATCCAGATGATCGTCATCGGCGATGTCACGGTGCTCGCTCAGTCCCTCGAAGCCGGGCTCATCGATGTGACGGTTGTCCCGCCTTTTCTTAGGCGCCGCTTAGCGGAAAAGGGCTTCACGGTCCTAGGCCGCTGCGAGCAAACGAAACTGCCGTCGGTGGGCATGACCGTCTTGGTGGAAAGGCCATACTTGCAACAGAACGCCGAAACATTGCAAGGCGTCATGATGGCGCTAATCGAAGGCATGACATTCACCGGCCACCCGAGGAACAAATCCGTGGTGCTGGAAACATTGACCAAGCAATTCAGAATGACCGACACCGTCGCGGTCGAAGGGGCCTATCAAGACGTCGCCACACTGGTGCGCTTGGAAGAAGGCCGCAAGCCTTACGTCTCCCTCGAAGGCATGAGAATCCTGCAACGTCTTCTAAAACCGCAGAATCCGAAAATCGGCGACATCAAAGTGGAGAGCCTCGTCGATTCCACCATCGTCAAGAAAATCGAAGACAGCGGCTTCTTTGACAAGCTTAATGCGGAATATGGCGGGAAGTAGAACTGAATTACTGGACGCGGAGCGAACTGCGAATCTCTATGGCCTGGCCCTATCCGGCTCAAAACTTATCTTCAGTTTTGTTCCAGTCGCCACCGCCAAACGTTCAAGAGTTTGAGTCGACGGACGAATACCGCCGCTTTCAAGTCGTGCGATCACGGATTGCGTCGTAGACATGCGTTTTGCCATCTGCTGTTGCGTGATCCCGGTGTGAGAGTGCTCAGATTTTTCGCTTGATATCCCATCAGCGTAGAAGATCAAGACGTTTTAAATCTTCCTCCGTCCATCGCAGCGCTTCAAGCACGCTTCGAAGAGTTTTACGAGTCAGTGTGTCACTGCCGGCGTGGTAATGAATGACGGTAAGTCTGCCGTCTCCATGTGAGTAGATGCGCGCGCCCGACGCCGTCTCGCGCTTGAGTGAAAAACCGTCCCGCTCGACTGCTCGAACAATATCTCGAACGGGGGTATTGCGCAGGCGGTGGACGAGATCGCCGATATCGGTCATACGGTAACGCTGACCGCTGGAGTTTCTTTCACCTCAATATCGACCGACGCAGGAACCTGCTTTCCTTGTTCTAGGAGCGTTTGAACATATGCCTGGGTGGCTTCTTGGAGGGCTTTGAGTGCTTCCTGTCTGCTGTAGCCCCATGTGGCGCAGCCGGGCAGAGATTGCACGACGGCGCTCCAACGGCCATCCTCTTCCTGCTCCAGATCAACTGGAAAGATATAGGTCTTCAGATTTGATTCTTTACTGGCAGCGTTTTGACTCATGGGAAGAGTATATGCTACGTCAGACCCTCAGGTCAAAGCGCCTGCGTCGCACCGCCGAACTACAGTCAAACTCGCTCAGGCATTTCTTGGATTGCCCGACGCAATGTCACCTTGACAGCCGTCGAAAACCATATCATAGAATCGCTACAATTCGTTATGAGCTACCAAACCCAAATCCACAGCTTCAAAACTTCTGACAACGAACGCTTGCACGGCGCTCTGCTCACGCCCGCCGACAAAAAGTCTGAGCTGGCGCTAATTTTTGTCCACGGCGTGGCGATGAATTTTTATTTGCCGCCGCTGTTTACCTTCGGTCAACAACTGTCGGCGCGCGGCCATCACAGTTTTGTCATCAACACGCGCGGCCATGATTGGATTTCGCGCGCCGGAAATTTGACCAAGTTCGGAGGCTCGACTTATGAAAATCTCGAAGACTGCGTTGCCGATCTCGACGGCGCGATTGATTTTCTCAAACGGCAAGGCTACCGCCGTTTCATTTTTATCGGCCACAGCCTGGGCGCCATCAAGTCGATTATCTACCAGGGCACGCAGCGGCGCGCGGATGTTGTTGGCATCGTCTCTTGCTCCGCGCCAAAACAGTTCTATTCGGAACGCGTCGTACGCCAGCCGATATTCCGCGATTTGATCGAACAAGCCGAAGCGATGGTAAACGACGGCAACAGCGAAGAGTTAATGACCGTCAACGTCGGCGCGACACCGGGAATTTTCACCGCGCGCACCCATCTCAATAAATACGGTAAAGACGACCGCAACGATTGCCGTCCCCACGCCAAAAACATCGGCTGCCCGCTGCTCGCCATCGCCGGCGGCGCCGAGCCGCCGTTCTTTCATGAGTACGCCCAAGAGATCGCCGCCGCCGCCGGCGGCCAATCGGAATATCGTTTCGTCGACGGCGCCAACCATTTCTACAACAGCCACACGCCGCAGATAGTCGAAGTCATCGCCAAGTGGCTGGAACAGTTTCAGCATTAGGAACCGGAATTATCAACCGCAAAGAACGCAAGGAACACAAAGTTAATGTCTTCAACGCGGGACTTTCCGCTCATTTTTGCTAATAGCACCATTAATTTCGTCTCTGCTTTGCGTTCTTTGCGTACTTTGCGGTTAAATCCTCCGAATCCGAACATCCACTTTGCCGCGCTGGTACCTTTGTGGTTAGATAAGTCCGAAAGGAATTTCCATAACTAATGAAACAAACTCACTGCGTCCTACTCGCCGCGCTTCTCGCCGGAACCATAAATTCTTTGTGGTCTTTCTCCGCCTTCGCCGCCGCGCCGGCGAAGCTGGTGATCGGCTACGCCGCCATGAGCGCGCGCGTTGTGCCGCTTTGGCTCGCCGAGGAGCAAGGCATTCTCAATAAATACGGCATAGATTCCGAGCAAGTATTCATCCGCGGCGCACCGACATTAGTCGCTGGACTCGCTTCAGGCGATATTCACATCGGCAGCACCGGCGGCAGTGCCATGTTGGCCGCCATCGCGGCCGGCCATGATTTGAAAATGGTCGCGGCATTTTCCAGCCGCAACACTTATGACCTAGTCACTCGCCCGTCGATTAAGAAAGCCGAGGATCTCCGCGGCAAACGTTTCGGCGTCACCAGCATCGGCGGCACGGTGTGGATGGGGATCATGCTGTGGCTCGAACATTTCGGCCTCGACGAACAGCGCGACAAGATCCAACTGCAAGTGATCGGCGACCAGAGTATTCAGATGCAAGCCTTGGAGAACGGCACCATCGACGCCGCCGTGCTCGACGGCGTTTTCAGCCGCCGCTTGAAACAAAAAGGCTTCAACATCACCGGCGAATACTCCGAACTGAAACAACTCTACATCAGCCAAGCCATCGTCGTGCAAGGCAAGTATGTGCAGCAGCGCGCCGACATGCTGGAGAATCTCTTGAAAGCGCAAGTCGAAGCGATTGCCTACTCGCTGGCGCCGAAGAACAAGCCGACGGTGATTAAAACTTTCATGCGCCGGCTGCGAATCGACGCCAGCGCGGCGGAAGAAGGCTACGCCGATCTGCATCGCGCCATGGACCGTAAGCCTTACCCGTCACCGGAGGGCCTGCGCAACGTCCAGCGTTTGATGGCGCTGCGCAGCCCGAAAGTCGGCGAAGTCAAAATCGACAACGTCATCGACAACCGTATCGTCCGCAGACTCGACGAGTCCGGTTTCATCGACCGCGCCTACGCAGCGCAGGGAATCAGTCTCAAGTAAGAGGGTTTAACCACAAAGAGCACAGCGCGGCTACGCCGCAACCAAATAAGCAAGAAAGTTTTCACCACGACGGACCTAGCGCGGCAAAGCCGCAACCAAAATGAGAAAAGTCGGATTCACCACGAAGGCACCCTTCGACTGCGCTCAGGCTCCGGACACGAAGGTTTTCGCAGGGTGCGTTTCGCGCACTAGTCAATCTCGGAATATCTCTCGTAAAGCTTGTCCTGAGCGGATGCGAAGGAACTTGCACCACGCAAAGGCGCAAAGGTCGGATAAGAGGAAGCGAATTTTTTGGACTCTTATTGTTTTCTTCCGAACTTAGCGTGTTTGCGTCTTGGCGAGAGGAATATCCGAGTCCGAGAGTCTTTGACTCGCGGAAAGTTTGCGCGAGCCGCGCAAATTTTCAACTATAGTAGTACAGAGTTCGCAGAGTTCGGAGAATTTCTTAATCAAAAACTCCTCACTCCGCGCCCTCCGTGGTTCGGCAGGCTCACCACGTCCTGAGCCCGCCGAAGGACGCGGCTCGGCGGTGTAATCTTCGAGCCGTGCTTCATAGAAAAGCCTGAAGACCCTATTTTGCCAGGCGCGTACGTGATCGCTTAGTGCATCACGCCGCCGCCCTCGACGACCAGCAGTTGGCCGGTGATGAAGTCGCTGTCGGCGCTGGCTAGGAATACCGCGGTGCCGACGATGTCGGCGGGGGTTTCGACGCGTTTGAAGGCGCGCTTGTCCATGCTGCCCTCGCGCCGTTTGCGGACGTCTTCAGAAACGTTTTCTTCGCTCATGGTCGAGCCCGGCGTCATGCAATTCACGTTGATGCCGAACTCGCCCAACTGCCGCGCCATGACCCGGGTGAGCGCGACCACGCCGCCTTTGGCGGTGGTGTAGTGCGGCATGTTGCCCGAGCCGCTGAAAAAAGTGCCCGAAGCGATGTTGATAATCTTTCCGCTCTTTTGCTGCTTCATGATCGGAATCGCCGCTTTGCTGCAGAGAAACACGCCTTTCAAATTCACTTCGATGACGCGGTCCCATTCGTCGAGTTCCAAGTCCTCCACCGCACCCTTCCAAAGTTTCTGCGTGACGTAGATCGCCGCGTTGTTGAGCAGCACATCGACGCGGCCGAATTTTTTGACCGTCTCCTGCATCAGTCCTTCAACATTGGGCAAGCTTCGCACATCTGTGGTTCTTGCCCACGCCGACCCGCCGGCGTCGATGATCGCTTTTGCCGTCGCTTCGCCGCCCTGGGCGTCGATGTCAGCGATGACCACATGGGCGCCTTCTACGGCGAAGCGGCGCGCGTAGGCTTTGCCGATGCCATGGGCCGCGCCGGTGATGATCGTGACTTTTTCTTTCAGCCGCATGTTGCCTCCGCAGACCATTGCGAATTTGCTCGCAAGGAATTTAGCGATGCTCAGCTAAAGCTCGGCATCCTACCGTCGAGCAGGGTGCCCAACTGCGCCGTCGGAAAGCGCATGCCGATGAAGAACGCGCCGAATAAACCGTACACCGCGCTGGCTTCATCGAAGCGCATTTCATAGACGAGCTTCTTAAAAACCAATGGATCGTCGGCGAACAGATCGACGCCCCATTCCCAATCGTCGAAGCCGATGGAGCCGGAAATAATTTGCGTGACTCTGCCGGCGTAGCGGCGGCCGATCATGCCGTGATCGCGCATCATGCGTTGGCGCTC
>Ga0137461_1000173_pt1 | contig 14805 bp, 13 predicted proteins | sample EasRivERMGT746_2_FD_104650 | JGI IMG/M metagenome (GOLD analysis project Ga0137461, IMG submission 104650) | Soil microbial communities from meander-bound floodplain in the East River, Colorado, USA - East River MetaG ERMGT746_2 | ecosystem: Environmental > Terrestrial > Soil > Floodplain ... | reverse complement strand
CTGCTTAGTCCAAACTATTGGCTTGTTAAGCGCTAGCGCAAACCCCGCTTCAAACGCGACGTTGAAGTTCTGGTCTGTGAGGTCCACCACAATGACGCTCGCGCGTCGAATCTCCTCACAAATCCGATCATCGATTTTATCCACATGGTGGATATCCTTAATTCGCCGGATTGGACATTTCAGTTCATCATCCACGGACTTATAGACGTCAGTATAAATCCCGTCCAACTCGCCGGTAAATCGACAAACCAAAAATGCTTGTTGCGCTTGATCTTGCGTACCCAAGCGTAGCTCATCAATTTTCGCATAACCGTCCGGCGTAATGAAAACCCGTGTATCCTCATTGAATCTTTTCGGATTACGGATTTCAATCAGGTCTCGTTTAAATAAGAACTGGTAAATCATCGGGGCCTCAACACCTGTGCACCCATAAGTAATGCCAACTTCTTTGGGAGGCTGTCCCGGTTCCCAGCTCGATCTTCCTGGGTATTCGGAAAATAAATACGGAATCTCGACACCCGTGCCGATCTCTTGTTCCTCGATCGATAGGTTCTCAAGAGTTACGAGCGCCTTCTTTTCTAAAGTGAGTTGGCCCGCAGACTCTACGATATCTTCAATAGCAAGCAGCTGATGATATTTGTGATCGTAGGATATTGCTTTTGCCGTTGAGAGGGTTAGAAGCAGCGCGGTTTTGTTTCGTAGTTTACTAATTCGCCAGACCTCTGAGCGCGCCAAGGCAAAGACCCGTCTCGTCTGCTGCTCGGTCAGCACTCCTTGTGGCATGCTAAAAAGTTGGCCACCTAGAATGGATGCGTCTCCCAAGCCCTCGTCCCAACTTAGCGCCCATCGACCACAAATATCATCATAATATTCGAGGTGATTAGAACCAACCAGGGTACTCGGCACGTCGTGCCTCGTCAGTGGTGATGTTTTTCGATTTGCTTCCAAGACTAACCTTTCTCTAAATCTTATTACCAAGTACTCAACATTATCCCGTCTTACATACCACGCAATGCAGGCAGCACTTCCTCGGCACACAGCCGCATCGACTTCAGCACTTTATCCTGCGCCAAGCTGCCCGAAGCGATGTTGAGCATGAGCTGCTCGGGCTGCATCGCGTCGACGTAAAATTTTATCTTATCGATACATTCATCCGGCGTGCCCCACACGGCCATGACGTTCGGCCCTTCAGTCTCAACGGCGGCGCGCGCTTTCTCCGGCGTGCAGAGTTTCTCGAAAGCTTCCCGCGATGCGCTCTTGGTCGCGTAGGTTTGAATCTGCTCGGTTTGGACCGGCCGGCTCAGTCGGCCGCGCAAAAACACTTCCGCCTGGCTCGACAGCGCGAGAGCGCCGTTCTCGATCGCCTCTTCGCGGTCGCGCGCAACGTGCAGGTGAATGCCGAGCACGACATCGCTCTTACGACCCGTCGGCAAATTTTTACGGTAAGTCTCGGTCAAACCGCGAACTAAGTCGAAGGGAATGCCGAGATAACCAGGTTGAACCAAGCCTTGACCGACCTTGCCTGCGAAACTGGCGCTATCCGGCGTGGTCGCCGCCGCGGTGTAGATCGGCGGATGCGGTTGCTGCACCGGCGGCGGGCTGAGTTTGAAGTCGCGTATCTGCCAGAACGCGCCATCGAACTTTTCAATGTACTCGCCTTTGAAAATCTCGACGAGCATACGGATGCCTTCTTCGAAGCGCGCCGTGCTCTCGGCAGGACTGACGTTCATCCGGTTGATCACCCAAGGATGGCCACGGCCGATGCCGACCATGATCCGGCCATTAGTAAGCAAATCCGCCGCCGCGACTTGGCTCGCCAACATCGCCGGATGGTGAATCGGCATGCTGATAATCCCGGTAAGAAAGTGAATTCGCCGCGCCCGCTGCGCCGCGGCAACGTAAAGTCCCAATGGAAAAGGCGAGCAAGAAAATAAATCCTTGCCGTAGCTCTCCGTGATCGAGAAAAAATCGTAACCGAGTTCATCGGCAGCATAGATCTGCTCCAAGACGTCGGCGTAAGTCTGCTGCTCCGACTTCCCCGGATAAGAAAACTCCGTGAACAATCCAATCTTCATTTTTGGTTCTTCAGGCTTTCGTGTGGCTCACCGCGGAGGCGCGGAGGGCGCGGAGTAAAGAGTTTTTGATTAAAAAATACTCCGAACTCTGTGAACTCTGTGCCTCTGTGGTGAATACATCTTCACAGGAAACCCGGAAGAACCTCATTTTCTAACCGGTTTGAACGACTTGAACGTTTTGAACCGCGCCTTAGGCGCCGATCACCATCGTCGTCCCCACGCTGTTCGGAGTGAACGCGTCAGGAAACTCGCGCGCGATCAGGTGCGCCGCTTTCCAGCCAGTACAGTGCTGCGGCACGATGACGCTGGGATTGAACTCTTTGAGCGCTTGCACCGTCGGCTGGATGATCGGCTCGAAAATCGGACCGGTGAGATGAAAGCCGCCGATGACCGCGTGAATCTGATTCACGCCCGTCATGTCGCGCGCGCATTTGAGCGTATTGACGACGCCGGCATGACCGCAGCCGGTAAGAACCACCAAACCTTTATTCTTTACATTGATGACAATCGCTTGGTCATCGTGAATCCACGGATCGGGCTGCCATTTGCCGTCGATCATCGCGACTTGATTGGGACTGCCTTTTTCGAATGGCGTGGTGCGCGGAATCTGTCCGGTCACCAGCGCATGCTCGCCGATCAGCATCGTCGGCCCGCGCTCTTCGATGATTTGCACATCCTCCGCTTCGAGATCTTTTTTGCTCGGCGGAATATGTTCAGACTCATGGCCATCGCCCTGGACGTTCTTACGCTTCAGATAAGCGTCCGGGTGGAGCACGATCGGCACTCTAGGCCGACCGAAGCGCTTGATGAAACCGAGCAAGCCGCGCGTGTGATCGGTGTGGCCGTGGCTTAGAACCACTGCGTGAAGTTCGTTGCCCTTGATTTCTAGAACGTCCATGTTGTGCAACACGCCGTCGACGGTAACACCGGTGTCGAAGAGAAAAGAATCCTTGTTGCCGCCCGAGTACGTCGTCACCAGCATCGACACGCCGTGTTCCGCGCGCAACTGCGGTCGTGTGTGCGCGTCGCTGCCGCGCTCATGGCGCTTGGCGACTGGCGTGTTGCCCATCAATACGTCGATGGAATTATCCATCACGCTCAAGATCTCCACGCGATCGACCGGTTTCAGTAGTACGATGGACATTGTGCCTTCCTACTTCACTTCAAACTGAACCGGTTTTTTCAACATCCAGTTGACTATCTGCTCGATGGTCTCCGGCTCCTTGCCAAAAAATCCATGTTGACTGAACGGATCGCACGGTCCTGACTGCGGCGGCGATCCGCCCAACACTGAGATGAGCGGAAATTTTTCCGAGAGCCGCGCGGCGTCGCTGTAGGGAGTAGAGCCACATTGGTCGCCGACGTGATGGGCGAAAAGAAGCGGCGCTTTGATGGTCGAGAAATCGAATCGGCTCAAACCAATGCCCGGCTCTTTTGAGTTTCGTCCGGTCTGACGAAACATCGAGGCCGTCAGCACCACGCCAGCGATTCGCTCGCCGAAACGCGCCCCAAGCGCAGCGGCTGAGACACTTCCACGGCTGGTTCCAACCAGAAAAACTCCGAGAGCCGGAAAGCGTTTGTGGAGATCGGCGACGACCGCGCTGACGTCCGTGAAATGCTCACCGCCAAGCCGAAACTCATCGCTCATGCCCCAGCCGCCTTGCTGGTCCGAAGGCGCGTCGAGGATGGCGGTGACAACGTTTCGATTGACGAACTCAACGCGGCTGCGCACCAGAAAATTGCCAGGGCTAAACCTGATCTCACCCTTCTCGTGGCGCAGTCCAATGGTGCCGCCCGAGCCCGGAAACAAAACCGCCACCGCCTGCGGCTGCTCCGGCACACGGGCGAGAAAATAGGCCTGGGGCACATTGGCGCGCGTTGCTAGCGAAATGATTTCCTGGCCACTCGCCCGCGCGCCGACGATGAGCAACGATACGGCCGCAAATAACCAAGTGACTTCAAGTCGCGGCTGACCCATAGCGCGATTCGGCGTCAATTATTTCTTCACCGACTTCCACGCCGCGTCGACAATCGCGCCCAGACGGTCCTGGCCATTCCAATCGGCGTACTCGGGCATCTTGAGTTCCTTTTTGACCTCGGCGACGGATTTTCCTTTCGCTGCTAGATCACCGACCCGTTTGAGCAACAGAGTGTAGAATCCTTCGTACTCGTCGAAGATTTTCGTCGTCGTCGGCTGACCATGGCCGGCCACGACGATTTCCGGATTGAGCGACTTCATCAGTTTATAGCTCGCCAGTACGTCGGGGATGACGACGGCAGGCCGCATGTTTATGAATGTTCTGACGTTGGCCGCTGACGCCGCGAACAGCACGCGCTCCTTGGGCAGCCAAATCGCCGTGTCGGCGAAGCTGTGAACATTTTTGAGATAAAGCAATTCAAAAGTCCGCTCACCGACATTGAGCGTCATCTTGTCCTTGTACTCGATATGCGGCACGATCATCTTCTCGCCCTTCAGCGCTTCGCGTATCTCGGGCGATTGCGCCGCCAGCGTCTCGGCGCGCTTGGGATTGTATTCCTTTTTCATGCCGGCCCCCGCGCCCGCGTGGTTGACGATCGTCGCCGGCGGCGAAAACATGAAATGATTGCCGGTATGATCGCTATGGGTCTCGGTATCGATCAGAAAAAGAATCGGCTTGTCGGTAACTTTCTTAATCGCCGCCATCATGTTGCGCGCGTGCAGCGGGTTATTGCAGCTATCGATCATTACGACACCTTCCTGGGTGACGACAAAACTGCACGTCGTCGTGCCCTGGTCCGGGGCGAAGGTGTAAATGCCGTCCTTGACCTGGTGAAACCCTGGCCCAAGATCCGGCGCGCCTTGCTGCACCGCCGCGCAGGAGGTTAGGATGAGGGAAATGAATGCCAGACCACAGAATAATTTGACATAGCTTTTCATGGTTTTCTCCTTTAGGAAATATCTGATGAAACGCAGGCTACGCGAAATTCCGCCAAATCGTCAAGTGGCGGCCGATAAAAGATTTGACCACTTGCTCATCTTTGTACTAAGACTCGGTCTGCGGTCTCAATCGATCGGTTCCGAGCCGACTGCTTAGACCGTAGGAGACAAGACATGAAGAGACTATTTGCCGCGCTGTTGTGGCTATCGATCGTTAACGCACCCGCCCTCGCCCAGACGCCATTTTTTCAAGGCAAGACGATTCGCATCGTCACCGGCTACCCCGCCGGCGATGTGAATGATCTCTGGCCGCGTCTGGTCACTCAACATATGGGCAAGTATATTGCCGGCAATCCGATCTTCATCGTGCAGAATATGCCGGGGGCGAGCTCGATGATCGCCGCGAACTACGTCGCCAGCGTGGCCAAGCCCGACGGACTCACGCTCGGCTGGATCGCGCCGACGCTGTACTTCGACCAACTGGTCGGGCGCAAGGAAATCCAATACGATTGGGCGAAATACTCTTTCATCGGCTCGCCGGCGCCGAGCGAACATCTGCTCTACATGCGCGCCGACTCGCCTTATCAAAATATCGAAGACATCCGGCGCGTCGCTGAGCCACCCAAATGCGGTTCCGGCGGCGCCACCGGCACGGGTTACTATTTGCCCAAGCTGCTCGACGAAACCCTCGGCACCAAGTTTAACATTGTCTTAGGTTACCAAGGCGGCGGGCCCATCGACCTGGCGGTGGAAAAAGGCGAAATCCAATGCCGCGCCATGACCATCGAATCTTTCTTCGCGCGCGAGCCCTTTCACACCTGGCGCAAAAACAATTTCGTCAAAATCCTGGTTCAGTCATCGAAGAAGCGCGATCGCCGGTTACCGGACACGCCGACGATTCACGAACTGATGGATCAGTATAAAACTACCGAGCAATCGCGCCGAGTCGCGTCGGTGATTCTCGCCGGCGGCGCCTTCGGCCGTCCGATGGTCGGACCCGCCGGCGTGCCAGCGGATCGGCTAAAGTTATTGCAGAGCGCATTTTTAAGCGCGCTGAGAGACCCGGTGCTCAAAGCGGAAGCCGAAAAGCGCGGCTACGAGTGGGACCCGGTTGGCGGCCAAGAACTGGGGAAACTCGCCAAGGAAGTGATGTCGCAACCACCGGCGGTCATCGAGCGGATGAAAAAAGTTCTCGGTCAGTGACTGGAATAATTTCGCCGGCAATCAGGATTTCAAAAATCCGTGCTTTCGGAGAAACCAGAAAACATGTTCATCAAAAGTCGCCGGATCTTCGAGACAGCAAGCATGCCCCGCGCCGGCGATCGTGTGATGCTCGGCACCGGCGATGCGCGTGCTCATCTCTTTGCTGCGTCTCAAGGAATTGTCGAACTCGCCATTCATGATCAACACCGGCATTTTCAATTCCGGCAAACGCGCGGTCAGGTCGCGATTCTGCAATGCGTTGAAAATCTCGGCGATCGCCGGCGCGCTCAAGCGAGAATCCATTTCGCTATGCATGCCAAGGAAATACTTACCCAGCTTAGTATCGGGAAAATCCTTGCTGACCAGATCAGTCAAATGCTGGATGTGAAATTTCTCCACGCCTTGGCGCATGTAGCCGTCGATGCGGCTCTGATAGCGGTCGCCGGGCATACTGCTGCAACCGATCAGGATCAGCGCCTTAAAAATCTCCGGATGATCGAGTCCCAGTTGCAGCCCGATCACGCCGCCGACGCTCACCCCGGCAAAAATCGCTTCATGAGCGCCCTCTTGTTCGCACACCGCGACCACGTCTTCGCAAAGGTCCGTCATTGTAATCGGTGTCGCGGGCTTGTCCGAATAGCCGTAGCCGCGCAAATCGATGTTGATCACTTTGAAGTAAGTCGAAAAATGCGCCGCCTGATACAGCAACATGCGCCGATCGAACGGATTGGCATGCATCAAGACAAACGGCAATCCCTCGCCGGAAACTTCATAGTAAGTCTTAACGCCATTTCTCGTGCTATAGGGCATGTGGATATTCGAGCATTGGAGAAAAACAGTATTCACCACGAAGATCACGAAGGACACGAAGAAGGGCGGGTTTGAAACCCGCCCCTACATTTTTGCGCTCTTTGCGTTCTTTGCGGCTAATTTTTTTTCTTCGTGCTCTTCGTGTCCTTCGTGGTGAGAAATGATTTAGTCGTTCGCGTGCGCCGCGAACGTCGCCGAGTCTTCGTTGGTAATCTGCAAGCGAAAGCCGCTCGGTTCTCTGAAATAGGTGCCCAACTGATCGTCGCGCCGTCCCTCGCGCTCGCCATGATCGTCGCGCTCTTCGATGCCCGCCGCATGGAGCTTGTCGACGATGGCGTGGAAGTTGTCGTTGGTCACGTTGAAGGCGAAGTGGCGGCCGCGCCAGGTCGCCTTGGTCACTTCACTCAGCTCGCTCACCTGATTGAGAATCACGCACTGCCCCGACGGCACCGTCAGCGCCACCACGCCGCTCTTCGGTTCTTGCACGGTGCAGTTGAGAAATTTCTTGTAGAAATCCGCGCTCGCCTTCAAGTCAGTGGCGTCGAAGTGCAAATGATGCAGGCGGGTCTTGGCGATGCCGCCGGTCTTGGCGATCTCGACGAAGTTGCCTTCGGAATCTTGAAAGACCAGCCCTTCGCTCCAGCAGCAGCCCAAGCCGCTTTCGGATTTCATTTCGCGCACGAATCCACTGGCGGCGCGAATCTTCGCGACCATCGGATCGTACTCGCCCGCCGGCACTTCAAAGGAATGACGCGGATAGGAATTGGCGCTGTCGCGCTTGGGCAACTGGTTTTTGCCCTGGGAAAAAAGCCCCACATGGTTCTCGCCAAGCTTCATGAAGATGCGCGTCATACCCGGCGCGTTTTGGGTTTTCAAAGTGCGCGCGCCCATCACTTCGGTATAAAATTTCTCCGCCCGGTCGGGCTCCATCACCGCGATCACGAAATGATCCAAGTGATGGACATCGCCATTTGCTTTCGAATTGCCACTCATAACTCTGACTCCTTTCTCTCTGCTATTTAGGTTATTCCGGCTTTCCTGTGAAGAAGGATTCACCACAGAGGCACAGAGTTCGCTGAGTTCGGAGTATTTTGTTTCATCAAAAACTCTTTACTCCGCGCCCTCCGCGCCTCCGCGGTGAGTCACACAGAAGCCTGAACAACCTCTATTTATAATCCAAACTTCTTTCCGCCACGGTCTCTGGAAACACAACGATCTTCTCCTTGGGCAATTGCACTGAAACTTCACCAACCGGCTTGGCGTCGTCGGGCAACGCTTTAACGATCAAACTCTTGTCCTTGATCTTCACCTCGATCGTAACCTGGTCACCAAGAAATGTCGTCGCCAGCACGGTTCCCTCTAATCGATTCTCCGTCTCCGCTGAAGTCTGGGCTAATTTTACATCCTCCGGGCGCACGCCCAAGATCACGTTTCCTTCATACTGCCACGGCGCGGCGATGACAAGCGTGCCGATCTCGGTCTCCACCCGTCCGCCGTCGAGCATCCGGCCGCGCAGCCAATTGATCGAACCGAAGAATTCAGCGACCAGAGAGTTTGCCGGCGCGCGGTAAAGCTCGAAGGGATTGCCAATCTGCAAGATCTCGCCATGCGCCATCACGGCGATGCGGTCGGCGAGCACCATAGCCTCGACTTGATCGTGGGTCACGTAGAGCACTGTGATACCGAGTTGACTCACGAGCTTTTTAATATTGGCGCGCACTTCTTCTCGGAGCCGCGCGTCCAAATTGCTCAGCGGCTCGTCCATCAATAATAATGCCGGATTGACCGCCAGCGCCCGCGCCAGCGCGACGCGCTGCTGCTGCCCGCCGCTCAACAACCGCGCCGGACGATTTTCGAAATCGTCTAACTGGACCAAACTGAGCGCGTGGCGAATGCGCGCTTGCGCCTCGCTCTTGTTCAACCGCAAGCGTCCGTGCGTCAGCACCAGGCCGATATTCTCGGCGACGGTCAGATGCGGCCAGATCGCGTAGGATTGAAACACCATGCCGATGGCGCGCGCCTCGGGCGGCTCGGAGATACGCCGGCTGCTGGAAAAAACAATTTTGCCGTTGAGTGAAATTTCCCCGCTGTCGGGTTTTTCCAAACCGGCGACACTGCGTAACAGCGTCGTCTTGCCCGAGCCGCTCGGTCCGAGGAGCACGAAAAATTCTCCCTTGCCGATTTCCAGGTCGATGCCGCCGAGCGCGGCGACATCGTGATCGCCGGATTGGAAATTTTTGCGCAGGCCGGTAATCGAAATCACAGCGCCTCCGTGAAACGGCTGCGCCGGCCGAAGTAAAGATAGAGAATAACCGCCGGCAGCATGAATGCCAGGACGACTAGATTGGCTGCCGCCGCTTGATTGAGACTGCCGCCAAGCCATAAGCCCCAGACAATCATCGGCAGCGTCACATTACCTTGGCTCGTGACCAGAACCGACGCCATGGTCAGCTCGCGAAAGCACAACAGCGCCATCCATAACCAGGCGTACACCAGCGCCGGTTTTAAAAGCGGTAAGAGAATCTTGCGCATGACTTGTAAAAGCGGCAGCCCGCCGACGAACGCCGCTTCTTCCAACTCCGGATGAATTTGCGCCAGCGAATTGTTGATGATGCGCGTGGCGAAACTGATCCGGCTGATGGTGTAAACGATGATGAGAATCGTCAAGCTACCGTACAGGGGGAAAACATTGCGCAACAAGAACAGCGAGGCGAACACCGCCGCGATGGCGAGAATCAGATGCGGCACCGCATGGGGCAGAAACGCGACGGCGTCGAACATGAGGCGCCATTTCAACCCCGAGCGCAGCACCGTCCAAGAAATCGCCAGACAAAGAATCAGCGTCAAGGTCGGCACCGCAAGCATGAGCAGCACCGTGTTCCAGGCGCCGTGGAGCAAAAGATTCCACGGCAAGCCGTAGAAATTTTTCAGCGACACCTGCTCCAGCGCCGCCCAAGACGGCGGCTGAAAAAATCGCAAGAGCGATGCCCAGATCAAAAGTAAAAACGGCAACAACTTGGCGACGACGAAATAGCAGCCCAAGAACAGCCAAGCCAAGAGCCAACCCTTTTTGCCCAATTCCACCAGCCGCGGCCGGTAACCCTTGCCGGTGACCACGGCGTAGCGATGGGAAAAACGCAGCGTGCGAAAGTAACCCCAGCTCAACAACAAAGCCAAGACGACCAACAGACTGCTCACCGCGCCGGCCATGCCGTAACTCGGCAGCTCTTCCTGGGGCTGGATCTTGTAAAAAATAAACGTCGAGAAGGTAAAAATCTTATTCGACATGCCGATGATCGCCGGCACTTCGAAGGCCGACAGTCCGATGGTGAAGATATAGATCGCCGCGGCGAGGATGCCGGGAAAAGTCAGCGGCAGCGTCACGTAGCGCAGCGTGCGGAAAATTCCCAGGCCGTGCACCCGCGCGGCTTCTTCGAGCGCCGGGTCCATGGTTCGGTAGGTGGCGACGATCATGATGAAAGCGATGGACGACAAGCCCAAGCCTTCGACCCAACCCATGCCGGCGAGCGAGGCGATATTGAAGGGCGCGGTTTCCAAATCGAGCCAGTCCATCAGAAATTTATTGATGATGCCGATGCGCGGATGGAGCAGAAACACCCAGCCCATGGAAGTGAAAAAGGTCGGCACCAGCGCGCCGATGGTAACCAGCGCGAAGATTAGATTTTTCCCCGGCACATCGGTGCGTTCGACCAACCACGCCGTGGGCACGGCGAAAAAAAGCGAAACGACGACCGAGGTCGACGCGAAACCCAAAGTGTTGAGCAAGGTGCGGTACGTCGATGCGTCGGCGAAAAGTTCCCGGTAGTGCTTGAGCGTGTAGACCACCGGATCGCCCGGACTCCCCTGCCAAAAGCCCATCCAGAAGACGATCAGCAAAAAAGCCACCACCGGCGTCAAACCGGCGACCGACACGGCGACAAACAACCAGCGTCCTTTCAAGATTGGGCTCCGGACCGAGAGTTGGAGTAATGGAGTATTGGAGTGTTGGAGTGTTGGAGTGTTGGAGTGTTGGGTCCTAAACGCATCACTCCATTACTCCATCATTCCAATACTCCAAGCATCTGTGCTTCAGTTCCCCGCCAAGATCTTCTGAAACTTCTGCCGGATGCGCGAGTGCTCTTCGGCGTTCTTGACCACGTCGGACACCGAGTAGGCGGTAAATTTCACGCCGCGCTTTTCTTGCTCGATGATGAATTTATTCATCGGCGTGCCTTTGACCAAGTGCGAACTGCTGCGCTCGGTTTTATAGAGCAGATCCTGGCCGTCCTTGTTCAAAAGAAAAGCCGCCAGCAGCGTCGCCGCGTTGGGGTTGCGCGCGTTGGTCGGCACGGTCACATACCAGTAAGAAAGAATTCCCGCGTCGCGAAAAACCTGTCCATCCACCGGCCCACCTTTCTCTTTCGCTTCCTGCGGCGACGCCAGGTCGCAATTGAAAACCAACATGGCGAACTCGCCGGCGGCGATTCTTTCATCTTCGCCGCAGCGAATCAGTCCGGAGACTTGCTTGACGAATTTATTGAGAAACGCCGTCGACTTCTCCTCGCCCCAGATCATCGCCAGCCGGTCGAACGAGGCCGCGTAGGGCGTCGAGGCGATCTTGCCTTTCCATTTCGGCAACAAGGTGTCTTCTAATTTTTGCGGCACTTCTTTGGCGCCCACCAGCTTGGTGTTGTAGCTAAACCCCGGCGTGCGCGTGGTGACGATCAAGACTTTATTATCGAAGTCGGTCATCGCCGCGGTGATATGTGGAAACAACTTCGGCCACTCGACGCTCTTGAGCGCCATGCGCGCGACGTGATTTTCCGAACCGACATAGAGATCGGTGGATGACGGCTGTCCGGCTTTGGCTTCTTGAATGATCCGGCTGGCGAACTGCGGCATCGCCGGCCCTGGCGTGAATTTAAACTGGAGATTGAGCCCGTAAGTTTTGTTGAAAGCCTTCTCCATCGCTTCCGCGCCTTCGATCCCGCCCATCGTGCCGGTGCCCCAACTGAGAATCAGTTGGCCTTCCTTCTTCGCGCCGTCGACGAGCTGCGACAAAGTCTGAGAAAATACCGCAACAGGGGCGGTCGCTAATCCCGCCACGACGGCGATCAACGCCACTAACTTTGATTTCCTTCTGTCCATTTGATTTCTCCTCTGATCCCAAACGGCTTGAACGATTTGAACGGCTTGAACGTTTGGAACGAATGGAACAATTTTTCGACTACAGCTCCATCTGCTTTCCCAAGCCGCGCTTGAGCGCTTCATCATACAACCACGCGGCGAACGCCATGTCGCCGTAACCGCCTTGGGACTCGCGGAAGATATTGATCTCGTCGCGGTTGGCGCGGCCGATCGCCTGGCCGGTGACCAATTCACCAAGCTCGGGGATTCTGCTCCACGACAATTTTCCCTCGGCGGTCAGTTCAACCAATGGCAACGCGGCGGACTTGTCACTGTAGTTGCGTTCCTGCTCTTGGCTGCCGACGACGATGCGCTGCGCTTTTAAATGCAATCCGCGGCCGATCTCCGTCGGTTTCCCCATGCTGCTGACGTGCGTGCCGGGCTTGACCCACTCCTCGGGAAAAATCGGCGTCAACGAATTGGTCGCGGTGAGAATCACATCCATGCCGCGCACTGCCTGCTCGGGTTCGTCGACGCCGTTCACGCTGATGCCGAGCAATTGCTCGCCCTCTTCACAAAATCTCTTGCGCCTCTGCGGATCGCGGCTCGAGACAAATATTTCTTTGATCGGTCGCACCGTCATCAACGCTTTGAGAATGCCGAAGGCGTTTCTGCCGACGCCGAACAAGCCGAGTTTTTTCGCATCCTGCCGCGCCATGTGTTTGGCGGCGATGGCGACAACGGCAGCGGTGCGCAAAGTTCCGAACGGAAAACCCATGAAGGAAAGCAAGATGCCGGTTTCGGCGTCGAACAGCAGCGCATACATCTTGTCGCCGCCGCCCAGCCCGCTGTTGGGCCCCATGCGCACGCCGACCCGTTTATCGGCAAGCACCGCGCCGGAAACCACCCGCAAACCCTTATTCGCGCCGACCGAAATATGATACGGCGCATGGGGAACAACTTGGCCGTTGGCCTGCTGCCGATGCACGTTCTCGATCAACTCAATCGCTTTGTTGAGATCGAGCAGCGGCTTCAGTTCATCGCGACTTAATAGTAAAGGCATAGATGTCTCCGTTTGGAATAGGTTCCAATCGTTCAAGCCGTTCAAGCCGTTCAAACGCTGCGCTCCGTTCAAATCGTCTCGGAGGTTTCAAATCCTGCAACCTCCAGCTCTTTCCTTCCCCGCGCCGCGGGGGAGGATCAAGGTGGGGGTTGAACGGCTTGAACGATTGGAACGGCTTGAACGATTGGAACGGCTTGAACCCACGCGCTAAGCGTTCGCTACGGCGAGCGCGTGCTCGCGCTTCCCGAGCCGCCGCCCACCCTTCTTCGTCACCACGACCGTATCGCCCCACTGGCAAATATATTCGCCATCCGCCGAGATCGCCGACGGCTTGCAGATAAAAACCATGTTCTCGCGCATCGCCACCGCCAATTGCCGTGGGCTTTTCGCATGCGGCGTGATAATCGGCCCGTCGTCGCCTTGACCGCGCCCGTGCATGTTGAGCTCGCCGCGCGCGCCCGCCGCCGGGCCGATTTTTGGCGCCGCGCTCTGCGCCGTGTTCTTGGTTACCTCGGCCAACTCGCCGACGGTAATGCCAGGTTTCAAACTCTCGACCACGCGGTTGAAAATTTCTCGCTGCACTTTGATCAGCTCAGCCTGAACCGGATCGATGACTTCGACGAACACCGGTTGCACGCCTTGGGCCCGATAGCCGATCCAAGAAGCTTCGATCTCGTTGATGATCACATCGCCGCGTTCGAGCAAACGCATGCTCGGGCGGGTCAGCGTGCGTTTGGGATTTTTACCCGATACCCAGAAGCAATGGATCGGCAGCTCGGAACCATTGCGCGTCATCGCGTAATGCACCGCCGCCCAAACTTCCCAATCTTTGACGCCAACTTTTGCCGCGTCGATTTCGGCGTAAATCGCCAGCTCATTGATCTCCATCGACTTGGTCAGCGCGTCGATCTCTTCCTGACTTTTCACGTAGCGCACTTCGTCGAGGATCGCCGTGGCATCGACCAATTCCGCGTTCGGGAACCCTTCGCGAATCTGTTTCCAAGTGCCGTAAAAGATCGTTCCTTCCGGCGTGCGCGTGCCTTCGACTTCACCGAGGCCGGTGATGCCGATGCGGCCGCGGTCAATTTTTAATTCTTTCAAGCGTTCGACAATAACTTTGCCATAATTGCGCCGCGCCTCGCGCACATCGGTCACCCAATCCTGCACCGTCGGCCAACGCGGCGCCGCCGAAGTAGCGATCGCGGTAACGTCGCCTTCCAATGGAATCACCGCGGCAAGGTCAGGCTCGCCGCCGCCGCAGTGAGTTAGATAACGTGTGTTCGCCTGATAGTCCGCCGAATGGCCGCTGTTCTGCGGCGTGACAATGACGTCGAGATTTTGCCGGCGCATCAATTCGCGTACCGCTTTCCAGCGCCGGTCGCGCTCAACGAGAGAAAACCGTGGATAAGGATAAAGTTCAGCCATGATCGGGCTCGGAATCAGCAAGTTACTATCACCAAAAGTTTTGAGAAGCCAGATTGATGGAACGCGACCGCGTGTTGGGCGAAACTCATCTCGCCGAATGACCGCAAGGGCGTATGCAATACGCCCCTACAAAGAGAAAACTTTTCCTAAACTTTGCGGCATCTTTTCCCTCGCCCGCGAATGCG
>Ga0137461_1000172_pt1 | contig 14824 bp, 9 predicted proteins | sample EasRivERMGT746_2_FD_104650 | JGI IMG/M metagenome (GOLD analysis project Ga0137461, IMG submission 104650) | Soil microbial communities from meander-bound floodplain in the East River, Colorado, USA - East River MetaG ERMGT746_2 | ecosystem: Environmental > Terrestrial > Soil > Floodplain ... | reverse complement strand
CCGTTGTTGCCGATCACGGCGATTCTATCGCGAGCGTTGATCGCCAGATTGAGCTGGCGGAACAATAGATGGTCGGCGCTGTAGCCAAACGAAACGTCGCGCGCCTCGAGTAAAGTTTTCGCGGCGAAAGGGGCGTAGCGAAACTCAAAATCCAACGATTCGATTTCGGCAAGGTCGTCGAGCTTGGGCAACCGTTCGAGCATCTTGATGCGCGACTGCACCATCTTCGCCTTTGATGCCTGGGCGCGAAAGCGATTGATAAAAGCCTCGGCATGGGCGCGTTTTTTGTCTTCGTTGGCACGGGTCTTCTCATGGATTTCATCTTCGAGGACGATTTGCGCGTAGGCCTTGGCGGTGCCGCCATCGAATTTGCGAATTTTTTGCCGATGGATCACCGCGGTGTGGGTCGTGACGCTGTCCATGAAGTCACGGTCATGGGAGATCAAGATCAGCTCGCCTTTGAAATTGGTCAGAAATCTGGCGATCCAACGAACCGAAGTGATGTCCAGGTAGTTGGTCGGTTCGTCTAGTAGAAGCAGATTGGGATCGGAGAGTAAGAGCTTGGCCAGGTTGATGCGAATTTGAAAGCCACCGGAAAATTCTCGCGGCGCTTTTTCTAAATCGGCCTGGGAAAAACCCAAGCCAAACAAAATCGCTTCCGCCTTGTAGAGCGAATGGGCTTCTTCTTCCGCCAGTCCCAAAGCCGCCTCCGCCAAAATCGTCGGCTGCGTGAAGTGCAAGTGTTGTTCGAGATGGCCGATGCGATAGTTGCGCGGAATCGTAATCTGCCCGGCGTCCGGCTCTTCCTCGCCCAAGATGAGTTTGAAGAGCGTCGATTTGCCGTGGCCGTTGCGGCCGACGAGGCCCAGACGATCGCCGGCGTTCATCTGAAAAGTGACGTCGGTGAAAAGCTCGCGCGCGAAATACGACTTGGAAAGTTGATTTATCTTAATCACAATGGGCTTTTTTACTAGAGGATAAAACTACGGGAATCAAGTGACCGGATCGAAAATTTAACCACAAAGAGCACAAAGGTCACATAGAAAGAAGATTCGGAATCGGAGTATTAACCGCAAAGGGCGCAAAGAACGCAAAAAAAAATCTGGAATCGTAGGGGCGGGTTTGAAACCCGCCCTCTTCGCTGGTCAACGTTTGAACAGACCCTCAAGGCCGCGCCGGATCAGATCCTCGGTCGGAGTTTTTTTCTTTTTGTTGCCGTCGGTGACCGCTTTGTCTTCTTGCGCCGGCGCCGGTTTGCCGCCCAAGACACGGTTTTGCAGTTCGTCAATTCCCTTGCGCATGAAGCCGCGCTGGAAGATCTGGGCGAGGTAGCGGCTGTCCGGCACCGCTTTGACGTTGGGCAGTCTGCCGGTCAAAGCGAGCGGCACTTCGAGCTGTCCCTGATTGTTGAGCAGATATTTGGTCTCACGGACGGCTTGGGTGAGGTCGGCGGACAGACGATCGGAAAAAATGATGGTCGTGCGAAAGTCGACCTTGCGGGTGAAGTCGGCCCAGCCGGCGCCCTGGACGAGAAATTCCGCGGCGGCTAGACGCAAATTTTTCACGTTGATGCGGCCGTCGGCCACGTCGAGCGTCATGGTCATTTCTTTGAATTCCGTGTCTTTCGCCGTAAAAGTTTCAGGATATTTTTTGCGCAGCGACGGACTGATGATGTTGGTCAATCCCGGCACGCCGGTGATGCCGCCGAGCGCGCCCTCGGCGATATTGAAATTCAGCAGCGCGCCCTGCAACACCTCGGCAGAGCCTTGTCCCTTGAGAGCCGGTTTCACTTCCTCCCAACTTTTGCCGCTGCCGGCGAGCTTCATATCGGCGTTCATCTTGCCGCGCAGGTCGCGCTCGGCTTTGGCGTCCAGCGCGGTGTAGAGCTCCTTGACGTCGATGCCTTGGACTTTTGTCGCCATGGCAAAATGGGGCACCGGATCTTTGAACGAATACTCGCCGTCCATCTGCACGGTTCCGCTCAGCGCGTTCACTTTCAAATTGCGAATGTTGGCGGCTTGGTTCGCCACGGCGATGGTCGCATCGAGGGCTTTGTAGGGAATGTTGTAGAGCGTGCCGTCGGTGGAATTCAGCGTGCCTTGATAGGCGATGTTGGCGCCGGCCATGCCAAACTGGCCAGCGCTGCGCAGATTGCGCAGCACATCGCCTTTGCGCTCTTCGGCGAGCGAGGCGTTGTAATCGGCGGGGTGAATTTCCGGCGTGGTCAGTTTGTAGGTGAACGTCAACGGCGAAAACTTTTCGATGGCGGCGGCCAGCCGAATGCGCGAGCTGCCCAAGCTCAAAGTCATGTCGCGGATATCGGCGCGCTGACCGGTGAAGTTGATTTTGGTGTCGAGATTCTCAAGTGGCTTGGGAAACCGCGGCGGTTTGATGCTGGCTTTGGTTAAGCTCAGCGCGCCTTGAATCTCGGGCGCGGCGCCCTTGCCGACTTTGCCGCGCAGCTTCGCTTGCACGTCCATGGTGCCGCTCAATTGATACTGCGCCAGCGCCGGGACGATTTTCTCCCAGCCGTCGAGCGACGCCGGTTTGGCGTCGAAAGACAGATCGAGCACCGTGCTCTCTCCCAGTTGAACAGTGCCTTGCGTCGCCAATTCCAAAGTGTGCAATTTTAACTGCGCCTTGCGGATGGCGACGCCATTGGGACGATATTGCGCATCGGCGTTGAGCATGAGCGCCGTGCCCGCCGGTTTGTGAAATGACGAGCCGTAACGCACCTCGCCATTGCTGCCGTCGATCTGGCCATTGAGCGCCAAATCTTTGAGCGTGCCCTGGAACTTGAGATCTTTGACGCGAAACACGCCGGCGAGATTGAGATCCTTGGACAGCGCCTCTTGCAATTTCGGCGCGGCCGCTTTCAACTTGGTCATGTCGAGCGGATCGACATCGAGCTTGCCGGCCAAGGGCATCTGACTGAAGTCGCCGCCGGCGGGGAGTGGGCCGAGCTTACTGGTGAGCTTCAAGTTTTGCTTTTCGGCGTAAATCGCCGCGGCGAGCTGCACCGAAAATGGCTGGTTCAAATCAAAATCATCCACTCGCAGATCGATCTGCTGGAGGCTGAGATCGGCGCCGCTTTTTTTGTCGATGTAGCGCAGCTCGCCGCCGGAAATATCGACCAGCGAAACCAGATACGCCGCAGGGGCTGTTTCTTTGGCGCCGCGCTCTTTCTTTTCTCTTTCCGCGGCCGCTTTGGCTTCTTTGGTTTCCTGATCCTTTTTGCCGATGGTGGAAAAATTGAAGTTGCCGGCCGCGTTGCGGATCACGACGATGGCGGGCTTGTGCAGGATCACGCGTTTGACCTGCACTTCTTTTTTCAACAAGGGCCAGAAGCGGACGTTGATTTGGAGGTCTTTGGCGCGGATGAAGTCGTCGCTGGAGTACTGCCGATCATCGCTCATGGAAAAATCGCCGAGCTTCATGCCCAGGCCGCTGAACAGCGTCGCTTCGATGGCGCCGACTTTAATTTTTCTGCCGAGGGCCTGCTCGGCCTGACCGATCAAATAGTCTTTATTGCGCGCGATCAGCGAGTTGAGATTCAACAGCGCCGCGCCGGCGAGCGCCGCCAAGGCGATAAGCACCGCGCCGGCGATCAGCCATTTACGTTTGTTTTTATACTCCGCCATAAATCACCTTTTGATTTTCGAATTGGGCTCCCGCGCATACATTTGACTCTTTGGCCGGGCAAGCTGTTCAACAACAATACGATTGTACCATTCTCTGCGGGTTTTGCATGCCTATTTGCCTTTGCCGGCGCTGGCGAGGGCTTTCTTGATGATTTCGCGAATGGCGTCCAATTCGTCGATCCAGGCGGGATTGAGCCACAAAAATTTAGCGCCCTTCACCCGGCGGGAGCGCTCGCTGACTTTCTCTTTAGAAATATCTTCGCGCAGAGAATCGTAGAGGCCGCCGGTCTTCTGATTGGAGTCGAGCCAAGAGGCTTGGCCTTCCCGCGACAAGAGCCAGTTGGCGGCGACTTTGGCGGCGTTGGGATGGGGCGCGCGGTTAAAATAGCTCAAGGTGCCGTTGTACGCCGTCACCGACGAGCCTTCTTTGAGCGATGCCGGTAAAAATTGATTCAGCGGCAGCCCCTGCATCATCGCGTTGTCGACGTCGCGCGCGCCGATGCCGAAGGCGAATTTTCCCGCGCTCAGCCAATCGAGCATCTGCTCATTGGAGCGCACGATGGCGATCTCGGTATCGGCGTGAAAGCGGCGCACAAACTCCGCGCCGAGATCGGCTTGCTTGTAGAAAAAAATATGCGCCGCGCTGATCGGTCCGGACACCAGCGGATCGACCGAGACGATCTTGCCTTTCCATTTCGGCTGGAGCAGGTCCCAGTAGGATTGGATTTCGGCGGGATTCACCAGCTTGGTGTTATAAGTAATCTCGCCGCTGCGCGGCGTCCCTTCGAAGACGAAAATAAATCGATTCTCAGGATCGTCGTAATGATGCTTGCCGTCGTACCAGCCCGAAGTATCGACGACCTCAGGCAAGAGCAGCAAGGGTTTCACCGGTTCCAAAATCTTGGCCTTGTGAAAAACCGTCAGCGGCGAAATATTTCCCGAAACGTAAATATCCACGGCGAATTTCTCGGCGCGCCGCTCGCTCATGACACGCTGACTGAGGTCAGGGCCGCGGCCGACGACCGTGGTCACTTTTATTTTTGGATATTTTTTCTGGAAGGTTTCGCGAAACACCGGCTCGAAGGCCTGGGTCATGTAAATTACCAGCGCGCCTTCCGCTTCAGCCGCTTTGACCGTCCTGTCCCATTCAACCTGCCACGCCGGGCGCGACACGGCGGCGCTGGCGAAATTCAGACAGAACAACAAGTAAAAGAAAAGTGCGTGGACGAATGCGACGGTGAACCGAATCGGCTTCGACATTAAAACTCCTTGATCAAACGGTAAAGACAGTTCGGATTATTCACCGCGGAGGCGCGGAGTTCGCAGAGATTATTTTTTACTCTCTCTCCCCCCCTCGGCGTGCTCCGCGCCTCTGCGGTGAACTATCCGAATCCCTTCCGACCTTGGCATCATGCACTTGCAGCCGCAAATACCGCTTGCATGATTTGCTGCGCTTCGGTTTCGATGCTTTGTAAATGAACCTCCGATACCAGGCTCTCCGCGTAAATCTTGCACAGTTCTTCGGTCCCGGACGGGCGAACTGCGAACCAGCCGCTGCGCGCCGCGACTTTCAGTCCACCGATAGCCGCGCCATTACCCGGCGCGTGAGTTAGTTTCGCCATGATCGGTTCGCCGGCGAGTTGCTGCGCGGATAGCGCGTCGGCACGCAGCGCTTTCAAAGCGTTCTTCTGTGCCGCGGTCGCGGGCAAATCGACGCGCGTGTAAAACGGCTTGCCAAGCTCGCGGGTTAATTCTTCATACCAGCTCGCCGCATCGCGGCCGGTGGTGGCGATGATCTCCGCGGCGAGCAAGCAAAGAATGATGCCGTCCTTATCCGTCGTCCAAACCGTGCCGTCTTGGCAAAGAAAACTCGCGCCGGCGCTCTCTTCGCCGCCGAAACAAACCGAGCCGTCGAATAGCCCGGGAGAAAACCATTTGAAGCCGACGGGAACTTCAAAAAGCTTGCGGCCGAGTTTCTCAACCACGCGATCGATGAGACAACTGCTGACTAAAGTTTTTCCCACGGCGGCGGCTTTGTTCCAGCGCGGTCGGTGCGTCAGTAAGTAGTGAATCGCCACGGCGAGATAGTGGTTCGGGTTCATCAAGCCGAGGGACGGCGTGACGATGCCGTGGCGATCGGAGTCGGCGTCGTTGCCGAAGGCGACTTGGAAGCGATCCTTGAGTTTGACTAATCCCGCCATCGCGTAGGGGCTCGAACAATCCATCCTGATCTTGCCGTCGTGATCCAGCGTCATGAAGCGGAAAGTCGGATCGATTTCAGGATTTACAATCGTCAGATCGAGTCGATAACGCTCGGCGATTTTCTGCCAGTAACCAAGCGCCGCGCCGCCGAGGGGATCGACGCCGATCTTGACCTGCTTTGAACGAATCGCGTCCATGTCGACGACGGAAGTTAAATCATCGACATAGGGGCCGACCAAATCTTCATGATGCGTGGTCGGTGCGTTCAACGCAGAATCGTAAGCGACGCGCTTTACGCTGCGGTTGGCATCTCGCAACAAATCGTTGGCGCGCTGCTGAATCCAATCGGTGACATCGGTGTCCGCGGGCCCGCCTTCCGGCGGATTGTACTTGAAACCGCCGTCGGCGGGCGGGTTGTGCGACGGGGTGACGACGATGCCGTCGGCGAGGCGATCTTTTCTGCCGCGGTTGTGCATGAGGATCGCCCGCGAGATCGCCGGCGTCGGCGTGAAGCCGCCGTCGCGCTGAATGATCGTATGGACGGAATTTGCCGCGAGCACCTCCAACGCGGTCCGCTGCGCCGGCTCGGAGACGGCGTGGGTATCTTTACCCATGAACAGCGGCCCGGAAATTTTTTTACTCGCTCGGTAATCGCAGATCGCCTGGGTGATGGCGAGGATATGGGCTTCATTCAGCGTGTCGTTGAGCGGACTGCCGCGATGGCCGCTGGTGCCGAAGCTGACCAATTGCGCGGGGTCAGCCGCATTCGGCTGGCGCTGATAATAAGCTTTCTCGAGCGCCGCGACGTCGATCAAGATCTCGGCGGGTGCCGGTTTACCGGCCAGTGGATGAATCGCCATCTTCCTCTACCTCTCTATGAATCTTAATCGCATCATAGGGCGGGAAATTCGCAATTACTACGCAGGCATGAAGTCGTAGAGAACGTGGCGCTCTGCGATTACGCTTGCGCCCTGGGAAAATTCAGCGCGTCTATATCGAGCTTTCTCAATTCCGGCATGGCTTGTTCGGTGAAAAGTCGGAGCGAATCGAGCGCTTGTTTCTGCTCCAACTCGCCGAAAGTAAATTCGCCGAGAAAGGTGTCCGCGCCGGCGTCGGTGGCGATTTTTTTGATTTGCCGCACAACCGTTTCCGGCGCGCCGCAGATGAAAGAGCCGTCGGCGATGGAATGCTCCATGTCCATTAATTCCAGTCGCCGGCCGCCGTCGAGAATCGTCGATAGGCCAGTGGAACTGTGGGAGCCGTAGGTGCGCGCGCCGCCGCGCCGCTGCCAAAAATTCTTCCAGTGATATTCGCCTTCGGCGCGCGCTTGCTTGTCGCTCTCGGCGACGTAAATTTCCCGCATCAAGCCGATGTGCGGTTTGCGTCCCGCCGGTTTGGTTCTTTGGTAGACTTCGCGATATTCATCGAAGGCCTGGCGCACCGCTTTCATTCCCGCCGGCACCCATTGAATCGTACTGACGCCGGTGGACGCGGCTTCTTCGATTGATTCTTTGCTACGCGTCGGCATCCACAGCGGCGGATGGGGTTTTTGCACCAGCGGGATCGACGAGTCGATATTCTTGCACTTAAAATATTTGCCTTCGAAACTGAACGTCTCGTGGGTCCAGATGCCTTTGATCACTTGCAGCGCTTCGAGCGTCATCTCGCGTTTCTGATCCCAAGGAATGTTGTAGGCGGCGAATGAAAACGGGCCGATGCCCGCGCCGAAGCCGACTTCCAGTCGTCCCTGTGTGAGATTGTCGAGCAGCGCGACTTCTTCGGCGACGCGGATCGGATTCCACAGCGGCAGGACATAAACCAGCGGGCCCAAGCGAATATTTTTAGTGCGCTGGGAAGCCGCGCCGAGAAAGCTGCCGGGGCTCGGACACTCGGAGAAGCCCATGTCGAAGTGATGTTCGGCGACAAAGTAAAAATCCATACCGGCCTGATCGGCGAACTCCAAAACCTCGAGATGATTTTTATACAGGTCGACGTAGCTGCGCGCCGGCTTGTCGTGCTTTTGCATGTGATCGAAGAGTCCGAGTTTCATGAGGTCATCCTTACTTGATGCTACGCAGTTTCGTTAACAGTAAAATATTTCCCTTCATCCCCCTTTTTCAAAGGGGGAGACCGGAGCTACCCCTCTTTGAAAAAGAGGGGCTAGGGGAGATTTTTTCATGAGTCGTTCTTACTTGGTCATTTCTTTTTGGATTTCTTGGAGCAACGAGTTGTCGTACATTTTTTCCAGGGCGAGTTTTTTTACCTCCGCGGCGGTTTCCGCTCTGAATTCCAGGATCGAATTCAGGCCCGTAATCGAAACGTAAGGAATCCGCAGCGCATAGTCCTTGAGGTTTTCCTTGTAGGTGGCGTCGAGCGTTTCGCTGTCGGTGGTGCGGGTATATTTGCCGATGATTCTTTTTGCCAGGGCCGGCTCTTGGATCGCCAGATCGTAGGCGGCGATGGTCGCGCGCAGAACCCGCTTGAGCTCGTCGCGCTTGGTTTTAAGCAGGGAATTCTTGACGATGAAGCAACCGTAGTCGAAGGGCAAAGCGATTTGTTCGGTGGTGAGTAGTTCTCTGAAACCTAACTTCTTGGCTTGCAATGTGAGCGGCAGCGAAATCGATCCGCCTTGGACGAGATTGTTCTGCATGGCGGCGATGATTTCTTGGGTTCCGCCTAATTGAATGAGCGCGACGTCTTTGATCGGCTGCAAGCGATTTTTCTTCAGCACATGGCGCGCGACGAAATCGGAAAACGCGCCGAAGCGCGTGACGCCGACGGCTTTACCTTTGAGATCGCCGACGCTGGCGAACGGTGTGGTGGTGAAGAAAGAAGTTTGTCCTTTGTCATACTGGCAGCCGATCATGACCAGATCGGCGCCGGCGAGATTGGCGTCGACCACCGCGCCGGCGGCGGAGTAGACGATGTCGATATCACCGCCGAGCAGCGCCTGGACGGACTTGGTGCTCGAGCCGATGTAAAGCAGCTCCATGTCGGCGCCGTATTTTTGATACAGGCCGGAATCTTTGCCGAGCCAAAGCACGGTAAACGTACCCGCGAATGCGGTGTAGGCGACGCGCAACTTTTGCGCGTGTAACGGGTCGGTGTTGGCGACCAAGGACGCCAAAAGCGCGAAGGCTAAAAAGCGACGACTTTTGCTGCGTGGCCTCATAACGGCGCATCTCCCTCAGCCGAAACGCCTTCGGTAAATCACGGTCTCAACCGCGCTGTCAAGGGTGCCAAGCAAATGTTTTTACCATCGTCTTTCAGCGTTGCCAGTGTGAATCGGGAATCCTATGGAATATGCCGCTGCACGGTCGGTCAAGAAGCCTTTGACGGGTACACTCGAGCGCCATTCACGCGTCGGAGAACCGGTAAAATGTAAGAAAAAAATGTCGCGACCCAAGTCCTCGGAATCTGGTCAACATGTGACGCGCCCGGATTATTCGTGGTAAATCTGCGATCGAGGTGCAACCCTTCCGGTACGAAGGCTCAGCCTGAGGCTGATCCGCCTTTGGCGGAAAAGGACTTGTGCCTTGAAGATGCAAACGCGGCGAATTGCTTTGCGATCAGCGGCGAGAAGGTCAAATATCGTGCCGAGCGCCCAGCACAAAATGAAACATTCGCGCCGGTGCCTTCGTTCCTCCAGGGTCACACCTCGATCAACACAGTGTCGTCAGCTTTCCTCGTAGCATGCGGGCGAGGATTGTCATGCAATGGTACGAAACGAGATTTTTCGATTGACAATCTCATTTCGTCCCCAGTATTTTGCCGGAAACAGATACGACGCTAAACCAGCCTTGGAAGCGCTAAATAACAAAGCTCATCGGAAGGGATAAAATTCAAATGTCCGTGAACACTTTCGATCGCCCACACCTCCACATCGCCTATATTCTCGCGCTGTGTCTAATTCATTTTTTTATATTCCTTGGGGCGAGGGATTTTTGGGAGACGGAAAATCACTTCGGGGAAATTACCCGTGTGATGCTCTTGGAGGGAGATTATTGGATTACTCGGCTAAACGGCAGTCTGTGGGCGGACAGTCCACCTTTTTATTTCTGGTTAACCGTGTTCTTTTCGTGGGCGGTAGGAAGCGTGAATGAATGGACGGTGCGACTGCCTTCCGCGATCTCCAGCACGGTTTTGGTCCTGGTGTTCTATCTGTTTTCGAGGAAGTGGTTTGGCGCTCGGAGCGCGTTTGTCGCGACCGTGGTGCTGAGCACGTCGGCGCTGACCATTCATGTCGAACGGCACATCCCGCTCAATTCGACTTTTTTTCTATGGCTGACGATTTCAATGTTTTTTTTCATGGACGTCGTGATCTTCGAGACGGCCGGCCGGATGCATGCATACTGGGGTTGGTTCTTCCTGGGCTTGGCCTGCCTGACCAAATCGCCGATCAGCATCCTGCTGCCTGGGGTTGTGATCTTTCTGCATTTGCTATTTTCTCGGCGCTGGGAGAAGGCGTCTGCGCTGCGGCCGGTTACCGGTCTACTGCTTCTTCTCCTAGTCATTTCTCCGTGGTTCATTTATGTCATATTTAAAACGTCGGGGAATTGGGTGGAACATTTTTTTGCCCAGCATCATGTTTGGCGAAATCTGAGACATGCGCAACCCTGGTACTATTCCGTTTTCTATTTTCCTCTCGGTTTTCTACCTTGGGCTTTCTTGCTGCCGCCGGCGTTGATCAGCTTGGGGTCCGAACTGAAACGATCTCAAGACGCAAGGTTACGCTTTCTATGTTTGTGGTGGCTGGTTGTACTCATTTTTGCCCAGCTGTTCGATGGTCACCACAATCACTACCTCTTCTTCGCGCTCCTGCCAGCATCGCTCATTTTGGGAATTTTTTTCGATAAACTCATGCACGGAAGCGAAAGCGAAAGAGTGCTGGCATGGACAAAAGGAAGTTTGATCGTAACCTGTATCCTTTTCATCATTTGCGGATTAGCGGCGCCGCTCATAGTCTGGGATCAATTGCTGGAAGCTAAAGGGCATGTCACTGTTTTTGGCGCCCTAGTCGTCGCCGGAGCGGTGTGGGTCTTTGCTGCACTGCGGCGGTGGAACTATCGCGGCGTGGTCACTCGCGTGGCTATTTTGGTCCTCGTCGCGGACCTGCAAATGCAGGGATTTATTTTTCCCGTGCTTAACCGGTTAGAAACCCGTCCGCTCGCGGAAAAACTCAGAGCTGTGGCAAAGCCGGGTGATAGAGTGGGGATCTTTGAAACCGAGACGTTGCGGAATCATTTTAATTTTTATTCCGGTTTCGAGTATATCGAGCCCATACGATTGGAACAGGACCTATCGGAGTTCTTCAGCCGGCCCGGCTCCGGTTTTGTGCTCGTAAGGCAGCGCACCATCGAACGGTTACAAAAGAGGATGAACGAAAATTTAACTTTGATTTCAGTTCATCAACCCCAAGCGAGGGGTTGGTTTGCCAGCAGCTTTCCCCGTTGGGCTATCTTGTACTCGTGCACGGCAGAATGCCCGCCCGCTCTGCCAACGGATCCGTTCGTGCGGCCGCTGGTGCGGATCAAGGATTGAATTTGACACGTGTAGTAGCAATGTGATTCTGACAGGATTAAATTTGACACGCGCATGCCATTTGCCGGGGTTCGTGTCGCCCATGGTTTGGTGAAAGGGTTTTATAAGGAGTAATGGCCAACAGGAAAAGGTCTTCGACAAAAAGACCGTGGTCACAAGTATATTTTAGCTGGCGGCGGAGTAGACGATGTCGATGTCGCCGCCGAGCAGCGCTTGGACGGACTTGGTGCTCGAGCCGATGTAAAGCAACTCCATGTCGGCGCCGTATTTTTGATACAGGCCGGAGTCTTTGCCGAGCCAAAGCACGGTAAACGTTCCCGCGAAGGCGGTGTAAGCGACGCGCAGCTTTTGCGCTTGGGCGTCGGCGCTGCGGATCATCGCGATCATCCAGAAGGAAACTAGTATCATAACGGGCAATTGCGATTTGACGCTGGATCTCATGACGGCGCCTCTAAACCAAGCGAATGGTTTCCGATCGATCATGATCGCGGACTGGCTGTCAAGTTTCTTGGGCGAATGAGCTGATGGCGATTTTGGTCTTGACGCTTCTCTTATTTCTAACCTATGGTGTTTTCACTCAACGGCGCGTGACGGATCAATCCGCGCCCAGGTAGCTTGATCGATCATGCAAATTTTGCGCGGATACGCTGGGCTAGTTCTCATCGCTTGCGCCGTGCTTGGCCTGAGTGCGCGCGGCGCCGCGGCGCAAGAGAAGATCAAGTTTCCCATCGGCGTCGGCACCAAGACGGTCGGCACCAATATGTTTTGGCTGGCGACGAAGAAAGGATTTTTCGATGACGTCGGTCTGGACGTGCAGCCGATTCTCTTGCGCGGCGGGCCGATCACGATTCAGGCATTGGTCAGCGAATCTCTGTATCTCGCGCTTGGCTCGGCCGACGCCGTGATCGCTGCGGCGGCCAATGGCGCGGACTTGCTTGCAGTGGGCGGCGTGGTCAACGGGCTGACCCAGGCGATCGTGGCGGGGAAGGGTTATAAAAACTTCAAAGACTTGCGCGGCGCCACCGTCGGCGTGCAAGCGCTTACTTCCGGCGCGTCCAACGTGCTGCAAAGAATTTTCAAACAAAACGGTTTGAATTATCCCGCCGATTACAAATTGCTCGCCGTCGGTGGCGGCAACTTCAATCTGGCGGCGCTGACTTCGGGACAACTCGGCGCAACTTATTTGGTTGTCCCGCTCGATCACACCGCCGAGCAGCAGGGCTTTAACGTGCTCGGATACTTCAGGGACTACTTTCCGAACTTTCAGCTTTCGATGTTGACGGTGAAGCGCGGCTGGGCAGAGAAAAACCGCGCGCTGTTGGTGCGCTATCTCAAAGCGACGGTGCGCGCGCATCGCTGGCTCTACGCGAACAAAGAAGCGTCCGTCGATTTTCTCGCCAAGGAAATTCCGCTCAAGCCGGAATTGGCGCGGCGCGGTTGGGAATATTACACGGCCAATCGCGTCTGGCATCCTAACGCGGAAATCGGGCTTGAAGGTTTGAAGTTCACCATGCAGATTTACGCCGAGCAGGTCAAAGGCGCGCCGCCCGACCCGTCGAAATATATCGATCAGAGTTATTTGCAGCAGGCGATCAAGGAACTCGGATGATGGGGGTTTTCGAATTCGGAGATTTAACCGCAGAGAGCGCAAAGGGCGCAAAAAAGAATTGGGATTCGTAGGGGCGGGTTTGAAACCCGCCCTCTTGGCGATAGCAATGCAATGAACTGATGGCTGACGGCGCTGCGCCCAGGTTGTTTGTTATCGACTCTCGGTCGTACCGGACAGCCCAAAGACCTAAGAAGACAGGAAAGAAAAACCAGTGGATCTCAATTCGATGCGGGTGGATTTGGTTGGCAGCTTGCTTCGGCCGCAGAGACTTAAAGAGGCGTTCGCCAGTTGTGGCGAGGGCAAGACCAGCGAGGCGGAGTTAAAAAAATCGCAGGATGAGGCGATTCGCGATGTGGTGACGAAGCAGGAGGCGCACAACTTGCCGATCGTCGTCGATGGCGAGTTTCGCCGCACCAGTTTTATGGAGAGCTTCGCCGTGGTCGCCGGGGTTGAAGAGTGGCAAGCGGGCGTCAAAAGCTATCACGAAATTCTCGCCCGGGCGGACGATGGCAAGGAAAAAACCCATAAAGGCATCGATCCGATTCTGCTCAATCGCAAACGGGTCACCGCGCGCTTGAAATTGCTTCGCAACTCGTTGGTCGACGATTTTCGTTTTAGCCAAAGCTTGACCGACCGGCCGGTGAAAATAACTTTGATCGGCCCGGACCGGATTCAACAATGCTATGACGCCGACGCGTCGCGTTCCGTTTATTCGAATACCGACGAATTCTTGCGCGACGTTGTCAGCGTCGAGCGGCAAATGCTGGGCGAGCTAGCGCAGGCGGGATGCCGTTACGTCGGCATCGATGGACCCGGCTACACGGCGTACGTCGACGCCGATTCCATCGCCGCCATGCTCGCGCGCGGCGAAGAGCCGATGGCGACGATGGAGCGCTCCATGCGCGCCGACAACGAGGTCATCGCTAATTTGCCCAGCATGACTTTCGGCATTCACATCTGCCGGGGCAACCGCCAAAGCATGTGGCACCGCGAGGGAAAGTACGACGCCATCGCCGAGAAATTATTCAACGGCCTCAACCATCAACGGCTGCTGCTGGAATACGATACCGAGCGCGCCGGCGGCTTCGAGCCGCTGCGCTTCGTGCCCAAGGGAAAAATCGCCGTGCTAGGTTTGATCACCACCAAGGTCGGACGCGTCGAGAGCGTCGATGAACTGCGCCGGCGCATCGATGACGCGGCGCGCTTTTTACCGCTGGAGCAGTTGGCGCTCAGTCCGCAGTGCGGCTTCGCGTCGAGCATTCGTGGCAATCTGCTGAGCGAAGACGAGCAGTTTCGCAAGATCGATGTCATGCTGGAGACGGCGAACCAGGTATGGGGGTAAAAGAGAAGAATAAAGGCGAAGGGATGAAGGTCTAGAACGCTGATCTCACCCTCATCCCTTGGTTGGTTTTCGCAAAGTGGCTAGCGCTTAAGGTTGCCTCGATCCCCCGGCTCGCGCATCGACCAAATGGTTTTTTGGGTAGCGCAGAAACGGCGATCGGCATCGATTTGCTGGCGCGAACCTTCTAAGTCGACCTGAACGTTGAAACAAAGCTCACTGCCGCGGAAGCGAAAGGAATCGGCGGCGGGAATGTCAATTTCGTTGACGCCGGGGCGCAGTTTGAACGCCCGCGCCTGGCCGACGATATTATTCCCTTCACGGATGAAGACATCCGTGTCGCACTCGCGCTGTCCAGCGAAGTTGATGCGCACTTTCCAGGCGCGAACGCGCTGGCCTTCGATCACTGGATCGGGCGACATATCAAGATCTTGAATGTTCAGCCGGTCGCCACGCCGGCAACTGTTGCCGCGACCGCGATCCGCCGCCGTT
>Ga0137461_1000171_pt1 | contig 14904 bp, 12 predicted proteins | sample EasRivERMGT746_2_FD_104650 | JGI IMG/M metagenome (GOLD analysis project Ga0137461, IMG submission 104650) | Soil microbial communities from meander-bound floodplain in the East River, Colorado, USA - East River MetaG ERMGT746_2 | ecosystem: Environmental > Terrestrial > Soil > Floodplain ... | reverse complement strand
GGACGGATGAAGTATGATGTAGACAATAATTACACATATGGGTGGAATAGTTGTTGCTTAGTTTTAGTGAGATTTTGGAATCGTGGAGTAACGGCCGTGAGATGCCATCGATTTTGGCAGTTTCATGGTAGCTAATCCGACTTTCAAACTGATAGGAGTAGATGGATTCTATGTGCAAAATACTAACAATTTTGGTGATGATTTTCGCTGTATTCCCCTATGGTTGCGCCACCAAGGATTTGCGGATTCAGGAGTATCGGATTTCCCAAGATGCACCGGATCCCGCTAAGCCGCCCGAAGAGTTTTATGTCATTGGCCCAGGTGACTCATTTAGCGTTCAAGTTTGGAAGGAACCAACACTGTCTGGGAGTGTGTCGGTACGTCCCGATGGATATGTAACCCTACCTCTGATTAATGAAATTCAAGTCGTTGGTTTAACTACCAGCCAGTTACGTAAGCTTTTGGAGCAGAAATATAAAGAATTCACCACTGACCCCTTTGTAACCATCGCCGTTGGTGGAATCGCTTCCGCGGAAGTCTTTCTTATCGGTCCCGGCACGGGTCGAAACGGTGCTTTCCCGCTTAAAGGCAATGAATCCATTCTCCAACTAATCACTCGGATGGGCGGGCTCGGTATATTCGCCGACCGCAGTAATATTCGCATCGTTCGTCGTGAGGGCGCCAAGATTACTGAGTATATTGTGGATTATGACGCAATCATTAAGGGTGATTTACGCCAAGATCTTCTGCTCCGACCCGGGGATCGAATTATCATTCCGTAAATATTTAACATTCCCGCATTAGCACAAAAACTCGGAGGCCCCAGGTGAATCCAACCGGCGATTTAGATTTTTCCAAGCTGTTCTCGGGCTTTTACCGGCACAAGGGACTTGTTTTTGCCGTTAGTCTCGTGGTGTTTTTGTTGGCAGCCTACCTGGCTGCGACGTTGCCCAACACCTATCGTTCCAGCACGCTGATTCTAATCACGCCACAGAGCGTCCCCAGGAATATCGTAATGCCAACAATTACGACAAGTGTAGCGGACAGAATTAACGCCATCACCCAAGAAATCCTTAGCCGTACGCGCTTGGAGAGCATCATCAAGGAATTCGGTCTGTATCCCGGCGGCAACGGCGTGACTATGGAAGATCGAGTCGGAAACTTCCGCGGCAATATTAAACTCGATATTCGACGCAACGATGCGTTTCAGATTTCATTTGACTCCGGCAGCCCGGAAACGGCCATGAAGGTGGCCAATCGTCTCGCTTCGTTATTCATTGAACAAAATTTGCAGGCGCGGGAGCAGCAGGCGATTGGCACAACCAATTTTATCAATTCAGAAGCCGAACGACTGCGCAAAGAATTGGAAGAGCAAGAAACATTGGTTACCCATTACCGAGTCGATAATCGTTTTGAGTTGCCCGACCAGCTTGACGCTAATTTGAGGTTGATCGAGCAGCTTCGAAACGAGCTTAAGGGGAATATGTCAACGGTGTCTTCCATGCAGGAGAGATTGGGGAGTTTACAGAAACAACTGCTCGAAGCCAATACACCGATCCTAACGGTCTCCAAAACTGGTGACACCGAAGTCAAATTGAATCTGCCTGCGAATCAAAAAATTCAGATCCGCCAGAAAGAATTGGAATCCCTTTTAATTCGTTACAGCGAAAAACACCCAGACGTGATGCGCCTAAGAGCGGAAATTATCAGTTTAGAAAAGGATCTCGAAGGCGAAAAAGCCAAGGCGAAGAAATCCCCAAGCAGTGGACCTCAGTATTCCGATAATCCGTTGAAGCAAATTATTGAAGAGCAAATCGATAGTTTGAAGTCTTCGATCACTGCGATTCAGTCCTCCAATGTCGAGTTGCGCAATTCCATCGCGCTTTATCAAAAACGCGTTGAGAACACATCCTTGCGCGGCATCGAGCTTACCAAGGTGACGCGCACCTATGACATCACATTGAGAAAGTACCAGGACCTTTTGGCCAAGGGCTTGGAGTCGCAGCTTTCCGAGAATTTGGAGAAAAAGCAAAAGGGTGAGCAGTTTCAAGTTGTCGACCCGGCCAATTTACCTCTAGCGCCTCTGAAGCCCAATCGTCCGCTGCTCCTGCTCGGCGGCTTGGCTGCTGGCATTATTGGCGGTCTTGCCGCCGCGTTTGTCTGGGATCTCCTCGATCGATCGTTGAAAACCGGTGACGACCTTGCAAGCTTTGTTGATTTCCCGATCCTCGCCACGATCCCGGCGATTGTAACCCGCGGTGCCGTCCTTGAACGTCGTCGCGCCCAGGGACTTCTGGGGGTTTCGACGTTGGGTGCGTTGCTGGTGGGGCTGGTCCTGATTCGCTTGTTCGGGGCGAGGTTCTTCTAAACAATTTATGCTTCCTGTTTACAGCGCATACTTCGGCCTCAAAGAAGCGCCGTTCAATATTACTCCTGACCCGAGCTTTCTCTTTGAAAGCGCGAGTCATCGCGAGGGATTGGCGCAGCTTCGCTACGGTATCGAGGCGCGCCGCGGGTTTATCGTCTTAACCGGTGAGGTCGGAACCGGCAAAACAACGTTGATTCAAGCCCTGCTGCGCCAACTCGCGGTGGGTACGCAAACGGCGTTGATATTTAGCACGATTACCAGCCCGCTAGATTTGCTCCGTTACGTCTGTGATGAGTTCAAGCTGATCGAGCCCATGGCGGGAATCCGAGACGCCCATGACTACATTTACTTCTTGAATGAATTTCTTCTACAAAAATATCGCGCTGGGCAGAACACGGCGCTCATCATTGATGAAGCGCAGAACCTGTCCCCTGAAGTTTTAGAGTCGGTACGACTACTGTCCAATTTTGAAACGACTAAAGACAAGCTTTTACAAATTTTGTTGGTCGGTCAACCCGAACTCACTGAGAGGCTCAATAGTCCGCAGCTCCGGCAATTGAAGCAACGGGTTGCCTTGCGCCATCATCTCCGATCTCTCTCTCTCAGTGAATGCCAAGAGTATATCGCCAATCGTTTGACCGTGGCCGGCGCCGCGCCGAATATTTTTTCGACTGAAGCGATTGAATGGGTGCATCGATATTCGGGCGGCATTCCTCGATTGATCAACGTGCTGTGTGACAACGCGATGATTTCCGCATTTGCTTTGGAGAAGACCGAAGTCGAGCCGCAATTCATTCAAGAAGTGGCTGAAGATCTCTGCCTTGCGAGTCCGATGCTCAAGGCGGCGCCGGTTCGCGAGAAGATTTTGGCGGACCACGTTCGGGAAATTTCCAGGCCGGCCGCCGCGCCGGCAGTGAAGAATCATCGCAGTCCCGTGTCTCCGGATCGCCAAAACGGCGCATCGGCGCACGTCGCCGTGCCCCAGGGGTTTCTGGTCTCTGTTCGCGACGCGCTCATCGAGGCCATGGGGCCCATGGGGCAGATCATTTTCTCCGAACAATTGAAGCTGCTCGGCGTATCGATGGATCATCTTCCTCGGGAGAAGGTCGCTGGCTTGATCGAATCGGTGAGTCACGAGATTTTCGACGACTCGATTCGGGATCAATTTCGCAAAGGAATGTCTGATGAGATCAAAGCTCTACAACGGGTCTGATCTTTTGCTGGATTACCGGCGATGACATTGGAAAATCGTCGCCAGTTAGCAGTCTATGAAAGGCCGTTGCCATGACCCTTGATTCTATCGGCGAGTCAATCGGCGCGTCGCTTAACCGGCGCCGAACAATGCATGAGGAGTATTAAGGATGAGCAGAGTTTTCGAAGCGTTGACCAAGGCGAGTCAGGAACGAGTGCGCAAAGCGGAAAGTTCGAACAACGACCTTGTTCACGCGACTTACGAGGCCGTCCCGACGGATGGCGTCATTCAAAAGCCTGACTTTCCCTCCGAACGGCGGAGCAAGGCAGACCTAGCGCGAGTGAGTTTGCCGAAATCGGTGGGCTCTCCCAAGTCGTGGCGTGAAAGAATGGAGGAGCTGTTTTTCGGCTGGGATCTGCGACGCTACGAAACCCATCCCATTGTCGTGCTCGAAGAAGAGTCGGCGATATCGGAACAGTACAAAATTCTCCGCGAACAAATCAAACGACTGCGCGCGGAAGCCGGGATTCGCACCATTGCCATCACCAGCCCGGTTAAACGGGACGGCAAGACCACGGTGGCGGTGAATTTGGCGGCGGCGATCGCGTTAGAGTATGAGGAGAAAGTCATTCTCATTGACGCCGACTTGCGCGCGCCCAGCGTGCAGCGTTATTTCAATTACGAGGGGCCGCACGGGCTGACGGAGTACCTCAGCTCCAACGCCGTTGGCAACGTCAAGAGCCTGGTACGCGACACCCACGTCAATGGGCTCCTCTACATCCCCGCCGGAAAGCCGACAAGATTCGCTTCTGAACTATTGGCGAAGGATAAAATGCGCCGGATGATCGAGGAAGTTCATGCGGAATTCCCTGGCCATATGGTGGTGATCGACTCGCCGCCGGTTTTGGCTACGCCCGATCCCTTGGTGCTGAGCCGGCAGGTTGACGGCGTGATCATGGTCATTCGCGCCAGAAAAACGCCGAAAGATTATCTTGCCAAGGCGCTCAGCGCCTTTAGCACCAATAAGATTCTCGGCATCGTGCTCAACGGCGCGGACTTGGGTATCGGTTCGAAGTATTACTATTACTATTCTTCCAACGGTCACGGCTAAGAGTGAGAATTTTCAATCGATATTATACTACCTATGACTTATTGCTGGTATTCGGCGACCTTGTGCTTGTGGTCGGCGCAAGCTCCGCCGTTCGAATGCTGATGGGTCAGGGACAGGCGGTATCCGATGAGCTGATACTCTCGCCGATGGTGCATGGACTCCTGATGGCACTCATCGTTGCCATCGCGTTTTATTACTCTGATTTGTACGCCATCGATCAAAGTTTGTCGGTGCGCGAGTTGCTGCAGCGCTTGGTTGCTGGATTGGGCACGGCCTGTATCGTGATCGGTGTTCTGAGTTATCCAATTCCTAAATTCGGTAAATCGATTTATCTCAATGAAATGATTGCCGTGGGGATTTGTCTTTGCCTTTGGCGGCTGGGCTTCATGCGCGTGATCAGACAGGCGGGGATGCGCGCCAAGGTTTTGATCGTGGGAATTCGGACCATCGGCAAAATGGTCGCTGAAGAGCTCTACCTGAAGAAGAAGCTCGGCATGGATGTCGTCGGTTTCGTCGGCCAGCAAGCCGGCGCGATCACGCTCTCCTATGGCAATCCGAAAAAAGTTGAGATCCCGATGTTTGCGCCGAGCTCGCTTAGCGGTTTGATCGCCAGCAGTCACGTGGATCGCATCTTGTTGGCCGGCGCCGATCATTGTCCGAAGTCTTATTTTGCCGATTTGTTGACAGTCAAAGCGATGGGCGTGCCGATCGAAGACTGCCATTCTTTTTATGAACGGCTGGCCAGCAAAATTGCGGTTGCCGACTTGCCGCCCGAGTGGCTCGCGCTGTCCGCCGGGTTTCGTCGCGATCCTGTGGTGCTTGCGGCAAAGCGGGCCATCGATATCATAGTCTCGTTTGTCGGCTTGATCCTCAGTGTGCCGATCATTTTACTCACCGCCCTGGCGATCAAGCTGGAAAGCCGCGGACCGGTTTTCTACCGCCAAGAACGGGTCGGACAAAACGACCGGCGCTTCGTGCTCTATAAGTTTCGTTCCATGGCGCAAGACGCCGAGGCGCATCATGGGCCGGTTTGGGCGGCCGAGAACGACCCGCGCGTGACTTGTGTCGGCGCGCTGATTCGAAAAGTTCGCATCGACGAAATCCCCCAGATGATCAACGTCCTGAAAGGCGAAATGAGCTTCGTCGGGCCGCGGCCGGAGCGGCAGTTTTTTGTCGAACAGTTGAAACAAAACATTCCCTATTACGATCTGCGCCATTCGGTGAAACCGGGCATCACCGGGTGGGCGCAGATTTGTTATCAATACGGTGACAGTGAACAAGACGCGGTGGAGAAGCTGCAGTACGATTTATATTACATCAAGCACATGTCGCCGATTTTTGACCTGCAAATAATTTTTGAAAGTTTCAAGGTCATACTGCTCGGTTCAGGGGCGCGCTGAGATATAAAGTGGTCAACGCGCTGACAGTGGATGTCGAGGATTATTTTCACGTGCAAGCTTTCGCCGACGTTATTTTGCCGGACCAGTGGAACCGCTATCCGATGCGGGTGGAAAATAATACCCGCCGGCTGCTCGACATGTTCGGCCGGCGCGGCATCCGAGCGACCTTCTTCGTGCTGGGCTGGGTCGCGGAGCGTTGTCCGGAACTGATCCGGGAGATCGCCAAGGCGGGGCACGAAATCGGCTGCCATGGCTACAATCATCAGATGATCGAGCGCGATGACCAACAAGTCTTTCGCGACGATATCCGGCGCGCTAAATCGGTCATCGAAGAACTCATCGGCGGCGCCGTAAAGTGCTATCGGGCGCCGAGCTATTCGGTCACTTCGCGCACGCTTTGGGCCTTGGACATCTTGCGCGATGCCGGCTTCGATCTCGATTCGAGTATTTTCCCGGTGCGCCACGATAACTACGGGATCCCCGATGCGCCGCGCTTTCCCCATTATCGAGCCTTAAGCGACGGTCAATATATCGTCGAGTTTCCGCCGTCGACGCTGTCCGCTTACGGCGCGAATTTTCCCATCTCAGGAGGCGGATATTTTCGGTTATTGCCATACGGCGTCACGGCATGGGCGATCCGTCGGATCAACCAGAAGGAAAGTCAGCCGGCGATGTTTTATCTTCATCCGTGGGAAATCGATCCGGACCAGCCGCGCATAGCGGCTTGCTGGCGCTCGCGCTTTCGGCATTACCAAAACTTGCGCTCGACGGAGGAAAAGTTGGCGCGGCTGCTCGATGATTTTTCCTGGGCACCGGTGTCCGACGTCATTGCGACGACATTGGGTGGGAACAAAAATAACTCCAAGGACGAGGTGCGTAGTGGAGTTTAAGATCATTTCCGTGGTGGGCGCCCGGCCGAACTTCATGAAGGTCGCCGCCATCTGCGAAGCCATCAAAGAACGTAACCGGCGCGCCGTTGGACCGGCAATCGACCATCTGTTGGTTCATACCGGACAACACTATGACGCCAACATGTCGGATATGTTCTTTAACGACCTGGAGCTGCCCAAGCCAAATGTCTTTTTGGGTGTCGGCTCGGGTTCTCACTCGGTGCAGACCGCCAAAGTCATGGAAGGATTCGAGAACGTCTTATTGGCGGAAAATCCCGACATCGTGCTGGTCGTCGGCGACGTGAACTCCACGCTGGCTTGCGCCCTGGTGACCAAAAAAACTTGGTGCACCGGCGTCGGCGCGAGAACCTTCATTCCTAAATTGGCCCACATCGAGGCGGGGTTGCGCAGTTTCGATCGAACCATGCCCGAGGAAGTCAATCGGATCGTTACCGACGCTATCTCGGATTATCTTTTCACCACCGAAGAGAGCGCCAATCTGAATTTAGAACGGGAAGGGGTTGCCAACGATAAAATCCATTTCGTCGGCAACGTGATGATCGATACGCTTTTGCGCCATCGATCAAAAGCCATGGAATCGACCATTCTCAACGATTTGCAATTGTTCGAGGCTGGGCAAGTTAAACCCTACGCGATTTTGACACTGCACCGGCCGGCCAATGTCGACGATAGCCAAAAGTTCGCCACCATGTTGGAGTCCTTTCTCGCGGTATCCCAGTACATGCCAATAATTTTTCCCGCCCATCCGCGCACGCTCAAGCAGATTCAGGAGTCCGATCTTGGCGACTATTTCGTCGATCATTTTTTGCCAGGACCGGAGCCCTGGGACAAGCGGGTGCGGATTCGCTTGGTGCCGCCGTTGGGCTATCTGGACTTTCTTCAACTGATGTCCCGCGCCAAAGTGGTGCTCACCGATTCCGGCGGTGTGCAGGAAGAAACCACGATTCTCGGCGTGCCCTGTATTACGCTTCGGGATAATACCGAGCGGCCGGTGACGCTAAACCACGGCACCAATGTTTTGGTCGGCGCGGATCCGGAAAAAATTATCAGCGAATTTTCCAGAGTTTTGCAGGGGAATCGGCCACAGCCGGCGATTCCGCATTTTTGGGATGGTCAGGCGGCCAATCGAATTGTCCAGATTCTGACCGATTACCAAGACCGAGCCACTCACGTAGGAGATTCTGCTTGGTCCGAACCGGCGGTTATCGAAATCCCAAGGCATCCCTAATATCGAGCAGGCGACCAAGATGGAATGTGAAATTCTCCGAGATCGAGATCCTCGGTGGGACGAATTCGTCGATGCCCACCCCGCCGGAACGTTTTTTCATTTGTCGGCGTGGCGCGCGATTATTGCGGCAAATTTTGGTTTTGAACCGATTTATCTTTTAGTCCAGGAGGCCGGGCAAGTGCGCGGCGTGTTGCCGCTCTTTCTGGTCAAGAGTCTACTGTTCGGCCGGTCCTTGGTGGCGCTGCCCGTGGGTGTTTATGGTGGAATTGTCGCCGCCGATGAACCAGCCGGCCGGATGTTATTGGATGAGGCGACTCGGATCGCGCGCGAACACCGGGTTCGTTATCTAGAATTGCGCGGCAACCCCTACGGCGATTTCGATGTCTCCGCCAATGCCAACGGCACGGCGTCGGCGTGGTCGCGTAAAGATCTCTACGTCACTTTCATGGGTGAAATCGACGCAACTGATGAGGCCAATCTAGCGCGCATTCCGCGCAAGCAGCGGCGCATGGTGCGCCAGGGCGAGAAGCATGGGCTTAAGGCGGTCTTCGATAACGGCCGTTTAGCCGAGTTCTACGAGGTCTATGCCGAGAGCGTGCGCAACCTTGGCACGCCGGTGTACGGCTACGGGTATTTCCAAAGTCTCCTCGCTGAGTTTGGCGATCAATGCAAAGTGCTGGTCATCGAACATGACGGAAAAGTCATCGCGGCGGTGATGTCGTTTTTTTACCGCGATCAAGTGCTGCCGTATTATGGCGGCGCGTCAAAGCAGTGGCTGCAGTTGGCTCCCAATGACTTCATGTACTGGGAACTGATGCGATATGCCGCGGCGCAGGGTTACAAAATTTTCGATTTCGGGCGCAGCAAAGAAGGGACAGGATCTTTCAATTTCAAACGCCACTGGGGTTTCGAACCCAAGCCGTTGGCCTACTGGTGCTACGCGCCCGACGGTCAAGGGATTCCCGATACCAGCCCGTTGAATCCCAAACTGCAGTGGGCGATTCGAATTTGGCGCGGCTTACCGCTCACCGTGACCAAATCGCTCGGGCCCCACATTGTCAAACATATTCCATGAAGAGGTTTCAGCCCAATCACGAGTGATAGTCGCTCTCAACGATATACGATATGAGAATACTCTTTTTAGCCCATCGCACGCCGTATCCGCCCAACAAAGGGGAAAAAATCCGCGCGTTCAATCTGTTGTCTCACCTCGCCAAGAGCCACGAAGTGACTTTGATCTATTGGGTGGACGCTGTGGGCGATCTTGCGCATACGCCGTTCTTGCGCTCATTGTGCCGCGGTCCGGTCATTCCAGTTCAATTAAACCGAACCCTGGCGTTGGCCGGTGCGGCGCGTTCGCTAGTTCAAGGCGGTAGCCTGACCCAAGGCTTTTACGGCGGCAAGGGCTATCAAAAAGCGGTCGATGACGCGTTGCGGCGCGGACGGTTCGACGCAGTTTTGGCGTTCTCTTCATCCGTCGCGTCTTATGCCGAGGCGATCGATTGCGATATCAAGATTGTCGATTTTGTCGATGTCGATTCCGATAAATGGGGACAGTTGGCCAAGGTGTCCGCCTTCCCGTTATCGTTTCTATACAAGCTCGAACAGAAGCGGCTGGCGAAATTCGAAACTCAAATCTCGACCTGGTCGACGGTCAACATGTTCATTTCGCCGGCGGAAGCCGAGTTGTATCGGCAACAAGGCGGGCAGGGCGAGATCGCGGTTCTACCCATGTGTACCGAGCTAGAGGTTCGGCGCTTGCCGCTCGATCAGGTGCCCTATCAAGGCGCGGCTCCCGGAACTGTGGAACCGTCCAACGAGGCGCGATTGATCTTCGTCGGCACCTTGAATTATTACCCGAACATTGACGCGGTGATTTATTTCACCGAGCAGATTTTCCCCTTGATCCGGCAAAAATTTCCCCGCGCAAGTTTTGAAATAGTCGGCCGTAACCCGCCTAAAACCGTGACCGTTTTGGGCAAGATCGACGGCGTGCGGGTGCTCGGCGAAGTCCCGGATGTGCGCTCCTATTTGGTGCGCGCCGATGTCAGTGTCGCGCCGTTGCGGATCGCGCGCGGCGTCCAGAGCAAGGTGTTGGAGGCGATGGGCATGGGTGTACCGGTGGTGGCCACGCCGTCGGCGATTCAAGGCATCGATGTCGCCAACGGCCAAGAGTTGCTGATTGGCCAAACCGCGGAGGAATTCGCGGCCTGTGTGATCAGACTGTTGAATGACGCGGAATTGCGCAAAACGATCACGAGAAAAGCATGGAATCGGATGAAGCAGCTCTATAATCCCGAAGTGATCGGCGCCCACTTGGAACGGATTCTTAGCGCGGCGCAGAAAGGCAAGCCCCAGGAAGCGAATTCGCTAATCGCCAGCGATCACGAAGTGTCGGCTCAGGGACGATAGAGCACCAGCGCTTACGATGAATAATGTTTCGCAAAAACTCCCAGGTCTCGATGTCACGCAGATGGCGCGCTGTGGTGTGGTTGCGCCGAGTTGGGCGGGCTGGAAAGAATCCTACGCGAGCGACGGCGTGCAGATATTTTTGGAAGGATTCGTCGCGCCGGAAACTAGCAACGCAGACGCGTCCCCATCCGCCATGGCCGACAATGGCCTCGCTTCGGTCATCGATTTATACCGACGCAAAGGGACTGAGTTCGTTAAGGACTTACGCGGCTCATTCACGCTTGCCTTGTGGGATGAGCGGCAGGAAGTATTGATTCTGGCCACGGACCCATTCGGTACTCGGCCAATCTACTACTGGACGGCTAACCAGCGCATCGCCTTCGCGCCGCGCATCGACGGTTTTGCCGCCGCGCTGGAGATCCCCAAAGTTATCGAACCCAATAGTCTGTATTTTTATCTCAATCATTCTTTCATTCCCGCGCCGTTTACAATCTACAAAGACATCCGGCGGCTGGAGCCTGGCCATACGTTAGAGTGGGCGAAGCATCGCAGCACGGTGCGCAGGTATTGGGATATGGCCTACGACGAAGATCCCAGTCTAAGCGAAGCCGCAGCCGCCGAAAGCGTGCGCGCATCGTTGGCGGACTCGGTACGCTTCGCATTACAGGACGGCGCGTCGGGCTCGAGCACATTTGGCGCGTTTCTCAGCGGCGGCACCGATAGCAGCACGCTGGTCGGTTTGATAAGCCAGTGCAGCGCGCAGCCGATCAAGACTTTTTCGGTCGGCTTCGAAGAAGCGGCTTACAACGAGATTCATTACGCGCGGATCGCGGCACGGCATTTCAAAAGCCTCGCCCACGAATATATCGTCCGGCCTGAAGAAGCGCTCGCGGCGATGCCCACGCTGGCGGCCGCCTATGACGAACCCTTTGGCAACAGCTCGGCGATTCCGACGTACTTTTGTTTGAAAATGGCAAAAGACGCCGGCGTGAACGTCATGTTTGCCGGCGACGGAGGGGACGAGCTTTTCGGGGGCAATGAGCGATATATCACCGAGAAAGTATTTTCGATCTATCAACAGGTGCCGCGCCCGCTACGAAGCGTGCTCGACTACAGCGCTGAGATGATTCCGCCTTTCTATCCATGGCGTAAAGTAAAAAACTACATTCGCAAAGCGAACCAGCCGGCGGCGGACCGCTTCTTCGCCTACCAACTCTACTATCGCGATCATGCCGCGGAATTTTTGACCGCTGACTTTCGCCACTCGTTGGAGAACGAGTTTCCCATCGAGGTGGCGCGCCGCCATTATCGTCAGGCGGGAGAAATTAGTCCGCTCAATCGCTTGCTCTATGTGGATCTGAAACTGGCGGTGTCGGACAATGATCTGTTCAAAGTCAATCGCATGGCGGAAAGACATGGCATCCAAGTGCGTTATCCGTATCTTGATTCTCACGTCGGTGTGGCGTCGGGTAGGATCCCCGCCGGACTAAAGGTTAAGGGTTGGTCCAAGCGCTATATCTTTAAGCAAGCCTTCGCGAAGTTTCTACCGGAGGAAATTCTCACCAAGAAAAAACATGGATTCGGATTGCCGACCGGGGACTGGCTGCGAAGCCATGCCGGTTTCCGAGAGCTGGCCCGTTCGCTGTTGTTGGATTCGCGTTCGATGCAGCGAGGCTACTTCCAGCGCTCGGCGCTCGAAGGGCTGCTGAAAACCCATGATGAGGAGCGCAGCGGCTATTTTGGCTCGCATATTTGGAATTTCATGATGCTCGAGCTGTGGCATCGAACCCACGGCGATCAACCGCCCGATCAGCATCGATGACAGGTCGAATATAATTTTTAGATTCGCCTGTTTGGAATGCTTTTTGCCAATAAGTCTTAGGGTTGTCCTTGGCTGCGTGGGCAAGGGTAGTTTGGGTCTGTTTTGCCGCGATTCGGTAGGGGTTATCGCCATGCAGCCGTGGTGGTCTGCCAAATAGTGTCACGAGCCGTCAGGCGGGTGCTCTGTTAGGTACAGTGTGAGTGGGACTACTGCACCAATAATCACTGGTGAACTGGGCTGCTGATGCAGCGATGGCGGAAGCCTGCCAATTACTTTTCGCAAAGAACTCCCGAAAAGTTTCTTGCCTTTCCGCTTTGTGCTATTAATTGCAAGCATTCACCCTTGATGTGAAATCGCTGGGACATGCAGGTGTCACGTGAAACGAATGAAAGCGAATCTAAAAGGCCTGGTATTGAGCGGTGGGCGGGGTACGCGACTGCGGCCGCTGACTCATACCGCCGCCAAGCAGCTGGTGCCGGTGGGCAACCGGCCGATTCTCTTTCACGTGTTGGATAACCTCAAGAACGCCGGCGTGGTTGAGGTTGGCATCGTCATCTCACCGGAAACCGGTAACGCGGTCCGCGAAGCGGTCGGCGATGGCAGTTTATGGCAGATGCGCATCGAGTATATTTTGCAGAGCGAGCCCCTTGGTCTCGCCCATGCGGTTAAGGTCGCTGCGCCATATCTTGGAGCGGACTCGTTCGTTATGTACCTTGGCGATAATTTGATCGGTTCGGGGATTCGCGCCTACCGTGAGAAGTTTGAAGCTTCCGCCGCGGCGGCTTCCATCTTACTCAAGGAAGTTGAAAACCCCTCCAGCTTCGGTATTGCCGAGATCGATCAGAATCAGCGGGTGGTGCGCTTGGTGGAAAAGCCCAAGGAGCCTAAGTCGAAACTAGCTCTGGTCGGCATCTATTTTTTTACCTCGGCTATTCATGACGCGATCGGTAAGATCGTGCCGTCGGCGCGCGGCGAACTGGAAATTACCGACGCGATCCAAGCGCTCCTCAACGACGGCGCCGCGGTGCTCAGCGACCAGATCGATGCTTGGTGGCTCGACACCGGCAAGAAAGACGATTTACTGACCGCCAACACGGTGGTGCTCGATGAATGGGTGATGCGTAAAATCGACGGTTCGATCGATGCGCCGAGCCAGGTGACAGGACGAGTTCAATTGGGTGCGGGGAGCCGAGTCGTCAATAGTACGGTGCGCGGCCCGGTGGTGATCGGCGAGAATGTTTTGATCGAAAATTCTTTCGTCGGTCCGTTTACTTCGATTGGCGCCGGCTGCCGTATCGTATCTTCGGTTTTGGAACACTGCGTGCTGTTGGAGCATGCCCGCATCGAGCATGTGGACCGGATCGAGGACAGCCTGATCGGTAAGAACTCGGCGGTGGTCAAAGAGCAAAAAAATCATCAAGCCTATCGGCTCATGATCGGCGACGATTCGGAAGTATTGCTCTAATGCCGTTTCGCTTCACCCGCACCGAGATTCCTGACGTCCTGATCGTCGAGCCTCGAGTGTTTTCAGACGAGCGCGGCTTTTTTATGGAAACCTACAAGCGTTCTGAATTTGCCGCCCAGGGGATCGCTGAAAGTTTTGTCCAGATGAACCATTCCAAATCGTCCAAGGGGATTCTCCGCGGCCTGCATTATCAAAAACAGCCCAAAGCCCAGGCCAAGCTAGTTCATGTGCTTGCCGGAGAAATTTTCGACATTGCCGTCGACATTCGCCGCGGCGCGCCGACGTTTGGCAGATCGGTCGCCGTGTCTCTGTCGTCGGAAAACAAGCAAATGCTCTACGTGCCGGCTGGATTTGCGCACGGCTTCTGCGTCGTCAGCGATGAGGCGGAGATCGCCTACATGACCACCGAAGAGTACGCGCCGGAGTGCGAAGCGGGAATTCGTTGGGACGATCCGAAGTTGGCCATCGCGTGGCCCATCGCCGCGCCCCGGCTTTCCGATCGCGACCAACGCTGGCCCGGACTTGACGACGCGGACAATAATTTTCTTTATAACGGCGGCGGGCTGCGCGGCTAGGAATATTTATTATGAGATCGGCGCTGGTGACTGGCGGTTGCGGCTTTATCGGCAGCAATTTTATTCGTCTGCTGTGCGCCCAACCCGACTGGCGCGTGGTCAATCTCGACAAGCTGACCTATGCGGGTAACTTGGAAAATTTGGCCGATGTCTCGACCGAGCGGCTGCGCCTGGTGCGCGGCGATATTCGCGATCGTGCGCTGGTTGAAAAGATTCTTCAGGATGAAAAACCATGGGCGATCGTCAACTTCGCCGCGGAATCCCATGTCGACCGCAGCATCCTCGACGCTTCGCCGTTCGTCGAAACCAACATCGGCGGCGTGCAGGCGCTGCTGGACGCCGTCCGCGCCTATCCGGTTGAACGCTTTCTCCACATCTCGACCGACGAAGTTTACGGCGATAAGGAAGGGCAAGGTTCTT
>Ga0137461_1000169_pt1 | contig 14980 bp, 9 predicted proteins | sample EasRivERMGT746_2_FD_104650 | JGI IMG/M metagenome (GOLD analysis project Ga0137461, IMG submission 104650) | Soil microbial communities from meander-bound floodplain in the East River, Colorado, USA - East River MetaG ERMGT746_2 | ecosystem: Environmental > Terrestrial > Soil > Floodplain ... | reverse complement strand
GGCCACCGTGGAGATTTGTTGCGAGTCGAATGGCAACTGACCGAGCACCGGCAACAAGCCGGCGACAAAAATCGCCGCCGTGCCGACCAGCTGCCGCTCTTGCTTGCGCCGTAGCCACAGAAACGCTGCCACTCCCAGCGGCACGATCCAGGTGTAATATATCCAGCCTTGCTGCGCGGCCACCATCGGCGTTCTGCCATAATCGACGCTCAGCTGCAGCGGAAAAATTAGTTTATAAAAATAAAATGCCAGCGCGTCCAGGGCAATTAGCGGGCGCATCCAAACGGGCGTGACGACACTCAGTTGACTCGCCGGCTGCACCCAGCGCGCGACGCCGATAAATATCAGGGCCAATACCATCCAGCCGCCGAGCCATCTAGCCGTCTCGCGCCACGAACGCTGGAAATAGAAATAATCGAACATCCAGGCGATGATCGGCACCACCACCGCCGCCGGTTTAGCCAGTAATCCTAAAACCAGCGCCGCAGTGGCGAAAAGATAGTGCGAGACCCGCGATTTGGGCGGCTTTCTCTTCGCGGCCAATGTTTTGCCCGCCGGCGCCGGCGCGGCAAAGGAGGCCTGACTTTCAGCGAAAAGTAAATATTGCCACAGAGCCACTAACGAGAGCAGACCCGATAATACTTCTTTCAGACCCGCGGCCCGAGCCACCGCCTCCACCTGGAGCGGATGCAAGCCAAACAATAACGCCGCCGCGCCCGCGGCCCACTCATTGCCAACCAGCCGGCGCACAATCACATAGACAACCAGCACGGCGACAAGGTGAAAAAAAAGATTAGCCCAATGAAACGGCCCAGGATTGAAGCGATTTGTCGATCCGGCTGGATTTTCCGCAACTACCGCGATTGCCGCCCATGCCATGGAGGTCAACGGAATATACAACTTCTCGTCGGGCCGTTGCCAAAAGGCTAGAGCCTTGCCAACCGTCGGATCGTTCAGATAGGGATTCTCGGTAATCGCGCTGCGATCGTCCCAAACAAATTCGTGTTTGCCAACCGACGAAAAAATCGCTAGCGTGACGGCGATCAGAATTACAGGAACGAGATAGCGAGTAGACATTTTCAGCAAAGCGCATTCGAATATAGTCGAGTTTTTGTTTATTGACAAACTTTACCGTGACAGTGATGACCGCGCGTTCGAATATTAACCGATTGCCGGAGTGTCCGGGTGGGCATTGACGTTTTACGCTGGCTCGACCATGTCATCGGTGTGCCGCTGTGTTGGCTGGTCACGCTCGCGCGCCGTTTTGGGTCGCTGCTGACGGCGCGGCAGAAATCGCTCCCAGCGCCGCGCCGGGTGCTGATCATTAAACTTTCCGAAATGGGCAGCACCGTGTTGGCCTATCCGGCGCTTGATGAGCTTAACCAGCGGATTGCGGGAGTCGAACTGTTTTTTCTCGTTTTTAAAAACAACGCCGCCATCGTCGAAGTTTTAGGAATCGTCCCTCCGGCAAACATCATTACCGTGGACTATTCTTCCCCCTGGCAATTACTGGCGAGTGGAGTGCGCGCGGTAAAGCGGTTGATCGGTGAGCGCATCGATAGCACCATCGATATGGATTTTTTCAGCCGCTTGACGGTGCTGCTAAGTTTCCTGGTCTGCCGCGGCAATCGAGTCGGGTTTTACCGCTACCATGACGAAGGCCTGTATCGCGGCGATCTGCTGACCCGTCGAGTGGCCTACAGTCCCCACGTCCACACCAGCGTCGCCTTCATGGCGCTGGTGAAATCGCTGTTCGCCGAGGCCGGCGATGAACCGTACTATCGCGGCCCGATAGATCCGGGCGCGCTGGTGGCGCCGGCTCATACTCCCGCTCCGAACGACGTCACCAGTGTAAACAATAAGCTCGAAGCCGCCGGATTGCGCCGTCAAATGGGAACGGAAATCATTCTAGTCAATCCCAACTCTTCGGACATTTTTCCATTGCGTAAATGGCCGCTGGCTTCCTTCGCGGATCTTTGTCAACGCCTGTTAACCGCCCGGCCGAATTGTTGGCTCGTCATTACCGGAGTCGCTTCGGAAATGGCAGATGCCAAATTCATCCGCGATCGACTGCAAAGCCCGCGCTGCATAGATTTTACCGGCAAGACGACTTTTCGCGAGCTGCTTGCGCTCTACAGCATCGCCAATTTGATGGTCACCAACGACAGCGGTCCGGCCCATTTCGCGACGCTGCTCGTATTACCCACGGTGGTTCTTTTTGGCCCCGAGACGCCGCGTCTCTACAGTCCGATGGGGAACCATTATAAAGCAATTTACACCGCCCTGCCCTGTAGTCCCTGTGTCTCGGTTTACAATGGCAAAAAATCCCCCTGCACCGACAACCGCTGCTTGAAAATAATTTCGGTGCAAGAAGTTTTGAATACGATCTTGGCGCTTTTCGGCATGCGCGAATTCGAACCTCCGCCTCTTGGCCGGTAAACTCGCTAGACCGTGCTCGCGAAGAGAATTTTTCAGCTTACAAAGCGCCGTATTGCGTCCGGACCGAGCCGCTGAATTGGCTAACTTCATATTGGTGAATCAAGCTTCGTTAATTAGTCGCCGCACCCGATGCCCGTTGAAAAACGTAGACCGCGTCGAGCTCGCGATCGAAATTGGTGATCGGCTTGAAGCTTCGCCAAATCAATTCCGGGCGGTGCGACCGTAACCAAAAAATATCCAACCTGGCGATGGGCCGGTAGTCGATGGCGCGCGCTTGGGCGTTTTTGAGAAAGTCGTCCACGTCGGGGAATCGCCCGAAGGCGATCAGGTAGTCCGGCGCAACCACGCCACGAATATGGATTGGGTCGAGCAAGCGGAATTGCGCTGGCACCGGCGTAGGAATCTGCCACGCATAAATTGCTTTTGGCGCGTGATACATTAGCGGATAGGCCGAATAGTCGGGTAAGACCATGATACTCGCCTTAGGCGGAACATTTCGGTTAATCCATTGTGCTGTTTGCTCAATCGGATCGCTGCGCGGATTGAGTAACTCGCCGATGTAGAGAAAAATTGTCGAGCGGAAATCGTTGTTAAAAAAAGGCATGTTCGGCCGTTCGATCTTAAAATACGGATTGAGCTGCAAGGCATTGGTGCCAAAGGCTAAGGCCGCCAAAGGAATCGCCAGCCACCAGCGGCGGCGGCAGAGCGTTTGGATCACCGCGGTCTCCAAGAAAATGGCTAGAGGAATTATCGGCACCAAGTATCGCACCGCTGCGCCCATGGTTGGATCGACCAACTGCGGTGACACAACCGTGGTGGCTAATATATAAACTAGCAGCGCGACGGCTCCGCGCAGAATCCAGGAATCGCGTTCGATGAAATAGACCAAGGGTAATAGTAAAAGCAGCAGCGTGACCACTAACTCGCACTGGTCGAGATCGCGCAAATTCATGTAGAGCAGGATGCTCTTGCCAGAGAGAAAACTGAGAAAGCCGCTTGCCGCCGCACGCTCGGTCACCTGTCTTACCGGATTCCAGATCGCTAAAAGCGGCGCCCCGATAACTATCTGTGGCAGACAAGCCATTAGCCACTGGCGCCCACCGATACGCCAACGTTTACGGCGCCAAAACAGATAATCGACACTCAGGCATGAATAGAGCGCGACGTAGTTCAGATAGTTGGATGCCAACAAGCCGATTGAAAGAACGCTAAAAACCAGCGCGGGCTTGGATAATTCTTCCCAGCGCAAGTAAACATAGACCAGCGCCACCGAGAAAAGCAGCGCGACGCCGTAGTAGCGGCATTGGCGGAAATACAAGAACAATGAGACATTGCCAAGGGTCGCCAGACCTACCAATCCCAAGGTCAACAAGTCCGCGCGCGCTTGCCAAAGCCACCACAGCAAAATGATGACGGAAGCGAATCCCGCCAGAGCGAACGGCAGGCGGGCCGCCAGGGAAGTCGCGCCCATCAATCCGACAAACGGCGCTGCGAGGAACGAAGGCAGCGGCGGCAGATAGCGAAAGTGCCGGTCGCGCAGTTCAAAACCGCCTTCATAGGCGACGATGTTGTGATCGATCACTGCAGTGGTATCGCCGGTACGCCAGACGCCGATGGCGGAAAGCGCCGTGGTCGCCTCGTCATCCCAAAGAGCATAATGGCCCAAGTCAACGAAAGTCAGAGCAGCGGTTGCGGTGATGATAAGAAAAACGATAATGACGCGCGCATAATCACCACCAGGTGCCACTGCAATAGTTTGCCGCGATGGCTGAGCCGCCGTTTCAACCGTCGCGCGGTTGGGCGGCGTTTTCTTACGTTTTGCCATCGGTAAAGAGTTTTGATGTTAATTAATTGCGCATCGACGCGCAAACATGCGCACGCCCGGTACTAGCTTCACGAGCCGGACTTCCGGCGCTTAACCCAGGCCAGCCACCCGACCACTCCCATCAACGTCACTAGGCTGATGCTAACGCCGAGCTTAAAGGAAAGCGGATCATAGCGGAACTCCACCGAGTGCGTTCCCGCGGGTATGAGCACTGAGCGCATGACAAAATTTGTCGGGTAGAGTTTGCTTTCCTTGCCGTCGACAAAAGCGCGCCAGCCAGGGTAGTAAGCATCGGCTAACACCAACAGCCCCGCGGCCTTTGGCGCGGCCTCCAGCAGAACTCGATTCAATGAACGCTCGATAAACTTTGGCGCTGAGCTCTCGACCGACGGATCAGCTCTTGGAAGCGCTATGTTCTCCTCAACTATGGCTATAGCACGGGGATTAAATCCTGGGCTCGTCACCCGCTCGAGCGCCTGTTCCCGATCGTTTATGACCACGGTATCATGCACGATAAAGCTGCGCGGCAGCGCGTGGGGGTTGCGGTAAACGCGATAACGCGAATTGTCAAAGACCAATTGAAAACCTGATCGCTCAATTCTCGACGAGCCATCCAAAATGAAATATTTGGCGTTGAGCAAATCCAACAGCGGTGATGTAGTGCGCGCGCGTATATCCGTGCTCGACTCGCCAACCGGGAGCCCGTTGGCGAAATTCATATATTCGCCGTATTGTTTTAGCACTAAAGTGTCGTAGCCGCCGACGTTTTCAAACCTCGCTGAGATACCCACGTTGACCAATTGATCGAGCGGAGAAGCGATTCGGAAAGGCTCTCGGTCGGCTCCCAGGAATGTTTTTAGCTCACCGTCCAAGCGGATTTCACTCGGAGAAAATGCCACCAGGTAGCGTGCGCCAAAATGCCATAGATCCGCCACCACTAAAAGCAAGATGACTGCGGCTAGCAGGCCTCGCAGGCGCCGCCACTTTACCCACAAGAGCAGACAGGCGCCCAAAAGTGTCAGCAGCAAACAGCTTTTAAACAGACTCGCCAACGCCGTCGAGACCGCTTGCTGAACCAAGGTGATCGTGATCGGCGGCAGAAAACTGAATCGATCCGCTCCGCTGATATAGGAGTCGATGAGCGAGCCCCACCAGCCGGTTTGCGGGAAAGGGCCGACTAGTACCAGCAGAAACAAAATCGGCGGACCGATCAAGAAACCCCAGGAGAGCCGCGTCAGCCAGGGACTTTTGGTCTCGGCCAACTCGCTCAGTTTTCCGAGACCGAATCCGGCAAGCAACGCGGTTGCAAAGGCAAAGACGAAGACGAACTTGGCAATGCCGCGAAACTTGTCGAACCCCGGTACGTAGGTAAAAAGCAACTTCAACAGCGGCGTGTGCTTACCGAACGCGAGAAGCAACGAGAACAAGGCCACCACCGAGAAGGCCACAACCCTTCCGCGAAAATCAAAGACCAAGGCAAAAACCGCGAGAGCTAGGGGGATGACGCCGAGATAAACCGACATCTCCCATAGATAATTCTTGCCCCAGTATGGAACGTCGGCAATATTTCCAAACAGATCCGGAATCAGGAGCGTCAATAACTTTTCCGGCGGCAGTGAGAAGATCGCGACCCAGTCAAAGCTGAGTGCTTCTCTGAAAGAGTGCCGCGCAAATTCGGCGGTGGGCAACCACTGAACCGCGCCCAGCAACACGCCGACCGCTAAAAAAATCAGATAGCCGCGCAAAAGCAGAACCACATCTTTGCCCCGCTTAGCGAGTATCCGGACAAGACAATAAATCGAGAGTGCGATGAGGCCATAAAATGGATACTGCGGGAAGCCGGCAAACAGCTGAACGGCGAGAACCATACCGGTTAAAACGGCGTAGAGGATCTGTTTGGTCTGGAGCAACGATTCCACGCCGAGGAAAAGCAACGGCAGCCAGACCATGGTGGAAAGATGGGGCAGGTGGCCGGCGTAGATATGGAAAAAATACGGCGCACCGTAAGCAAAGGTCACTCCCGATAGTAGCGCGGCGGTCGGGCGAATGCCGATATATCGGGCATAGAGATAGGTGAAAAAGCTCGCCAGAAAACAGTGCAGCGCGATGCTCAGGTTGATCGCGAAAGCGGTCGGCAAGAACAAAAAAATCCAATTGAGCGGATAGAATACGGCGGACTGTATGCCGGCGACGAAGGGCGTGCCGGAAAAAACGTACGGATTCCAAAGCGGCCATTCGCCTCTGGCCAGACTTTCGAAAGCGAACTGCCTCCAGTAGTAGAACTGCGTCCAGGTATCTTTTCCCGCAGCGCTCAGAACCGCGCCATTGCCGGCCATGAGCACGGGCAGAAAATAGAGCGCATTGACGAGCAGCAAGAAACCCGCCGCGCCGGCTTTTTCAATCGCCATCGAGATTGCCGGCCAATGCCATTTCATTTCGGCGCGGCAGCGCTTTCTCGCGTCCCCTGCAGCGCCAAGGCGCGCGCCAACATCTCACGAGCCTCGGCAAGATCCGGCTGCACTCGCAACGCTTGTTGAAAATTTTCGATGGCGTTGGCCCACTGGCCGCGGTTCGCAAAGATCACGCCTATGTTGAGATAGGCCGCGGCATAGGAAGGTTTTTGCCGCACGGCTTGCAGATACTCTTGGAGGGCCTCGTCCAATCGGCCTGTGCTGTGAAAGATGTCGGCCAAGCCATAGTGAGCGTCGGCGCTGCGCGGGTCGAGTTTCAAAGCCCTATGATAATGGTCGGTGGCGCTATCGAGCTGGCGTTGTCGATATAGCACTTGCGCCAGCGCCACATGAGTGGAAGCGTTGTCCGGTTCCAATTGGCTGCTTTTGTTGAAATGATCGACGGCTTCATCCAGCCGGTTCAACTTCGCCAGCGCTTTGGCAAGATTGAAATGAATATCGGCAGCGTCAGGCTCGTTGCGCAGCGCTTGATGATATTGCTCTACGGCTTGAACGAATTTTCCCTGGGTGAATAACGCATTGCCCAGATTGTTGAGCGCATGGCCATAGCCCGGCCGAAGACTCAAAGCGGCGTGATAACGAGTAATCGCTTCATTGAGCCGGCCGCGCTCGGCGTCACTATAGCCGAGGTTAAGTTGCGCCATCCAGCTTTGTGAATTTAATTTGAGCGCGTGGTGAAATAATGAGTCGTTGTTTTCCCAGTAGATGAGCTGGGTCACGGTTCGCACGCTCAAAAGCGCTAGGACCGTCGCGCATCCGAGCCAAAGCCAAGGTTTTGGGTAGGTTGACACTCCCCATGCGAGAGCTAAGGCGGGGCCAAGCATCGCGAGATACATATAGCGATCCGCTACGGTCGATATCTGTTGAAAGTCGAACGGTAGCAAACCGAGCACCGGCGACAAGCCGATGACGAATACAGCTGCCGCTGTCAAAAGCTGGCCCGCCCGCCCGCGCCAGATCCACAATCCCAGCCCGGCGGGAACGATCCAGGTGAAATAGGACCATCCGCGCTGCATCACTTCAGCCGGCGTTCGGCCATAATCGACGCTGAGATTTAACGGCAGAACTAGCTTGTAGAGATAGAACGTCAGCGCATCGAGCGCGATCATCGGCCGCTGCCATACCGCGGCAACCATCCCCTGTTGGCTCTCCGGCTGCGCCCAACGAGTCAAACCGATAAAAAGCCCAGCTAAGATCAGCCAAGCGCCGAGCGATTTCACCGTCTGCGGCCAGGAACGCTGGAAATGACAGTACTCGAATATCCCAGCCATCAGCGGCACCGCGACCGCTACCGGTTTGGCGAGCAGCGCCAGCACCAAGGCGAGGGTCGCCGCGACGTAGTGAAATTGCCCGCCTGGCCGCGCTGGTTTTTCATCCTGGCGAGATCGCGCCGGGTTTTTTGTTTTGGCCGTTTTAGCGCTATGCCGAAGGTAAAGTAAATACTGCCATAACGCGACGAGCGACAGCAGCCCCGCTAACAGATCTTTCATCCCGGTGACCCACGCCACCGGCTCCACCTGAAGCGGATGCAAAGCAAATAGCAACGCTCCCGCTGCCGCGCCCCACTCGTTGTCGACGAAGCCGCTCAAAATCAAATAAACCACCAACACCGCGGCGACGTGCAAAACTAGATTGGCGAGATGAAATGGCCGGGCGTCCAAACGATGCGTGCCATCGGCGGGGCTGTCGCTCATTGCGGCGAGCGCCACCCACGCCGTGTACGTCAAAGGGATGTACAGTTTCTGGAATGGCTGGCGCCAAAAAAACCCTGCGCTGGAAAATGTTCCCTGCTGCAAATACGGATTCTCGGTGATGTTGCCACGATCGTCCCAGACAAATTCATGCGTGCCAACCGAGCCAAAAATCGCCAGCGTCACTACCGCGAGTACGATCGGGATGAGGCGTTTGCGCTTTGACATGATGAGGAAAGTTTTCGACCGATTAGTGGGGCTGAGGACGAAACCGAGATTTCCTTGCTGCAGGGCTCCCCAACATAAAAATTACGGTTGCGCTGCCGGTTCTGCGTTTGGCTGGGTTAACCGCAGCGCTTCCCGGTAATAATTCAAAGCCTCTTCTTTTCTTCCCAACTCGGCCAACGCCTGCGCCATGCTTTCATGGGCCGGGACATAGATCGGGTCGATACGCAACGCCTCGCGAAACTGCTCAAGCGCGCGCGGCATATTGCCGCGCGCCGCGAAGACTCGGCCGAGGTTGATGCGCGCCGCCAGATGGTCGGGCTTGATGCGGATCGCTTGGCTGAAGTTTTCGCTAGCCTCGGCGAGAAGATTTTCTTTTACATGGAGGTTTCCCAGGGTGAAGTAAATATCGCTTCTTTGCGGCTTGAGCTCTGCGGCGCGCAAGAGATGACTTTTCGCCTCGGCGAACTGTCCTTGTCTGGCCAACGCGTTGCCCAAGCCATAGTGCGCATCCATGGAGGCGGCATCGAGCTTGAGTGCCGCGCGATAGGCGCCGATCTCCTCGTCGATCTCTCCTTGCTGCGAGTAAAAAATTCCCAAGTCGATATGCGCTACGGCCGAGTCGGGCACAATCTCAAGATAGCTTCGCATATGCGTGGTTGCTTGGCTAAACTCGCCCACTGTGGCCAAGGCATGGGCCAGCTTGTAATGTGCGTCGGCGCTCCCAGGAATGATCCGCAGCGCTTCTCGGTACTGCTCAACCGCCTCCCGCTGCTGCGCGGGAGTCCGATATAAGCTTTTGCCGAGGAAAAGACGGGCGCGGTAGGAATCTGGGTTAATCGCCACGGCGCGCCGCCATAATGTTTCTGAGTCACGCCAAATGCCCAACTGCTGCCAAGTTAGAAGCGCTAGAACCAATAACAGCGTCGCCGCTGCGCCGTGCGCCCACCAAACGCGTTCGTGTCCACTCGATCGCATCACCAGCCGGAGAATTTCTCTCCACCCAGCGCCGGCGAGCAATGCCCAACTCAAGCAGGAAAGATAGGTGTAGCGATCGGCGACAAATTGCGGACCGCTCTGCGCCACACCGAGCACCGGCGCTACCACAACCACGTAACAGGCCCAGGCTGCCAGTCCCGCGGGCCAGCGCTTGCGCATGAGCCACACCGCGACGGTGATCACCGCCACCGCCACCGCGCTGATGATAAAAGGCCGGTCGAAGGGATCGAAAAGTTCAGGCTTAGGATAGAGCTGATACAACGGCGATAAACCGGCGGGCCACAAGGTTTTCCCAAGGTAGAAAGCGAGGCCGTAGAACGACTGCGCCAACCGGCGCGGCAGAGGATAGGTCTCAAAGCCGGTGAGCGCGCCGGAATGTTGTTGGGCGAAGATTGCGGTTGCGCCGCAGAGCATCCCGAGAAATAGAAACGGCAGTTTCTCGAGGTAAATTATGCGGAATTTTGCGCCGATCCAATCGCGCCAGTTTCCGCTCAGCCGCCGAAGCGGGTAAATATCCAAAATTAACAGCACCACCGCCAACGTCATGCCGCTTGCCTTGGCAAGCAGTGATAGGAAATAGCAGGCCAAAGACGCTGCCAGCCAGCGCCACCGCCCTGCGCCGATACCGTGGGGCATGGTTGCGCGCAGATAAAAAAGCACCGTCCACAAAAGAAAATGCGCCGACAGCACATCGCGCCGCTCGGTCGCCCACGCCACCGATTCTACTCGGAGCGGATGGAGCGCGAACAATAGCGCGGCGCAGGCGGCCGCGAGTGGCAGGGTTTTGTCCTTGGCATCAGTTGCATCAGTGCCGTCGGACCCTGCGATTTGCAGCAAACGATGACTGATGAAGTAGAAGAGAACGGCGTTGACGCAATGAAAGAAAATATTGGTTAGATGGAAGCCCAGCGGGTTAGCGCCCCAGAGGAGAAAATCGATGCTCCAGGTAAGCCAAGTCAAAGGTTGATAATGGCCCATGTAGAAGGTCGTAAACATCCAGCTCAGTTGGGTCCAACCGAGCCCCTTATAATCGGGATTGTTGAGCAGCGTATCGAAGTCGTCCCAGTTGACGAATTCACCCTGCAAACTCGGCAGAAAAGTCACCAGCGTTAGCACCGCGATGACGGCCGGGAAAAACCAGTCAACCAAAAGCACACGCCGCGCCAGCGGACTCGCGGACGGCGCTTGCGCTCGCGCCCGATGGCGCGCCACTGCGGCGTCATGTTGTGTTTTAGCCACGATAAAATATGCTCAACCGATGGGAAGGTATGGCGCGTGCCGTCGATGGCGGTTCGCCGGTTGTTCTTGACTTAATGACGACTCTCAGTCTAAAGCTTCTTATTTCATCCCACAGACCGACAAGATGGCCTATAACAGCTTACAAGAGTTCGTTCAAGTTTTAGCGCGCGCCGGCGAGCTCAAACGGATCAACCATCCGGTCAAGGCCGAGTTGGAGATTTGCGAAATCGCCGACCGGGTGATGAAAGCCAACGGCCCGGCGCTGTTGTTTGAAAACGTCGTCGGCAAACAGATGCCGCTGCTGATCAACGCCTTCGGTTCGGCGAAACGCATGGCCTTGGCGCTCGGTGTTGAGAATATCGAAACCATCGCCGGCGAAATCGCCAAGCTGATCCAAACCAAGCCGCCGAAAACTTTCAAAGACAAATTGCAGCTCCTGCGCGAGCTGATCAAGCTCGCCGGCATTCCGCCGAAGATCGTCAACCAGGGCGCGTGCCAAGAAGTGGTCGAGCGCGATCCCGACCTCGGCATCCTGCCCGTGCTCACCTGCTGGCCGGGCGATGCCGGACCGTTCATCACGTTGCCGATGGTTTTTTCGAAAGATCCGAACTCGGGCACGCGCAACGTCGGCCTCTATCGCATGCAGGTTTACGACCGGCGCACCACCGGCATGCATTGGCATCTGCACAAGGTCGGCGCGCGCCACTTTCAACAGCAAAAAGAAAAAACCGGCCGCTTGGAATTGGCGGTCTGTCTGGGCGGCGATCCAGCGATGATCTACGCCGCCACCGCGCCGCTGCCGCCGCAGATCGACGAGATTTTGTTCACCGGCTTTCTGCGCAAGAAAGGCGTCGAGTTGGTCAAAGGCATTACCGTCGACATCGAAGTGCCGGCGAACTCGGATATCGTTATCGAAGGCTACGTCGATCCCGCCGAGCCGCTGCGCCGCGAAGGGCCGTTCGGCGATCACACCGGCTTCTATTCACTGGCGGATGATTATCCCGTCTTTCACCTCACCTGCATCACGCACAAAAAAAATCCGATCTACCCGACGACCATCGTCGGCCGACCGCCCATGGAAGATGCCTTTCTCGGCAAAGCCACCGAGCGGCTTTTTCTGCCGCTCTTGCGCGTCACGCTGCCCGAGATTGTCGACATGAACCTACCGGTGCACGGCGTGTTTCATAATTTGGCGATCATCTCGATCAAGAAAGATTATCCGGCCCAAGGGCGCAAAGTCATGCACGCGCTTTGGGGCCTGGGCCAGATGATGTTCACCAAAACCCTGATCGTCGTCGACCACGACGTCAACGTGCACGATCTCTCGGAGGTGACTTGGGTGGTCGGCAACAACATCGATCCCAAGCGCGACACCGTATTCGTCGAAGGCCCGGTGGATGTCCTCGACCACGCCGCGCCCGTGATGGGATACGGTTCGAAGATCGGCATCGACGCGACGCGCAAATGGCGCAGCGAAGGCTATGAGCGCGAATGGCCCGGCGCCATCGTCATGGATGACAAAACCCAAAGGTACATTGATTCAATCTGGGATAAGCTCGGACTATGAAGGCTCAATTAGTCTGCCAATCGAAAATCCAAAATCTAAAATCCAAAATTTCCAGCTACGCCGGTCTGATCCGCTTCTCGCACACGGTCTTCGCCCTGCCCTTCGCCATGGCGTCGGTCGTATTGGCGTGGCCAAAACATCCGGTAACTTTGCGCGCCTTGACTTGGATCTTGGTCGCCATGGTCGGCGCGCGCAGCGCGGCCATGGGGTTTAACCGCTTGGCCGATCGCAGGTTCGACGCGCTCAATCCGCGCACCAAAGGATGGGAACTACCGCAGGGCACGGTCAAAGTGTCCGAAGCCGTGCTCCTGACCGCAGCGATGTCGCTGCTGTTTGTCTTCGCCGCGTACGAATTGAGTTGGCTCTGTTTTCTGCTCTCGCCGCTCGCTCTGGCGATTGTCTTTTTCTATTCGCTGACCAAGCGCTTTACCTGGGCTTCGCACCTGTTTCTTGGCTTGGCCCTTGCCATCGCGCCCATCGGCGCCTGGCTTGCCGTGGCCGGCGCCGCCGTCAGCGTCGGCGAATTGGCGACGCCGTTGTTGCTCGGTTTCGCCGTGCTCTTTTGGCTCGCCGGGTTTGACATTATCTATTCGCTCCAAGACCGCGAGTTTGACCGCGAGCAAGGGTTGCATTCGATTCCGGTCCGTTTTGGCGTCACTGGCGCGTTGCGCTTGTCGAGTTGTTTTCACCTAGTGACTATTGTTTTTCTCGCCCTGGTTGGCGTCACGGCGGCGCTGGGCTTTATTTACTGGATCGGCTTTGCCGCCGTCGCGGTGGTGCTCATCTGGGAGCACCGCATCGTCACGGCGCACGACCTGTCGCGCATCAATCGCGCCTTCTTCGACTACAACGCTTACGTCAGTCTGGCTTACCTGCTGGCCACCTTGGCCGACACCGTTCTGAATTCCGCTACCGGCATTGTGCGCTGAGCTTCGGGGACATCGTTATTGGACCCGGCCAAGCGCCATGGAGTTAGTATTGAAATTCATTTAACCCTGAACTATGCTCTGGGGCAGAAAGCCAAATGGGAGGAAGTCATGAAGATTAAATCTGTCGCGGTTTTGTTGTCGTTACTCGGATCCCTTTCCGCTTGCTCCAGTTTGCAAGTCGGCGGCGAGTTTGCGTCGGGCCGGAACGCGCTCCTTACCGGCAACAACGAGGCGGCCTTAGCGTACTTTAAAAGCGCCGCGCAAAAAGATCCGAATTACTACTACGGACTCGATCTGAAACAAGGAATTTTGAGTTATGTCGGCAGGTCGGAATATGCCGTCGGACGGTTGCCGGAGGCCCGACAAACCCTGGAGAAGGCCCTGGTGGCCAACCAGGACGAAAATATCACGCGGATTTATCTCGGCCTCACCTTAGCGCGCGGCGGCGATCAACAACGAGGAGTTAAAGAAATCGAGAGCGGCATGCAGGGGCTCTATGACTTTCTCGAATATATCAATCAGCGGTCGCGCTTTTCCTCTGGGCAATATTGGGATCCGGCGCGAGAAATCCGCCGCGAGATACAGGGAACCCTGCTAGCCGCCCGCAACCAGCAAGTCGACTGGCCGTCGGTCATCGCGCGGGGCGAACAACTGAGCCAACGAATGGAAGAGGAAATCGATCGCGCCGCCCGGGAACAAAGATTCTTTGAAACCCGTGACGGCGGCCAGGACCCGGTAAACTAATACTCGCTGCGATTGCGCCGTGGCGTGTCGATGCGCTGAAAATTTTCCTCGTCGTCGATTCTGATCAGCAAAGTTCCGACCGAGCGCAGGATCTCATCTTTTTCTTCCGCGCCCTTGGCCAGTAGAAAGGCGGTCCTGCGTATCGTGGCGCGAATCAAGCCGCGGGTGTCCCACATCGAATAGTTGTGGTAGCCATCCACGGAGGACTTGCTCAATAGAGTGATACCGCCCTTCAGGCTCTCAAGGCCCTGGTCGATTCGGTTGAGGCGCATTTGCGTTGCCCCAAGCACGACCCAGGCGATCTCGTCTTCCTGGTTGACCGCCACGGCTCTCTGTAACATCGCATTGGCCTCTTCAAATCGCCCCTTTAGGTAATAGGCTCTACCGAGAAGCGCCAAACTATCTTTGTAAGTCGGATCTTCCTGGACCACCGACTCCAGCGTCTTAATCGCGCTATCGATATCACCGCCCCGATTGCGTAAAAACTCTTCCTTGGCGGCGAGATAACGGCCGCCCACCCCGAACTGGGGCATGGAACGGAAACATCCTGACATTAACAAAACCAACAAAGGTAGAATAATGTAACCAACGGCGAGCAATCTTATTTTCATAATCTCCGCGGCAAATCTCCTCGGTAAAATCTCTATCATCGATAATACACGAGCGTTGAGTAAAAAAAAGGGAGCCCATAGGGGCTCCCTTTTTTTGTTATCAGTCTTTGTCAGACCGGCTAGAAGCTCCAGCGCAGCCGCAGCATTGCATCAACCCAATCGCCGCCACACCCTGATTTATTCAGAGTATAATCTGTATTGGCTGTATTTTGAGTCGCTTTGTTACGGCAACTGCCACTC
>Ga0137461_1000168_pt1 | contig 15084 bp, 12 predicted proteins | sample EasRivERMGT746_2_FD_104650 | JGI IMG/M metagenome (GOLD analysis project Ga0137461, IMG submission 104650) | Soil microbial communities from meander-bound floodplain in the East River, Colorado, USA - East River MetaG ERMGT746_2 | ecosystem: Environmental > Terrestrial > Soil > Floodplain ... | reverse complement strand
GATCGCGATCGCTACGGCGGCGAGACCGATGTACAAGCCACGCCGCGTCGTGGGTCGAGCGAGGGCGGCCGTCGCAACCATGCTCGCGTTACTGCGCGGGCGCTGCGGGAGGCGGGGTGTCGACGTCGAACGACGAGCCCGTGAGCACCTGGCGCCCGTCGGGCAGGTGCACCGTGCGCGCGTTCGCGACGTGCGCTTGGTCCTTCGACAGAAAGCCGCTGATCTTCACGGTGTGCCCTTCACGCAGCGAGTTGCGGTTCCAACCTTGGCGCATGAGGCCGTTCGGCGGGCCGAGCTCGAAGTCCCAGTTGATGACCTCGCCGGTGGCATCGTCTTTGACATCGATGTAAATGCGCGCGTGCGGGTTGGTCCACTCGACCTTCGTGATCGTGCCCGTGACCTCGATAGGTTTGGCGCGATCGAACTCGGCGGAGAACGAGTGGTGCGCCTGCGTTGCGGCGGAGCTCAAGGCCAAGACCGCCGCGGCCAGTATGGCGAAAGATCGTCGGCTCATCGGTGCGTTCCCCCTGCGGGATCCGTAACCCGGTCCGCGCCGATGATGATACGCTGAGAGCGCGTTTTCAGACCATTGAGATCGAACAATGATCACGCTCATCCGTCTGTGCGCCGTGCTCGCGCTGTTGACCCCGATGACCCTGACCGCCCAGTGGGGCCCGCATCGCGATAATTCGATCCCGCGCAAGGCCGACGGCACGCCCGACCTCGACGCACCCGCGCCGCGCACGGCCGACGGCAAGCCCGACCTTTCGGGCGTTTGGCAAGGCTTCGGCACGCTCGGCGGAACCGCCGCGCAGACCGAGCCCGAGAGCCCGGTGCCCCGCGCGGGGTTCGCGAACGTCGGCCAGAACCTGAAGGAGCCGCCGTTGCCGATTCGCCCCGAGTACGCGGCGCTGGCGGAACAGCGGCGCGCCGCCGGCGGCAAAGACAATCCCGAAGCGATTTGCCTACCGATGGGGATCATGCAGTTCCATACGCAGGGTGCGCCGCGCAAGTTCATTCAAACGCCCGACGTGCTCGTCATCCTCTACGAAGCGAGCATGGGGCTCCGGCAGATTTTTACGGACGGCCGCGAGATCCCCACCGACGACCCGCAACCGTGGTGGTATGGCTATTCGGTAGGGCATTGGGAGGACGACACGCTCGTCGTCACGACGAAGGGCCTGCGCGACGGTGAGTGGCTCGACATCTTCGGCACACCGCTGACGGATGCCGCGACCTACACGGAACGGTTTCGCCGCCTGAGCTACGGCCGCTTGGAGATCGACGTCACGGTCGACGACCCGAAGGCCTACACGGCGCCGTGGACGGTGCGCGTCAATCAGCGAATCATGCCCGAGCAGCAGCTCATCGAGTTCGTCTGCCAAGAGAACAACCGCTACTTCGTGCGGTAACCGCAAGGGGACGGGCGATGACGCTAACGACGCGTTCGATTCTGCGAGTCGCGGTGACGGCCGCGGCCTGCACGCTCGCGGTGTCGGCTTGCGAGCCTACGCCGGAGTCTTCGCGCGCCGCCGAGGCGGACGCGCGGCGCGCACCCGCGATTGAGAACCCGTATGCGAGCGTGGACCTGCGGCTCGTGGGCCAGAACGATTTGCAGGCGCGCTCGGCCTATCAGCCCGTCGTGCATCGCTACGGCGACCGGCGAATCCTGTTCGTCGGCCACCATGCCGGCGAAGCGTTGAATCCCATCTCGGGCCTACTCGAGAAGAACGGGCTCTCGATCCTCGACGTCACGGATCCCGCCAGCCCTGAGTACCTCGCGCATCTGCCGCCGACCGGCGACGAAGCCAGCGGCACGCAGCACGTGCAGATCTGCGACGGCAGCGCATTGCCGAACGCGGACCGTGGCAAGGTCTATGCGATCCGCACGAACGGGCAAATCGGCTACGAGGTCGTCGACGTCACGGATCCCGCGGCGCCGAAATTCATGACCGCGATCGCCGCGACGGGCACGTCGTCGCGCCCCGAATCCGAACGGGGCAACCGCGAGACGCACAAGTTCCAGTGGGACTGCGCGACGGGCCTCGTGTACTTGAACGGCACGGCCGAAGGCTGGCGCGTGACACGAGTGCTGCAAGCGTTCGACTTGAGCAACCCGGCCGCGCCGAAACACATCCGCGACTTCGGGCTCGAAGGCTACGAGCCGAGCGCCACGGGGCCGTACCCCGAGCCCCAGGTCGCCGGACTGCACCAGCCGTTCGTCGTCGGTGACCGTATGTACTTGGGTTACAACAGCGGCGAGGAGGGCACGCTCCAGATCGTCGACGGTGACAAATTCATGCGCGGCGATCCGGCGGTTCACGACCCGCTTGCGCCCACGGCCGGCAACCTGCGTTACCCCGAGATCGCGCGCCTCGACTTGCCGAGCTATTGGGGCGTGCACACGGCGAAGCCGATCTACGACTTCACGATCGCCGACTACGCCGACAATCGCGACGGGCGCACGCGCGACCTGTTGCTCGTCTCGAGCGAGGCCGGCACGTTCCGCTGTCAGGAGCCGCGCGACGTGCTGCTGATCTTCGACATCTCCGAAGAAGCGCACCCGCTGCCCATTTCGACGTTCCAAGTGCCAGAGGAGCCCGGCGACTTCTGTCATCGCGGCGGGCGCTTCGGCCCGCACTCGTTCGCGGATGCCTATCACCCGGCATTCGACAAGAAGCTCGTCGTGGTCGCGTACTTCAACGCCGGCGTGCGCGTCGTCGACATCCGCGATCCGTTCGCGCCGAAGGAAGTCGCACGTTTCATTCCCGAGGTGACTGCGAGCACGACCGAGTCGTGCATCGAGATCGCCGGCGTGCAGCGGTGCGACCGCGCGGTCCAGACGAACAACGTCAACCTCGATGATCGCGGCTATATCTACGCCGTCGACCGTGCGTCGACGGGGCTGCACGTTCTCGAGCTCACGGGGGCTGCCAGAGCCATCGCGGGCCTCTAGCGAAATCTCGGGAGTTAGCCGCGCCCGGGCGCGGCCATGCGCAGCGTCTCGAGGTACTCGCGCACGGCGTCGCGGCGGCCCTCGCTGCTCGTGATCGTCGTGCCGCCGGCCAGAACCAGGCTCGGTCGTGCGGCTAGAGCAGCGGCACGAGCAGCAGCGCGACGATATTGATGATCTTGATGAGCGGGTTGATCGCGGGGCCCGCCGTGTCCTTGTAGGGATCGCCGACGGTGTCGCCGGTGACCGCCGCCTTGTGCGTGGCGGAGCCCTTGCCGCCGAAGTGGCCTTCCTCGATGTATTTCTTGGCGTTGTCCCAGGCGCCGCCGCCGGTGCACATCGAGATCGCGACGAAGAGGCCGGTCACGATCGTGCCGATCAGCAAGCCGCCGAGCGCGCGAATGCCCGCACCGGGACCCATCAACGCGTTCATGCCGAAGGCCACGACGACGGGCACGAGAATCGGCAGCAACGACGGGACGATCATCTCCTTGATCGCGGCCTTCGTGAGCATGTCGACCGCGCGCGAGTAGTCGGGCTTGGCGGTGCCTTCCATGATGCCTTTGATCTCGCGGAACTGCCGCCGCACCTCGGTCACGACCGAGCTCGCGGCGCGGCCCACGGCTTCCATCGCCATGGCAGCGAACAGATAAGGCACGAGGCCGCCGAGGAACAGGCCGATGATGACGGCGGGATCCGACAGCCCGAACGAAACCATCGCGCGACCCGTCTCCGCTAGGTGCGTCTCGAGGTTGTGGGTGTAGTCGGCAAACAGCACGAGCGCCGCAAGGCCGGCGGAGCCGATCGCGTAACCCTTGGTCACGGCCTTCGTCGTGTTGCCGACAGCGTCGAGCGGGTCGGTGACGTCACGAACCTTCTTGTCGAGGCCCGCCATCTCGGCGATGCCGCCGGCGTTGTCGGTGATCGGGCCGTACGCGTCGAGTGCGACGATCATGCCGGTCAGCGACAACATGGCCGTGGCCGCTATCGCAATGCCGTAGAGGCCGGTCAGGCCGGACATCTCACCCAGCGTGTAGGCGCCATAGATGGCGGCGCACACCGCGATGACCGGCAGCGCCGTCGACTTCATCGACACCCCGAGGCCCGCGATCATGTTCGTCGCGTGGCCGGTCTGCGAGGCCTCGGCCACTTTGCGCACGGGCGAGTAATCGGTGGCCGTGTAGTACTCCGTGATCACGATCATGGCCGCGGTCAGCGCGAGGCCGATCAGCGTGCAGCCGAAGATGGGGCCGGCCTGCTCCGGGAACGCCTGCTGCGTGATGAACCAGAATGCGACGGCGGCGATGACGCCCGACACGATGACGCCCTTGTAGAGCGCGTTCATGATCTTGCCGCCTTCGCGTGTCGACACGAAGAACGTGCCGACGATCGAGGCCACGATCGACGCGGCGCCGAGCGCGAGTGGATAGAGCACCGCGGTGGGACCCACGGACGCCAGCGTTAGGCCGCCGAGCAGCATCGTGGCGACGAGCGTGACCGCGTAGGTCTCGAACAGGTCCGCCGCCATGCCCGCGCAGTCGCCGACGTTGTCGCCGACGTTGTCGGCGATCACGGCCGGGTTACGCGGGTCGTCCTCGGGAATGCCGGCTTCGACCTTGCCGACGAGGTCGGCGCCGACGTCCGCACCCTTCGTGAAGATGCCGCCGCCGAGTCGCGCGAAGATCGAGATCAGCGAGCCGCCGAACGCAAGGCCTACGAGCGCGTGCAGGGCCTCGTTGCGGACCGCGGCGTCGTCGCTCGCGCCGCCGAGCAACATGAAGTAACCCGCGACGCCGAACAGGCCCAGGCCGACCACGAGCATTCCCGTGACTGCGCCGCCCTTGAACGCAATGTTGAGCGCCGCGTTCAAGCCCGTGGCCGCCGCTTGCGCGGTGCGCACGTTGGAACGCACCGAGATGTTCATGCCGATGTAGCCGGCGAGACCGGATAGGACGGCGCCGACCACGAAGCCGCCCGCCGTCGGCCAATTGAGCAGCCAGCCGAGCAGCAGCGCGAGCACGACGCCGACGACCGCGATGGTCGTGTACTGGCGGTTCAGATACGCCTTGGCGCCCGCTTGGATCGCGGCTGCGATTTCCTGCATGCGCGCGTTGCCGGCCGGGCGGCCGAGGATCCAGCTTACGGTGACAACACCGTAGATCACGGCCAGTAGTGCAGCGCCCAGCGCCAACCAAAGCGTCGTCGTCGGATTCATCCCGTTGTCTCCCTAAAAATTCTTGTGCGTCTTGGGGACGCGCTACCGCGCGGTCCCAAGAACCTTTGACTCAACCCGGAACCCATTGAAGCTCGCCGCCTTTGGAAGGGGGCGTCGGCGGCTGCGATCGGGTTTGTTCCCTGTTGTCATTGCCCCGCCGCCCCGGCGAAGCGGGCGCTACTTTATCACAAACTCCGTTTTTAGCTTTTTCGCAACCCGCTGATTCTTGAGGCTGACATAAGCCGGCAAGCCGTTTTTATAGGGCGGGTAGTCCTCGCCGCGAATCAGCGGTGCGAGGTAGCGCCGGCAGGCGGCCGTGATACCGAAGCCGTCTTCTGTAATGAAGTGCTGCGGCATCATCTTCTCTTTGTTGGCTACCTCGGCCAGCGCCACTTTGCCGACGCCCCAGCGGTAGGGGTCTTCGGACTTGCGCACGATCGTCGGCATCACGGCGTTCTCGCCCTTGAGCGCGAGCTCGACCGCGGCTTTGCCCATCGCGTAGGCCTGCTCGACGTCGACCTTCGATGCGATGTGCCGAGCGGCGCGTTGCAGGTAGTCGGCGATCGCGTAGTGATACTTCAGGCCGAGCTTGGCCTTGACCAGCTGCGCGATCGAGGCTGCGACGCCGCCGAGCTGCGCGTGGCCGAACGCGTCCTTCGTGCCGGTTTCGGCGAGGAACTTGCCGTCGGCGTAACGCGCGCCCTCGGACACGACGATGACGCAGTACTCGTACGTCGCGACGGACTCGATGACACGCGTTAGGAACGCGGCCTCGTCGAACGGAATCTCGGGGAACAGGATGATGTGCGGCGCCTCGCCGGGACTTTCGCCCGCGAGCCCGCCGGCCGCGGCGATCCAACCCGCATGCCGGCCCATGACCTCGAGGATGAACACGCGCGTCGACGTGCGAGCCATCGAGGCCACGTCGAGCGCCGCCTCTCGCGTCGAGACGGCCACGTACTTGGCGACCGAGCCGAAGCCCGGGCACGTATCGGTCACGGGCAAGTCGTTGTCGACGGTTTTCGGCACGCCGATGCACACGATCGGGTAGCCGAGCTCGGCGCCGAGCTGCGACACCTTGTGCGCCGTGTCCATCGAGTCGCCGCCGCCGTTGTAGAAGAAGTAGCCGATGTCGTGTGCCTTGAAGACCTCGATCAGGCGCTCGTACTCCGCGCGATTCTTGTCGAGGCCCCTGAGCTTGTAGCGCGCCGAGCCGAACGCGCCGCCCGGCGTATATTTGAGCCCGGCGATCGTTCGCGCGGACTCCGCCGTCGTGTCGATCATGTCCTCGGTGAGGGCGCCCAAGATGCCGTTGCGGCCCGCATAAACGCGGCCGAGCTTCGCTTTGTGCTTACGCGCGGTCTCGATGACGCCGCAGGCGCTCGCGTTGATGACGGCCGTAACTCCGCCCGATTGCGCGTAGAAGACGTTTTTTTTCACGCGACCTCCGAGTCGTGCTTTTGCGACGAGCCGTGGAGGATAGCAAAGCGCGTGCGCGTTTGACGAAGGCGGAGCGCGTCGTTAGCGTAGCGGCCCTGTCGCAGGTTTCGTGGGAGATCCATCATGCGCATCGTAATGCTCGGGGCGCCGGGTTCGGGCAAGGGCACCCAGGCGCAGCGCATCCAAAAGGACCATGGCCTGCCGCAAGTCTCGACGGGCGACCTGCTGCGCAAGGCCGTGGCCGACAAGACGCCGCTCGGCGTGAAGGCCAAGAAGGTCATGGATGCGGGCGAGCTCGTCTCCGACGACATCGTGCTCGGGATGATCAAGGAGCGCATCGCGCAGCCCGATGCGAAGCGCGGCTTCGTCCTCGACGGCTTTCCGCGCAACACGAGCCAGGCCGACAGCCTCGACACTCTGCTCGCGGGGCTTACGCTCAAGCTCGATCGCGTCGTGCTCATGGACCTCGACTTCGAGATCCTCATGAAGCGGCTCACGGGCCGCCGCACTTGCTCGAAGACGGGCGCCGTGCTCAACATCTACTTCTCGCCGCCCGAGGACCTCGAGGCCTGCCGCAAAGCCGGCGGCGAGCTCGTCCAGCGCGACGACGACAACGAGGCCACGATCCGCAACCGGCTCCAGGTCTACGACCGCCAAACGGCGCCGCTCGTCGATTACTACACGAAGCGCGGCTTGCTCAAAACCGTCAGCGCCACCGGCGACGTCGACGCCGTCTACTCCCGCCTCAAGACCGCTCTGGGCCTCAACTAAGAGTCGCCGTCTCCGCGGGCGGAGCAGCACCCGCTAGCACGGCCGCGAGTTCGCGTGCGCGCCAGCCGGCGCGCAGGTGCGGAGGAGGGTTGCCGAGCGCGACGCCGACGAGGTCGCGGCGGGTGGCGAGGATTTCGGGCTCGATGCCGAGCACGGCGGCGCGTTGGCGGGCTTGCTCCTGGAGCGCTTTGACGGCGTGCTTGTCGGGCGCGGGCCCCGCGGCGTTCGCGCGTACCTCGGCTTGCAGCGCCGCGTCGTCGCGCGACGCGATCGCCGCGAGCACAGCGCCGGCATTGCGCGCCATGAACTTCCCCTGCGCGAAGCGGCCGAGCGCGTCGGCGTCGCTGGGTAGCGCGGCCGCGATCGCGAGCAGCACGTCGTCGGCGAGCAGCCAGCGCCGCGGCCTGTCGCTGCGCTGAGCCGCGGTTTCGCGCCAGCGCACGAGCGCGAGGGCGGCGCACTGCGAGGCGAACGAGAGCCCGTGGACGCCCTTGATCCGCGACCACACGGCCGTCGCGTCGGCGACGGGGCGCTCGGCGAGGAGGCGCTCGCAGTCCTCGCGGAGCCAGTCGACGCGCTCGAGCCGTGCGAGCTCGGTGTCGAGCCGGTCGCAGGCCGCGAGCAGATGGCGGACGTCGTCGAGCGCGTAGCGCAACGGCGCCTCGGGCAGCGGCCGGCGGCTCCAATCGGTGCGCGCGAAGCTTTCGCCGAGCGTCACGCCGAGCGCGCGCTCGAGCAGGCCCTCGAGCCCGACCTGCGGCGGATACCCCGTGAGCGCCGCGGCCACTTGCGTGTCGACGAGGCGCGGCGGCATGCGCTGCGTGCGCTGATAGACGACCTCGAGGTCCTGGCGCGCGCTGTGCACGACCCACGTGAAGTCGGGCCGGAAGAGCTGTGCGAACAACGGCTCGAGATCGAGCGTAGCGAGGACGTCGACGCAGGCGACTTGCTCGGCTGTCGCGACTTGGATGAGGCAGAGCTGCGGATAGTAGGTCTGCTCGCGCACGAACTCCGTGTCGACGGCAGCGCGTGACGCGTGCTCGAGCGCGGTCACGAGTCGCGCGAGGCCGGCGCTGTCGTCGATCCAGCCGATTTCCTGGGGTGTGGTCACTGGCGATCCTTGGGTTGGGCGGGCATACGCTATCATCGGATTTCGTGATAGCGGAAACGTTCTAGTGCTGCGGCTGATCCTTGCCTTCGTCGACATCATGCTGCATCGGCGCGGGCCCGAGGACCTGCCGTCATCGAATTTTTTCGTCTGGGCGCTTTTCGCCGTTTCTCTCTCTGTCGTCCTCGGCATCCACTATGCCACCGGCGGCACGCTGCGCGAGGTGGCCGCGAGCGTCATCATCGCGTTCCTCGAAGTCTGGTTCGTCTGGGCCTTGTTGCGCGTGTTCAACCGGGAAGCGCGGTTCCGTCAGACGATGGCCGCCATACTCGGTACTAACACGATCCTCAACGTCGTGAGCGCGCCGTTGTTGCCCATGGTCGAAGCGGCCGCAGTCGCCGCCGTGGCCGCCCCCGCAGACGCGTCGGTGTCGCTGCCGGTCTTGCTGATGTGGCTCATCGCCATTTGGTCCCTGCTCATTGGCGCTTTCGTGTTCTCGCGCGCGCTCGAGCGGCCGTACCTGCTCTGTCTCTGCATCTGGATCGCGTACTTTTTCATGATGACCATCCTAAACTTCGCGATCGCGCCCCCGCAGGTCGCCTGATGCGCGTGCATATCCTCGGCGTCTGCGGCACGTTCATGGGCGGCATCGCGGCTATCGCGAAGGAAGCCGGGCACGACGTGTCCGGTGCCGATAAAAACGTCTACCCGCCGATGAGCTCGCAGCTCGAGGCGCTCGGCGTGCGACTCGTCGAGGGCTACGAAGCGCCTATCGGCGCCGATGTCGACAGCGTCGTCGTCGGTAACACGATGTCGCGCGGCATGCCCGTCGTCGAGACGCTGCTCGATTCGGGCAGGCCGTACGCGTCCGGCCCGCAGTGGCTCGCCGAGAACGTGCTGCGCGACAAGTGGGTGCTCGCGGTCGCCGGCACGCACGGCAAGACGACGACCACCAGCATGCTGGCCTGGATCCTCGAGTACGCGGGACTCTCACCCGGCTTCCTCGTCGGCGGTGTGCCGGGCAACTTCGGGATCTCGGCGCGGCTCGGGGGCTCGAAATACTTCGTCGTCGAAGCCGACGAGTACGACACCGCGTTTTTCGACAAGCGCGCGAAGTTCGTCCACTACCGGCCGCGCACGCTAGTCATCAACAACATCGAATACGACCACGCCGACATCTACCCGAGCGTCGAGTCGATCATCTGGCAATTCCATCAACTGTTGCGCACGGTGCCGAGCAACGGGCTCGTTATCGCCAATGGCAAGGACGCCAACATCGAGCGCGTGGTCGCGCGCGGCGTCTGGACGTCGCTCGTGACGTTCAGCGCCGCCGAGCGCGCGGCGCGCTGGTTCGGCGCCTACGATTCGATCGGCACCGAGTCGCGCTTCACGATCTTCGAGCAAGGCGCGGCGTGCGGCAGCGGCCGCTGGTCGCTGCTCGGCCAGCACAACCTCGAGAACGCGTTGGCCGCGATAGCCGCGGCCGCGCATGTCGGCGTCGCTCCCGCGGTGGCGCTCGCGGCGCTCGCGGATTTCAAGGGCGTCAAGCGCCGGCTCGAGCTGAGGGGCACGTTCGGCGACATCACCCTGTACGAAGACTTCGCCCACCACCCGACGGCGATCGCGACGACGCTCGCGGCCTTACGAAGCGTCGCGCCGAAACAGCGCATCGTCGCGGTCATGGAGCCGCGGTCGAACACGATGCGCATGGGCGTGCACCGGGACACGCTTGCGCCGTCGTTCGCGCTCGCTAATCGCGTCTTCATGCTCGCCGCGGCCGATCTCGGTTGGGATCCCGGTGCCGTCCTCGCGTCGCTCGGCGACCGGCTCGTCGTAGCCACGGACGTGCAAGCGCTGCTCGCGCGCCTGCTCGCAGACCTCAAACCCGGCGACCACGTCGTGCTCATGTCGAACGGCAGCTTCCACGGATTGCCCGAGCTGCTCGAGCGCGCGCTCGCGAGTCGCGCGACGCGGGCTTGAGCGAGCCGCAGGAGCTGCCGCTGTTCCCGCTCGCCACGGTGCTGTTACCCGGAGGGCCGCTCGCGCTGCGGGTGTTCGAGCCGCGCTATGTCGACATGGTCGCGCGCTGCCTGCGCGGCGAAAACCGGTTCGGTGTCGTCGCGATCCGCGAAGGCGCCGAGGTCGGTGCCGCGACGCCGTACGAGGTTGGCACCAGCGCCGAGATCGTCGACTGGCAGCGCGAGGAGAGCGGCTTGCTCATGATCGTGGCACACGGCCGCGACGCGTTTCGCGCGCTGCAAACGCGCCGCCAGCACGACGGCCTCTACGTCGGCACCGTCGAGTGGCTCGAGCCGTTGCCGCCCCTCGAGCTGCCGAGCGTCTATGCGCCGCTCGCCGCGTTGCTGCGCCAGCTCGTCGATGCATTGCCGCTCTACCGTGCGCTGCATTCCGAGTTCGACGACGCAGTGTGGGTCGGCAGCCGCCTCATCGAGCTCCTGCCGCTGGCGCTGCCGCGCAAGCAGGCGTTGCTCGAAGTGCGGGACGCGGTCGCGCGCCTCGAGCAGCTGGCCGCGCTTTTGCGCTCTCCTCAAGTAACCTCGTGACGCCGCGGCGCGCGTTGTACCCGTGCTACGCTGGCGCCCGCGATCCAGGCAGGGGCGGCACACCGCCAGCGTAACGACGTGAAGAAATACATGTGTCTCATCTGCGGCTTCATCTACGACGAGGCCGTGGGCCGGCCCGATGAAGGCATTCCGCCCGGCACGAAGTGGGCCGACATTCCGTTGTCGTGGCGCTGCCCCGACTGCGGCTCCGGAAAAGAAGACTTCGAAATGACCGAGGTTTGAGGTCCGCCTTTCATTCTCGCCGCGCACCGAACGCCTCGACCCCGTAGTTTTCTCCCTGCGTGCGAAGGCCCTGTCCCGAGACCGTCGGCGCACAGGGATGTGCGCCGACGAGCCCCAGGGACGGTCTTCCGGCGTGTCTCGGGACAGGGCCTTCGCGCGCAGGGAGAAAACGGGTTAGTGGAGTCTTTCGACGGTGTGGCCGCGCGCCGTCATGAGATCGATGACGCTGTCGGTGCCTACGAGGTGTAACGCGCCGACGACCACGAGATAACGCTTGCCGTCATCGAGCATGCCTTCGAGCGAGCCGGCCCACTTCGCGTTGCGCTCCGTCACCAACGTGTCGTAGAGACCCGGAAACTCGTCGAATGAGCCGAGCAGCTCGTCGCTCAACCTCTCGAGCTCGCCGGCACTCCAAGCGTCGGTCATGGCGTTCATCGTCGTCTCGGCCTCTTCGAGCTCGGTGAGCGTCTGCGCGAGAAACGCCCGCTGCAGCTCGGGCGTCATCGCATCGAAGATGCCGATCTGAAACTCCATCGTCTCGAGACCGAGGATCTCCTTGCCGTCGCCGCGCGACAAGCCGAGCACGTATTGCTCGATGCCGCGCTCGGATTCGAAGCCGAGCTTGCGCATTCCGATCTCGAGCATGCTGAGCGCGAGAAACCACGGCTCGAAGCGTGTGAGCAGCTTGAGATCGATGCCCGCCTCCGCAGCGTCTTGCTCGAGGATTCCGTAGAGCTCCGCGTCGATGACTTGGGCGAGCTCCGTGCCCTGCGGCAGCAGCGCCTTCTCGAGGATGAAGCGTTGCTGCGCAGCGAGATCGACGTCGTCGAAATCGACTTCCATGACGATGGTCTCGGCGCGTTCGACGAGCCCGTCGATGGCGGCAGGGAGCGGGTAGTCGTCTGCGCGCAGCAAGTGCATCGATCCGAGCAGCACGATCTCGCCGCCGTCGCTGCCTGCGATGCGCCAGGCAGCGGGATCGGCGCTCGCCGAGCCCACCGTGAGCGCGGCGGCCAGTAGCGCCACGAGCTGACGCTTAGCGGTCACGCGCGCACCCCGGGCACCCAGGCAACCTCGGTCTCGATGCGGCCATCGGCGTAGAGCTGGAGCCAACGCATTCCGGGCGGGCGGTCGTCGAGCGCGAAGAAGTCGTTGCCGGGCAAGAACTGCGCGCAGGTCGACGGTGTGCTCAAGAAGCGTACGTCGTTGCGAGTGCGATCGGAGGCTTGGTGCACGTGACCGCAGATCACGGCGCGCACGTTGCGATGACGATCGATGATCTGCCAGAAGTCCGAGGCGTCGCGTAGCGCGACGCCGTCGAGCCACGCGCTGCCCATGGGTAGCGGATGGTGATGCATCGCCACGAGGATGTGCTGTCCCGCGTGCGCCACGAGCGCTTGCCTAAGCCCTTGCAAGCGGGCCGGCCCCAAGCCGCCCGCGTCCTCGCCCGCGAGGAACGTGCTCAGTAGCACGATCGACCAGGAGTCGCGCCGCAGCTCGCCGCCGAGCTGGAAGTTGCCGCTCATCAAAATCTCACCCATGAGCTTCGGGTCGTCGTGGTTGCCGGGAATCGCGTAGACCGGCATGCCGAGCGGCTCGAGCGCCGCGCGAAACCGCTCGTACCCGGCGCGACTCTCGTCCTGCACGATGTCGCCCGTCGCGAGGATCGCGTCGACGGGCCAGCGCCGGTCGTGCTGCGCGTGCTCGAGCACCGCGAGGAACGTGGCATAGGTCACGACGCCGCGCATGCGGCTATCAGCGGTCGCGTGCAGATGCGTGTCGCTGATCTGCAAGACGGTGAGGACGGGGTCCTTACGGCTCATTCCGTGGCCTCAAGTCTTCGGTCGATCCAACAATGTCGATCATACGCAAATAACGGTCTCATTCCGCGGGCACTGCCTCACAGATCACCACGCGGTCGTCGGTTGCACCACCTGTCCCCACTGGGCGACAATTCGCGTTCGCCGTCACCTCCACGCCCAACCGCCGGGCCGGCACGACCGGTTCAGGCCGAAAATTCCAAGAATTAGACCCAAAAAAATCAGACCAATTATGGCAGCCCGCAGAGACAACCGATCAGCCGCGCAAAGGCCCTCGCGCCGCCGTCTCGCCAATGCCGTGCGCATGTTGTCGATGGATGCCGTCGAGGCCGCGCGCTCGGGCCATCCCGGCATGCCGATGGGCATGGCCGACATCGCCGAGGTGCTTTGGAACGATTACCTCCGGTTCAATCCGGCAAACGGGCACTGGTACGACCGCGATCGGTTCGTGTTGTCGAACGGCCACGGCTCGATGCTGCTCTATTCCGTCGCGTATCTCACGGGCTACGACATCGCTATCGACGAGCTCAAGAACTTCCGCCAACTCGGCTCGCGCGTCGCGGGCCACCCCGAGCGCGAGCCTTCGATCGGCGTCGAGACGACGACGGGGCCGCTGGGCCAGGGCGTGGCCAACGCCGTCGGCATGGCGCTCGCCGAGAAACACCTTGCGGCCGAGTTCAACCGGCCGGGTCATGCGATCGTCGATCACTACACGTACGTCTTTCTCGGCGACGGCTGCATGATGGAAGGCATCTCGCACGAGGCGTGCTCATTCGCCGGCACGCACAAGCTCGGCAAGCTCATCGCCTTCTACGACGACAACGGCATCTCGATCGACGGCGAGACGCGCGGCTGGTTCACCGACGACACGCCGATGCGCTTTACGGCCTACGGCTGGCACGTCGTGCCGAAGGTCGACGGCCACGATCCCGAGGGTGTAGCGCGCGCCATCGACGCGGCGCGTGCGGAGCGCGAACGGCCGTCGCTCATTTGCTGCAAGACGATCATCGGTTACGGTGCGCCGAACGCGCAGGGCACGTCGGCCACGCACGGCGCGGCGCTCGGGCCGGCCGAAGCGGCGGCCACGCGCAAGAACCTGGGCTGGGAAGAACCGCCGTTCGTCGTCCCCGCCGACGTCAAGGCCGCGTGGGACGCGCGCGAGCGCGGTGCTCGGCTCGAGGCCGACTGGCAGGCGCACTTTGCGGCGTACGGGCGCGAGCATCCCGAGCTCGCGGCCGAGCTCGCGCGCCGCATGCGCGGCGAGCTGCCCGCAACTTGGAGTGCGCACGCGGCCAAAGCCATCGACGCGATCGCGGCGGCCGGAAAGACACTCGCGACGCGCAAAGCCTCGCAGGGCGCGCTCGAGGCGTACGCGAGCGTGCTGCCCGAGCTCATCGGCGGCTCCGCAGATCTCACGGGCTCGAACAACACGCTGCACAAGCTCTCGAAGCCGATCACGCCGAGCGACGCGAGCGGCAACTATCTCTACTACGGCGTGCGCGAGTTCGGCATGGCCGCGATCATGAACGGCTTCGCCGCGCACGGCGGACTCGTGCCTTACGGCGGCACGTTCCTCGTGTTCTCGGACTACGCCCGCAACGCGTTGCGCGTCGCGGCGCTCGCCGGCTTGCAGAGCATCTTCGTGCTCACGCACGACTCGATCGGCTTGGGCGAGGACGGCCCGACGCACCAGCCCATCGAGCACCTCGTGAGCCTGCGCGCGATGCCAAACCTGGACGTCTGGCGTCCCTGCGACGCCGTCGAGACCGCGGTCGCATGGCGCGCGGCCATCGAGCGGCGCACGGGGCCGACGTGCCTCGTGCTGACTCGCCAAGACCTGCCGCACGTCGCGCGCACGCCCGAGCAGATCGCGGCCAGTGCGCGCGGTGGGTACATCGTGTTCAGCAGTGCAGCGGCGCCGGCCGTCACGCTGATCGCCACGGGCTCCGAGGTGCAGCTGGTGCTCGGCG
>Ga0137461_1000167_pt1 | contig 15103 bp, 15 predicted proteins | sample EasRivERMGT746_2_FD_104650 | JGI IMG/M metagenome (GOLD analysis project Ga0137461, IMG submission 104650) | Soil microbial communities from meander-bound floodplain in the East River, Colorado, USA - East River MetaG ERMGT746_2 | ecosystem: Environmental > Terrestrial > Soil > Floodplain ... | reverse complement strand
CGCGCCTTGGTAATTGAGCAGATACTTTTCCAGCCAGGTGATCGCATTGATGTCGAGATGGTTGGTGGGCTCGTCGAGCAATAATAAATCCGGCTCGCTCACCAACGCGCGCGCGAGCATGACTTGGCGCCGTGTGCCGCCGGAGCAACCGGCGAGGCGCTTGTCTTGCGGTAAGTTCAAGCGCGTGAGCACGGTTTCGACTCTCTGATTGATGTTCCAGCCGTCGAGCGTCTCGATGCGCGCTTGCAGTTGGGCCAATTCTCGCAGCGATTCACGATGGGCCAGCTCAGGATGATGCGTCAGGTTGTGATACTGCGCCAGTAGCGAACCCAACTCGCCCAGGCCGCTGGCAACCACTTGGAAAATAGTCTGATCGGTATCCGGCGGCACTTCCTGTTCGAGATGCGCGATGCGCATCGTCTCGCCGTGCCAAACCTCACCCTCATCGGCAACCAGGCTGCCAGTGATCACGCGGAATAAAGTCGTCTTGCCGGTGCCGTTGCGGCCGATCAGACAGACGCGCTCGCCGGCGGTTACTTGAAAGTCGACGTGAGTGAGCAACGGCACATGGCCGTAGGCGTGGGAAATATTATCGAGGCGAAGAAGCGGCATGGAATCCGTGAGCGAAACGACTCGGTATCGGAAGAAATTTTAACAGATCGCTTTGCTAGTCGCGAATCGAGTTAGTGGCGGGAACTTCGAAGGCTGGCACTTCAGGCTCTTGTGTGGAGAATGTGTCACGTTCAGCATGTTTTGTTCACCACGAAGGACACGAAGGTTTCGAATGATTAAGACTCCGAACTTCGTGCTCTTCGTGTCCTTCGTGGTGAAAACATCTTCACAATAAACCCGGAAGAATCCGAAACCTAAAGCTGGCTCTTGCCCCACAACTTGGTAAAGAATCCCTCGTCGACGAGTTCCTGAACCAAGCTGTTGTCGAAGAACTGCTGCGGCTTGGCTAGCTTCGCTTTGGGATTGGTGCGGGCGATTTCATTCAGCGTCACTTGGAAACCGGCGGCTTTGACCAGCGGCACTTTCTCCATGAACTCATGGCCGTACTTGATGCTGCCGTCGAGGATTTTTTGATCTTTGATTTTAGTATACTTCGCGAAGATGACTCTGGTTTCGGCCGGGCGATTGTAAAAAAAATGTACCGCCTTGCCGTAGGCGCGCAAGAAAGCTTTGGCCTGCGGTCGCTTGTCTTTGACGAATTGCTTGGTGGTCGTCAGGGTCAAGTGAACGAACGGAATTTCGTCCTTGGCAAGATTGGCCAGCACCTTTGCCCCTCCCTGTTCGGCGATATAGACCATCGGATAAGACATCGGTGCGGCAATGATAATTTTCTTGGAGAGCGCCGCGGCGATCTCCGGCATGCCCCCTATCTGAATGAAGGCTACATCCTTATGAGCTTCGAGTCCGTGCTTGCCAAGAAACATGCGCATGCCGAAATCGGTGGCCGCGCCGAAGCGTGAAACGCCGACCGTTTTGCCTTTGAGATCGGCTACGGATTTTATTTCCGGCGCGGCCATCACGTAAAAGGGAACGATATTTACCGCGGCGCCGATGGCGACCAAATCGGCGCCCTGAAGTCCGGCATCGGCGATCACTTGACTGTTCTGCGCGCTGATAACAATTTCGCCCGCTAGCATCGCTTTGGCGGCAATGGGCGAACTGGCGATATAGATAGTATCGACGTCCAACCCTTCTTCTCTGTAGAACCCGGCGTCGTTCATGATCCAAAACGGCGCATTGAAAGCGCTCACCGCAGTCCAAGCGATAACCAGCTTCTGCGCATGCGCCGGCGCGGCGAAGACCAGCAGCGAGAGAGCGACGCTGCACAGTGCGATGATTATTTTTTCTGAGTGATTTGTCATATCCGTCCGCTCCGACCGATCCGTCCGATTCTTCACAGCAGTGGTACCGGCACCTCACAGCGCTGTCAAGCCAAGCAAGATTTCCCTTGAAATGATTTCGCGCCTGTCCTATGTTCCGGCTGAAACATTTTGGATCCACTATGAGTATAACAAATAAAGCTGCAATCGTCGGCATCGGCGATACACCGACGGATCGTCTCGGCTCCAAGCCCGGTGAACCGCGCAAGTCGAGCGCCGAATATTTATCGTGGGCCCTGCATCTCGCCTTGGAAGACGCCGGTCTGACTCTCAAGGATTTTCAAGGCCAGGGACTCGGCGTGACGATTCCGACCGCCTATCCGCAACCGTTCTGGCCCGAAGAAGTCAGCGAGATTCTCGGCATCACGCCGGGATTCTTGCTCGGTGGCGCGACTGGCGGCGCCGGCGCGGTGTCACTGTTGGGCGGCATGAGCGCGGCGATCAATTCCGGTTTCATCGATCTCGCGCTTGTCATCGGCGCCGCCGCGCCGTTCTCGGAGCACTGGGGCGGCGGCATTCAGCCCGGCGACATGCGCGACTGGGAAATTCCCTACGGCACCATGGGACCCAACAGTAAAATCGCCATGGTTATGCGCCGCCACATGCATCAATACGGCACGACGCTCGATCATCTCGGCAAAGTCGCCGTGGCGGCGCGTTATCACGCGAGCTTGAATCCGTTGGGCTACTTGCGCAAGCCGATCACCGTCGACGACTACAAAAATTCCCGCTTGGTCGCCGATCCGGTGCGTTTGCTCGATTGCGTCATGCCGGCAAACGGCGGCAAAGCTTACATCTTGGCTTCACCCGAGCGCGCCAAGACGCTGCGCAAGAAGCCGATATATTTAAAAGGCTTCGGCGAGCGCAGCAACCCGTCCTACGGTCCGCGCGCGGGATCGGATGCCTTGATCATGGGCGTCAAGGATGCCGGCCGAGTCGCCATGGAGATGGCCGGCGTCAAACACAGGGACATTAATTTTCTCGAACTCTACGACGATTACGTCATCGTGGTTTATTTGCAGATCGAGGATTTGGGTTTCTGCGAAAAAGGCGATCTCAAGTTTTTCGAGAACACGGATTTTACTTTTAAGGGCCAACTGCCGATTCAAACCGGCGGCGGCATCATCAACTGCGGCCAACCGTCCACCGCCGGCGGCGTACATCATATTTTAGAAGGCGTGCGCCAACTGCGCGGCGAAGGCGGCGAGCGCCAGGTGCCCAACCCCAAGATCGGCTTGATCTCCGGCTTGGGTGTGCTCCCCTACGGCAAAAACCTCGGCTGCTGCGCGGTGGCCATTCTAGGAAACGAAGTGTAACGACCATGGCTGAACTCGATGTAAGAAAACCCTTGCCGGCGATCACCACCGAAGCGAAACCGTTCTGGGACGCCGCGGCGCAACAGAAACTGATGATCCAACGTTGCCACGACTGCAACGCTTGGGTCTGGACGCCGCGCCCGTCGTGCAACGAGTGCGGCAGCGAAAAGATCGAGTGGACGCAAATGAGCGGCAAAGGCGAAGTCTATTCGTTCACCGTGATCCGCCAAGTCGTCGGCCGCGCCGCTTCGAAATCCTTCGAACCGGATATTCCCTACGTCATCGCCTGGGTCGATCTCGCCGAAGGCCCGCGGCTGATCACCAACATCGTCGGCTGCCCGGTGGACGAAGTGAAACTGGGCATGAAAGTGGCCGTGCAGTTTGAACAGGCCTCGGAGAAAGTCTGGCTGCCGAAGTTCAAACCGGCATGAACGGAAGCAGAGGGGGCGGACATCCTTCGATGGACTCGGGACAGGCTCCGGTCCGCCCCTACAGTAAGAACCGGATGCCCTGCGCGGGAATGACGAACCCTGCGGCGATCGCGCCGTCGATCACTCCACGATGTCGGCTTTTGTGCTCTGGACAAAAGCGACGACCTCGTCGCGTTCTACCTGTGGAACTTTAAACGCATCGAGAGTCCCGTGCAGGTGGCCCAAGAATGCCGACCAATCGGCTTCAGCGATTTTCATGCCTTTGTGCGAAGTCTTCATGTCCCGTCCGGTGTAGTACATCGGTCCGCCGGCGCTGGCGGCGAGAAAGTCAATTAACAGTTGCTTTTCCCGTTTGATCCCATCCTCGCCGCGATTTAGCCAATAGCGAGTCAGTCGTTTGTCCGCTTGTAAGCGTGGCAGGAGATCATTCACCACTGCGGCGATGGCATCATAGCCGCCAAGACGTGTATAGAGCGTTGGATTACTCATTAAGATTTCCCTTTCTAAAAGCACATCACAAACTTAGACCGTTATTTTTTAGCGATTTCATCCAACAAAGAAAAATCATAAATCTGTTCGGCCTTTGGCAACTCTTTCAAGCCAGCGTCCTTTTGATCGAGCTCTAACTCCAACTTCAAGGCTCCAGGCGTCGGTCGGCCATCGATGGCCCAGCCTTTGTGAATGGCGTCGTAGATAAACCCGGCTTCGTCTTGATTGATCGACAACTGCTTCATCAGAACCGTAATCGTTTTGTCTTTTTGCGTCGCGATGATCCGCGTAGCGTCGAGCACGGCTTGCGAAACCGGCCGTAGGAAATCGCGGCGAGATTGCATCGCAGCGCTGGACATGCCGAGGCCGCTCTGCGGTAGTTCTATCTCATCGGCGGCACGCGCAAGCACATGAAACCCTTGCTTTAACATGCGCACCGTCTCGACGCTATTGAGCAGCGCTGCCGGCACGGAGCCGCCGGCCAATGCCGCTGCCCGGGCGGTGCCGGCATTGACGACCTTGTATTCGTCGGGACGCAGACCTTTGCGCCGCAGCAGTTCGCCCAGCACAACGTTCACAGTTCCCTGAGGTGTGTAGCCGCCAATCAATTTGCCGCGCAATTGCTCGATGCTGACGATCTCTTTACTCGCCACTAAAATAAAATCCGAACGGTTCAACGATACCAGGCCGACACGTACCGGCGCGCCGCGCAAAGCAGCGCGCGCGGTCGAACCGATGGCCGTGTAACAATCGAGATCGCCGGAAAGCAATGCGCCAATCCCAGCCCGCGGCTCAAGCACCAGCACACGCGCATCGTAACCGTAGCTTTCGAAAATGCCCAACTGCTTGGCGACGTAGATCGCGGTCATGCTGACCGAGTGATTGGCGAGCGCGATGTGGAGTGGCTTGAGTTTTGGCTTTGGTTGAGCGAGTCCTGTGCCCAAGAGCACCGTAATGAACAGCGCGATCACTAGCGAGTGGGCTTTGACGCGAATCATCTTCCCTCCTTTGGCATCGTCCTTCGCGCTGTCATATCCGCGTCGGATTGCTGCTGTCAAGAATATAGTCGTGCAACTAATTTAAGCCGTATCGTCATTCCCGTGCAAACGGGAATCCAGGTGACGGACAGCGTCCGTCATACCGTTGGAAAACGGTATCCAGGTTAAGGGGATGGGATGGACCCCGGTTTTCACCGGGGTGACGATAAGGCGGGAATGACGGATGGGGAGGTTTGCTCTTAATCTATTTCTCTTGTCTTGTTCAACTGACGTGCGCTAAGAGAATCATACTGACGACTCAGATGTTCGGAGGACTCCATGGACGAGATCAAGATCGTTGACACTACGCTGCGCGATGGCAACACGAGTTTGTGGGCGCACAATATGACCACCGGCATGATGCATCCGGTTTTGCGCCACATGGATCGGGCTGGCTTTGACGCCATGGAATTCTTTGTCGCCGGTCGTTTCAAGAAAGTCATCCGCGAGCAGCGCGACAATCCCTGGGACTGGGTGCGCTACGGCCAAAAGGAAATCAAACATTCCCAACTGCGCTATCACGGCGGCCTCACCGGCGGCTTTACTTTGAGTCCGCTCTGCATTCCGCGCCTGTTGCTTAAACTCGTCATTGGCTACGGCATCAACATGACGCGTCTTTCAGATCCGTGGAACGACTACCATAAGCTGAAAAACGAAGTGGAAGAGTTGAAAGGCATGGGCATGACGTCGGTAGTGAATCTAATTTTCTCCATCTCGCCGCGCCACACTGACGAGTACTACACGCGCAAAGCGCGCGAAGCGGCGGCGATGAAGCCCTATCGCGTCTGTTTCAAGGACGTCGCCGGCATGCTCACGCCGGATCGCACTTTTAGTTTGGCGAAGCTGATTCTTGAGAATGCCGGCGACACGCCAGTGGAATTTCACGCCCACTGCAACAATGGCCTGGCGCCCTTCAACCTGCTCGAAGCGGTGAGGGCTGGCATTCGCATCGTCCACACTTCCGTGCCGCCGTTGGCGAACGGTTCGGCCCAGCCGTCAGTATTTAACGTGGTTAATAATCTGCGCGCGCTCGGTTACAAATCGTTGGTCAATGAAAAGGTCTTAGCGCCGGTGGAAGAACACTTCCGCCGCTGCGCTAAAGAAGCCGGACTGCCCATCGGCGCGCCGCGCGAATACGATCAAGGCTGGTATCGCCACCAAGTGCCTGGCGGCATGATTTCCAACCTGCGCCACCAACTCAAAATGCTCGGCAAGGAAGACCAGATGCAGAACGTGCTCGAAGAGATCGTCCAAGTGCGCGCCGAGCTCGGCTACCCGATCATGGTCACGCCCTTCGCGCAATTCGTCGGCAGCCAAGCGGCAATCAACATCATGACCGGCGAGAGATACAAAGAAGTCACCGATCAGGTGATCCAGTTCGCCTTGGGTCTGTGGGGTAAAGAAGGCGCCGAATATATGGACCGCGAAGTTAAGGCGAAGATTCTCGATCGCAAGCGCGCCCGCGAAATGGAAAGTTTTCAAATACCCAACACGCCATTAGAAGAAGTTAGGAAACAGTACGGCGGCCCGAATCTGTCAGACGAAGAACTGATCATGCGCTATTACGCCGGCCCGGAATTCGTTGACGCGCTGAAAGACGCGCCGCCAAGGAAAGAATATTTGGATGCGCGCAAGCCGCTGGTGAAGTTGGTCGAGGAACTAGGCAAGAAGAAAGATCTGGGAAATTTCTATTTTAAGAAGGGCAATGTCACATTGTCGGTTCGCCGCGGCGGGGTGGCCGTTTCTTAGACGTAGGGGCAACCCCCTGTGGTTGCCCTTTCGGACGGGCAGGCACATAGGCCTGCCCCTACAAGAATCTGTGGCAAGAATTTCGGCGTCACTTGTTTAACCGGGAATTATTTTTCGTACAGTTTCCTGACAAAACCGCTCGCTTCGATTTCCCGGGCCAATTTATAATTCACAAACTGTTCCGGATCGGCGTTTTTCGCCGCCGGCACCGTGCCGGCAATTTCCGCCAGAATGGTTCTGATGCCGTCGGGAGTTGGGATCGGTAACGGAAGATATTTGTTCGCGTAGTTATTGTAACTATCTTGCAGCACCTCGCGATCGTCGTTGCGTGTGTATTTCTTGAGCACCGCGAGCGCGGTTTCTTTGTTGCGTTTGAAGTCGTGGATCGCTTCGATGTAGGCGAGCATGAATTCTTTGGCGACGGCTTCGTTCTTTTGCAAGAAGGAACGCGTCGTGCCGATGGGCGCCATCGGATAGTGCAGCCCCAATTCCGCCAGGTCGCCCAATTCGCGAAAGCCCGCTTTGCGCGCCACCAAAGACGCCGTGCCGCTGAGCACGCCGGCGTCGAGCATTTTGGTTTGCATGGCGCGGAGCACGTCTTGGGTCGTCCCGACTTGTAAAATGTTTACGTCGCGCTCGGGTACAAGGCCCCACTTTCGCAGCGCCAACCTAATGGCAAAGTCCGATGTCGCGCCGTAGCGGCTGACGCCGAGCTTCTTGCCTTTGAGTTGCGCGACGCTGGCGATTTCCGGCGCGGCAAAAACTTTGAATATAAAACCATTGATCGCGCTCGACACGATCACCGTGTCGGCGCCCTGTAACGCGGCTTGAACCAAGCCAGAACCTGAGAGCGAAGCGATCTCCAGATCTTTGGCGATCAAAGCGCGCAGCGATACCGATCCGGTGCCCATGCCGACCAGCAGCACATCCAAGCCGCGTTTCTCGAACAGTTTGGTTTCTTTGGCGAACCATAATGGCGCGATGGCACCGTCGGTGGAGCCGTAACCGGCGATGACCTTGATCAGCGGCTTCGCCTGGCCGGCGTCGCCGTTGCCCGCTGATGCGATCAGCAGGAACTGCAAAATTATGATTTAAACCTGGCGCATGGCTTTGGCTTGCATGACCGACTCCACTGTTCTTAGTAATTGTGCCAAGAAGCCGTACCAATGCAAGTGTTTTTGTGCTTTATAAGATTGCTATTCGGTTAACGGATCAACGGAGTTTGCTCAATGTTGTGGTTAAAAATTTCTGCTCGGCGCGTTGTCCTCGCCGCTGTTCTGCTTGCCAACACATTTATTCCAGCCAACTCGATGGTTAACGCCCAAGAGAAAAAGTTGATCATCGGCTACACCGCCCGGGACTTGAATAACTTTCCGCTCTTCGTCGCGCAAGCCAAAGGGTTTTTCAAAGAGGCCGGCAAGGACGTTGAAGTCGTACAGATGCGCTCGAATATCGGACTGTCCGGACTGCTCGGTGGTTCGGTGGACTACTATACTTCTTTCAGCAGCGCAGTGACTTTAGCGGCGCAGCAAGGTGCGCCGATCGTGGGAATTTTCAGCATGATCGCGCGGCCAAGTTTGTTCATGATCACCCGGCCGGAGATTCGCACCATGGCCGAGCTCAAAGGCAAAATCATCGGCCTCGGTTCGGTGGGCGGCATCACCGTCGAAATCACGCGCCGAATGCTCGCGAACTACGGTGTAGCGGCGAACGATTTCACCATTGTCTCCACCGGCGATCTGCCGGTGCGCATGGCAGCGGTCAAATCCGGCGCGATCCATGCCACGCTCGGCGGCCCGCCGGCGCCGTCGCTGGCCAAGGATATGGGTTTGAACGTTTTGGCGTCCGCCGCCGACAGCGTAGACTTTCCGCTCGCTGGACTTTCCGCGTCGGTGACGAAAATTAAATCCAACCGCGCCGAAGTCGTGGCCGTGCTTACGGCCATGCTGCGCGGCTTACTCTTCGTTCACAATCAACGCAGCGACGCGATCGCACTAGTCCAAAAGATCTTCAAAATGGACCGTGCCCTCGCCGAAGCCGGCTATGATCAAACCTTACCCGCCTACAGCAAAGATGGCACGCCGTCGAGCAAGGGCATCGAGAGCGTGCTGGAATTGGCGCGCCAGCAAGGTTTGGCCAAAGCGGTTTCGGTGAGCGATGTGGTTGACTTTGCACCCTTGCGCGAAGCCCAGGCGGCGCTCAAGCTACGTTGACCTAAGGGCGACCGCTGGTCGCCCCTACGCCTTGATGTCGAAATTTGCGCCAGATAGAAATACCGATCATGAACAAACTCCGCTCGCTCAGCGACGCCATCGCGGCTAACGTTCACGACGGCGCTTCAGTCGCGCTGGGCTGCGTCAAAGATCATCGTGAGTTTCTGCAATTGCTGGCCGAAGAACGGATCGAAAAGCTGCGGCCCGCAGGGGAATCTATTTGCACCCGCGGTGAGCTTCAATTATTAATCGTCATATAATTCCAAGGAGGCAATCTATGAAAACCGTAGCGACTGCAAAATTATCCCAGGAGGGTTGCGACATCATCGTCAACGCCGCCATCGAAAAAGCCAAGGAGCTAAAACAAATCGGCAGCATCTGTGTCGTCGATGCCGGCGCGCATCTGATGGCGTTTAAGCGCATGACCAATGGCCGCACGCACAACACGCTGATCGCCCAAGCGAAAGCGCGCTCGGCCGCGTTGACCACCGCGGCCACCGGCAAGACCGGGCGCGACGGCAGCGAAATCCCCGATCACCAAGTGTTGGCGCAAACCCTCGCGGTGGGCCCCGGTTATTTCATCAGCATCGAAGGCGGCTTGCCGATCGCCGTCGACGGCCAGTGCATCGGCGGCGTCGGCTTCAGCGGCGCGCCGGCCGCGGTGGACCGGCAGATCGTTCAAGCGGGCATCGACGCTTTTAACAAAGCATAGGTCAGTTTCGGGGTTCGAGTTCCGAGTTTCGGGTTAACGCGAAACTCTAAACCCGAAACATTCGGCGTGGCCGCTACAGAAATACTCCATTCCGATCTTGCTACGCCTCCACTTTCGCCGAATGGATCACCACCGCTTCCACCGGCACATCCTGGTGATGACCTTTGTTGCCGGTCCGCACCTTCTCGATGCTTTGAACCACATCCATGCCTTCGATGACCTTGCCGAATACCGCGTAGCCGAACTCGGCGGGCGCCGGGCTGCGGTGATTGAGAAAATCGTTGTTCTTGACGTTGATGAAAAATTGCGCGGTGGCGCTGTCGACCACGTTGGTGCGCGCCATGGCGAGGGTGCCGAGATCGTTTTTTAATCCGTTGGCCGCTTCGTTTTTGATCGGCGCTTTATTTTTCTTCTCATTCATCTGCGCATCCATGCCGCCGCCTTGAATCATGAAACCGGGAATCACGCGGTGAAAGATCAACCCGTCATAGTGCCCCGCGCTGACGTAATCGATAAAATTCTGGGTCGTGATCGGGGCCTTCAGCGCGTCGAGTTCGATGCGAATGTTGCCCTTGCTGGTCGACATTAAAACTACTGGACTGTTTTCTGCCATGCTCACCCCCTGAAAAAGTTTTACGAAATCTAACATTTTTTTTCCGGTGGCGAAACCGGGGTAGAATTCAAAAATCGGATGCGCTATGGATAGCAACAAATCCGCAAAGTCCTCAATCCGAAAGGAGCATTATGGCAAGCAACAGACCGATCGAGGGCATCTTGATGCCCATGCCGGTGGCGTTCAAACACGACGGCGCCATCGATCACAAAACCACCGACGCGATCATCGATTTTTACCTGGACGCCGGCGTGCATGGTTTTTTTCCGTTGGGCACCCACGGCCAAGGCATGGTCATGGAAATCGACGAGCGCAAAAAAGTCGCCGAGCAAATCGTCAACCGGGTCAAAGGCCGGGTGCCCGTGGTCATGCATATCGGCACGGCGAACACGTTGTCGTCCATCGAGCTGGCCAAGCATGCCGTCAGTTTGGGCGTCGATGCCGTAGGCGTGGTGCCGCCCTATTACTATCCCCATGACGACTGGGAAGTTTACGCGCACTACAAAGCGATTGCGCAATCGGTCCCCGGAACGCCGATGTTCATCTATGACAACACCGAAACCACCTGGGTCGAAATCACTCCGGCCAAAGCGAATAAAATCATCGAAGCGATCGCGCCCAATCCCTTGGCCGGCATCAAAGTATCGTTCATCGCGTACGATAAATTGCTCGGCTACGTTTATCAGTTGCCGAAAACCACCGGAGTTTTTCCCGGCGGAATTTTTTCGCTTTACAGCGGCTATTCCGTCGGCGTGCGCGGCGCGATCCATCCGCCGTCAACGCCGTTTCCCGAGGCCTGCGTGAAGATGTATGAAGCCTTGAAGGCCGACGATCTGAAGGCCGCGCGCACGGAACATGATTTGCTCACCCGGCTCATGCAGGTGGTCGGCAAATATCTGCGCAGCCACGGCCGCGGCGTGTTCTGCGAGCTGATGAAGCTGCGTGGCTTGCCGGTGGAACGCTTCCCGCGCTGGGAAACGCCGCCGTTCACCGACAAAGACAAAGCTGAACTCAAAGAAGGTTTGGAGAAAGCCGGTTTTAAAGCATAAATCTCCCCTACCCCTCTTTTCCAAAGAGGGGTTTTCAGAAGGTATTGCTTCCCCCTTTGAAAAAGGGGGATCGAGGGGGATTTCAGCCGGGCCAATAACCAGTTAATAAGACAATGATGAATCAGCAACCACTAACATTGGAAATCGGCAAAAAACTTTCGCCCAGCGAGGCGAAGGCTTTTACCGCGGCGGTCAAACAGCGCATGTACGCGCTGTGGAATGAAAAGATTTTCGGTGGCGCCTTCATGTGCGATCTCTCGGACGGCAAGCTACCGTTCGAGACGATCAAGCTGTTCTGGCGCAACTGGTACAGCTATCCGGTGGAGGTGAATAATTTTCACCTGATCATCTATCAGCGCCATCAGGGAATCTTTGCGCGCCATCGCGACCTGCTCGCGCCCTACGTCGGCAAGATCAGCGACGAGTTGGTCAATCCTAAGATTCCCGGCCATATCGAAGTGCTGATCAAACAGGGCGAGCAATTCGGCGTGTCGCTCGACGAGATGATCAACTGCCAAGTCTATGCCGAATGTCGCGCGCTGACCGAATTTGCCCGCGGCCTGGTTTACGAAGGCAGCATGATCGAGTGGTGGGCGCGGTCTTTGAATGAAGAGATGTTCGGCCATTGGGCGCAGCGCTGGCGCGAAGCACTGCTCGGTAAATACAAAATCAAGGAAGCCGACTTGTACTACTTCGCGGTGCATGAAGAGGCCGATCTGCACGAACACTTGGGCGGCCTGATGGCGCACGGCGAAGTCGCCCGGCAAATTTTCGAGCGCTTGCTGCAAGATGGCAACACTTGGTACCGCCCCGGCTGGGGCCCGGAGTATTGTTGTCTGACCAATGCCGAGTGCGTCGCCATGTTCCACGACGGCATCTACAAACATTCGAAAGAACTGGGACACTTTTAGGTTTCGGAATAACCACGAAACACACGAAAAGCACGAAACTTCGGAATTAAACAACCCTCGGCTACAAGCCGAGGGATTTTGAATTTGTCGACTTGAAGTCGACTTTCTTTTTCCGTCATTCCCGCGAACGCGGGAATCCAGGCGAGGGCGAGTCACGACCCGCTAGATCGGAAAACCTGGATGCCCGCGTGCGCGGGCATGACGGAACCTCTCTTCGCCTGAAGGCGAGGGATTTCAACCATCCCCGAGAGGGACATTAATTTTCGTGTGGTTCGTGTTTTTGGTGGTTAAATCTTTTTCCCTACGAAAGCAGGATTATGCCGTTCAACGATCTGCGGGAATTCATCGACGCCGCGCGCAAGCTCGGCCAGGTTAAAGAGATTCACGGCGCCCACTGGGAATTGGAAATCGGCGCGCTCACCGAGCTGTTCGCTTTCAAAGAACCTTCGCCGTTGGTGCTGTTCGATCAGGTGCCCGGCTACGCGCCGAACTTTCGCGTCGCGGCGAACTTGATCAATACGCCGTCGCGATCGAGCCTCACCGTCGGCATGCCGCCGGATGCCAGACCCATCGAACTCATCGCCAAATGGAAAGAGCTGCTCAAAGGCGTCAAGCCAGTTCCGCCGCGCTTTGTTACCAATGGACCGATTTTAGAAAACGTAAAGTCTGGCGCCGACGTCGACATAACGATTTTCCCGACGCCGCACTGGCACGAGCTCGACGGCGGCCGTTACATCGGCACCGCGGACTGCGTCATCACCGGCGAGCCGGAAGAAGGCGGCTGGGTCAACGTCGGCATTTACCGCGTGCAGATCCACGACAAGAACACATTGGGTCTCTATGTCTCCCCCGGCCATCACGCGCGCATCATGCGCGAGAAATATTGGGAGAAAGGCAAGAGCTGTCCCGTGGTGGTCACCTTCGGCCAGGACCCGCTGCTGTTTTTGATCGCCGGTCAATCGATGCCCTACGGCATGTCGGAGTTCGATTATTACGGCGGCCTGCGCGGCGCGCCGATCGATGTGATTCGCGGCGAACTGACGGGCCTGCCGATTCCGGCCCACGCCGAGATCGCCATCGAGGGCGAAGTGCCGCCGCCGCACGAACAGATGCAAATGGAAGGTCCGTTCGGTGAGTGGCCCGGCTACTACGCCCACGGCGCGGCGAATGAGCCGGTGATCCGTGTCAAGCGTGTATACTATCGCAACGATCCGATTCTCTGCGGCGCGCCTCCGCTGAAACCGCCTTTCGTCACTTTCGGCGTGCCAATCGGTGCCGCGGCGATCTGGAATTATTTAGAAAAGGCCGACGTGCCGGATATCAAAGGCGTCTGGTGCGCCATCGGCAGCTCGGCGGCCGCCGGCGGCGCGCCGTTTATCATCGTGTCGGTGAAGCAGCGTTATCACGGCCACGCTCAGCAAGCCGGCTTGGCGGCGCTCGCTTCGCGCGCCGGCAACTATCATGGCCGCTTCGTCATCGTCGTCGACGACGACATCGATCCGTCCGACATGAAAGATGTGATCTGGGCGGTGTCGACGCGCTGCGATCCCAAGAGCGCGATCAGCATCATCGATGGTTGCTGGAGCACGCCGCTGGATCCGGCCATGCACCCCGACCAGCGCGACGCCGGCAACTTCGTCAACAGCCGCGCTATCCTCAATGCCTGCCGACCGTATGCCTGGCGCGACCGTTTCCCGCCGGTCAATGCGCTCAGTGCCGAACTCAAAAAAACAATCAGCGAGAAGTGGCAAAAAGAATTGGCTTAAAGAAAGCCGCCGCGTAATTGCCTCAAATGTAGTTCCATGGCACCATGCGCCCATGGAATTTATCTGGGATCTGTTTCACCAAATTTACGACGTCGAATCGTTAGTGCGTATCGGTGGCATCGCCGGTTTGACCGTGATCGTGTTTGTCGAGACCGGCTTACTCATCGGCTTTTTTCTTCCCGGCGACTCCTTGCTGGTGACCGCCGGCCTATTCGCCGCGCGCGGCGATATTGCCGTCTTGCCGCTCGTCGCCGCTCTGAGCGTCGCCGCCGTCGCCGGCGACACGGTCGGTTATAATATCGGCAAACGCAGCGGCCCAAGGCTTTTCACTCGCGCCGACTCGCTATTTTTCAACAAAAAGCATCTGGTCACGACCAAAGAGTTTTACGACCGCCATGGGCCGTTCACCATCGTCATCGCGCGCTTCGTGCCGATCATTCGCACCTTCGCCCCAGTGGTCGCCGGCATCGGCGCCATGGAGTACAAACGCTTCATCTCTTACAACGTGATCGGCGGCGTCGGCTGGGTGCTGTCCATGGTGCTGGGCGGCTATTTCTTGGGCCAAATGATCCCGAACATCCACAAAGACATCGACAAGGTGATCGTCGTCGTGATCTTTCTGTCGCTGTTGCCGATCCTGATTAAAGTTGCCCGGGAAAAAATGAAACGGTGATGCCGATGAGAAAATCCTATCTCACCACGAAGGACACGAAGGGTTCGTGTAGAGGCGCAGCATGCTGCGCCTCTACTTCCTGCTCTTCGTGTCCTTCGTGGTGAATGAATTTTCTCGCCGCGTTGCGCTTTGCGCTCTTGGAGAAGAGAAATGATTCAGGGATATCAAATTTTCGACGCCGACGCCCACGTCATGATGGGTCCGAAGATGTGGGAGGATTTACCGAAGGAATTTGCCGCGCGCCGGCCCAGG
>Ga0137461_1000166_pt1 | contig 15184 bp, 18 predicted proteins | sample EasRivERMGT746_2_FD_104650 | JGI IMG/M metagenome (GOLD analysis project Ga0137461, IMG submission 104650) | Soil microbial communities from meander-bound floodplain in the East River, Colorado, USA - East River MetaG ERMGT746_2 | ecosystem: Environmental > Terrestrial > Soil > Floodplain ... | reverse complement strand
GCTTCGAGCTTGGCCAAGGTGGGCCTATAAAAATCCCAGCGCTGCGCCATCATGTTCTTAATCAAACTGTCCCATGAGAACTTCATGGACGCGGTTGATGCCGGATCCAGGAGCACGGACATCTCGACATTCTGCGACATGCCCGGTCCTGTAAAATTTCCGGAGGTAACTACGAGTGCTTCTCCACGAGAGTTCTTAGCCCCATAACACTTGGCGTGCAGTAGCCGCTTTCGATTGATGACATGTACCCTCGCCCCACATGTAAGCATCTCCTTGACGACCTGCTTACTGGTGAGTCGCGTGCCAGCGCTGCCACCGAAGACAGCGACGAGCTTGCCTCCGTGATCAACGTGCTGCTTAAAGGTCTCGAAGAAGCGAACACCACCGTTATAATTCGCGAATCCTGAGACGACGTACAGCGTTCCGTCTCCCGGCGTATGCTCACGCACCCACACCCGCTCCAAAATTGAAATCAGGCCCTTGTTTTGACCTGTAGCGTAAACATTGGGGTGAAGCGTTATCTCGTTCATTCTGCTCTTACAATGACAAGAGCCTCGGAGTTGACGGCGTTGCTCATGTGGTAGCCCCAGCGCTGATAGGTTTGAAGCGGTACAGTTTCTTCATGAGTCCAGCCACACGAACTGGCAATTTCGGCGAGATGCTGGGGAGTATCAATTTCAAAGCGCCTACCGCCCAGGACCGTATGGTTGCTGCCAACGATGAGAGCAAAAGGCGCCTTCTCCTTCACGCAGTCTCGCACAGACTTGAATGCCTCTGCCATGGCAGCAAAGTACCGATACAGTAAGAGGGGCACAGCCTGCCGTCTAAAACCGTCCTTTGGGGCTATAGCGGTTTGAAGCATGCGGCAATAATCAGCCTGCCTCTCGGGAAGGGCGCAACGGTTTTCCACCAAAGCCGAGAGGAGTTCCTTCTTGCTCTTGCCACGAACCTCTCGACTGCCTACGAGCCGCGCCTCTAAACCAAGAATCTCGGAGGGCGGCACCAATCGTAACCAAACAAGGCTGAGGCGCTGAGTGTCGATATAAGGCAGGGCGGTAGCATATGGGGGGCTCGTTAAAGCACAATCGAACTTGCTAGTTCCTACGCCACCCCTTCCAAGTTTGATCGAGCGGCTGTCGAGCAGAAGCGCCTTTCCAGCTACCGGCGGCTTAGCGAACACAGTTTGGGCGTCTTCCAGGCGTGACACAAATAGGTTTGCCGCTTGCCGGAAGGCTTCAATTAAAGGTCTTTCTGGGGGCGGAGTTTTTCGCCGACGAATCCGAAGATCGCGTGGATCCTGAAGTGAGTAATCGCGCAGCAGATTGCTAGCTATTGATAGCAACAATGGCGTGCACTCCGAATCACTTTCATATATTGCGAAGCGAAGCGCTTCGATCCGAGCAAGCATCTTAGCTTCGAACCAACCTTGAAGGTAGTTTGTACGCTCGTCGCTCGCAAGTTTCGTCGCCAAGCTAGAGCACTGGTAGTGCTCGATTGTTGCTTCAATCTCTTCACGAAGGTGTAATGCACGAAGCCGGAGCGCGGATAGCTTGGCGTTGGCGAGAAAGACGGCTAACGGATTGATATCAGTTCCAACTGCGTGCATCCCAATGTGCGAGCACTCCAGCAGAGACGTTCCAGAGCCGCAGAAGGGGTCAAGAACTCGTGCACCTATTGGCACACGCAGGATGTTGAGAATTGCTCGAGCGATCTGCGGGTTAAATTTCCCCTTGTATTCATGCAAACCATGTGCAGAGTAGCGAGTTGACTGGCGATTGGGTCCATTTCCATTCACCCGCTCCAACTTTGCTTGAATCGTTGGGGCAAAGTCCTCGCCGAAAGACGCAGCGGCGAAATACACCAATCGGTCGGTTACCTTGGTGTCAAAGCTTCCCTCCAATCGAAGGCCGTGCCCAGTGTCAAAGACACCTTCCGGGGATAGCAGCGTACTAATCTCCCTGAGGGCAAGCTCGCGCTCGTACGGGTAATATCGATAAGGGTGCCAGTACAGTTCCATGCGATTCGTCGCTAGCCTTTCTGAAAGACAATAACCGTCTCTGTCTTGATGTTGGCGTGCGAGAGATTGAACGATTTCCGGTGAGCCGAAATCACGCGCTCAATGCGACAAACAAGGCGCATACCCCTCTCTCCTGCAATAGTCCGAATCGTTTCTGCGTTATCGACAATGCATCCGTGAATTTTTGAACGACCGATAACAAAACAGGCGAAGCCAGAATCCACCAAGACAGAGTCGATGAGCGCAAATGATGTGCGCATCTGGTCCCAAAACTTCTCTTTGGTGTGATGGTCTCGTTTAAAAAAATGGGCGCGAGCTCCGATTTCTTGAGCTTTGACTGCTATAGGGTCGAAGCCTAACCACCACATCCGGTATTTGTGATACAGCCAATACTCATACGCATTTGGATACGGTGGCGACGTAATAACCATCCCTATAGGGACTCCGATAGCCTCTGGGCCAACCTTCAAAGTGTCTGCTTCAATTACTCGAGAATTCGGAAGACCCCAACTACGCGCTGCAAGAGCCTTGCTGATTTTTCCGCAGGCGGCAATAAAACTATCAAATACGTCAGATCTGGAGACGGACTTTTCAACCGCAGCGTATCTAGTATCGCTTTCTTGGTTTGAAATCCTGACGAGGATTGAAGAAAGGGCCAAATGTAATGCGTCCTTAGCTTTCATCGCCTCCGTGGTTCCTATCCCTTTTATCAGCGCCGCGATTGCCTCCTGGACTTCAGGCTTGAACCAATGATCAACATTTGGAATGTTCCAGTGCTCGGGATTGCGCACGTCACGTGCGGCGTCGGTGATTTCGACGGCCGCTTGTTCAAAGTCGATTGGCCGAGGGGCGGTTTTTACACGACTTATCAGGCAGGCAATTGGATTGAGATCGATCCCAACGGATGGCAACCCGATACGCTGCGCCTCGACCAACGTTGTCCCACTTCCACAAAATAGATCCAAAACAGCTGTGTTGTCGGGTATGGGCAGAGCGGAAAGAAGTGCTTGCGGAATTTCTGCGATGAACTTGGCTGGGTACGGGTGAATGGCTTCGATCGCGTGTCCCTTGCCACGACTGGAAAAGCTCCAGTCTACGGCTTGCAACCTCTCTTCGAAGGCTAGAGTGTTTCTTTGTTCTACAACTCCGAGCATTTCTTGTTTCTTCCTTAGAGTCTCGGGTTTGTTCCAGTAGCAGTGATGATCAGCATCGCCTTACGTAGGACTCGGTCTGTAGCTAGCCTGGGGTATCGCTACTGATACTCGCTCGGTTGCTGCGTTGGTCGCCATTGTCGCAGCATACTGTCTGGCTGGCGCCCCAGCATATCCGCGTGTCAATCGTCCTCGCCGTGGCCCACCGCGGCGCGAATCGCATCGAACGAGAATCCCCGCGACTGGAGGAAGCGCATGTGCCTGGCGCGCTCTTCGCGCGTTTTGGGAGCGACGCGGAACTTCCTGCGCCAGACTTCTCGGGCGCGCTCGACCTCGGTAGCCCGTGCGGCTCTAGACGCCTGCTCCGCGAGCCCTTTTTCCAGGCCTTTCGCGAGCAGCTCGTGCGCGATGCGGCCCGCGCCAAACTTCCGGGAAAGCGCGTGAGCGCGCGATTCCGCGTAGCGCTCGTCTGACAGAAGCTTGCGCCGAGACAGATCCTCGAGCAGAGCTTCGAGATCGTCCTCGCGCCGGGCGTGAGCCTGAAGCTTGCGGGCGAGTTCTGCGCGGCTATGCTCACGCCGCGCGAGCAGCCGCAAGGCGCGCTCGCGCAGCGTCGGCTGCTTTTTCACACCTCGGCGGTGACGGGAGCCAATGCCTGCGGGCCCTTGACGCCGAGCTTCTCGCGGATCTTCGCCTCGATCTCGTCGGCGAGCTCGGGGTTTTCCTTGAGGTAATCGCGGGCGTTGTCCTTGCCCTGCCCGATGCGGTCCTTCTTGTACTGGTACCAAGCGCCGGACTTGTCGACCACGCCGCAATTGACGCCGAGCTCGAGAATTTCGCCTTCGCGCGAGACCCCTTCGCCGTAGAGAATATCGAACAAGGCTTCGCGGAACGGCGGCGCGACCTTGTTCTTCACGACCTTCACGCGGGTCTCCGAGCCGATCACCTCATCGCCTTTCTTGATCGTGCCGATGCGGCGGATATCGAGCCGGCACGACGCGTAGAACTTGAGCGCATTGCCGCCGGTGGTGGTCTCGGGATTGCCGAACATGACGCCGATCTTCATGCGGATTTGGTTGATGAAGATCACAAGCGTGTTGGTTCGCTTGATGTTGGAGGTGAGCTTCCTCAGGGCCTGGCTCATGAGCCGCGCCTGCAAACCCATCTGCGGCTCGCCCATCTCGCCCTCAATCTCGGCCTTGGGCGTGAGCGCCGCGACCGAGTCGATCACGATCACCTCGACCGACCCCGAGCGCACCAGCATGTCGGCGATCTCGAGCGCCTGCTCGCCGGTGTCGGGCTGGGAAATCAGCAGCTCGTCGATCTTCACGCCGAGCTTCGCGGCGTACTGGGGATCGAGCGCATTTTCCGCGTCGATAAAGGCCGCCGTGCCGCCCATCTTCTGCGCCTGGGCGATCACCGAAAGAGTGAGGGTCGTTTTTCCCGAGGACTCGGGCCCGTAGATCTCGACCACGCGGCCGCGCGGCAGGCCGCCCACCCCGAGCGCGATGTCCAGGCCCAGCGAGCCGGTCGAGACCACCTGGATGTCCTGCAGGGCCTGGGAGTCCATCTTCATGATGGAGCCCTTGCCGAACTGTTTTTCGATCTGGGCCAGAGCGGCCTGCAGGGCCTTGGCCTTGCCTTCTTCCATGACTTTCCCTTCGTTGACCATCGGATTATCCCTCATATTAAACGTTGCAGCGGACGCCGGCGCCGCACCACCCGGGCGGCGCAACCGAAACAAGAAACTTGCCTTCTCGTCGCCCCGCACGTCAGCCGTCGCGGGGTGTTTCGCCGGCTCAACGCGTGGCCGAAACAGACGGTTGACCTGGATTTTTATCCAGTATCGGGGAAATTGCAAGCCCCAAGGCAAATCAAGGGTTTAGGCAGGTGGTGGCGCTCCTACGGGCCCTCCACCGCCGCCGGCGCGGTGATTCGTCGGTGCAAGTCGAGGCTGCGCAGGAGTCGCCCTGCTCTTTGATCTGCATCAAGGTTCGAGGCTGCACCCGTGCCATATTGGATACGCGAATCCTCGAAAAGGAGTCCTGAGATGAAGCGCCCAGCGTTCTTGATACCGGCCGTTTTCGCCGCCGTTCATCCGTTTCAGGTATTTGCTCAGCAGACTCAGCAGCTGCCCCCGTGGGACTGGCCCGGTCCTTGGCACATGTGGAGCGGCGGCGGCGGGGGATTCTGGTGGATCTTCCCGTTGATGATGTTGTTCATGTTCATCGTCTGTGTCGCCGTGTTTCTGTTCGGCCACAGGTCGGGCGGCGGGTCACATCATTGGGGACCGTGGGCGCCGGGCCGCTCATGGGGTGATCCGACCTATTCCGCGCTGCAGATCCTGAACGAGCGCTTCGCGCGCGGCGAGATCCAGAAGCAGGAATACGAGGAGAAAAAGGCCGCCATTGTTTCCGGCGGCCAGCGCTAGCGATGGCGGAGACCGGATCAGTATCGGGAGTGAATATGAATCAAGGACAGGAAAAAATCTATCTTTGCCCGATGCACAAGGACGTTCGTCAGCCGAACGCCGGAAAATGCCCGAAATGCGGAATGGACCTGCTGCCCGAAGGCACGCGGTTCGGCATGCTCAGGCACATGACGAAGAGCCCCCTGATGCTGATCGTCATGATCGCGGTCATGCTCGCGATCATGGCGATGGTCTTCATGTAGTCGCTTCCAGCCTCAGCGGAATCCGCCTCGGCCCGAACGGTTTCTCGAACCGCCCGAAGCGCCCGGCGATCGCCCCGCCGCACTCCTTGCAGCGGCCCTCCTCAGTGACGCGGTAGTCGAGGATGCGGTACCAGTCGCGGGCGATCACCGCGCTGCCGCAGTGCGGGCAGTAGGTCGAGCCGCCTTCGGGGTCGTGGACGTTGCCTGTATACACGTAACGCAGGCCGTGCCCCAGCGCGATCTTTCGGGCGCGTGTCAGCGTCGCAGCCGGCGTAGGGGGAATGTCGGTCATCTTGTAGTCGGGATGGAAAGCCGTAAAGTGCAGCGGAACGTCGGGGCCGAGTTCTTTGGCGATCCAGCGGCACTCGGCCTCGATCTCGGAGTCCGAGTCGTTCCTGCCGGGGATGAGGAGCGTGGTGATCTCCGTCCACACGTCGGTCTCGTGTTCCAGGTAGGCGAGCGTATCGAGCACGTCTTTCAGATGCGCGCTGCAGGTCCGGAAGTAGAACTCCTCGGTGAAGGCCTTCAGGTCGACGTTGGCCGCGTCCATCTTGGCGTAGAACTCGCGCCGCGGCTGGTCGTGCATGTAGCCGGCGGTCACGGCCACCGCCTTGACGCCGACCTCGCGGCACGCATCGGCGACGTCCATCGCGTACTCGGCGAAGATCACCGGGTCGTTGTAAGTGAACGCGACGCTGCGGCACCCGTGGTCGAGCGCGGCGTGCGCGAGCCGCTCCGGGCTCGCCGCATCGGCCAGCGTGTCCACGTCGCGCGACTTGGAGATGTCCCAGTTCTGGCAGAACTTGCAGGCGAGATTGCAGCCCGCGGTTCCGAAGGACAGGACGCTCGAACCGGGGTAGAAGTGGTTGAGCGGTTTCTTTTCCACCGGGTCGATGCAAAAGCCCGAAGAACGCCCGTAAGTGGTGAGCACGATCTTGTCGCTCATTTCACCTTGAGGGCGCATGCGCACGAAACACGCACCGCGCTGGCCTTCGTGCAGCCGGCAGTCGCGCGGGCACAGGTCGCACTGGAGTCTCCCGTCTTCCAGCCTGTGCCACCAGCGGCCCACGTAGGGTTTGTCGAGCACGGCGCTCATTGACGAAACTCCGCTTCGCGCCACTTGAGCACGGTGTAACGCTTCACCCGGCAGCGCCGGATGTCGGTGTCCGGCGCAATCCCGGCCTTTTGCTTCAGGTGCGCGATGAACTGCTGCGGATCGGGCAACCCCTCCCAGACCTGCGGCAGGAAAGTCGCTTGCCTGCCTTCCTCGCCTTGTTCCAGAATGATGCCGTCCACGCCGGGGCGGAGCCGCGCAACAAGGTCGGCGTGGTCTTCGAACGACAGCCGCTTGGGCGTCGAAAGCAGCGATACTTCGATGTCGGTGCGCTCGAACTCGTCGCGCGTGAGCGGCTTGAAGCGCGTGTCCTGGAACGCGGCGGCGCGGGCGTTCTCGGCCACGTCTTGAGCGAGCGGCCGCTGCGCTTCGAGCGCCCCTACGCAGCCGCGCAGCTCTTCGCCCTGCTTGAGAGTGACGAAGGTCGCGCGCGATTCCTTGAGCCAGGGTTCGTCGATCGCGGCAGCTTGCGCCTGCAGTCCGAGCGCTTCGGCGACCGAGGCGCGCGCGATCTGCAGGAGCCTTCTTCCGTGCTGCGCCCCGTAGCGCGGGGTTTCGGAGGCGAGCGCAAAGGAGGCGTAGCCGACGACCCGGTCCTTTTCGCCGGCGGTGTCGCCGGAGTTCCGGCAGTCGAGCAGCTTCGGCGCGAGCCCCTTGCGCCTGGCCGCGATCAGCATGCCCGCCACCGGCGTCGCCCCGCAGGCCTGCTCGTGACAGATTCCGGCGTCGAAGCCGAGAATCGCCTGCACGGTGGCGTCGTCGATCTCGCGCGCGACTTCGTACGAATGGTAGTGCGAGAGATCCGAGCTGATCACGATCAGCGTTTCGATTCCGCCCCAGAGGCGCTCCAGCACCTCGGCGACTTTCTCCGGAGCTGCATCGCCCACCACCAGCGGCACGAGCGAGAATTCGCCCAGGACCCGCTGCAGGAACGGCAGCTGTACTTCCAGCGCGTGCTCTTCGGCGTGCGTCGCCGCCGATTCCACGACCTGGGGCATCGAGCGGATCGAGGCCAGCGTCTCTTCGTCGAGCGGGATCCGGCCGAGCGGCGTATCGAATGCTTTCGCCCGCGGCAGCGCGAGGCCGTGCACGGGAACCCGGTGACAGGGACCGAGGATCACGACGCGCCTGACGATGCCGCGCGCCGGGCGCAGCCGGTCGTACGCGCTCGCCGCAACCGGTCCGGAATAGATGAAGCCGGCGTGGGGGACGATCAGCGCCTTGGGGAATCCCGGCGCGAGAGGCGCCTCCTGCGTCCGGTCGAGATAGGAAGAGACTTCTTCGGCGAGCGCGCGGGCGTCCCCGGGATAGAACAGGCTCGCGACCGCAGGCGGCCGCACGTCGGGGTTCCGGAAGAAGCTCATGCCCTCAATATAGAGCACGGGCCTGCCGAACCCAAGCCCGACGGGTGCGTCTTCAGCGCGGCGGCGGTCGCCGGGCGGTCCAGGGCCCGCGCAGGTCGCGGGCGCGCACCTCGCCCGTCATGGCGTCCCCGGCCGCGGTCCCCTCGAACGCCATCAGCCGGCCCTTGTAGAGCAGGCCGAAGCGGACCTGTTCGCCCCGCACCGTCAGGTCTCTCAAGTACAGCTCGGCGCTGCCCTCGCGCACCAAGCCGCCGACGGCGTGGGGTTCCTGGGTGATCTGCAGGGCGAGCGGAGCCCCCGCGAGCGTTTTGGGCAGAGTGAGCTCCCACGCGCCCTGCACGCGCGCCGGGACAACGTAGTAATAGAGCCTCGTCCAGGAGGTGCCGCTGATCATCTCCTTTTCGGGGACGTCCATCGCAAGCTCCTTGTCGGGCGGCCAGGGCGAGAGCGGGTAATCGTGGGACACGATGCGCGTGCCGGGCCGCAGCTCGGCGCGGAACCTCGGCACCAGCCGCGTGACGAAGCGCGGCAACAGGTACAGCATCACCACGCTCGCTTCCTTGATGTCGGTCTCGAACAGATCGCCCTGCACGAACTTGACGCGATCGGCCACGCCTTCGTGCTTCGCGCCGATTCTCGCCATTTCGACGAGCTCGGTCTGCAGCTCGACGCCGACCCCGCGCGCGCCGAAGCGCTTGGCCGCCGTGATCACCAGCCTGCCGTCTCCGGAACCGAGGTCGTAGACCACGTCCTCGCCGCGGATGTCGGCGAGCTTCAGCATCTCCTCCACGATCACCCACGGGGTCGGGACGTAGGGGCCGGCGATATTGTCCTTCGCGTCGTCGAGGTCCTGCGCGAGGGCGGGTGCGGCGGCGTAAAGCGCCAACGCGGCTGCAGCGCAGCGGAAAAACGGATTCATCCTGTCTCCTCCAGTCTTTCGAGCAAGCCTTGCAGCGCGAACACCACCGACTGCCGGCGCACCCTCTCCCGGCCCCCCAGGAAACGCCGGGTGACGCTCTCCATCGCGCCCCGTTTTCGCGACCACGCGAAGCACACCGTGCCGACGGGTTTCGCCTTGGTGCCGCCGCTCGGCCCGGCGACGCCCGTCACGGCGATCGAAACTTGCGCGCGGCTGCGCGCGAGCGCTCCGGCGGCCATTTCCTTCGCGGTTTCCCGGCTGACCGCGCCGTGCCGCGAAAGAGTCCGCGCGCGCACGCCAAGCAGCTCTTTCTTGGCATCGTTGGAGTAGGTCACGAAACCGCGGTCGAACCACTCGGAGCTTCCCGACACGGAAGTCACGGCCTGGGCGATCCAGCCGCCGGTGCAGGACTCGGCCGTGGCGAGCCTCAGATTGCGCTTCCTCAGCCGGGCGCCGATCCGTCTCGCAAGCAGCTTGAGCGTATCGCGAGCCATCAGCCGAGGACTCGTTTCACGACTGCGATGAGGAGCAGGGTGTAGAACGCCGCCATGATGTCGTCGAACATCACGCCCAGGCCCCCTTTCATCGCGCGGTCTATCTGGCGGATCGGCGGAGGCTTGACCACGTCGAAGAAGCGGAACGCGAAGAACGCAAAGACCCACCAAGCCCAGCCCGACGGTGTGAGCAGCAGGATCAGCAGCATCGCGACCACCTCGTCCCAGTTCATGGCGCTGTGATCGGCGATGCCCAGATCGCGCCCGGTGCGCGCGCAGGCCCAGATGCCGATTCCGAAGAAAACGGCGATGACGCTGAAAACATAGAGCGGCGGGAGCCAGAGATCGAGCAGGATGAAAAGCGGAAACGCGAGCAGCGTACCCACGGTGCCCGGGGCAAGCGGCGCGAGCCCCGTTCCGAACCCGAGCGCGATGAAATGGGCCGGATGAGCGAAGACGAAACCGGGGGCGGGACGCAGGATCATGCGAAGTGATCGAAACCCTTGCGCGGACTGGAAACGAGCTTGCCCCGGACGTCGCGCAACCTCGCCACGGGATCTCCCGGTACCACGACGCCGATAAGGGCGAGCGGAACTTCGAGGTCCTTACCCACCGCCTCGATCTGCGTGCGCTTGAACGCCGGCGCGGTGAACAGCAGCTCGTAATCGTCGCCGCCGGCGAGCAGGCAATCGTCGGCGAGCGCTTTGTCCGGGCAGCCGGCGATCGCCCTCGCGCGCGGAAGGTTTTCCCAGACGAGCTCAGCGCCGACGCGGGACGCTCCCAGGATATGGCCGAGATCGGCGAGCAGGCCGTCGGAGATGTCGATCGCGCTGCGCGCAAGGCCGCGCAGCCGCTCGCCCAGCTCGACGCGCGGCTCGGGCGTGTGCAGCCGGGTGAGGCAGGCTTCGAGCGCCGCGCCTTCGAGCTTCGCGCGCCCCTTCAGGTGGGCGAGCGCGAGCGCCGCCTCTCCGGTCGCGCCCGACAGCCAGATGTCGTCCCCGGCGCGCGCCGCGTCGCGCCGCAGCGCGAGCTCCGCCGGCACCTCCCCCAACACGGTCACCGAGATCGTGAGGGGCCCTCTCGTCGTGTCCCCGCCGACGAGCTCCATTCTCCAGCGGCCGGCGAGCCGGAAGAACCCTTCGGCGAACGCGGCGATCCACTTCTCGTCGGCCTCCGGCAGCGCGATCGCGAGCGTCGCCCAGCGCGGGCCGGCGCCCATCGCGGCGAGATCCGAGAGGTTGACCGCGAGCGCCTTGTGCCCGAGTTTCCCCGGTTCGGCGTCCGGGAAGAAATGGCTTCCGGCCGTCAGCATGTCGGTCGAAACGGCGAGCAGCATATCGGGGTCGGGCCGGAGCAGCGCGCAGTCGTCGCCCACCCCCAGCGCGGCCGTCGGCGCGGCGCGGGTGAAGTATTTGCGGATGATGTCGAACTCGGAGGCCACGTCTTCAGGCTTTTCTCTCCTGCGGCCGCAGTTCGGAGACGAGCTTGTCGAGCACGCCGTTCACGTACTTGTGGCCGTCGGTGCCGCCGTACGACTTGGCGAGCTCGATCGCCTCGTTGATCACCACCTTGTAGGGGATATCGGTCGCGTTTTTCAGCTCGAACGCCGCGAGCAGCAGGATGCCGCGCTCCACCGGCGAGAGCTCTTTGAGCTTGCGATCGAGCACCGGAGCGATCAGCAGCTCGAGCGCCGCGGCGTCCTCGATCGTGCCTTGGAGGAGCCGCGCGAAATACTTGGCATCGGCCTTTCCGAATCCCTTCGATTCGGCAAGCTGCGACTGCAGATCGGCCGCATTGTCGCCCGCGAGCTGCCACGCGTACAGGCCTTGCAGCGCGAGCTCGCGCGAACGGCGCCGCGCCGATTTCATCTGTGGTTCTTCGCGATGCTCTTGCCGAGGTTCGCCATTTCCACCGCGACCTCGGCGCAGTCCTTGCCCTTTTGCGCTGCGCGCGCCTCGGCCTGTTTCTCGGTATCGGTGGTGAGGATGCCGTTGGCGACGGGGATGCCGCTGTCGAGCTGCACCTGCATGAGCCCCGAGGCGGATTCGTTGGCGACGGTTTCGAAATGACGGGTCTCGCCGCGTATGACGGCCCCGAGCGCGATCAGCGCGTCGTATTTTTCCGTGTTGGCGAGTTTCTGCAGGGCGAGCGGCGCTTCGAGCGCGCCCGGCACGCTGACCACCGTGAGTTCGGTCACGCGCAGTTCCGCAAGCCGCTTGCGGCAGGCCTCGAGCATCGCGACGCCGATGCGCTCGTTGAAGCGCGAGCGCACGATCCCGACCCGCAGGCCCTCCCCGCCCGAGTCGGGCTCGATCGCCGCCATCAGCCGTCCCGCACCCTGGCGGCCTTTTCGACGTAGCCGGCGATTTCCAGCTCCCATCCGGCCATGCTCGGCATCTTGCGCGGCGCCGCCATGAGAAGCATCTTGCCGACCTTGAGATCGCGCAGGATCTGCGCGCCGATGCCGTAGGTGAGGAAGTCCATCTTCGCCGGGGCCCGGGGCCGCGCCGGCGAGGCGACGCGCTCGATCAGCTGCCCCGCGCTCTCCGAGCAGTTGAGCAATACCATGATGCCCCTGCCTTCGGCGGCGATTTTCTCCAGCGCGTCGTGAACCGACCAGGTGTGCGTTCCCGGACCGGTGTCCAGGAGATCGAGGAGCGACAGCGGCTCGTGCACGCGCACCAGCGTCTCCTTGTCCCGCGAGATTTCCCCGCGGGCGAGCGCGAGGTGAGTCTCTCCGGTGAGTTTCTCCAGGTAGGCGATGAGCCGGAAGGGCCCGAAGCGCGTCTCGATCACGCGCTCGGTCACGCGTTTCACCAGCGATTCGTTCTGGCTGCGAAAGCGGATCAGGTCGGCGATCGAGCCGATCTTGAACCCGTGATGTTTCGAGAACTCGATCAGGTCGGGCAGCCGCGCCATGCTGCCGTCGTCTTTCATGATCTCGCACAGCACCGCCGCCGGATGAAGTCCGGCGAGCTGCGCGAGGTCGCAGCAGGCCTCGGTGTGCCCGGCGCGCACCAGCACCCCGCCGTTCAGGGCGATGAGCGGGAACACGTGGCCCGGCTGGACGATGTCCGCGGGCGTCGCCTTGGAGGAAGCCGCCACCTTGATGGTGTGCGAGCGGTCGGCCGCGGAAATGCCCGTGCTCACGCCGGAAGCCGCTTCGATGGACACCGTGAAATTGGTGCCGTGCACCGAGCGGTTGCGCGCCACCATCGGCAGGAGGTTCAGGCGCTCGGCGTGCGACTCGGTGATCGGCATGCACACGAGGCCGCGGCCGAACTTCGCCATGAAATTGATTTTCTCCGCGGTGACGAACTCCGCGGCGAAGATGAGATCGCCCTCGTTCTCGCGATCCTCGTCGTCGACGAGCACAGCCATGCGGCCGGCTTTCAGCTCGGCGATGATTTCCTGAATCGAATTGAGGCTCATGGAGGAGTCGCCCGCTTACGAGCGCGAATTTTACGCCTATCGGCGCTGCAACGGCCTGCGGCTGCAAGATGATCCCTCATCCCCATCCCTTCTCCCGGCGGGAGAAGGGTGTTAACTTCCCTCTCCCTCCGGGAGAGGGATAGAGGGTGAGGGAGCGAACTGCTACGGCTCCCCGCCCGGCTCGCCGCTCTGCTCGCCGACCTGCTCGCCGACCTGCTCGCCGCCTTGCTCGTGGCCTTCGATCTTCTCGCGGATGCGCGCGGCCTTGCCCGAGCGCTGGCGCATGTAATAGAGCTTGGCGCGGCGCACGGCGCCCTTGCGCTTCAGCTCGATCGAGTCGATCAGCGGGGAATAAGTCTGGAAGGTGCGCTCGACGCCCTCGCCCGAGGACACCTTGCGCACGGTGAACGAGGAATTGATGCCGCGGTTCCTCTTGGCGATCACCACGCCCTCGTAGGCCTGCACGCGCTTGCGCTCGCCTTCGACGACGCCCACGTTGACGATCACCGTGTCGCCCGGGGAAAACTCCGGGAGCTTCTTCCCCATGCGCTTGATTTCTTCCTCTTCGAGCTCTTGAATGATGTTCATCGCGCTGCTCCTCTTTGCATATGAGCTGTCATCCTGAGCGAAGCGAAGGATCTGCTGTTCGGAAAAACAGATTCTTCGTCGCTTCGCTCCTCAGAATGACAGCGTTGCGTTAGCCCTTCATCTCCTGCTTGAATTCCTCAAGCAGTTTACGTTCGCTCTCGCTCATCCCGCGCCGCTCGAGCAGCTCGGGCCTGCGCAGCCAGGTGCGGCCCAGCGACTGCTTCAGCCGCCAGCGCTCGATCTGCGCATGGTGGCCGGAGAGCAGCACCGGCGGCACCGCCTCGCCCGCGACCATTTCCGGCCGCGTGTACTGCGGGCAGTCGAGCAGCCCGTTCACGAACGAGTCCTGCTCGGCCGACTGCCCGTCCCCGAGCGCGCCGGGCAACTGCCGCACCACGGCGTCGATCAGCACCATCGCCGCGAGCTCGCCGCCCGAGAGGACGTAGTCGCCGATCGACAGCTCCTCGTCCACCCTGCGGCGGATCAGGCGCTCGTCCACGCCCTCGTAGCGTCCGCACAGCAGCACCAGGCGCGATTCCTTCGACAGCGCCATCACCTTGCGGTGATCCATCACCGCACCCTGCGGCGAGAGATGGATCACTTTCGATCCGCCTTGCGCCGCGGCCTTTGCCGCGACGATCGCCTTTTCAAGCGGCTCGGCGAGCATCACCATGCCGGGCCCGCCCCCGTACGGCCGGTCGTCGACCGTGCGGTAATTGTCCGTCGTGAAATCGCGCGGGTTCCACAACGCGAGGTTCCACAGCGCCTGTTCCAGCGCCCGGCGCGTCACACCGGAGCCGGTGACCGCCGCGAACGCCTCGGGAAACAGCGTCACGCAATCGAAGCGGATCACCAGTCCGCTCCCCAGTCGACTTCGACCGTGCCCGCGGCCAGATCGACCTTGCGGATCACCTCCGCCCTCGCCGGCACGAGGCGCTCTGCGCCTTCGTGCTCGACGCGCATCACATCGTTCGCGCCGGTGCTGATAAATCCCGCCACGCGGCCCAAACGTTCGCCCTGCCCGTTCACCACTTCAAGGCCGATCAGATCGACCTGGTAGAACTCGTGTTCCGCCGGCTTTGGCAGATTCTCGCGCCTGAGCACCACCTCGGCTCCGCGGTACGCACCGGCCTGCTCCGGATCGTCGCATCCTTCGAAGCGCGCCACCAGGTAGACGCCGTGCGCGCGGCACTCGGCCACCGCGACCTCGCTGAGCTTCCCCGGCTTGCCGACCCACCACGCGGGATACTTGCAGAGGTTGCCGCTTCCGGCGCCGAAGGGCTGGATCTTCACAGCGCCCTTCACGCCCCAGGGCGCCATCACGCGCCCCATCACCACCCACCGGGTTGGCCCGCCCGTCGCCAACCCGCCTCGCAAAGCCGCGCTACTTGGCCGCGGCTTCAGCCGGCGCCTTGTAGCCCTTGAAAAGGCG
>Ga0137461_1000165_pt1 | contig 15240 bp, 18 predicted proteins | sample EasRivERMGT746_2_FD_104650 | JGI IMG/M metagenome (GOLD analysis project Ga0137461, IMG submission 104650) | Soil microbial communities from meander-bound floodplain in the East River, Colorado, USA - East River MetaG ERMGT746_2 | ecosystem: Environmental > Terrestrial > Soil > Floodplain ... | reverse complement strand
TCCCAATCATTTTCTGAAATTTCCAACCAGGTATTAAAGATTTCTCATTCTTATTTTCTTTCCAAGTATCATCTTAAAAAAATAGACAACAAGGAGGATGTAGATGACTTAGCGCATAATGTCTACCTGTCATTTGCAGAACAGTATCAGAAAATACAGAATCTTCAGAACTGGCTTCGCAGAGTTCTTTTCATCACCTATGTAAAATGGTATAAAAGAAAGAGAACTTATGACAACATAGTTTTGAAAAATAATTTTCAGGTTTGTGAACAAGTAGAAGACAGATCAATTTTGCTGGATATTAGTATGGTGCTTGGTGTACTTGAAAAACTGACCGAAGTAAAGCAGCAGATTATCAAGCTTCGGTTTTTGGGCGGATTAAGATTTTCTGAAATTGCCAGAATCCTGAACAAAAAGGATGCGGCAGTAAAAAAAATGTTTTACCGTGCCTTACTGGAGATAAGAACTAAAATCGAGTGATTTAATTTCAATTTATAATAGATTAAAAAAAATTAACTAATAAGAGAATAAACTTAATTCCGAAGAACTCAACGAATATAGACCTAATAAATAATGAAGATTTATTAAGCTAGGAATTTTAATCTAAATAGAAAAAGGAGACATACTATGCGTTATTTTTTTGTATTGATGGCAGCACTTTTCTTATCGGGTATTTCAAGCACTTCAAATGCACAGTTACGTGCGTTTAATCTAAACAGCCAGCCGATATGGGGACCTACAGGTTATGATTATGTTGAATATTATTACCTGCCTGGCGCTGATGCTTATTACAATGTTCCCCAACAGCGTTATTACTATTATAATAATGGGCGTTGGAGGAATAGCTCATCATTACCATCACGTTATAATAATTATGATTTATATAATTCTTATAAAGTTGTGGTGAACGATCGGGAACCATGGAAAAATCATAAAAAGTATAAGGATAAATACTACTCATACAAAGGTCGTCACAGTCAGCAGCTAATCCGCGATAGCCGGGATTCAAAATATTTCGCAAATAAAAGACATCCCGAGCATAAAAACTGGCTTAAGAAGCAGAAACATGATAACGGTAAGCACAAAGGGTGGTATAAAGAAAAAGGCAGTAATGGAAGTCGGAAGGATGATAATCAAAAGAGCAAGAACAAGAATTGATTGTGATTTTAAAAGTCCGATGACAAATGCACAGTGATAAAAGAGTATTCAAAAAAAATATTATTATTTAATTAATCATAATGGCATCAAATTCATGAACAAAAAAACAATTGCAATCATCATTATTGTAATAGGTTTGTTAATGACTCTGTATACCGGATTTAATTATGTAACACGAGAAAAAGTGGTGGACATTGGTAATGTTGAGATTACAGCAGATAAAAATAATACGGTAACCTGGGGACCATTTGTCGGTATAGGAGTAATGGTAATCGGCGGAGTTGTTTTTTTAGCCGGTAAAAAGAAATAGTTCAGATTAAATGTAAACTGAGATGATCATCTTAACCAATAGATGTTGTTCCTTTTTCATTCCTTTGTCCGATTGAACTATCTCAAAATCTTTCATATCATATTAACAGCCAGGTTTCTGTGAATTTTAATAAGATCAAGGCAAGCGAGTTTCCGGTTTACCAGGAAAAAGTAAATAATTATTTCTAAAAAAAACCAAAAGGAGAATTATGAAAAGCAAATATTTAATTTTAATAGTTTTACTATCCATTGCAGGTATAGTAATGACAGGTTGTAATGTTGATCGGGAAAAAAAAGTGGAAGATGCTGAAGAAAGTGTTGAACAGGCAAAACAGGATTTGAAAGAAGCCCAGGCAGAATATGAAATGGAATGGCAGCAATTCAAAAGCAATGCTGAATTAAAAATTAGTGCTAATGAAAAAAGAATTGCTGAATTCAAGGCAGAGATCAAAACTGCAAGCAGCAAATTCAAAGCTGAATACGAAAAAGAAGTAGTAGTGTTAGAACAGAAAAATGCCGATCTAAAGAAATCAATAAACGAATACAAGTATGAAGGAAAAGATAAATGGGAAGAATTCAAACAGGAGTTTAATCGTGACGTGGATATTGTTGGAAATGCAATCAACGATTTATTCACAAAAAAGAAGTAACAGCGGTAATTATCTGTTAGACTTGAGATTTGAATTAATTCAATGGATAATATATTACAGTAATGCGAATCATTACTATGGAGGTAAATTGTAATGAACAAGAAAAATAATATACCTCTTATCGTCATGTTTGTAATGAAAGGAGTAAGACTATGTCATTAATAACATTAGTGCTCGTTTTGGTTGTTGTCGGTGTGGTGCTCTGGCTGATTAACAGCTTTATCCCGATGCAGTCTACCATCAAAAAAATACTTAATGCAGTAGTGGTTATTGTTGTTATTCTCTGGCTGCTGAGCGCATTCGGAATAATAGACAGCCTCTCTACGGTTCGTATCGGATAATAAAAGTATATATCCAACAACTAAGATATTAATGATGAAGATTAATTTCATAAAGATTTGTAATAGAAGCGCTGTGAACTCAAAGGAAAAAATAAAACAACTCTTTATCATTATTCTCAATGTTGATGTATAATACACAACAGCGCAGTTCAATTAAAAAGTAAAGTAGTCAACATATTGTATGTTCGACAGATGATTATTTATTTGTACACGCTGATTGAAAGAATATAATATGGAAATTACTTTTTTTCTTAAGGGAATAGCCATAGGCTTTTTTATGGCGATTCCAATCGGACCGATTGGAATAATGTGTATCCGCAAAACGCTTACTGAAGGAAGATTGAGCGGACTAATAATAGGTCTTGGAGCTGCAACTGCAGATTTGTTTTACGGTTGTGTTGCAGCATTTGGGCTTACTGTTATCTCTGATACGCTTACGGACCAGCGAATCTGGATACGAATAGTTGGTGGAGCGCTTCTTCTTTTCCTCGGTATAAAAACTTTTCGCGCCCAGCCAAAGGATCCTAATCTTAAAACCAATGGCGGGGGAAGGATAAGATCATATCTTACTGTAGTTTTTCTTACACTAACCAACCCCGTAACTATTTTTGCTTTTATTGCTGTTTTCGCTGCATTTGGTTTAGGCGATGGACTTGGGTTCTTTTCTGCAGCAGTTCTAGTTGTCGGAGTTTTTATCGGTTCATGTTTATGGTTTTTCTTACTTAGTTCCGGCACAATACTTTTCAGAAATAAGCTGGATTTGGTTGGACTAAAATGGGTAAACAAAATTGCCGGTATTTTAATCATCATTTCCGGTCTTATTGTCATCGGGAGTTTGTTATGATTATTTTTTTTCTATCACTCAACAATCAAATATTATTTCATGAATGAAATAACTGGTTTCTTCACCACAGTTTTAGTTACACTAATAACTCTTCTTCCTATTATCAATCCGTTTAGTACTGCAATACTTTTACTGGGAATCAGTTCTCATCTCAGCAAAAAAGTTCTTAATCGCCAAATTATTTTGGCGTGCATTTATATGACTGCTATCTTAATCCTTTTTCTTTTAGCAGGTCAGGTTATAATGATTGGTTTCGGTATCTCTATACCGGGGATACGTATAGCCGGAGGAATGGTAATTGGTTTTCTCGGATTTCGTATGTTGTTCCCAAATGAAGAACGCATCACACCGAAAGGAAAACAGGAGGCGCTTCAAAAAAACAATATTTCTTTTAGTCCGCTTGCAATGCCAAGCTTAGCCGGACCGGGTGCTATTGCAACAGTTATTACAATAGCTTCATCGATTGATTGGCGTCATGGTTATGATAAAGTTTTTGCGTTTGCCGGTGTAATCCTTGCAATCGTAATTACAGCAGTAATTTCATGGTTAGTGCTTCGCAGCGCTGGTTTTATGCGTCGAATACTTGGTGCAAATGGAGCTGATAGTCTTTCGAGAATAATGGGATTTCTTCTCATATGCATCGGAATTCAATTTATGATTAATGGTATAAAAGATCTGATTTTAGATACCGGATTCTGGCAAAAATTATAATGATGAATTTGCATTCATACAAAATTTGAAAATCGATATTCATTAAACCTTTGTGCCGAATAAATCAAAATTTTATTTAGAATTCTTCTTAGCCCTTATGATGTAGTCCCTTTTTCATCCCTTTGGTCTATTTCTTTAAGGCAAGTAATTAAATAGTTTCGATCAGTTTAGTTGTCTCGAAAACTCAGCGGCAGCAAATACTATTAGAAAAGCGTTGAATAAAGATGTTTGAAACTAACTAACAACTATAAAAGAAGATCATATGGCAGAATTTTCTCTTCGGACTTTGGTCATGAATGATCCGGACTTTTTTTAACAAAAACTATTTTGATTATCAAAAGATCAATCAATTTAGTTTAAACTTCCTGAAAGGAGCTACAAATGAAATCACTTATAGCTTTTGGGTCTATGTTCCTGGTGTTTGTTCTGGCCATGCCGGTAAATGCGGATGGAAATGGCGAGCTAAAAAAATACTTTAGCAATACAGCAAGCGAAGTGAAGGCTGCGGATAACGCGGTCGAGAAGCGTGAAATTCTCAACGAATCATTCCAGAATATGTCCCAAACCTTAGACAAGGTTCTAAGTTCGGGATTGATTTCGGATAACGATCGTATCGGAATTGAACAGTTTAAAACTATTCTGCAAGAGAAACAGAATGAGCTTGAAGGCAGCAATGGTTATGATCGTGTGCCGGATGCTCAACTCAATGCCTTCGCTAATTACGTCGTGCAGGATATGGAACAAGCGGACACCACAATAACCATTAGTGTTGTCGTTCTTCTCCTGATAATTATCCTGATTGTACTGTTGGTATAATAGTTTCTTTACGAAAGAATATTCAGGCCTTTTACATGCGAGACCCGAACAGGCGATTGGTTAAAAGCGCCCTATGGCCAATGATTTTTGTGAGTTTTGGTTGTGCGGCGCTTGTTATATTTCTGTCCTCGTGCAGCGGCGGCCAAACTGTTCAACATGAATCGCAAAAGATTGAGGAGGATACAATTGCGGTGCGATACTCAATCATATTCATTATCCATGGTGATAATGACTATCTCTATCACGATACCAGCGACAATAAATTCTATGCAAACGAGGAGACACTTGCAGAAGTAAAAAGAATCGCTGAAGAAAATCCTCACGCCGAGGTTTTCATCTTTCACCAAAAACCTGCAAGTCACTTCCTGTTTTTTTTCCCGCTTCGGGATGGAGAATTTTATTATTACAGGAACGGTCAGCTTAGAGCGAATGAATTATACTGGCGCGATCAGGAACAATCAAACTTCAATCTTGAATTAGAGTTGTATCGTCGCTTCCGCGTTAAAAATGAGCGTGAAATGCTAAGTATGTTTCTATACTTTGGTCATGAAATCCCTGAGTTCGCCAAAGCGGGTTATGATGCTTCGTATCCGGATCGGACATTCGCTGTTCAGGACCTTGCGAACGGTTTGAAAGAATTCACAACTGATTCCGCAAGGTTCGATCTCCTGGTACTTTCAACTTGTTATGGTGGTACACCTTTCACAGTCGGTATGCTTGGAAATTATGCACAGACCATAATTGCTTCTCCTGACAATCTTCATTTGTCGTACTTCGATCTTAAATCGCTTGAAAGTCTTGACATCAGTTTAAAGGATGGTGAGGTACCTGCTTTTGCAAATAAGTTCGCTCAGCAAATATTTGATAAGCTGACAAAAGATATTCAAACGGTGGTTAGCATTGCGGTGTACGATGTTGACAGCGTGCAGGAATACTTACAGTCAGTTTACAGCACTTATGAGCATTCATTGAATACATTAAGCAGGCAGATCTCTTCAGCAGCAATTGAGCACTGCGATTGCGCGGATATTCCTGTGTATATAATGCCGGCGATGAACAGGGGAGTAAATGTATTTTACAGATCAGCACGCTTCGGGCGATCAAAGAACAAGCAGAACCATTCGGGATGGGAATGTTGGAAAGAATAAAGTTAAAGCCGGAGCTTTTCAAAACATTGAATTATTCAAAATGAGTACTGCATTCACAAATCGGTCCTCGTTAATAATCATTGTTAAGCACTTCTCAACCAAAGGATGTAGTTCCTTTTTCATCCTTTTGACCGATTGATACTGTTGCCTGAATCAGCGTAATCTCACATGTAAATAAAAACGAACAATTCAATGAAAAATTTTATTGTGGTATTAGAAATTTAAAATAATCGCAGAAGGAGCACACATGAAAAATAACATTTTATTTATTTGGGTCTTAACTGTATTGTTTGTTCTTACAGCAGTGATTTATCTCGGCTGTGATAAAAAGACAGACGAAGCAGAAATAACCATACCGGATTTAAAGGGAACCTGGAGCGGAACCTTTGACGGAAGGTCAGCCGTGCTGAATATAACTGATCAAACCGACAGCAGCTTCTCCGGGAAAATGTCTATCAATTACAGAGAACCGATTAACCAGGAAGTGGAAGGTTCTTTCAGTCCCGCCACTTTGAAGATAACTATGACAGATCAATTAAATAGCCGCTTTCAGGGAATATACACCGGGAGTTTATCAAAAGAAGCCAATAGCTTTTCTGGTGCTTTTACTTTGAATAGCGACGGCTCAAAATATTCATATAACCTAAACAAAAATTAAAGGAAGCAACAATGAAAAAATTAATTTTATTACTTATCATTCCTTTCGTGGTGATGATAACATCCTGCGACGATGATACCGTTACTCCTATCCCGACGGGAAATATTTATTTAACATCAAGCCCTGCTGGTGCCGAAATATGGATTGATGGCTCTAACACTTTTAGTACAACTCCTGATACTATTAATAATGTTAGTGAAGGTGCTCGGAACGTAACTCTTAAACTCCAAGACTATAACGATACCACCTTCTCAGTAACTGTTACAGAAAATCAGACGAGTGTAGTTACAAATATTGTACTTGTTTCAGATATTAATACGACGTTTTACGGCACTTCACCTTCTGTAAGGCTTTATGAATCATTCGGCACACCATCATCACAGCCAAGCGGTCTGGATCTTTCAAGCGGAATGGCTTATGGAGTTTCTTCTTCTGAATCAGACTTAATAGATATTTATTTTTACAGTGATGCTTCAGGCAATTCATATTTAATTCAGAGCGCCGATCTTTATCCGGGTCTTGTCAGGGAAACTGACTTCTTTATCAGTTCCGAAACCAATCTTGATGACGGGGAGGATTCACCTTTAAGAAGCAGCGGTACCTGGACAGACAACATCGACGACACCGAAAATAATTATGTATTTCTTTATGATCATGACGATCATTACTCCAAATTTAAAATAGTTCTAAGAGGTGGTGGCGGTGGTCCGGGAGATCCTTCCTGGGTTGATGTTCAGTGGTATTATAATAATACTCAACTGGATAACCGGTTTTAATGTTTAAGAATTCCTGGCAGCTCTTTTTAATAAGTGCCTTAGTATTCCTCATCGTGCGATGAGGAATACTTATTTGATCAAGGAACATTAAACTTTTCAAAAAAAAAGAGTAATAAGAAAGAATGAGAAGGTAAAAAGTATTCAATGGGTGAACGATCTTAAACAATAAAAATAAAAACGGCTAAAAGAGACAAGCTTAACGAAAATAATTTTGAGGAAATCATTAACCAATAATTCAAACCAAAGAAGTAGTTCTCTTTTCATCCTTTTGCCCGATTGGTTTGATTTGCTGCTTCTCGTAGCTTACTCTAAGTTCAAAATAAGTGATTGGATAAAAAACACTAACAAAAGCCTATCTATCAGTGAGGAAATATATTTTGAACGAATCGCCTTTTAATAAGGCATTATTTATTTAAATATTAACAAAGTGAGGAACAAATGAAAAAACTATTTTACTTGCTACTATTATTTGGTTTGGTTGCAATGAGCCAACCGAACTTTGCACAATTCAGTGATTACTCTACGAAATTCGGGTTACAAATTAACGGGTTACTGCCCGATACCGAATTTGATAAGGACCTTAGAGCTGAAAATGCTGACTTTAAATTCTCCTACCTGGGAAGACTATTCCTTCGCTTTGAACTCGGAGGGGAGATTCTGGAAGCTGAAGTTGGTGCCGGCTATGGTTCGCTTTCAGGTGTTGATTTTACTAACAGTGAGTGGAAAACCACAATAATCCCTTTAGATTTCAGGCTGATCCTAAGCCCGTTCAATACTAAAGGATGGAATCCTTACGTTTATGGCGGAATAGGATATCTTAATTACAGTGTCGAAACCAGACCGGTATCTGTATCTCCAATTCAAGGTGATGAACTGACAGACAAGGATTGGGCGGCATTTATTCCTTTAGGCTTGGGGATTGAGTTTGCACTTTCAGAAACTGTACTTTTAGATGTAACAGGTGGTTATTCTTACACCTTTACGGATAACCTGAACTATTATAATAACATTGATGCTTACTCGGAAACTACGGTCAATGACGGTTACTTTTCCGCCGGATTGGGAATTACTTTTGTCAGCGGATGGGGCGGTTCCGATGCAGATGGAGATGGCTTAACAAAAAGTGAAGAAGAAGAGCTTGGTACTGATCCAAACAATCCTGATACCGATGGCGATGGATTGTGGGATGGTGATGAAGTTAGAAAATATTTTACTAATCCTCTGAATCCGGATACTGATGGCGATGGTTTAACAGATGGTGATGAAGTATTGAAATATATGACCGATCCTCTAAATCCGGATACTGATGGTGATGGTTTAAATGACGGTGATGAAGTATTAAAATATAAAACCGATCCATTGAAAACTGACACTGATGGTGATGGTTTATCAGATGGTGATGAAGTCCTGAGATACAAAACCAACCCATTAATGAAAGATACTGACGGTGATGGTCTGAGTGATTTTGAAGAAATAATGACTCACAAAACTGATCCTCTGATAGTTGATACAGACGGTGGTTCGGTTGGTGATGGTGTTGAAGTTAATCGTGGAACGAATCCGCTTGATCCTTCAGATGATGTTGTAAAGATTGATGTACCTATAGTTCTTGAAGGGATTACTTTTGCTTTCAACAAATCTGATATAACTCCTGAATCGGAGAAGGTTCTTATGGGTGCATTTAAAACCATGCAGATTCACACTGAAATTATTGTTGAGATAAGCGGTCATACAGATAATGTTGGCAGCAACGCATACAACCAGGGGCTGTCTCAGAGAAGATCCGATGCAGTTAAAGCATGGCTTGTTGCAAAAGGAATCTCATCCAGCAGAATTACATCTGTAGGTTATGGTGAAGAGAGTCCGAGAGTTGCAAATGATACAGAAGAACACATGAGAATGAATCGTCGAATTGAGTTCAAACGAATTAAGTAATTTGAGCTTTATCTGATTAAAGGGTGTCTCCGAACAACCTTTTAGATTCAATCTCATTATTAAAGGGTGTCTCCGGACACCCTTTTTATATTAAAACCTGAACGGATGTTTATAACCGTCATCGGGAGAAACTTCTTACGAAAAAGATGAACATTGTTTCCAAATTGGAATAAATGTAAAGATTTCTCAATCAATAGGATTAGCTCTTTTATCATCCCTTTGCCTGATTGTTTTGCCCCCCGCCTTCTTGTAGCTTGTTGTATGGTTAAGAAAATTGATAAAAATATTTTATATTTTTAATTGTTTTTAAGGGAGTATTTTTAATGAGATATACAATAGAAAAGATAATTCGTTTGGCTGCCTTTTTAAGTTTTTCTGCAGCTGCTATATTGATTATTGGTTGTTCTGATTCAACTTCATCTGAAGCCGGGCAAGGACAATTAAAGATAACGATGGTTGATGCCCCGGCAGGTTATGACGAGGTAAACATAGTCGTTACAAGAGTCGAAGTTCATAAAGCAGGCGCCGATTCAAACTCCGGCTGGTTTGTAATAAACAATAATGCAGCCACGTATGATTTACTTGTATTAAGAAACGGCGCAAGTGTTGTTCTTGGCAATAACTCACTTGATGCAGGGCACTATACTCAGATTAGATTAATTATAGGCACAGGAAGTAACGTAGTAGTTGATGGAATTACATATCCTCTTGAAATTCCAAGTGGAGAACAAACAGGTGTTAAACTTAATCACGCTTTTGATATTCAGGCAGGACTTTTATACGAGTTATTGCTTGATTTTGATGCCGAGCGTTCAATAGTGCTTACCGGGAACGGGCAGTATAAGCTGAAACCTGTTATCAGACTTACACCTATAGTAATGTCCGGTACCATTTCTGGCAAAATAAATCCGGTTAGTGCGGCAGGCTATGTTTATGCAATAAGCGGAACCGATACAGCAGGCACGATTGCAGAACCAATTACCGGGTCATTCATGTTGATGGCATTATTACAGCAGACTTACAGAGTAGAAGTATTCTCAGCAGACCCTGCTTATTACGATTCAACCATTACTAATGTAATTGTCGTTGCAAAACAAAATACTGATCTGGGAATTATCAATTTAAGTGTGAAATAAATTTATAAATAAATAAAAGGAGTTATAGGTATGAAAAAAAATATATTATTCTGTGTGGTTTTAGGTTTGATGATGATCTTAGCAAAACCAATTTCAGCACAGGACCACGGATTCGGAATGGGAATAGTCTTTGGGGAACCGACTGGTTTGAGTGCAAAACTGTGGACAAGCAGAGACAATGCATTTGATTTTGCAGCAGCTTGGTCTTTCAGAGGTGACGGTAACTTGCTTCTCCAGGCTGATTATGTTTGGCACTTCTTTAATGCCATTCGGGTTTCGTCTGGTAAATTACCAATTTATGTTGGAATCGGCGGCAGGGTAATTCTGGCTAATGATCCTAGTGTAGGAGTCAGAGTTCCTGTAGGTTTAGATTATCTATTTGCTGATGCACCAATAGATATTTTTCTTGAGATAGTACCAATTCTTGATTTAACCCCCGCAACAGACTTTGATGTCGGTGGAGGTATAGGGATAAGATACTGGTTTTATTGAGTCACTTCTGAGTGACAAAATCAAAGGCGGATTAAATGCCTTTAATTTAAAATCAGATGGTTGAATAAATACTTTGAGAATGAGATTAAGGATAAAAAATTTGACAAAAATTAAAATCAATAAAATGCTGGAAGTCACCGGCGGCGATTTGACAACTTTGGAAAGAATTGCAACGGATGAGGCAATAGCGGCAGAAATAAGAATCGCTGCTTTTTTAGCTCTTGATGAAAAACATAATACAAATCCAGAGCAGGAAAGATATGAGGATTCTGAAAGAGATAATCTAAAAGTCTCAGGAAATAGTAAAAATAATCCGATTTGGTAAACATTCTAAATAATTATAAGAGGTTCAAAATGAAAAAAACAAATAGTATACTTTTAATTTCAGCGTTAGCCCTGTCTGTTTTTGTTTACAGCTGCAGCACAAGCAATGCTGTTAAAGGCGGAGTTATTGGCGGAGTTGCTGGTGGTGTAGTAGGCGGAGTTATCGGCCATCAATCAGGTAATACAGCACTTGGTGCAATTATCGGCGCAGCGGTTGGCGGAACTGCCGGTGCATTAATTGGTAATTATATGGATCAGCAGGCAGAAGAAATGGAAAGGGATATTGCCGGTGCAAAAATTGAAAGAGTTGGCGAAGGTATAAAAATTACTTTCGATTCAGGAATCTTGTTTGAAACAAATTCATCCACTCTGCAGTCAGAAGCCAAGACAAATATCCGTGATCTTTCTGTCATTCTTAACAAATATCCCGATACAAATATTCTGGTTACCGGGCATACCGATTTTGATGGTACAGAGCAATACAATCAAACATTGTCAGAACAAAGAGCTAAGTCAGTTTCAGATTATACGAAGGGACAAGGGGTAAATTCCTCAAGACTTTCAATTATTGGATTAGGCGAAACCGAACCGATAGCAACTAATGAAACAAGTGAAGGAAAACAGCTTAACAGAAGAGTTGAGATTGCAATTTTTGCTAATGAAGACCTTAAAAAAGCTGCTGAAAATGGAGAACTTAATTAAGGGTTGCTGAAACTTCCGATGCGTAACTTTTGAATTTCAGATTTAAATAAGCCAGCCTGAATTTATAGAATGTAAAAATATAATTCAGGCTCTTTATTTACCTGAAATCAATTCTGTCCAAAAGGAAAAAATAAATGAGAAGAGCAAGTACATCATTACCAAATTTTAATTGAACAAACTCTTAGTCATATCAAAATAAACTTGCTCTGCTCACTGAATCTCTAATCGCAATCCCGAAAAACTGCGGTATTAAAAATCTAAAAGAAGGTTAGAATTAATATCCGCCGTCGTAGCGTCTTTTTTCCCTCTGTGGTCTTGCCTCATTAACAACAAGTCTTTTTCCTTTAAGCTCGAACGAGTTCAGCACATCAAGCGCTTTTTGGGCTTCATCTTTTACGAGCATTTCAATAAAACCGAATCCCTTTGATATTTTGGTAAACATATCACGGATGATCTTAACGCTGTTTACCTTTCCGTGTTCGGAAAAGAGAGTGTTCAGTTCTTCTTCCTCTACATTCTGGGCTAAGTTGCCGACATAGATCTTCATTTTGTTCTCCTTATAAAATTATTAATGATAGCCCGGCTGAGACAATCAATTAATCTGTACCGGTTTGTCTGACACTGTATAAAAAGTTAGGATTAGATGATGAGGTTTTATACGAAGATCACTTTTATCTTAATTTTCTTCTGCAGGACAACCTTAAGGTAGACTAATTAACCCGTAGTTGCAAGCTGGTACAATTGTCTTAGCAGGTAGGACGGGAATGATAGAGCAATTATCCCGGCTTTGTTTTATTACTCTACCAACTCGCAGGTTTATTCCGTAAACAAAATTAATTATTAAGCGGTTGAGAAGATGAATCCAGACCCAATCCTCCGTTTTCCGAGAAAATATTTATTTAGAATTTATCCAGTTTAAAACATAGTCCGCAGTTTCTTTCCAGTTAGGCAGACCTAATACAAAATGGTTATTTCCTTCAAACTCCTTGTATTCCAACACCGAACCATTACGTTTATACTTTTTAAAATTCCTGCGGTTAAGATGAGCAGGAATAATATTGTCTTTACTTCCTGCAAGAATTAATAAAGGAGGATGATTTTTTTTATAATCAACTTTAACTGCAGTCGTCAGTCCGCCTCTTGCAACAGTTTTTGATTCCGGAATCGTAAATTCATCATAAGCAGCTTTCTGCTGTTCCAATGGCATTCCGTTTACGAAAGCATACTGCCAGGTTTTGAAAGACATTAAATATGTTTTTTTAGTTGAAGTGAAAAGTCCCAGCGATCTCCATCCTGCTTTAAGAAAAGAAAATTCATACGGAAAAACTCCGAGTGTCGGCACAGGATGAATAGCAATTCCAGCCGCAGGCAAATCCCGGTTGGTAATAACCTGTGTCATACATCCGCCAAGCGAGTGGCCAATAACAATTGGTTTTTCCGGAAGCTTTTTTATGAAGTTTGAATAATGATCAATGACTTCGCTCAATTTTAAAAATGCTAAGTTTGTATCGTTAGGTTGTCTTTTCCGAAGCTCCGCTGTTGTTCCGTCTTTGAACGGCCACGAAGGTGCGTAAGCTGTGAAACCTTTGCTCTCGAAATATTTTTTCCATTCATCCCAGCAAGAGCTGTTTACGAATGCCCCTGTTACGAACACCATGGTTTTGGATTTGATAGATCCCATAACTGCCTCCGGTTATAGTTAACCAACTTTTGAATTTAAAAATGAACAGCCCTGCCTTGAATAAAACGATGAGACGATAAATAACTCAGGTGCGAATCTGTGAAAGGAAAATAAAATAGTTTTTGCCGTCTGACGGTAAACAACATAAAGCAAATTTTATTAATTGACAAGCAGGATTTGTCAGGTTTATGTTAATTGTGATGTAGTGCAAAGAGATCTTTAAATAGTAGGAGGAGGGGGGATAATTTCATTTAAATAAGTTCAGGATGTCACGGTCTTACTCCCGATAAATCGGGACAAGCAGTGACAGTCAGGTAATTGTCACACTGAGCCTGCTCGCCTTGCGAAGCAGGTCGAAGTGTGATTTTAATAATGAATGTCAGTCTTCGACCTGCCTTTCCGGCCGGCAAGCTCAGACTGACAAATTTAGATTTAGAGGATAACCGCACTAATACAATTTTTTTTTACATTTCTTTCATCATTGTTGTATCCGGCATCATTGACTGCATCATCTTCATCACGTCCGACATATCCATAAAGCCCCAGTGCTCTTTCATTTTACCGTCTTCAAACACTAATACATCCACCGCATTCATCGTCTGCTGCTGACCTGCAGGCATACCCATAAACGGTTCTGAAGTTGTTCCTGTGCTGGATATATAACCGAACAATGTATCGCCTGAAACTGCCATCGAATAAATAGTGGTTTTCATATCAGGGAAAATTCTGTGATAATATTTGAACACTTCCTTAATTCCAGCCAGCCCGGTTTTATCAGTTATTGACGGATCCATCTGGTGATCGACTGCATCTTCCGCAACATAAGCATCGAGCTCATCCACGTTTCCGTTGTCAAGAATTTTATTAACCGCCACATATGCAGCTTTATACTTTGCTTCCATAGGGTTGTGTTTGTCCTGGCAGGAAATCAGAACAACAACAGCCGTAATTAAAATCAGAGCCAATAGTTTTTTGTACATAACATGCCTCCTGGTTTGTTTTGAATAAGTTAATTATGAGTAATGAAATCCGGTTGCCTAATACTAAGGAGTAACTTATAAATAATTTGTCTTAAAACAACAATAATTTGCAAAACGCTTTAATTATTTTAAAGAATGATTGTATTTGCAATAAAACAAAGATTGCTTAAGAGGGTGAGTCATCAATAAATGCGGAATGATAAGGTTCTTGTTTGAATGTTATTTGTTAAGTGGTTTGTAATTGAATAGGTACAAAATTTTGAGAAAACGGAATTTTAGTATTAACTTATATTGATTAAAGTAAAATAATTGATTTTCACTTCCGGTGATTAGAATCTATACAAATCCAACTAATTCATTCATTTTTTTAATGGGGTAAAAAATGAGTAAGTGCTTCTTTTATTTAACTGCGTTGGCTTTTCTTATTGCTTCTTGTATGCCCTATTACAATAGAGTACAAAGAAAGGAAATCACATTTCAATTCAAGGTTCAGATAGTAAATAGTAATTATGATCCCATTAAAGGTGCAGAGGTTCAACTAACAATTGAGGCGGGAGCTTCCTCCAAGTCAAAGGTAAT
>Ga0137461_1000164_pt1 | contig 15261 bp, 14 predicted proteins | sample EasRivERMGT746_2_FD_104650 | JGI IMG/M metagenome (GOLD analysis project Ga0137461, IMG submission 104650) | Soil microbial communities from meander-bound floodplain in the East River, Colorado, USA - East River MetaG ERMGT746_2 | ecosystem: Environmental > Terrestrial > Soil > Floodplain ... | reverse complement strand
GCGCGGCTCGAGCGCTTTAATCTCCGCGTTGTAAGCTTGGTCCAAAACCTTGCGGTCTTCGATGCGCAGGTACTTGCTCAGAACTTTGATGACAATTTCTTTGTCGGTGTGGAGAATTTTCGCCGCTTCCGCCATCGCCCGCATGTAGCGGCTCAGCAGCGGCGAGTTTTGCGCGATGAACGAGCGCCTTGTGATCAGCGACACCGCGACCTGAGGAATGCGCAGGTCCGGGCCGTACACGACATAGTTGTAGCCCTGTGAAATCGCCCGCGCGTCCCAGGGCGCCGACATGGTGCCGGCGTCGATGGCGCCGGAGAGCAGCGCGGCGAGCATTTCGGGCGCGCCGCCGGTTTGCACCATCGAATAATCCCTGCCAGCCTCCATATTGCGCCGCTTGAAAACTTGGATCGCGAAGTAATGCGTCGTCGCGCCGATGCGCGTGACGCCGATCTTCTTGCCGCGCAGATCTTCGAGCCGTTTGATTTCCGGCTTGGCGAGAATACTCTGGGTCAGGTGATTTTTAATTCCCGCGATGAACACCAGATCGGCGTTGCCACCCACCGCCGTGCGCACCAGCCCGACACCGCCGTCGATCAACAATTGCGCATCGCCGCCCAGCATCGCAGCCGTCGCCAGCGGCGAAGTGCCGATGTAAACCAGCGGAAATTCTAAATTGTACTTGCGAAAGATGCCGGTCTCCTCGGCGATCCACGGCATCGACTGCGACATCACCCGCGCCGACTGGACACCGATGAGCCGGTCCGCGGCCGAAACTGGAATCGCCCCAAGCGTCAAAAGAAAAAACAACGACAATCCTCGCAATAGCTTCTTCGTCATGATGACTCCTTTCCGAGAATGCGGCCGAGCCGGCTCAAGATAGGCCGAGTCTGGCGCTGCAATTTTCTCGTCAGCTCCGCCGCCGTCAGCCGATACTTAAACGCCTTGCGTCCGTCGATAAATAAAACCGGCACTTGGTCGCCAAACCGCCGCACCAATTCTGCCGAACGATCGATGTCGACCTCTTCCATTTCGAAAAGAACCGATGCAGCGACTTGCGCAATCGCCGTTTTCATCTCCTCGCACAGGCAACAGTCCCGGCGCGAATATAATGTCAGCTTGGGCGTCATTTTGTTGCCGGCGTCTTGGCGGGCTCCTTCGCTTCTTCCTTTTTTTCGGCTTCGCCCAAGGTGAGAACGTTTTTGGGAATGCCGAGCACGCTCCAAAACATTTCCGACAAAGTCCCCAGCGGCGCCGGCGTGATCGTTGGATCGTCGATGCGGCCCTTTATATTGAAGCTGCCGACGAGGAAGGAATTCATGATGGCGGCCACGCCCCGTCCGAGAATCGGCACGGTATTGAACGCCGATTCGATGCCGGCGAAGGGGCGCACGGCGATGAGCAGATCGATCTCGTCGTTGGGCACGTCGATCTTGCCGGCGCCGGTCATGCGTAGGTCGCTGCTGTCGACGATCAAGTTTTCCGTCGTGTAGACGCCCTTGTCTACTTTGAAATCCGCCGTGATGGCGCGAAAGCGAATGCCTTGCTTGGCCAGGTCGGGCATCTGAAAGGTAAACCAGCGCGATAGATCGAGGAGATTGAGGATTTGCACGAGTATGCGCATGCGGTGGATGGTGCCGTCTTCGATGCGCAAGTTGAATGCGCCGTTCAAGTTCTGTTTGCGCTCGCCATCGTTTTTCCCGACGGTCTCCAATTTTCCCGTGAGATTGACCCCTCCGGTCATCTCGGTGTTGGTGATATTGAACCACTTGAGAAACGTCTGCACCGGCACGGCTTGAACTTTCGGCTCGGCAATGATGCCGAGGGTGTCCGGCCGATCGATGATCGTGGTTGCGCCGACGATCGTTCCGCCCACGGAGCGCGCCGTCAGATTGGTCAAGCGCCAAACCCGCCGGTCGATGGTCGCGGCGGTTTTCAGATCGGCGAATTCGAAATTTTTGATTCGCCCTTTGCCAAGCGTAATCTTTCCCTCAGCTTGCAGGTTGGCGTAAAACTCGCCCACCTCCGGATCGATTTGCGAGATCAGGTAAGTCACATCCAAGTTAGGCGCGCTAAAATCAAAAAGCAGCTGGGGCTTTTCCGCGTGGCGCCAGCGGCCGCTGGCGGTGGCGGGAAAACCCGCTATGTTGGCTTTCAGATTTTGGAAATCGACGTCTTTCTCGTCGATGATGATTTTGCCGCTCAGCTCGCGCAGCGGCTGCAGCAAAGGATGCACGGTGATCTGAAGGTTGGCCAAATCCAGGTTGGCGGTAAACTTGCGCCGCTCTTTGTTGTTGACGGAACCGGAGTAGCGCAGTGCGCCGCGCACAGTGCCGGAATCTTGCGCCGTGCCGGTATCGAGCAACAAACCGGTGACGACCCCGGCTTTGATGCCGTTCGAATCGATCGCTAAATCGAAAGCGCCGTCGGCGCCGTCGTAATCTTGCAACGCCAATTGAATCTGGAGCGGCGCGCCGCCGAGCAAAGCGCGCAGCTGCTCGCCCCTGATTTCTTTCGGCGTGAACTGAAGCTCGCCCTTGATCTCGCTCAGAGCATAAACGCCGTAGCGCGCCCGAACGTTATCCAAGGCCGCCTTGCCGCTAATCTCCACCGGCCCATTGGCGCCGCGTTTGAGCTCTAACTCGATTTTGCTTCGGCCCGCCAAACCTTGCAGCGACTGAGCGAGCTTGGCCGCTTGCGCTGATAATAGCCCAGAGAGAGCCTGCTCGCGCAGCTCGGTCAGATTGAAATCGCCGCGCGCCTGGACTTCCAAACTGCCGCCGGCGGCTGAGGTAAGATCGTAGCGCCCCTCGAGGTGAGCGATTTGCGAGTCGCCGTAGGCCGCCTTGAGGTTTTGCACCGTCAACACGCCTTGGTTTAAAGCCAGCCGGCACTCCGCGCCGCGCAGCGGCAACATGCCGTCAATGCCAACGCCGCCGAAGTTGCCCGCCCCATCGCGCATCTCGGCCTCGAACCACAGATGTTTGCCGATGCCGCTCTGGGCCATGCGCCGCAAGTCACTAAGACTGCCGTCAACGCCGGCTTTTTTTATTTCCAACCAGCCGGCTTGGATCGAGTTGACGGCTTTCTCCCAGCGCGGCGAGTCGATCAATTTTACCGGTAGATATTTGCCCAGCGCCAAGAGCGGCGCGCTCGGCGCCGAGAAATTCAAGCGCAGTTGCGGATCGTCGCCGTCCAGCGCGTCGAGGTCGCCCTGAAGCGAGAACTTGATATCGCCGGCGCGAAATTCGCCGCGCGATATATTCAAACGGCGCGGACTCCAGTCGGCCGCGAAAGCGGCCTTGCCATCGCCGACGGCAAGGGGCGCGAGAAAAACTTCCGGCGCATCGACGGCGAGTCCTTTGAATTCGACCTCACCGTTCAACTGCCATTGTTGATCCGCCGAGCCTTCTACATGGATGCGTTGGCGGAGCTGGCCGGAGATTGATTTGAACGGCAACGCCGCGCCGGCAAAAAGTTTCACCAGCGCGGCGGGCACCGCGCCAAGCTCGATATCGGCGCTCCAGCGCGCCTGGTGAAAATCGAGCGAATCTTTGGGAAACAACAAACGGCCGGCGCTTTTGAGATGCATTGCTGCGCCGTCTTTAACCAACGAGCCCTTGAGGTCGAAGCTCAACCCAGCGCCGGTGCTATCCGACGGCTGGCCCTTAAATAAGCCCTTCATGAAGTCGCGCAAGCGCTGGCCGCGCACCCGTTCGACATTGATGCTGGCATCGACTAAACGCCAGTTACCCATACCGCTTTGCGGCCCTCGGTCGACGAAATCGATTACGCCGTTTTGCACTTTGATCGAGCGCAGATCGAGACTGAATTGGCTGTCCTGTTGTTTCAAGAACGGCAAGTTGCGCAGCCGATCGAGGAGAGGAATTCGTCCCTCTTGGTCGCGCACGAACTCGGCAGTTGGTTTGTGCAGGCGAATTTCGTAAAAAATGACCTGCCTTTGCAGCAGCGGCGTGAGCGCGACCCGCGCGGTGACTCTTTCGGCGGTGATCGCGGGCCGAGCCGCATCCGGCTCCGACAGCGCGAGATGACTAAACGCGACCCCCGTGATCCAACCAACTTCCAGATCCGCGTCGCCGAGCTCGACCTTGAGCTCGGTTTGCTTTTCAACTTCTTCGATCAAAAAGCGGCGAAACTCGCCGGTGCGCACCAGATGATAAAATGCCAAACCGCAAACCATGAAAAAAAGCAGGAAGGTAGCGCCGATGAACCCGATGACTTTGAGCACTTTGCGCATGGAGATAGGTGATCGCTAAATTTGTTTGGGATCGTTCGGCTGACTTTGCAAAGCTCATGCTAATGGAACTGCTCTAGTCTGGCAAGAGATCGACACGTCGCAAGCCGATCTCCATTTAATATCGTCGTACAAGCGCATTCTCCGCAGCAACTTCGATGACGACGGTTTGCCCGGCCGCGGCGACGGCTCACACGCCTTTACGCGTCTCGGTGGTGAAAACGTTGAGCGCGCGTTCTTGCCTTGACAGCCCAGGGTGAACTTGTTAGATAGTACGAACTTTTTCACCTACAGTTTTGTTCGGGGGCGATCATGTTGGAACGAGAAGAAGAGCTGCTCAACAGCAAACAAGTCGCGGTTATTTTGGACATGAGCCCGGATACGGTGAATGAGTTCGCGCGTAAGAATATCTTGCCCGCCTTCAAAAAAGGCAAACAGTGGCGCTTTCGCAAGCGCGACATTTCGCTGTTCTATAAGAAGCAGCCCAAGGACATCCGCGACGCCTAACCACAAAGTAACGGCGGCTTAGGAAATAATGGCTGACATCGAGGCACACGAGAGCAAGCTTTACGCTGAATTTGCCCCCTTCTACGACCGCGTATTTGGCAAAATGTTTTATAGCCGCATCGAACGCGTCATTGAAGATCTTGAGATTCCTAGCGGAGCGAAAGTTCTCGAAGTCGGCGCCGGCACCGGCACTTCTTTTCCGGCTTATCCCACCCATTGCAATGTGACCGGTGTGGACTTGGCGCCGGACATGTTAGCCCGGGCGCGGCAAAAGATTGAAGACAACGGCTGGAGTCATCTTAGAGTCATCGAGATGAACGCTCTGGAGCTGGAATTTCCCGACAACAGTTTCGACTACGTCATGGCCTTCCACGTCGTCACCGTCGTGCCCGATCCCGTGCGCATGATCAGCGAAGCCAAACGGGTCTGCAAACCGAGCGGCAAGATCGTCATCGTCAATCATTTTACCAGCGATGTGCCGGTGCTCGGCAGCCTGACCAAGGCGATGGACCCGCTGACTCGCTTGTTAGGCTGGCGCACCGACCTTCAGCTAAAACCCTTCATCGAAAGCACCGGGCTCACCATCGAGAAGGTTTATAAGTTGAGCAAGTCTTCCCTCTACACCGTGGTCCTTGGCAGAAAAGGCACCAACGGCCATCTCGCCACACGCGAACTTTAGCTTTGGCAAAAACTTCGTGGCGTGCTTGAGCGCGACGCGAATTCGCTGCAGCGCAGACAACGCTTACAAGAAGCGACGGCCCCATCTTGGCTGGATCGTTGTGACTGATATGGCGAAGGATCAAATGGCCGCGGCGCGCGCGGGATTAGCCCGCGGCGCTGGGTTTGTGTCGAATGGAAGGATTGAATCGCAGGACGAACATCTCAGTGCGGCAGGTCCTTGGATTCTTTCTTCGATTCTTTCGCAGCTTCGTCGTCATTGTTCTCGGTGACGCCTTTTTTGAAATCGCGGATCGCCTTACCGAGACCGCTGCCGATTTGCGGCAACTTGCTCGGCCCGAAGATCACCAGCGCGATCACCAAGATCACCATCAGTTCCGGCACACCAAGTCCAAACATAGTTCCTCCTAACTCTTACGTTTCACGGCGAAGAATACCGCGTTATCACCCCGCTGCACAAGCAGCAATATGCGATCGCCGCGCCGCCCCTGACGCGTCGCCCGTTCGAACTCCTTGACGTTGGTGACGGCGCGCTGGTTCACTTCGCGAATCACGTCGGCCGGTTCGATCCCGACCAGATCGGCGGGACTCCCCGGTTGAACCTCGACGACCAGCACGCCCTTGGCGGAACTGAGCCCCAAGCGGCGCGCCGCTTCCGGCGTGATGCGCTGCACGCGCAAGCCAAGATCGGGATCGCGCGCTTCACTAGGCTGATTGGCCTCGCTATCCTCGTTGAGCTCGCCGATGCGCACAGCGACGCTCTGTTCTTTTTTATCGCGAAAATATTTTAGCGTCACCTTCTGGCCCGGCGAGATATCGGCGATCACGCCGGGAAAATCATGGCTCTTGGGCACCGCCTTGCCGTTAAACTCGAGGATGATATCGCCGGTCTTGATCCCCGCCTCAGCGGCCGGACTTTTCTCCGCGACTTCGGTGACCAACACGGTATCGTTGGGATTGCGCGTCAGCCCAAGTGCCGAAGCCAAGGTCGGGCTGACATCTTGCGCCCGGACGCCCAGCCAACCGCGAATCACCCGGCCATTTTTACGCAACTGATCGGCAACCTTTTTTGCCAGATCGCCGGGAATCGCGAAGCCAATGCCGACATTGCCACCCGACTGACTGAAAATGGCGCTGTTCACGCCGATCACTTCGCCCTCGGCGTTGATCAGCGGCCCGCCGCTGTTGCCGGGATTGATCGACGCGTCGGTCTGAATAAAGTTATCGTAGGGCCCGGCGCCGATGACGCGCCCCTTGGCGCTGACGATGCCGGCGGTGACGGTATGCTCCAGACCGAAGGGATTACCGATCGCCATCACCCAATCGCCGACGTCGAGCTGACTCGAACTGCCGAGCTTGGCGAAGGGCAGATTGCCGCCGGAGCGGCGAATCTTGATCAACGCCAAATCGGTGCGGTCGTCTTTGCCGATCAGGCGCGCTTCATATTCGCTCTGATCGGCGAGTTTCACTTTGATCGTGTCGGCGTTGCGCACCACGTGATAGTTGGTGAGAATTTCGCCGTCTTTGCTGATCAGAATGCCGGAACCCAGACTGCGCTGGCTGTTTTCCTTGGGCGGCGTTTCGCCAAAGAAACGGTTGAAAAAATCTTCGATGGGATCGTTGGAGCCGGAACGCGGCGTGCGTTGCGATAAGGTCGAGATGTTGACCACCACAGGCATGGTTTTCTTGGCGATGGCGGCGAACGACGGCGGCCGGTTGCCGTCCAGGGCGCCGAGGCTCGCCGCGTCGAGCCGCGCGCTAAAAGCGACCGAGAAAAACGCCAACAGGCAGAAGCGCGCGCATTGAGCAGCGCGTAAGCGGAAATTTCTTTTCCGGCGAACAATCATAGTTTCTCTCAAACGAACCATTGCGCCACGTCCGTACACTAGCAAATTTCCCCGGCGGAATTAACCCCGCGCCAAAGCGCCGCGGGGGAGCGAATATCTAGCCCGGATTATTCGCGGTAAAACTGCGATCGAGGTGCAACCCTTCCGGAACGAAGGCAAAGCAGTTGTGCCTTGAAGCTGCAAGCGTAGCGCGTTCCTTATGAAATCAGCAGCGAAAAGGTCAAACGTCGTGCCAAGCGCCGAGCACAAAATGAAACATTCGCGCCGGTGCCTTCGTTCCTCCAGGGTCACACCTCGATCAACACGGTGTCGTCAGGTTTCCTCGTAGCATAATCCGGGCTAGGTCGCTTTCTCGACGATCACGTTGGCCGGCTTCGCCGACTTTTGCAGCAAGAACAGCAAACCGCCGATCAAACTGTCAAGTACGACGATGAGAAAAAGCAGCAGGCCGAAGGCGATGCTTTGTTCGGTGCCGATGCCGATCACGGCGAGAAGATAAATATAGCCGCCTTCGCGCAGACCGAGACCGTTGAGACTGACGGGAATCGCCGAGAACGTTCCGACCAGCGGATAGACGATGATACAAAATGAAAACGGCACATCGAGACCCAGTGCCCGCGCCATGATGAAATGCATCCACGATTGGATCAAGTGGACCGCCACCGACAACGCCGCCGCCTCGGCCAGCGCGCGCCACTGGGTTCGATAACTGCGCAGCGCCAGGCGGATTTTGACCACCAGCGGATGGCCATCCTCGGGCAACACGCGGCGGAACACAGGTACCAGCAGGACGGCGGCGATAAATCCGGCCGCGAGCAGCAACGTGATCGAACGCGCCGTCGGCGGCACCGCGTAGCCGGGGAACAATATCAAACCCGAGGCGCCGAGCCACACCAATACGACCATGCCGATGGCGCGATCCATCAGCACCGACATCGCCGCATGGGTCGTGGTCACCGTGCGTCCCTTGGCATGGGCTGTTTCATCGCGCACGAGATAAAAAACCCGGCTGACATCGCCGCCCACCGTGCCGGGGGCGAATAGGTTGAAGAACATGCCGATCAAATAATACACCACCAATTCTTTGAACGGCGTCGCAATCGCCAAGGGACGCACCAACACGGTCCAGCGCATCGCGCTGATCAATTGCGCGAAAAGATAGACGACCAACGCCAGCGCGATCCATGAATAGTTCGCCGAGGCCAAGGTATGGATAAAACGCTCGGGATGAACCCGGGAAAAAAAATAGGCGAGCAAGCCGCCGCTGACCAGCAACTTGGCGCAGAGAATTATGACGGGCTTGGCCTGCTTCATCCTGCCAACGGCGGTTGGATGAGAACCTGGTTATCCTTGGCGAGACCGTCGACCACGACCCTGCGGCCGACGACGTGCAAACGATTTTCGGCGTAGAGCTGAATCGCCCGCGGGTAGATGCGATGCTCCTGCGTGAGAATGCGCGCCGACAAGGTTTGTTCAGTGTCGTCGGCAAACACCGGCACCACGGCTTGAATGATGATCGGCCCCTCGTCGCACTCTTCGTTGACAAAATGCACCGTGCAGCCGGCGAAGCGCACACCATGCTCCACGGCTTTTTTTTGCCCATGCAGACCGGGAAAGGACGGCAGCAATGCCGGATGAATGTTCATGATCCGATTGGCGTAAGCCTTGATAAAAACCGGCGAGAGCAAACGCATGAAGCCGGCGAGCACGACCAACTCGACGCCGCGCCCATGTAATAGATCGACCACCGCCTGATCGTAGGCGTCACGGCTCGCGTAGCTCTTGTGATCGAGCACTTCGGCTGAAATGCCGTGCCGCTTGGCACGCGTCAAACCAAACGCATCCGCTTTGTTGCTTAGAACCAATTCGATTTTGGCGTCTAGCTTCTGAGCTTCGATGGCGTCGATAATCGACTGTAAATTGGTGCCACCGCCGGAAATCAAAACGCCAATCGGAACTTGCCTAGCCATTGCTTTCCTTAGGAACGCAAGATCGCGCCGCGCGCGCCATTGTGAATTTCGCCGATGACGTAGGCGTTTTCGCCCATCGCCTTGAGCGCGCCCATGATTGCGTCGGCCTGCCGCTTGCCGACGACGAGAATCATGCCGAGACCATTATTGAAAGTCGAATCCATTTCAGCCTGGGCGACCATGCCGATTTTTTGAATCAGCGCAAAGATCGGCGGCGCCGGCCAACTGTGGCGCTCGATCAGCGCGTGGCGTCCCGGCGGCAAGACCCGCGGCAAATTGCCGGTAATACCGCCGCCGGTGATATGCGCCGCGCCTTTGATTGAAAATTCATCGAACAACTTGCCCGCGATCTTGGCATAAATGCGCGTCGGTTCGAGCAGCTCGGCGCCGAGCGTGCGGCCGAGCTCGGCAATCCGCTGCGACAACTTCAACCGGCCGCGCTCCAACAAAACTTTGCGCGCCAGCGAATAGCCGTTGCTATGGAGCCCGCTGGAGGGAATGCCGATCAAGACGTCACCCGGAACGATGGCGGCGGGATCGATAATTTTCTTTTTCTCCAAAACCCCGACGACAAAGCCGGCGAGATCGTACTGGCCCTTGGGAAAATCGCCGGGATGTTCGGCGGTTTCGCCGCCGATCAAGGCGCAACCGGCTTGCAAGCAACCGGTGGCGATGCCGCGCACCACCGCCTCGGTGATTTTGACGTCGAGCTTGCCGCAAACGAAGTAGTCCAAGAAAAATAGCGGCGCGGCGCCTTGGGTGAGAATGTCGTTGACGCCCATGGCCACCAGATCGATGCCGATGGTATCGTGAATGCCGGTTTTAAACGCGATTTTTAATTTCGTGCCGACGCCGTCGGTGGAGCTGACGAGAATCGGCGCGCGATAGCCGCGCGATTGCAAATCGAACAGCGCGCTAAAGCCGCCGACGCCGGCGAGCACGCCGGGAACTTGGGTGCGTTTGGCGATGGGCCCGATGCGGCGAACCAATTCGTCGCCAGCTTCGATGCTAACGCCGGCCTTGGCGTAAGTGAGTCCTGGTTGGCTTGCCATTTGAATATGAATTTGCTGTTCGGATTCGTAGGGGCGTATCACGATACGCCCTTCCGGCATGATAGCGCACCGCTGACATAATTTCACATGGTCGAGCCAACCGCCGGCCCATGTGCGCCGCCGGCCGAGGCTAACAGCGAACGAATCTTGAGCGTGTACTCGCCGAATCGCGGCGCGCTCATCATTTCCATCGTCCTTGGCCTCGGCAGATCGACGGCGATTTTTTCGATCAGTCTTCCCGGCCGCGCCGACATGACAAAAACCCAGTCGGAAAGAAACACCGCTTCTTGGATGCTGTGAGTCACAAACAAAACCGTCTTCTTGCGCTCTTCCCAGATGCGCATCAGTTCGATGTCAAGTTCGTCCCGGGTCATGGCGTCCAGCGCGCCAAACGGTTCGTCCATCAATAATAATTGCGGATCGGTGACCAGAGCCCGGCACAATGACGCGCGCTGCTGCATGCCGCCGGAAAGCTCGTGCGGATACATCTCTTCGAAGCCGTCGAGGCCGACCAATTGGATCAATGCGCGCGCCTTTTCCGTGTAATTGGCAACGTCGAGCTTGGCGAATTCCACCGGCAGCAAAATGTTGCCGAGCACCGAACGCCACTTGAGCAGCACCGGCGCCTGAAACACCATGCCGACGTTTTCCAGCGGCGCGCTGACGCGCTGGCCGTTGACCGAGGCCGTGCCCGATGACAGCGGCAAGAGTCCGGCGATAATTTTTAGCAGCGTGCTTTTGCCGCAACCGCTGGGGCCGACGATGGAAACGAAATCGCCGGTTTGGATTTCGAAGGAAACCCGCTCCAACGCCGTCACGGTGCGCGCGCCGCCAGAAAAAACTCGCGAAACTTCTTCAACGGCGATCAGCGGCGGCACAGCGTAGCGATCCCGGCGGCCTAGCGTTTGATGAATTGATTGGTGAAAACTTCTTTCGACGTCACTTTGCGCTCGACATCGAAAAATTCGTTGACGATCTTCACGGTTTTTTCCGTGATCTCCGGCTTCATATATCCTAAGCCGACGTTCACCGATTCTAGCGGCAAAAACACCTCTGTGAGGGCATTTTTCAACTGCATCGTGGTCAGCACGGCATCGAGCTCGGGCTTGTGCTTGAGCAGAATCTTGAGCGCCTCCTCTTGGTTATCCCGCGAGTAGCGCAGCCCCTCCAAAGTCCCTTCAACGTAGGCGCGTACGAACTCCGGCCGCTTCTTTATGTCGTCGTCCTTCACGATCAAGCCGGTGCCGTAAATATCGAGTCCGGTGTCTTTCATGAAAATGCGTTTGAGCTTGATACCTTGCTTCGCCGCCGCCAACTCCGCCACCTCGTCGTTGGAGGCCCGGTACATGACGATAAAATCCGCCTTCTTCGCCACCAGTGCCGCCGGTTGAAGCGGCGCGGCGGTTTCCTGAATGCGGATGGCTTTGTAGTCGACCTTATTGATGCGGCAATATGCCGGCATTAAATACCATTGGGCCTGCCCCGGACTGATCGCATAAGACTTGCCTTCCAGGTCCTTCAAGGTTTTTATGTCGGTATCTTCGCGCCACATAACGGTCGCCGGAACGTAGCCGAATTGCGCCGCGGCCTGCACCGGCGCGCCGCGCGATTTGGCGACGATCATGGTGCCAATATCGGCGAAACCGAAATCCGCGCCGCCGGCGCCGATCGTGCGCACCGTATCCGCCGAGCCGGTGCTCCCTAGAATCGTCGCCTTCAAACCGCGCTTAGTGTAAAAACCCTTTTCCAAGGCGACGAACCAGGGCGCGTGCTTGCCGCCGATAATGAAATCCAAGCGAATGTTCGCTGGCCTGAGCTCGGCGGCTTCGGCGTGCCAGCCGAACAGTCCGAGCGAAAAAATCATGGCGCCAACGCGCACCGTCCGCCTAATCGAAATCATCGTGCACCTCCACGGAAGAATCAGAACGAACCTTCGACCTCGCGCACCGCCGCGCTCCAAGGCGCGAGTTTTCTCTGTAAAAGTTCCGCCAGCCAAAACAGCCCCAGCGACAAAACCGCGAGTATGAGCAAAATCACCAGCGCGAATGCCGTGTCCAAACTGTAGTTCGCCTGCAAGACTAAATAGCCCAACCCTTCGTTGGCCGCGACGAACTCGGCGACGATGGCGCCGGTGACCGACAGCACGATGGCGACTTTGATCCCGGCGAACAGGTAAGGTAAGGAGTTCGGTAGACGAATCTTCTTGAAGACATCGAGATCGGAACCACGATTGATGCGCGCCAGCTCCAACAGCTCCGGCTCGACTTCCTTGAGCCCGACCACCGTGTTGACGACGATGGGGAAAAACGCCACGAGAAAAGCGATGGCGATCTTGGAAAACAAACCGTAGCCGACCCAGATCACCATCAGCGGCGCGAAGGCGCTCTTGGGCATGGCGTAAAGAATGACGATCAACGGATAGATCGTGTTCTGCAGGTGGCGTGAATACACCACCGAGATGGCAAAGCCCACGCCCAAGACCAACGACAAGAAGAAACCGCCAAACGCTTCGATAAACGTGATCCAGGCGTGGTGGCCGAGGATCGGCAGTTTCTTAAAAAACGCCGTCCACAGATCGCGCGGCGGCGGCAAGATAAAGGTCGGCACCTTGATCACTTCGACGAGAATCTCCCACAGCACCAACAGGATAATGAAAAATACGATCGGCTCGGCAAGGTTTTTCCAAGAAGATTTCATAGCGGCGCTCCGACGCAGACGTTAAAGGAAAGCACCCACCCTGTCAAGAAAACCGTGAATGCGAAACGTCAAGCAATAATCCTGTGCGTGAAACTCAATTCCGCCACGATCACGATCACGAGCCACGATCACGATTCATCCGCATCGCGTTTGAGCTGGCTATGCTCGAGCTGCAACTCGCGCTTGCGCCGGATCATCTCGCGCTCTTGATCGAGAAAGCGCTTAACCGCGCGGCGAAAATTGCCGTCGACGATGAAGTGCACGCTGGTGGTGTGCTCCGGCTCGAGGCCGCGCAGTTGTTTAAAACTGCCGCCGGCGCCCGCTTCGAAACGTTCCAGGCCCATGCGGATCGAATGCTCGATGGCCGAGTAATAGCACACGTTGAAATGCAAAAACGGATGCTCTTCGAAGCAGCCCCAGTACCGCCCATACATCGCCGTATCGTCGCGCACGTTGAAGGTGCCGGCGATAAATTTGCCGTCGCGCTGGGCCAGCATCAAACTAACATTGGCGGCAAAGCGCCGATGCAGCTCATCGAATAATTCCTCGGTCAGATATTGCCGGCCATAATAAAGCCGATCCACATGGCCCTTATAAAGCCGAAACATGGTGCGCAGATGATCCTGCGTCAGCTCCGCGCCTTCGTAAGCGCGGATGGTAATGCCCCGTTCGAGAACCTCACGGCGCTCGCGCTTAACTTTATTGCGCCGGTCGCTGCGAAAGCTCGCAAGGTAATCGTCGAAGGATTTGAAGTTACGATTCTGCCAGTGGTACTGAATGCCGTGGCGCGGCAAGAAACCCACCGCTTCGAGCGCCTGGCGTTCATCGGCCAAACAAAAGTTGACGTGCACCGAGGAAATTTTATTATCCGCGGCGATCTTCGCCAGCGCTTGGCCCATGAAGCGGATCAATGCCTCGCGATCTTCGCCATCGGCCGTCAAAAAACGCCGGCCGGTCACCGGCGTGAACGGCACGCCGACGAGCATTTTCGGATAGTATTGAATGCCGGAGCGCTGCGCCGCATCGGCCCATTCGTAGTCGAACACAAACTCGCCCATGCTGTGCAGCTTCAGATACATCGGACAGGCGGCGATTAACTGCGTGCCCTTCTCTACGATAATATGATGCGGCACCCAGCCGGTCTCTTCGTTGACGCAGCCCGACTGCTCCAAGCTATCGAGCCAGTCCCATTTGAGAAACGGCGACGCGTCGCCGGCCAACCCATCCCAGCGTTGGCGCTCGACTTCGGCGATTTTGCGCATCACTCGTAGCGCGATCTGCTCAGCCATCGAGCGATCCTAGCATGGGCGCCGTTGGCTTTAAACTTTCGGGAAGATCTCGGGACTTAAACTCAGATTTGCATCGCTTCATGCCGGCCGCCTTCGCTGCGCCCTTGACAACTTGGCTCGGCGACCTTATTCAATAGTGGTCGAGCGATATTTTATGGTGATCTACAATCTTCTCTGTTGGAAAAAACATAGTTTCGAAGGCTGGTTCCCGAGCTTCGAGGACTATCAGAAGCAAGCCGACAAAAAACTAATTTCCTGTCCGACCTGCGGCACGACCAAAGTCGAAAAAGTCCCCCACGCTTGCGCGGTCCATGTGAAGAAAGAACAGCCGGCGACGCCGGCGAAAAAGCCGGAAGCGACGCCGCCCGCCCCGCCCACCGCCGCCGAGTTCAAAGAGATGCTGCTCAAGGTCCATCACTACGTCAAAGAGAATTTCGAAGACGTCGGCCCGCGCTTCGCCGAAGAGGCCAAACAGATTCACAAAGGCGACGCCGCCGAGCGGCCGATCCACGGCACGGCCACCGTGGAAGAAACCAAAGAGCTAGCCGAAGAAGGAATACCGTTCATTGCCCTGCCCAAGCCGGAACTCGACAGCTAACTCTTCTTGTCGACAGAATTTTGAATTGCCAAGCGCCGCCATCGAGCGGCGCTTTTAGTTTCACCGCTTGCATTCACCGCGCGACTACGAAATAGAATCGTCATCTCGATTCCGACTGGAGATTTTATGCTGCTGATCAACAATCAAGTCGTTGAAAAAATTCTCGACATCAAAGGGTGCATGGACGCGCTGGAGACCGGCTACCGCGATCTCATCAACGAACGCGCCAACTATCGCGGCCGCTACGACTTCTTCGTGCCCAACGACGATCCCAAACTGATGTATCGCTGGGGCACCATGGAAGGCGCCTCGCGCTCGTTTGAAACCTTCGCGATCCGAATGAAGTCGGACATGCTCGAATGGCCCGACGG